>Ga0209017_10002147_pt1 | contig 13324 bp, 7 predicted proteins | sample YNPBryunderm2012_FD_185812 | JGI IMG/M metagenome (GOLD analysis project Ga0209017, IMG submission 185812) | Anoxygenic and chlorotrophic microbial mat microbial communities from Yellowstone National Park, USA - YNP Bryant MS undermat 2012... ... | reverse complement strand
GAGCCGTTGGCCCAGCAGCGAAGGCAACGCCCCCGCCCCGGCAACCCCTTGGACCGGCACTTGGCCCGGCAAAGGCTCCCCAGCCAATCGGTGCCCGCTCCGGTCTGCCGGCTGCAAAGGCAATGTATCTCGATCCGGATTGAACGGATCATAAAGGGCTTTGAGCCGCTCGCCCAATTCGAGGAATTCGAAATGGATGCGGGCCTGAAGCATCTGGGCCAAGGCAGCCATCTGCTTTTGCTCTTCGGCCGAAAGGCGTTTGTCGGCCAATATCCGCTCCAAGAGCGTGGGTACCTGGACCGGGATAAACCGTTCCCGCTCGTTCAAAAACCCAAGCATCGGATGCTCCATGGGCAACCGGCCTCCCCCACACCGGGTAGCCTCGGAAATGTCCACCTCCGTTTTGCCCCCTGGAATACCATGCTGGTAGAAGAAACCGGATGGGAAGGGGGCCTGTTAGACTTCCTCCGGTACGACAAACGGCGGTCGGTATTGGCGGCGAAGCAAAGCTATGGCCTGCGCCGGTGCGTCGATGAAGGTCTCCTTGGCCGAATCCACCTTTAACTGGGGGCCTAACCGCAATGGCCAAATCTTCATTCCCACCTTCGCCTCGTTGGGCACATGGCTTTCCAGGTGCTGGCGGAGGCTTTCCCACCGGGCCACCACATCCTCCGCATGGGGCAGCTTTTCCAGGGCATTGCGGATTTCTTCGTTCGAGGCGGGTTCGGCCAGCCGATAGGAAATCTTCCCCAGATGCGTAAGCGACGTGGAAATATGTCCTTCGATGATCGGTGCACTCAGGTCGGCGGGATTTCGGCTGCGAACCGCCTGAAGAAAATTGCCGAAATGATCCATGCCTTGGCCCTGAAGTTTCTGGATCGGTTTGCCGTTGGGATCGAAGACCGCCGCCGAGCTCCAGGTGGCCACCAGATACCCTTCCGTTCCTCGGACCAATACCACCGCTCCGAACGGCGGCTGCTCGCTTTGGAGATTCCGAATTTCCTGCACCAAGGTGATGGTGCCGAAATCATGCACCACCAGCTCCGAATTGGGGGTTTCGCCGGCGTCCTGGAAATGGCGGGCGCCGATCGTCAGCACGGCCTGGCCCAGCCCTTGCAAGCCGGCGATTTTCCGGGCCAAATCCACCGCATGGATGCCGTTATTGCCCAGCTCGCCGTTGCCGTAGTCCCAAAACCAATGCCAATCGTAGTGGAAATTTTTTCTTCTCAGGGGGCGTTGCACGGGGGCCGGGCCGCACCAAAGATCGTAGTTGACCGTTGCCGGAATCGGATAGTCGCCGGGCGGGCCGATAGGACTTCGGGGCCGATACATAAAACTGACAATCCAGTCGATTTTGCCCAGTTTCCCTTCCCGCACATACTGGGCGGCAGCCAGGGCCGAACCAGCGGATCGGTGCTGCGTGCCCGCCTGGCAAATCCGGCGGTATTTCTCCATCGCCTGGACCATCCGTCGGCCTTCCCAGATATTGTGGCTGACGGGTTTTTCCACATAAACATCTTTACCTGCCTGCATGGCCCAAATGGCCGCCAATGCATGCCAATGGTCCGGCGTGGCAATCGAAACAATATCCACCCGCTTGTCGTCGAACACCCGACGCATGTCTTCGACCCACTGGGGCCGGGGGGTGATCTTTTCCGCCAAGGCAGGGCCGACCGCCCGATCGCAATCGCAAAGATACAGAATCTGGCAATCCTTTCGGCCGGCAAAGAAACGGGCATGATCCGCCCCCCGATTCCGCAGTCCGATGACCGCCACTCCAAGCCGCTCATTGGGACTTGGGCTGCCTTGGGGTTTTGACTCTCCCTTTTGGCGAAGTTCCTCCGCCCGGAAAGCCCGCTGCTGGGCCTCCATGGCCAGGACCGTGGCGATCATGGAACGCTCCAAAAACTCCCGCCGTGTAAACTTGACCATGATTAGCCCTCCTCTTGGAAAATAGATTCTCCGCCGATTTCTATGCTTTCTTTTTAACGTGGGAGGAGCTGCCTATCAAGCTTGGCTGGGGAGAAGATGTTGTTTCTTTCCCAGAGGGCGGCCATTTGGGGAACCCACCGTGTTTTTTCGCCAAGTGGTTGACACGCCATAGGATTTGTTTCAAGATGATAGCGTTCGTCCGGTGCGACACGTCGTTTTGAGTTCCTTCTGTGAGAAAGGAGGGATTTATGAACAAAAAAGCAGTATTCCGAAGCCCATTGGTAGCCGGGAAAGCGTCCCAGGCGGAGCGGCCCATCAGCCGGTGTTCTCGGCGGGGATTTTTGAAGGGTGCTGGGCTTTTGGCCGGCAGTAGTTTGGTAACCGGCCTGGCCCGGCAGTGCCATGCGGCGGAACGATCCACGATCAAGCTGGCCCTGATCGGTTGTGGACCGCGAGGAACCGGTGCCGTGGCCGATGCGTTTGCCGCCGCAGCCGCCCTGGACCTTGGACCGATCAAACTCTTCGCCATGGCCGACATCTTCGAACACAAAATCCAGGCCAGCTACAAAAACCTGAGCAATGCGTTTGCGGCCCAGGTGGATGTGCCGCCAGAACGGCAATTTCTAGGGTTCGACGCCTACCGAAAGGCGATGGACTGCTTGCAGCCGGGCGACATCGCCATCCTGACCACCTCGTCGGTGTTTCGACCGCTGCATTTTGAATATGCGGTGCAAAAGGGGCTGCATGTATTCATGGAGAAATCGTTTGCCGTGGATGCACCAGGGACCCGCCGATTGCTCCGAGCAGCCGAGGAATCGGAAAAGAAGGGATTGAAGGTGGGTTGTGGGTTTATGTGGCGTCATTCGGTAGCCCGGCAGGAAGTGGTCAAGCGGATTTGGGACGGTGCGATCGGGGAGGTCCACACGCTGCGAATCTACCGGGTTCACGGGCCGGTCCACTGCCCCAAATTGCCGCCCGGCGCCAATGAACTGGCCTTCCAACTCCAGCATCCGGTTTGTTTCAACTGGGTGACCGGCGGGTTTTTCGTGGATTGGCATTGCCATAATGTGGATCAGGCCTGCTGGGTCAAACAGGATATGTGGCCGGTATCTGCCCAGGCCATGGGAGGCCGATGCTATCCGGAAGCCGGCAACCTGTTCGACCATTACTGCGTGGAATACACCTTTGCGGACGGGGCGAAGCTGTTTGCCTTCTCCCGGCACATGAACAATTGTTGGCAGACGTATGCAGACTTTGCCCACGGGAGCAAAGGTTCAGCGGTGATCATGGAAAGCCTGGCCGCCCCGAAACCCCGCATCTACAAAACTCAGCGCATGGTGCCGGAAGAAATAGTCTGGCAGTACGAAAAGCCGGACTGCAACCCCTATCATGAGGAATGGAAGGTGCTGCTATCGGCGATTCGGCAAGACAAACCCCACAACGAGGCCCGACGGGCAGGACTGGCCAACCTGGCGACGTTGCTAGGCCGAATGGCCGCCCACACCGGCCAACTGGTTACGTGGGAAGAAGCGATGAACTCCAAGTTTGAATACGTCTCGAACATCGACCAGATGACCTTCGACACGCCGCCGCCGATCAAGGCCGGTCCGGACGGAACCTATGAGGCCCCGCTGCCCGGCGTGTGGAAAGAAGTTTAGCAAGATTTTAACGGAATGTAACATTGCCAGCCGAACGAAGAGGCGATGTTTTTCTCCCCTGGCCGTCGAGAGGGTAGGCTGAGGGGGCTAGCAGGATAGCACGGCCGCCTTCTTTTTGGCCCCCTCACCCGGCCTAAGCCTTTGGCCAGGCCGGTTTCTCCCTGGCTGGCCAGAGGCCGGTCCTAGTGTCATTTCTGCGAAAGCAAGAATCCACGTACCTTCTTCCCCAAATCCCCCTCACCCGGCCTCGGCTTTGCCTCGGCCGGCCTCTCCCACGCTGGGGAGAGGCGACTTACTTTCTTCGGCGAAAGGGTTACGTGTTCGGTTACTTTTTCCCCAGGTTGCGCTGTTGCTGGAAGAACTCCCGGAGCAGTTGGGCGCACTGGGAGGCCAATACGCCGGAAAAAACCAGACACCGGTGGTTGAGCCGATCGTCTTCCAACAGCCGATAGAGCGAGGCCACCGCCCCGGCTTTGGGATCGGCGGCGCCATAGACGACCACGGGGATGCGCGCCTGAATGATGGCCCCCGCACACATGGGGCAGGGTTCCAGGGTAACATAGAGGGTGCAATCTTCCAGCCGCCAACTTCGGCAGGCCGCAGCCGCCTGGGTGATGGCGATCATCTCGGCATGGGCGGTGGGATCTTGGAGTTGTTCTCGTTGGTTGTGGGCCTGGGCCACCACCTGACCGGCCCGCACAATGACCGCACCGACGGGGACTTCATTTTCGGCCAATGCCCGCCGGGCTTCGTCCAAAGCCAGTTGCATGAAATACTCATGACTCATCGGAAAACGTCCTTCGGCCCGGGTACCTTTTCTGCTAAGTGATAACATTGTAGCCGAATGGAAGAGCATGTTTGCCCCTCTGCCGCCGGAGAAGAGGGGATGGTTCGCCCCTTTTCCTACCCCTCTGGAGAACCGGGGAAGAGCGGAAAGTGTGTCTTGGCCCTAACACTTTCGATAGCCGAGTCACCCAATCCACCGAAAGACCTTACGGCAACTCTTCGGCAACTGGTTCGATGACCCGCATGTGCCGCCAATGCCCCTGCAGGAATCGGACCAAAAAAGCTAACCCCAGGGCATAGACCCAGGCAGTCAGCATCACCCAACACCCCTCCAAGGTCAGGCCGAAATAGTGGATACCTATCCAAATAATCACCACCGGAGGTGCCGAAAGGCTCAGATTGGCCAGGAAGATAAATCGGGTATCGCCTGCGCCTTTCAAAGCGGCCGCAAAAACCACGTTCATGGCGTCCAGCAGGCAGTAGGCAGCCACAAAACGCAGCAGGATGGTGGTCGTCCGGCGGAGCGACGCAAAACTTTCCGGAGCCATCCCCGCCCCATACCCGAGCAGGAAAACATCCGGAGCCAAGATATACCAGATGGCAATACTGCCCATGTAAATCCAAGCCAGGACCATGGCGGACCAGGTGGCCCGGGCCGCGCGATCGGGGCGATTTCGGCCCAGTTCTCGGCCCACAATCGCCGTCAGCCCAATGCCCAGTCCCAACGTGGGCACAAAGGCAAAGCTGTTCACATTGAAGGCGGCCGTGGTGGCGGCCATCGCCTCGTCGCCCAACCGCCCGATCAAAAGCAGCATGAGCGTAAAGGCGGCCACTTCGGCCAACAGTTGCAGCCCGTTTGGCCCCCCGTAATACAAAAGCCGCTTCAACAGTTCCAGGTCCACCCGTAAACCAGACACCATCCCGTATTTGGCTCGAAACGCAGGACGGAACAAAAGCCACAAATACACAAAAAACCGATACCACTGGGAAACCACCGTGGCCCAGGCCGCCCCCTCGATCCCCCATCGCGGGAAGCCCCAATGGCCAAAAATCCATGCATAATCCAGAACGATATTCAGCATAGCGGCCGAGCTATCGACCCACATGACGACCCGTGTCTGACGACGTCCGGTAAAAAAGGCCGACATCGCCCCGCTACAGATCGACACTCCAGCGCCGTAGGTGAGCACTTGATAGTAGAGGGTCTCCAACCGGGCCAACTCCGCACTATGGCCCATCGACTGAAACCAGCCAGGCGCCAACGGAATGGTGGCCAAAAACACCGGTGCGGCGGCTACCCCCACCCATACCCCCTGCCAGACCACCCGGCCGATCCGATCGAATCGGCCTGCTCCTTCATACTGCGCCACAAAGGGATTCACATAGATGGCAATGCCAAACGGCAAACAAAGCAAGGTAAAATGCAACACTCCGGCGGGCAAGGCGGCGGCCATCGCCTCCGGCGCATACCAGGATAAAAACACCCGGTCGCAAAAATGCATCACCGCACCGGAGGCCATGGAGACCATCAGCGGCCAAGCCACCCGCAACACTTCCCGCCCGCCGCACGGCCGAACCCACCAATGCCGCACCCACCTAAAAAACCACGTCACCTAGTTGCTCCTAAGAAGGCTTGCATGAAAGAAAAGGTAACATTTTAGCCGAATGAAAAGCCCCTTGGAGGGATCTGCTTCGAGGGGCCGATCCCTGGGAAGGTATCTACCTGGGATCGCCGTTTTGCGGGCGTGACAAGCACGCCCCGCCATTCGGCTAAAATGGCACAAGAAAACTACTATTTTCACCTCTGAGCCAATGCTTCGGCAAGAGATGGGCTGCTGTCTATATAGGCGTCCCCTCTTCGCTCCCTTGTCCGTTAAGTTGTTCCAACTCGTTCAACATCAACAGGTTCCTAAAATTGAGAATTCGGTTGTCGCGCAAGGAGTGGATCTATCGTAGATATCTAAGAGCCTGAATGAAGTCCCCGGGAGTTCAACGGTGTCAGGCCTCCTGGATAGATGGTGTTTTTCCCAAGCCCAGCCTCTCCGGCTTGGCCGAGCTGGTTGTGGCGAACGTGCCCACGGCCCCACCCTGCCGGCCGAATGGGAGGGGCGATGCGAGCGAAACAACGTTCCCATATCCCAGGCCCAGGGGCGTTCCCCAAATTCCCCTCGTTGAAAGCTAAAAACTTCCGTCCGAGGCCTTCCTGCTTGGGAACCGGCCTGAGGGCGTTGCCAGATGTCCCCCTGTTGAAAACTGGGCACATGCCGGTCGGATGGGTAGGTTACATTTCCGAGTGGTATCAGGTAAACTATAAAAGTGGAACATTGTAAACAATTTAGCCGAAGGAAGTAGTTCGTCTCTCCTCCGGCGGGAGAAGCCGGTGGTGCCTTCGGCGCGGCCGGGTGAGGAGGGGCATTCCCGCGAAAGCAGGAATCCAAAAAATAGAAGAAGTCCATATTGCCTGAGTTCCCACCTGTGTGGAAAGAAGCCAGGCTTCCTGCTGCCGCAGGAATCACACCCAGATCCCAGCATTCGGCTAACATATTACCGGGAATCAAAAAGCGGGCAAGCCAAAAAGGAGGCTTTGGAATGGACGGCTGGCTTAAAGAGGGTATGTCTGGACGCCGAGAATGCAAGTGGCTTAGCATGGGGTGGATACTTGCGCTATCTTTCCTGCTTGCGGTAATTTCGGCCGGATGCAAAGACAGGAATTCCTCTGGGAATAATTCCTTCCCAGTGCCACCCGGCAACGGCCCGATCCAAGAAGAAAAGAAGACTGCTGGCAGCCAGGATGTTGTCCATCGGACGTGTCAGTTTTTGGTCCGGCAGGGCTTGTCCAAGGAAGCCGCCGACGCGATCGTCCAACTGAACGCTCGCTATCTCGCCAGCACTTGGGAAGAGGATCGGAACCAATGGGAGAAGACCGTGGCCCTTTGGACTCGTCTGGGTTCGCAGCCGGAACCGGTGCAAACGGAGTTAGTGCGCTGTCCGGAACTGGCTGGGCTGCTTGCCGGATCGTTGAAGGCGCATAAGGATGGTCCTATTCGGATTGTCCAATCGCTGCCTCCCCGTACCGAAGACCGCCAGGCCATCCTGAGCCTCTATGGGTACTATAGCGAAGCGGCGGACGCTATCCGATTGGCCGATCTATTGGCCCAGGATCGTGATCTGGTTTTACGTTTGATCGCCCATGATGCGTTAGCGCTGGTACTGCCTTGGCTCCTGAATGTACCGGAACCTGCTGAGGTGGGGAACATTTACCGTCGTTGGCTGCGGGAGGTCCTCCAAGGGGCATTGGAGGCTTCCACGCACGGGGACGAGCACGCACTGGATCGGGCAAACGGACTGCTGGACATCCATGCCCAAAGGGTCTGCCAGTTGCTTCAGGAGGAGGAAAGTTTCCGCCAGGCTTTTTTGGAAAGGTACTGGCCACGTTTTAAAAATACCGTTCGAAATGCCTTACTCAAGGTGCCCCTCCAGTCGGCAGGAAGTCGTGAGGTCTCGCCCAAGAGTTCTCAACCGTCGGACGAAAGTAACCCGGCGAAGGTCTCCGAGCCGGATAGCCACCAGCAGGAAGTTTCCGAGGCGGATATTGTCTGGCTCCACTATGTTGGCGACCCGCGGATTTGGGACTATTTTCATCAGTTGGCAGAGCAAGAGGCGATTGCCTTTGAAGTCTTTGATCGGTGGGGGATTGTCGCGGTGGACCTAGTTTTGGCCCCCGAATATCGCCCGATCCGGGGCCGCGTGTTGGAGGTCCTGGAGAAAGCCGACCAGCTAGTCCTTGAGGCATTGTCCGACGAGAACCTTCGCAAGCAGCCGCTATTTGTCGAACTGATGAAAAGGGATATCCGCGGTGGGCCTCTGGCAAAAGCGCTGTGGGAACTTCGTGCCGCCCCGGCCGAGGCCCCTCAAAAGTTGGCCTATTGGCAACGACTTTCCGACCAAGCCTTGATCGAGGAACTGGGCCCACCCCCAGAGGGGCCAAAGACTTGGATACCTGGTTATGGCGCATATTATTGGCTTCGAAAGGTCAGCCAAGGCCGAGAGATGACCTGGATGGATCATATTTGGGCGCTCTCCGATCCAGTAGACATCCTCTTTATTGCCAAAGGCCTCGGAACTGTAACACGTAGCGTCGGAGGTTCAGTCGCCAAGACGTTGGCCCGGAGGGGTATCCACGAAGGGGCACAATTGGCCGCCAAGGCCCAGCCTCGCCACCTTGCCCCATTGGTCCTTCTGCATGGTGCGAAGACAGTTCGCACCGAATTGGGGACTGCTGCGGCACGTAAACTCCTGCAAGCCGATATTACTCCCATTGTCCGATATACCTTTGAGCGACTTCGGCAAGTAGGGCTAGGCCGAAAGACGTTCAAGTATCTTACTGGTTTGGATGCGCGGGTACTGATGCGATCAGACCGTCGTGTTGTGTTCCGCTTGGCGGACTGGTTCAAGCAAACCTCGGTTACGGGGCGTCTGTTGGCGGTAACAGCAGAGAATGCCGGATTCGATCTGGCTTTGAACAGTCCTCCCGGCCAACAGGCAATTCAGAAGGTCATTCAAACCGCCAAGGTTGCCCCCGAAGCCGCTAGGAAACAACTGCAAGCCTGGCGCGCGCATCTCTCTTTGTGGTGGATAGCAGTACATACCGGGGCATTGGACGAGGCCATCGCAAAGAGAAATCAAAAAATGGATTTGCCGGAGAAACGCTCTTCGGCCCTACCTACCAAAAAATGAATGCGCTCCGGGATACCGGAACTGAGGTTATCTTCTAGCAGACAATGGAGATCGGTGTCTGTCAGGAGGAACAGGGCTCTGTCTAAAGGAGGATCGGATCATGGGTTGGGTTTGGTTGAACAGGTATCGGGAAAAGGGCGGTTATGTCCTGTGGTGGATGGCGATTCTAGGGATTAGCTTTTTCTCCGAGCCGGAAGTTGGGGAAGGAGCGAACTTGGCTCGGCTTTTCCAGCGGGCAGCCAACGTGGCGGACAATGTGCCGATTCGTCGTCTGGATGAGGTCATGGAAGAAACGGCCCAGAGCCGAGCAGGCCGGGAAGTGTTGGAAAAACTCAGCGGCACCAAACGCCTGGATGATCCGTTGGAGCACAGCAGAGCCATTCGCAAAGTTTTCCAAGAGGCGATCGGCAGGTCGGACGGGGCCATCCTGAAGCAAGTGGACGCCTTACCCCGTGCTAGCCAGGAGGCGGCCGTGGTGCTGGCTCATGGCGGGCGGCGTCTGAAAGAGGTGGTGCCCGATTTGGCCCTCCGGGGCCGGCTGATTCGCGAAGGCGGTGCAGAAATCCTCAGCGCCCTTGGCCGAGTCGATGACCTGGGGGAGGATTTGGTCCGATTTGACACCGCCTTGAAGGCTGGCAAACTTCCTTCCCCGCCAGGCATGCGTCCAATAACGCTCCAGGATTTCGGACGCTTTTTCCACACGCAAGGGGAGCGGGCATCCCACTTTTGGAATAAGTATGTCCGGCCTTACTGGAAGCGGTGGGTTGGGACTGCCGCCCTAGCAGCGGTCCTTTTGGCTCCCGAGGAATACATCGATAAAGTGGGCGACCTGACCGAAGAAGGCTTGAAGAAAATCGGCCGTCTGGGTGGAGAAATCCTAGCCGGCGCCCTGGCCGGCGCAGTAAAAGGCGCCGGAGAAGCAGTAAAAAATACCGTAGAAAAGACTGGGCAAGCCGTCGTGGAAACCTTCTTCACCAGCCCTGCCGGCATCGTGGCCGCCGTGCTGATCGTGTTGGGAGTAATGTTGTGCGTGCCCCCGATGCGGCGAATCCTTAGCAAGGTCGTTCGATTTCCTTTCACCCGCTGGCGGCGGATAGCCCAAAGTGCCGTCCAAAAATCTGGTTCCGGTGAACAAGACTCTGCCTCCAGAGACCAAAGCGATGCTAAAGTAGTTGCAGGTAGCAGCCAAACGGCGGAAAGGTCCGTCAAACCATCTGCGGAAGGAGGGCAATCCTAATGGCACGAGCCGTGCGAAAAATGTATCGGTTTGCTGTGTATGGGCGGTCCGGTTCGGGAAAATCCTGTCTGTTGGGGGCCATGTCGCTGGTAGGTGCTAGTAGCCGAGCGCTTACTTGCGAACTGCTCCCGGTGGAGGTCCCGAAGCCACCTCAGCAGCGTCCCCAGGGGCCCATGTCCGAGCAGGAACGGGAAGCGCTTGGCCTCCACAACGGCTGGAAGTGGATTCGTGAAGTCCAAGAGAAACTCCGTTGCGGCGAAGTACCCAAACCCAATCCGGCTGAGTTCGGGCCGGCCCCTCCGATGTTGGACTTTCGGATCGGTGATCCGCAGCAAGGCGACCGCCTTGTCCGGCTGATCGACTACTCGGGCGAACTCATCAATCCCGACATGGAACATGATCCCGAATCCTACGTCCGCAAACTCCGGGAGTATCTCAGCCAAAGCGACGGGTTCCTCATCCTTGCTGAAATTCCCAAAAACAACAGCGATTTTGCCAGCCGCACCCTCCATCTTCAGCGTCTGCGGGAAGCCTTTAAATCGCTTCTGGAATCCAAGGATGATGCCCTGCAGACTCCCGCCTGCATCATGCTGACCAAATGGGACCGGTATTCGGAAATCGAACACGACAACCCCTCCGCCGAACTATGCAAACTAGAAACGTATCTTCATGAACACAGAGAACTTCAGTCATTAATCCATTCCATTGGCAATGCCCTGGCGCCTCAGAACACAGCGCTGAAAACAGCGGAAAACCCACAGCCCGATTTTTCCGTGGATGCCCAGGAAACGTCCGCCATAACCGCCTCTTCTTCGGTTGGAGTAAGCTCCCTGCCCACTGAATCCCCACGCCCCCCCGAAGATCAACAGCCCGTCCGCACGATAGATGTACCAGCATCTCAGGAAAACAAGGATCAGTGGGGCCTCCCTATAGGGAATGTTTGGGTCTTTCCTGCCAGCGCCTTTGGTGCCGCCGCTGAGAAAGATGGGCAAGAGGTACCCAAAGGCATTTTGCAGCCGTTCGGCATCCTGGAACCTTTTATCTGGTTGGCCCAACGGCGGGATGCGCTGGACGTGGTAGCTATGCAACAAGCCTGTTCCGGGCATGTCCGATGGGTTTGGCTGCCTTTTGGGTTTTTCAGTCGCAGCCATCGCCTTCTGCAAAACCGGACCACGGAACTATCTTCCCGCATCCCGCCTTCCTCCCCTCTTGCCCGCCCACTGGCCCAAGTCCGCAGAAAGCTCTTTTGGGCCACATGGGCTTCGATCATCAGCACCGTCCTCATGCTGAGCTCTCTGGGAACCACCTTATGGAGCCAATTCCGTTACTTGGAGTTTGCCCATTGGCAAAGCGTGGTCGAAAATCCCGCCAGTACTGCCGAGCTGTTGAAGCAGGCCCGGGACTTTTTCGACGGCTACACGCAAACTTGGTGGAACGGGCTGTTTGTGCCCTCCAAGCAGGAGGCCAAACACTGGCGTGCCCAGGCGGACTCCAAGATCGACGAAATCTTATGGAAAGATGTACAGACGGCTGTCCCGTATTCCGAAGAACAAGTGCAACGAGCGGAGAAATATCTTGAAGATATGCCCGATGGCAAACACGCCGATGAAACACGTAACATAGTGGCCGAAGGAACAAAACGCCAGCAAGAACGGCAAAACAGCCAGTGGGTTGCAGAGCGCCGGCAAGAACTGGCAACCGCTACAACGGCATCCCAGGTAGCAGAACTACTCGAAAAACTTCATAAGGGATTTCCCCACCCTGAATCGGTCAGCCAAACGCAGAAACAACAGTTGGAGCAACTTCGCAGCCAGGCCGAGGCCAAATGGGCGGAGTTGGAATGGCCCGAGTTTCAAAAGAAATACCGGGAAAACATGGATGCCGGAGCGTTTCAAGATGCAGCCCATCTGTTGGCTACCCGCCAACCCCGGGATGAACGTTGGCAAAAACTGATCCGCGAGTTTTTAGCGGAAATCGCACAGAAAAGCAAATCCCGTATTTCCGGGCATCTGCAAGATGCTAAGTTTGAGGATGCCCGCCAAGAATGGGACAAAGCGGAAATGGCACTTATGCAGCTACAGTCCGCCGTCCGGGCTACCGAGCCAGCCACAGCCGATTCTGTATTGGAAACCCTTCGGAAGCTCCAGCCCGAACAACGTAGGATTGATCAAGCCCATGACCGCTTCCTCTATAACAAAGTACGGAACCAGCCGACTCTACAGGCTTGCCAGGAGTATCTGGAGAAGGCCCCTTTAAAGACCATGGAAAAGGCAGTCCAAGCCTACGCCGACTATCTTAAGGCGTTAGAAAACCCCTTAGACGTAACCGTGGAGATTAAAATCTTCTGGCACGAAAATTATCATCCGGATGGATGGCTCGATCGGGGGGAAAATTATATCCAGGTCTACATAGATGACACCCAAGTGTTCCAGTCTAAAGAGCCGATCGCGGAAAACCCCGATAACCTATCGGGCGAAGTGGGCACTTTCCAGATCAGCAAAAAGCGGAGGCATGACAGAGTAACCATTAAAGTAAAAATCGTCGAGGATGACTCTTTGATGAGTGGCTTTGACGATGATGGCGGCGTCGGCCAGCAGGAATGCTCCCTTGAGGAACTTAAGAAAGGAATTCGCATTCCCCTGCGTCCGCAAGATGGCAGCAATTTCGAGAATCGAGCGTATCTGGTAATTACTGCAGGTTGGCCCTCGGAGCCGGAGCTTCCACTATGGCGGGAATAACACTTTTTGTGTTTGCCCTCACTCCACGGGCAGGGGCAAGACACCAGGTGTACCTGGTTAGCCGAGATGATCGAGATGATCCTGGGTTGAAACGCCGTATCGAACAACTGGTGCCGGAAATCAACCGCACGGTGGCCTCCGCCCAACAGCCCGTAGTTGCCGGGCCGGACTTTATCGTGGCCTGGCATATGGTCCGCCAACCCACCACCGGACGCATGGCCCCGGAATGGATCTGC
>Ga0209017_10002144_pt1 | contig 13346 bp, 13 predicted proteins | sample YNPBryunderm2012_FD_185812 | JGI IMG/M metagenome (GOLD analysis project Ga0209017, IMG submission 185812) | Anoxygenic and chlorotrophic microbial mat microbial communities from Yellowstone National Park, USA - YNP Bryant MS undermat 2012... ... | reverse complement strand
CCAGCTGCACCTGCCGCGCCAGCTGACGCAGCCGCACCCGCTCATCATAAGCGCGCTGATACCCGCCGGCATACGCTTCGGCTAAAAAGGTATCCCGGCTCTGGTGAGTCAGTTCATTTCTGTCTCACCTCTTTTGTTATGGTTCAGGGATATTCAGTCAGAATGTTACACTGGTCAAAAACCAACCCTTTTCTCAAACCACTATTCTTCCCCAACCGTGTTTTTTCTGGCCGTCTTATTGAACAGGATGGTCAAAATGCAGGCTGAAGCCGTTGCTACCAGCATCGCCACCAGCAAACCGAGCGGGTTGTTTGATAAAGTCGGCGCCACCAGCGAGGGGACATAAGCCGTGCCGCGGGCATTATAAAAACCGCAAAACGCTCCGGATAGCATTGCCGAGAACAAAGCGCTGCCAAAAATTCTTTTGTCGGCAAACATGAAGGGGTAAGCGGCTTCAACAAATGTGCCAAAACCAACGTTAACCAAAAATCCGGGTACCGCCAGGGAAGCTTCACTCTTTGCCCGCGGGGAAATGATATTCGCCAGGGTAATTCCCGCCGAAACCATCACCAGTCCAGTCATGTCAATCGCTCCGATGAAGCTGTTGCCGGCAGTTTCCATTTCCAGCAAAACAATCGGCAGGATGGCTGCGTGATAAACACCTCCAATAATTGCCGGCCAAATCAACAGTCCCGCTACAGCACCGGCTAATATGGGGTTAAGAGCCAGAGCGGTTTCAATCAGTCCCCGCACGCCATTGCCCAGCCAGAGCGTAACCGGGGCGAGGACAAAATAAATCAGCAAGCCCGCGGTCAAACCGCTGACTGCTCCGGAAACCAGGCTGGCGGTCGTGGTAGGAAAACGCATCCGAAAAGACCAGTTCAGCAGGTAAGTTGCCAGAATACCCGAAAGAATGCCGCCCAGAATTCCCCCTAAAATACCGCCTTGCACCGAAAGGACCCCGGCAACGACGCCGGCGACAATTCCCACTTCTTCAAGCCCGGAAACCTGCTTTGCGGCAATCACAGCGACAATGACCGGCAAACCAGCGATCAACGTGTCGAAGACCGGACTCAGGCTGTCGGTCAGCAGCGGAATTTTACTGACAGCAAGGATCAATGCCATGGCAATAAAACCCGGCAGCGAGCTGATCATGATGCTGCGCAAATTGATGCGCTGCCACACCGATCCCGATTCGACCGCGCTGGCTTTGCCGATCACCGGAGTGTATTTCGTTTTCCACTCACTGGCAAACGCCGCAATGTAACCCACCGCTCTGGTTCGGTTGGTTGACCCGGTTGTACCGGAGGCTGCGATGACATTTGCACCCATCGAGCGGGCAGCCGCCATGGAACTTCCTCCTGTCCCGACAACCGGAATTTTCGTTTCCGCCGCCGCTGCAACGACCTCTTTATTAATCCCTTTTGGATCGGCGCTGACAAGAATTAATCCGTCTACTTCTCCTTTGCGAACTGCCTCCGCAATTTTGCCGGATTCGACTGCGGCAGCGGCATTCGCCTCTTCCAGCGGCACCACCTCGCCAGCGCTTAGCCCATTCGAGGTCAAAGTCCAAAGGGATGCGGTGGTTTTTTCGGTGATCTGATCCATTGATGTGGATGCAGCTACGAAAGCTACGTGACTGATTTGAAATCCGGCTGCATCCGCCTGGCGGATAATTTCCTCTAACAAACCTTTTGGGTCTTTTCCACCCAGCACAAAAAGGTGTCCCCCACTGCTTCCAATCACGGCTACTCGTTTCATATCCTCAGCTCCTTCTTACGGGTGATTTTGCAACCTTTTATTTCTGCAAAATTTTATCAAATTTAACCAGATTTATTGAGGTTACGCTGGGGTTATTCTCGGCTTGCACAAAGTCAAAAATGGCCAAACCGCAGCCGGCAGGCGCTGACCGATGTCTGCTCGCAATAATCCACTGATGCGTCCAATTGAGCGCTTTTGCCCACCCCTGCGCCTGCCTCAAAATAGCTTTAGCGATATTGGGGAATCGGGAGAGCGTTCATCTTGCTGCTGGTGGGGTAAGGATCTTATCCCTAACAAAATCAAGCCAACGTTAAGAAATTTTCAGACGTCTAAAGATGAACCTTGCCCGAAACCGCTTATGCGGTAACGGGCAAGAAACAGCGTGGGGTAAAAAATATGAAAAGCGGATGAGACTGTGCTTCAGCCTGACCTGACCAAATTGTCAGCGAATAGTTGACACAGCCGGCTAAAGGTTACCAAAAACAGGCTTCTGCTCTCGCTCCAAGCGCAATCCCTTACATGCGCGTACACATCATCCCGCCGTCCACATGCAAAGTCGCTCCATGAATATACGAAGCATCATCACTGCAAAGGAAAAGGATGGCTGCGGCAATGTCTTCCGGTTTTCCAATTCGTCGTTGAGGTATCTTTTCTAAAAAGTACTGCACCTGATCCGGATCTCCCAGCATGTTTTGCGTCAGACCGGTAATGACCATTCCCGGCGCCACAGCATTGACATTAATCTGATAACCGGAGCAGTCCACGGCAATTCCCTGAGTGAGCATTTTTGCAGCTCCCTTGCTGGCGTTGTAGATGGACTGCCCCTGCCCCGCCACTTCGCCCATGATCGAGGTCACATTGACAATTTTTCCATAATCCTTCTCCATCATCACCGGTAAAACCGCGCGGCAAAAGTAGAAAATTCCGCGCACATTGATATCCATGACGCGGTCATATTCCTCATTTTCCACCATCGCAAAGGGCACAAATTGACCGGTGCCGGCATTGTTGACGAGAATATCAACCGTACCAAACTTTTCCAGCGTTTTCTGCACACAATTTTCCACATCTTCTTGAAGGCGGACGTTGACCTGGCTGACCAGACACTCTCCTCCTGCCTGAGCGATCATCTGCGCAGTTTCTTCGAGGCCGGCCAGGTTGACATCACAGACAGACACTTTTGCGCCTTCAGCGGCAAAGCCCAGCGCGGTTGCCCGCCCGATTCCCGAAGCCGCGCCGGTTACGATGGCTACTTTGTTTTCGAATCGTTTGCACATAACTTCCCTCCGAATTGGAAATTTGAAATTAGAAATTGGAATGATCACCATTCAGGCTCAATAAACACATCCGCCCAGGGCAGGTGAGAAAAAGTAAAGGTCATATACAGGAAAATCGAGATGACAAACAAACCTGCAATCAATCCAGTCAGGGATTTTGAAAGGGGTATTTCAAAGAACGAACGCTCCAGCACAACCACCGCGCTGAAAGTGATCAGTGTAATCACATTGGCGTATACAATTTCCTGCCAGATTTGAGGAAAAGGTCCGCCCAGTACAGCCGGGGCAATGTACCAGAACAGAAATACCAGCCACGGCGACAGGCTGGCAGCTAAAAGGCGCGGACTCCAGAAAGCCCCGAAGGGTTTAGCCACCTTGTAATACCGCAAATATTCCACCCCGCCAGCAATCAAGAACGAGAAGAAAGTCGCTTTGTAGTGTTGAAAATTTGACTCATTCACCGCGGCGATGATAGATAGGGGGAAAACCGGGAAGAATCGGAAAACCACGTAAAGCATCATAAAAATCAGGTAAACCAAAGCCACTTTCCAAACCGGCCGGAACGCCCACTCTTTCATACGCACCTCCTGTCTGTTGATGCAGCACGCAGATGGCGGTAAAGCAGAAAGCTGCCCAAAGCAAAACCGATTTGCCCAACGGTGTTGATACTCTCTTCCAGCCACTGCCGGGCTACGGTTTGTGTGCCGGAAGCCAGAGCTCCCATTGCCACCAGACAAAGAAACGCCATAATGAACCCAGCCGCAGCCAGGCGGACTTTGCGCTGGAAAGCAATGTAAGCCAGGATGCCCTGCGCGCCCATGCTAGAAAGGGTCATAACGATGAGCAAAGGCACTTTCCAGCCGGCAATTGCCGGCATTAGAATTCCCTTTGCTTCCGATCTTGAACCGACGCGGGAGGTGAGGATGACAGCCACCAGCAGAGCAAAAAAGCCGGGCGCAACAAGCATAAACTGCACTTCGCTCATCCAGCGGTAATCACCTACATTGACCGTAAAGAGAATTTTCCACAAAGCCTTGAGAAAACCACCGCTGAAGATCAGCAGCGAAGCCGCCATCACCATTCGCGAACAGGCGGTGTTTCGCAGAAGTCGAACCGAACGCACCAGAAAGAACGCCCCAACCAGGAAGACGCTCACCGGAACAAAGTCAAAAACTGCCAGACCGAGAGGATAGGTTTCCATGACTCACCCCTTAACCGCAACATATCGCTCAACGAATACGCTCGACAGGGCGACTATCAACGCGAGCAATCCAACCAACACAAAAGGACCCTGATAGAGCCAGCGGTCAAACAGCAGCCCACCCAGCAAAAAAGTCAACATAATGCCCAGAGCGCCGCAAAAGCCGTAAAATCCCATTACAGCGCCGCGTTCTTCTTCCGGGGCTTGCTTGGCAATCAGCGCGCCGGCTGAGATAATTCCCCCAATCTGCGACGCTCCTAAAAACAGACCCAATGGAATGATTGTCCAGCCCAACGGATTGGAAATCAATAGCGTGGCGGCAAAAGAAACGCCGGTCAACAGCAGTGAAAGCGTTACAACCCGGATCTGGCCGATTTTATCGGCAAGCACGCCGAACACCGGAGAAAAAATCAAGCCGGTAAATTGGGCAACTCCAATGATCATTCCCGCCCGCGCCAGCGCTTCCCCGCTGCCCATTCCCATTTTCGTTATGCCATAGTTGACCAGCCACAAACTAAAGAAGGTGCCCATCGCGCTGACCGCGCCGGAAGCAACAAAGTTTGCGCCGTACGCCAGCAGAATGCCGGGTTTTCGGGCAGTGCGTAAAGCCGCACGCGCAATTTCCATTCCACTGCGCTTTTCCTCTTGCTGATGGCGAGACCGTCCCATCAACCCGAAAAAGACCATTGCCATAGCCACAAAACACAGCGCCGCTACAATCCAAAAGGCATACCGGCCGGCAATCGCCATCTCAACCCCGCCGCTTTGAAACATGGAAGGCAGCCGTAACAGCAGAAATACGGTCACCAGCGCACCGACGCCGCCCCCAAACGCCACAAAACCGTATGCCTTGCCGCGGTCCGAGTTGTTGACGTAATCACCCAGCAGTGTATTGCTCATCGTATTGCAGGCATTTACGCCTGCCGAAAAAACCGCGCGAAAGACAAACAGCAGGAGCAATGTGCCGGCTAACGGATAAAGAAATATCCCCAACGTCATCAACAAAAATCCAACGGCGTACACCAATCGCCGGCCGGTTTTATCGGACAGGGTGCCCCATACCCCGGTCATCAACAAGCCGATGATAGTATGCGCCAGACCGAGATACCCGCTGATTTGACCCTGCTGGTCGGCCGGTATTTTGAGGATTTCGGTCAGGATGAAAGGCTGAGCCTGAGGAATAAAGGTTGAAAACATCATCGTGAACACCGCTCCCAACAAATACACGGTCATGTTGAGGCGGCTGACTTGCGGTTGAAGGATAATTGGCCCAAATTTTTGGGTTTCAAGTTTTGCAGCAGCAGAAACACTCATCGCCATCCCCTCCAGACAAACTGCTTGAACCTTCAGCCAATTTTTGTGGATGAAACCACCCCCCAGTTATGGCTTAATCCGCAATCACAAAGCCGTAGCCATAGACCCAGGCGCCGGTATCCTCCCGTTTATGCTTGCGCAGCACCATTTTTACCCGCTTACCCACTTGAGCTTCGCTGACATCGCGGATTTGTAAGAGGTCCACCATCAGATGAACCCCGTCATCCAGCCGCACAATCGCCTGTACACGGGGGAGGTTATCTCCGTAACCAACGGCCGGAAAACCGACATCATCCAGCGCAACCGCCACAATTTCGCCCTGCTGCGCGCAGGGGTAGGGTTCCATCTGGCGCTGATGACAGGCGGGGCAAATCAGGCCAATTTTAGGCGGGAAAAAGATTGCCCCGCATGACTTGCAGCGCGAGCCTTCCAGCCGGTAGCGCGCCGCGCGGGTGCGGTACCACAACGCGCTGGAAAAAGTATCCCAACGAACAAACGGATCGGTGAATTGTTCGCTCATGCTACCATCCTTTCCGAATCACCCCAACCACATCCAGCGAATGATGTGTGCCGTACGCCGTGTTGACGGCAACGCGGACGTCTTTGACCTGTCGTTCGCCGCACTTGCCCAACACCTGCCAGTAGTTCTCCAAGACGCCGATCTGGAAATCTGAACCCGCCGAGCCGTGCCCAAAAGCAATTCCACCCCCATAGGTGTTGACCGGGCAGCGGCTTTCCAGCGTCATGCCGCCGTTGAGGATATACTCCTTTGCCTGGCCGACTTCACACAGACCGATGGCTTCCAATGCCATCATGCCGTCATAGGCGCTCAGGTCGTGCACCTGTACCAGGTCAATTTGTTCAGGCTGGATACCGGTCAAGTGATAGGCTTCTTTCGCCGCCATCATCAAGCCGGAAAATTCGGCCAGATCGTACTCTTTCATTCCCTCCACCGGGTAGTGGAAGAAATTACCCACATACGGCGGACTGAAAGCGTAGGCTACATCAAAGTAAACCGGCTTATCGGTGTATTTATGCGCCAGTTCTTCACCAACAAACACCATCGCCGAGGCAACGCCGCCGCGGTTGGTTGCCTGACGATCACGCTCGGCTTCCGGTGTATCGGCGCACAAATCATCCAAAAGCGGCATCGGTTTGCCGTACAAAACGGCCAGCGGATTGCGCCGCGCGTACCAGTGGCATTGATACGCCCAGTGCCCGGCAGCTTCCAGGGGTACGCCGTATTTGCGGCGGTAGTAAGCCGCCCGCATGGTGTTGTAGTTGATGTGGGTCAGCCCCAGCATGTAATCAAAGTCCACGTAGTTTCCCTGAGAATTCATCGCCTCCATGGCGTCATAATTATCTGACCGGGCAAATCCCAGAGAGACCACAACATCACAACGCCCTGAGGCAATGGCATTCCACGCCACGTAGGAAGCGATGCCGTTACCGGCACAGGCATTGGCAATCGGCACAACCGGTTTGGGAATGAACCCAAGTGCGTCGGCAATTTGCGGGCCGGGGGATGAATCGGCGATGGCGCGGTCGTTGTAGTTGCAGGCGACCAGATCCACTTCTCCTAATTCAACGCCGGCCTCCTCCAGTGCGTTCCAAAATGCTTCCACCGCTATCTGCCGCCAGGTCCAGTCCATGGGGACATTCGGCGGTGTGATCGCCCCTCCGATCATGACCACTTTTCGCAGGATTTTTCCCATAAGAAACGGCCTCCTCAAGAATCAATAGAAATTGGAAAGGCGATGAGGCGATTGCAGCAGCTTTTGCTCGTACTTGAGCATGGTAGCATAATCCACCAAAATCTTATCCTCCAGCAGCTGAATCACCTGACCGCGAACCGGCCGGCGTTCATCTATGAGCGGCGTGCACACCAGCGACCAGGCATCACAACCGGCTCCGGCGCCGTAATCAATTACTCCAATCCGCTCTCCGGCCTCGGCAAAATCCAGAATGTGGGCAAGCGAAAGCAGCACACCCGCCGCTCCGCAGTCGCCAATCTGCGAGGTCAGCACATAGGGCAGAACCTGCATGACGTCCAATTCCAGTTTGCCCATCGTCATCAAAGCGCGCACACCGGTTTTTTGCGGAACAGCAAACTTGCTGAAATCGGCTGGGGTCAGGTTGAGCTTGGTAAACAAAGCCTGGCCGGCCGGCAGAATGTGATCGAGAAGCCCCCAATTGGCAACCCAGCCGTAAAAACCCGCCCCCGGTTGAATAAAGCGCTCACCTTCGACCCGAAAATAATCGTTTTGATCGTGGGCATGGGTGGCGAGCGTCTCTAACACAGCAATGGGGGATTCTTTTCCCAATACAAAAGCAACCGCCCCAGCCGATGCCACATACTCCAGCACCATGCCCGGTTGAACATGGCGGTTGATGGTATCAGCACCGATGACCAAAGCATTTTCAATCAAGCCGGCTTCGATCATGCCGGCTGCCAGCCACAGCGCAGTTGAACCTGATTTGTCAGCGCATTGAATATCAGTGGTCAGGGCATTGGCGGGCAGCCCCAAAGCATCTACCAGCACCGTGGCAGCCGCTTTGGTAGCATAGGGACTGGTGCCGCTCCCCAAAAACACCGCTCCAATTTTCTCAACGGAAACACCACTCCGCTCCAAAGCCATCTTCGCCGCCGAAACTGCTAGAGTTAAGGTATCTTCTTCGGGGGCAAGCACTCCCCTTTCCCCAATCGAGAGCATATCGAAAAACGATGGAGAGAGGTTTTTCCATACCCGCCAGATTTCCTGAGCTTCAATGCGGTATTTTGGGATGGCTACACCGTAAGATAGAATTCCGGTTTGCAAGGCAGCCTCCTGTGTGATTGAGCAGCGTATCAGTTACTCGCTCTTCTTGGGAATGTTCCACAGCCCAGAGAACGCAATCGAGTCCATCATTGGCCCCTGCATTTTGATCAACTTGGCGTTGACCAGTTTCATGGGTGGAACTTCACCGGTGAACATTTGCACGATATATTCGCTGTTCCCGCTGATCACCAGTTTGGGCGGTTTGGTTTGACCTTCCTCCACCGTTGCGGTACCGTCCTGAACGGTAAGCGTCCACTTGCCGGGTTCCTCTCCTTGCAAATCAAAGAGAATCACCCGGTTCCAGCCCTTTGCCTTCTCCGGTTTGAACAGGTTCGGCAAATTTTTCATGACTTCATGTATGGTTGCCATTGTTTCCCTCCCAAAAAAATGAATTGGATTTGGTGTAAAAAACCGCCTGAGATGTCTTGAAAATGAAAAGTTTACAGCTCAGGTTTTCAACCCTTTTGTTTCAGGCTTCTTCCCCAAAAACCTTCTCCTGCACGAGGAGAATGCGCTCCATATCGTCCGCCGGCGTGGTCACCAGCTCAAACTTGCAGGAATCGGCATTCACATCCAGCGCCAGAGATTGAAGCCGTCGGTATTGGGGAGCATACATCGGTGGAATGCTGATCAGCATGGTTGCCTGACCATGCACCTCGCAAAACTGACAGATGCCGTAACCCAGCGTTGTTTCAGGAAGACCGCTCCACTGTTCAATTTTGCGGTAAATACCCATCAGCTGACAGTTCTTGAGCGTGCTGATCCGTATGGTTTTTTCTCCCTCCTCGACCTCACTGCCTTTTGCCATGTAATTGTCGGCGTACATTCCGCGCAATCCCAGTTCCATCAAGTCGCCGAGGTCCTCAAAACCGGCAGACGGCATCACCCGCGCAAAGAACTCCCGCGAAACTTCCCACATGAATTCCTCGGCAACGCTGTCAACAGCGTCCACGAGAGCCTGTTTTCCTCCGGTCTTTACCAGATGGACAGCGTTGACTCCTCCCCAGATCAAATAGCGGTTGTAGTTGGAAACCGAGCGTACACACTCGGCGATCCAGCGATCGGCGAGGTTTGACCTGAGCGCGCCGCTGTCAATTTCGGCCTCACTTTGCAGCCGCAAGTCGCGGAACTCATCCGCCCAACTGGCAGGCGTTTCCCAACCGTTCGACTCCACAAGATCAAAATCTGCCTCTGGCAAAATCCGGTAGCGCCGATTCAATTCTTTCATGTCGCTGACAAAGCGGGCGTGGTACTCGGCAGCTTTTGCGGTTAACTCGGGGTCAAATTCCCATTCGGCGCGGTTCGCCCCCTTCAACAAAATTCGCATGCGCAGTTTCATCTCATGCTCAACCGAAATCCAGTAGGCCAGGCTGACCTTCACGCCGGGGAAAACATCCCCATCCGGCAGATCCTCGCCGTAATAAAACGCATGCCATGCTCCGGCATCGGCTAATTGACGCGCTCTTTGCAGCACAATTGCCCATTTGTGATTGTGGTATTCATCGTAATACATTTCGGATTAATTCCCCTTTCGCAAGATTTGACTATTTTCAGGATTCAACAGGAGGCATGATCGCTTCCCGAGTCAAGCCGCGCAGTTCTTTCAGGGAAGTTGTCGGAGGGGCGGTTATCAGCAGTACATAGAGGGGATGATCATCACTCAGGTTCTTCAAACGACGCCGGATGGTATTGACATAATAAGCCATGTCACCAGCGCTCAAGGTGTGTTCCTCGCCATTTTCACCAATCAGCAGGAGACTTCCCTCGATGACGTAGAGAAGCACATCCGCGTCGTGGACGCGAAAATGGGGTTCTTCTTTACCTGGGGCAACACAGACCAGCAGGGGTTCCATGCGGGCATTGGTATTACGGGCAAGCGAAAAGAGCGATGTGGGCGAATGCGAGGAAGATTGCAATTTTTGGCGGATCTCTTCTCCCCTGGTAATCGTCAGCAGCTCCTCCCGCTCCATCGTAAAAAAGTGGACGAGGTGAATCTGATAGAATTCGGCAATTTTTTCGAGGTTATCCACGCTGATGGAGGCTTTATCCCGTTCGATCAGGCTCAAAAAGGAGACCGATAAACCGGTGCCGGCAGCAACATCCTCAAGGGTCAGTCCGCGGGCAATGCGAAGTTCACGAAGGCGAAGTCCAAGATTGATCATGGCTATTTCAATATATTATAAAAGATTTCAATATTATAATAAAACAAAAATTTTGGTTTTTCAAGAGGGAATTTTTGGAAATTACAAAAAGATCAGGATAACAGGAGCGCGGGATAAATCAATCAAAATGCTGTTTATCGTGAAGTGAATGCACCCCCCTTTGATCCCAATCCCGCCATTGCAAAAAGAAGGATATCAGGCAGGTTGAGTGGAGGATGGATGAGGATGCAACCTGTTACCTAAAGAAAGCGCGCCTGAAAATGCACGCAGCCGCCCAACCCACCCATTCATCCAATAGGATCAACAACTGCTGCCACTTAACGGCTGCACCGTTTTTTTTAAGAAAAATCATCCTTCAGGGGGCTTGAAAAATCTCGCAAAATATTGCGTAATAATTGTAAGATTATGACCAACGAACTGTTTGCCGTACACCAAGACCATCTGCCGCAGTTCTAGGTGCACCATGTGGAATGACTTACCGCGCCCTGCCGCAAGTTTCTTGAGCCTGTTCCTGTTCCTTGTCCTGACCGGATGCACAGCAACCTCCCCCGCCCCAACCGACCCCGCTCAGATGGAGAATCCGCAAAGGACAACTTCAGTTCAACCCGAAAAAACCACGCCATCCAGCCCCGGCTGGTGGCGTCCCCTGACTGGGCTGACCTGGCAGTGGCAAATCGGCAATGACGAGATTGACACTTCCATCGCAGCCGATGTGTATGATATTGACCTGTACGTGGAGCAGGCAATCATTAATGAACTGCACGCCAAGGGCCGCCGCGTAATCTGCTACATCAGCGTTGGTTCGTGGGAAGACTGGCGCTCCGATCAGGATCAGTTCCCTCCCGAAATACTGGGTAAAGAGTATGAAGGCTGGCCGGGGGAAAAATGGCTGGATATCCGTCAGATCGAACAACTGGCGCCAATTTTGCGTGCCCGCCTTGACCTGTGCAAAGCCAAGGGTTTTGATGCAGTTGAACCGGACAATATGGAAATTTACACCAACGACACCGGATTCCCGTTGACCTATGCCGATCAGTTACGATTTGCCCTCTGGCTTGCCGATGAAGCTCACCAGCGCGGTCTGGCAATTGGCCAGAAGAATGCTGCCGACATGGTCGCGGACCTGGTCAACGTCTTCGACTTTGCGATCACGGAGGATTACTTCTATTACGGCATGGCCGAAACGATGCTCCCCTATATTCAAACGGGCAAGCCGGTATTTGCCGCCGAATACACCGACCTGCCCGGTGATTTTGAGTCTTTCTGCCGCCAATCCGCACAGTTGGGCTTCAGCACCATCCTCAAGAATCGCGAACTGGATGCCTGGGTGAAGTTTTGTCCTTAAATAACCGTCATAAGAACTACAATGAAAGAGTCAAAGATACTCACACGCCGAGAGTTTCTCCAGCTGATGGGAGTAGTTGGAGCAGGTTTAGCAATTTCTGCATGCCTTCCCGATCCCCTTGCCTTGATCCAATCTACACCTACCGATGGACACGATACACTTGATGATCGTGACCTCGGATATCCTATCCCAACGAACGAACCCAACAAGCCCGGTGAACGTCAGCTGAGCCACCCCACCGCTATGACCGAACCCGAAAGACTGGATGACCGCCAATTTGTTCACATGATGAATTATGTGGAAATCGAAGACTTTGGGCTGCTGGCACAGCTGGGCATCAACACGGTATTGGTGGAGCTCAACCCGAATGGAGATAACTGGCGAGCGGTCTATGAGGCAGCCGCACGTCACCGACTTCAACTCATCCCCCTCATTTGGAATCAAGATGCTGGACAGTCAATCTGGCAGTGGGATGAAAATCGTAACGAATGGCAGTTAGATCGAGGCCGTTATCCAAACTCGATCGGGAGTGCTTTTCTTGGTTTTTTGAAAGACCATCCCGACTACCTGTCACAAACCTTTGCCATCTACTCGTTCCACGAACCGCTTTGGCAGCCAGAAAAAACCGGCCCGGAGCGTTTGAAAGTATTTTATCGTCAGATCACCGAAGAGATTTTTCCCGGCGGCAGCGTGCGGGTTTACGGCGAAGATATGACCATGGGATGGGAAAGGTCGGATGAATGCCTGACCGGGACGCTCGACTATGAAAACCACAACGTGTACCCCTTTGTAAACACTCCTCAAGGCCGTTACCGGCCTTTTGATGTCCTGGGCAACTACTACGGCGAACCGACCGATGACCGCGCGGCAACGATTCAAGCGGAACTGGCCTGCCTTGACGAACGTCTGCGCCGCTTTGCCTCTGCCCCTCCGGCTGCAACCGGCCGCAGACCCCAGCCAATTGTCCTGATTCAAACTTTTGAGGACAGCGAATATACCGATCTCTGGAATCGGATGCCCTCAGCAGAAGAAATGGAGCAGTTTGCCTCAGCATTTCTCACCGCCCGCAAAGATCAGCTCAAAGGTTTAGGCTGGTACCCCTACCGGCAAGCCGCCGACAACTACCGCGCCTGCCTTCACACTCACCGCTTCGACGAAACGAATGCCGACCGCCACGAAGCGATCCACCGAATTTCAGCGCGTTTCATTGCCGATTCCACAACGGAGTAATCAACGGCAAGGGTCTGTTGACTGTCGGGTCGGCCGCGCTTTCAGCGGCGCAGGGCTACGGACGCCGCCGCGTCAGCAGAGAAGAACAAAACAACATTCAAATTTGTAATTTACCAGTCATACCGCACCTTGACACTTCCAACCAACGGCGGGACAAGGCGCCTGCCGGGCGGGCAAATACAACCGCCCGGACGCGTGCGGTTCACCCGCCTCTTCACCACCGAACGATGCCAGCAG
>Ga0209017_10002133_pt1 | contig 13407 bp, 7 predicted proteins | sample YNPBryunderm2012_FD_185812 | JGI IMG/M metagenome (GOLD analysis project Ga0209017, IMG submission 185812) | Anoxygenic and chlorotrophic microbial mat microbial communities from Yellowstone National Park, USA - YNP Bryant MS undermat 2012... ... | reverse complement strand
CCAATTGAACCCAGTGAAGCATTTTCCGGTTGTGACGGTCTCACATAAGTTTTTGTTACCAACGATTCCGATCCTGGCCCGTCTGTTGATCGACCAAGGTTGGGAGGAGAAGGCGGCCTATGGAACAGTCACGGCGATCGTAGGGGCGATTCCTGGTATCTTTGGCTTTCTGGCCTGGGAACTCAAGGAGAACTGGCGGATCTATCGCGCCAACCGTCCCGATCGGCTCCGCCCCCGCGTCATCGGCACCCACGGCGAAACCCTCTTGAGACTGATTAAACCCGGGTTCCACTCCGGCACCGTGCCCAAGATTTTCCGCAAGCTGCGGCGGTTGGAAAACCGCGACCTCTATGATCCCACCGCCACGGCCTCTCCCCGTTTGCGGGCTCGCCTGCGGGCCCGTCTATTGCGGCAACGTGCGGCGCTGCGTCACGTCGAGGTGGAACTCCACCACTTCGTCGAGCGTGAGATTCTCCATCCGCTCCACCTGGCGCGCCCCGACGGCAGCATCCGCCCGCGCCTGGCCGAGGTCCGTTTGGCGGTCAACCAGGTCTGGCTGGAGTTCGACCCGCCGCGACCGACCACCCCGGCTCCCTCCGACGAGAGCGCGTCCCCAATCACGCCGAGGGGACCCGGTCGGCATCATAAGCTGGATCATGATCATCACCATGAGTCGTGGCGACATGCCGACATTTCCTCACCCGAGATTCCCACCCTGGCGCGCGCTGGTCTACGACGAGAACACGACCACCCCGATCCGTGTCATGGCAATCTGGGAACGAATCAAGAGGAGGGACGGGACTCCAACAACGCAGCCCCCTCCCGTCTGATCCTCCGCTACGTCCAATTCGACGGCTGGCTGATTGGCGGGATCGTTCAGGCCGGTTGGCTCGACGACGGCCGCCTCGAACCCGAGGACCGAACCGCCTTGCTCGCGGTCTTGGCCGGGTTGCATCATCTCGCCGGCGCGCATCTGGTTCACGACGATCTGGCACGCCACCTCGCCGCCCAGGGGATCGACCCACCCACTGCCTTCACCGTGCGGCGCAACCGTCTGAGGGTCTGGAAACCTCGCGCCACGACCGCGTTTACGGCCAACGGATCGCTTTTGGTCGATCCCTCACAAGAGTGGGTCGAGCCGCTTTATCAATCGCCTCTGCGCTTCGACACCACCATGCCGTTTTTCTGGAACGACTGGGTGGTGACTTGGGACCGCATCCGCGACCATGCTCCCCCCGTCGAATCGGTGCGTCGCCTCATCGAGCGGGTGGAACCAAGTCGGGCCAGCTCGACGCGACCGCATTCGATGCTCAGCGACGGCCCGGTCCCGATGGGGTCCTTCACCTCAGACTAAGCGGCCCCGCGGCGCAACCGCGCTGAGAAGGCAAAGCGATCCGCCTCCTCGGTTTGGGCCAGGCAGAGTCACCTCGTCCCCGAGAAACTCGCGTTGGCCCGCAGGTCGGACCAGGTCGGCTCCACCCGATTCTCGTCGTCTCATTCATCCCATCCGATTGCCGCGATCCAATCCAATTGACGGCGGGACGCCCCCCAACGTATGGTATCGCGGTCGCCTCTTCACCAGTCACCCCGCCCTTTTCCTTCGAGACTGCCCCCGCTCATGACCGTCCGCACCCGGTTCGCCCCTAGTCCCACCGGTTTCCTGCACATCGGAGGCGTCCGCACCGCCCTGTTCAACTGGCTATTCGCCCGCTCCCAGGGAGGCCAGTTCATCCTGCGGATCGACGACACCGATCAGTCGCGGAATGTCGAGGAGGCGGTCCGCTTGATCCTCGACGGCTTCCGATGGATCGGCATCGACTGGGACGAAGGACCCGAGGTTGGTGGACCAGTCGGTCCTTACTTTCAATCCCAACGCGGCGACCTCTATCACCGGGCGCTTCAACATCTACTCGACCAAGGATTGGTTTACAAAGATTTCTCCACCGAGGACGAACGGGCCGCCGACAAAGCGGCCGCTGAGGCACGCAAGCAACCCTATCGGTTCCGCCGCAAGCCGATCGACCCGGCCACCCTCGCCCAATTCGAAGCCGAAGGCCGGCCCTATGCCTTAAGGTTCAAGGTGCCCCTGGGCCGAACCCTGGTGTTGGAGGATCGCATCAAAGGTCGGGTCGAACAGCGCACCGACGACCTCTCCGACTTCGTGGTGGCGCGTCCCGACGGCAGCCCGCTTTACAACTTCGCTTCGGCGGTGGACGACCTGGAGATGGGGATCACCCACGTCATCCGGGCCGAGGAACATCTCACCAACACCTTCTCGCAACTGCTGATCTTCGAGGCCCTCCGGGGCGAACGCCCAATGCCCAGCTTCGCCCACGTGCCGTTCGTGGCCAAGCCCGGTTCCAAAGTCAAACTCTCCAAGCGCGACGGAGCCGTGGGTCTCGACTTCTATATCGAAGCTGGTTACCTTCCTGAGGCCATGATGAACTATCTGGCCCGCTTGGGCTGGAGCTTCGACGACAAGCAGGAAATCTTCAGCCGAGCCGAACTCATCGAAAAGTTCACGCTGGAACGAGTCAATAGCTCTCCTGCCAGCCATGACCCCGACAAGCTGTTCTGGATCCAGGGGGAGTGGATGCGGACCCTCAGCCTGGAGGCCAAACGCAACGGTGTCCTACCCTATCTCCAGCGCGCCGGTTTGATCAGCGAACCACCCACTCTGGACGACCTGACGCGGCTCGACCGGGTGATCTTGGCCCTGCAAGACCGGCTCAAGGTCTTCTCCGACATCCTCAAACTGGGCCGCTTCTTCTTCGAGCCGATCGAGCGGTTCACCATCGACCCGGAGGCAGGGAAAAAACGGCTTCGCAAGGAGTTCACGGCAACGCTGTTGGAAGCGCTGGACGACCTTCTGGCGACCACCGAACCATTCGACGAGGCCACGCTGGAAAAAGCGGTTCATGACCTCAGCGAAGCGCGGGGCCTCAAGATCGGCGACGTGGTGAATACGCTGCGGGTGGCAGTCACCGGCCAAGGAATTGGTCCCGGTCTGTATGACTGCCTCACCATCCTGGGCCGCGAGGGTTGCCGCCAACGCCTCGCCAAAGCCCGCCAATGGGTCGCCTCGTGAGCCATCCCTTTACCCCCCTGCCGAATCAGCGACCTAGGAACCGTATCGCCAAATATCCATTAGGATCAATCAATCATTTATATTGACATTAAGCTGACTTTGAACATAGGAAGGGGACGAAACCATGTCGTTGTTGGTGGTGGGTACCGTGGCGCTGGATACGGTCGAGACCCCGCATGGTGATGTGGCCGACGCTTTGGGCGGCTCGGCGACCTTTTTCTCATATGCGGCTAGCTTCTTCACACCGGTGCGTTTAATCGCGGTCATCGGCGAGGATTTCCCACACGCCCACCGGGACCTTCTGGAAGCGCGCGGTGTGGACACCTCGGGCCTGATCGTGCAACCCGGCGGCCGAACCTTCCGCTGGCGCGGCAAGTACGAGGGGGACATGAACTCGGCGCAAACGTTGGAGACTCAACTCAACGTGCTGACTAACTTCGACCCGACTTTGCCCGAATCCCACGCCCAAACCCCTTATGTCTTCCTCGCCAACATCGACCCCAATATTCAGCTCAAGGTGCTGCGTCAAGCCAAGCGCAAACGGCTGGCGGTGGCTGACACCATGAACTTCTGGATTGAAACCGAGCGCGACGCCCTCCTGAAACTCTGGCGCGAAATCGACGGTGTGGTCCTCAACGACGGCGAGGCCCGGCTGGTCACCCAGGAGGTCAACCTCGTCAAGGCCGGGCGGAAAATCCTGGACATGGGCCCGCGGTTTGTGATCATCAAGAAAGGCGAACATGGCTCAATGTTCTTATCGGCCACTGACACCTTCACACTGCCGGCCTTTCCCATGAGCGAGGTGGTGGATCCCACCGGCGCGGGGGACAGCTTCGCGGGCGGCATCATGGGCTATCTGGCCGCCACGGGGCGGCTCGACTCTGAAGGCTTCAAGCGGGCGATGGCCTTTGGCACCGTGGTCGCCAGCTTCAACGTCGAGGATTTCAGCCTCAGACGGTTCCAGCGCACCGAGCTGGCCGAGATCGAGCGGCGGTTCCGCCACTATCAAGAAATGCTCGCCATTCAAGAGTGATGGTTAGATTGTTGTGCCACACCCCGGCGTGGACCCGACGGCATAGCTTGGAGACCCGTCATGAGCCGGATCAGGTGGCGGCTGCCGCCAGTGCTGAGAGAGTCGCTGAACTTCCCTGACCCTCGTCATGCTGGTCCCGACGGCCTGGTGGCGTTGGGAGGCGATTTAAGCGTAGGGCGGCTGGTTCGGGCTTATCGCTCAGGCGTCTTCCCTTGGTCGGCCAACCCCACTCCGCGTTGGTACTCCCCCCACCCCCGCATGATCCTTCAGCCCGAACGATTTCGGCTGACCCGCAAGGCCGCCGCTTTGGAACGCAAACGCCCCTTCCAGATCAAAGCCGACACCGACTTCATCGGGGTGATGCGTGGATGTGCGACCATGCGTCGCAAACATGAGTTCGGCACTTGGATTTGTTCAGCAATGCTGGAAGCGTATGCGGAACTGCATCGCCGGGGTTACGCCCACAGCGTCGAAGCCTGGAAGGACGGGCGGCTGGTGGGTGGAATCTACGGGTTGCATCTAGGAGCCTGCTTTTTCGGCGAGTCGATGTTTCACACCGAGGATAATGCCTCCAAACTCGCCCTGGCTGCTTTAATGCGACGAGGACGCGCTGAGGGCTGGCTGTTCCTGGACGCCCAAGTCCCCTCGCCTCACATCGAGGCGCATGGCGGGCTTCTTGTTAGCCGATCGACCTACTTGAGTCTGCTGCGCGAGGGTGTCTCGCAACCCACCAATTGGGATGTTTGGAGTCGTCCCATTGACGAGGAAGGCTCGGTGTAAGTGGCGGACTCCGGTGTAACGCGACGAACGAGCCGTTCTCGTCGCTTCATTGCCGAAAGGACAAGAACGGCTCGGGCTGGGGCGTTGGGTTGAGCGGCGGCGTGAATGAAAGAGGTTGAGTCCCGGCCGTTTGATCGGGGTTGAACCGTCCCGGACCTGCCAGGGCAGAACCACGGTCGCCCGGTGACGGTGGGTTAGGGAGTCGGGTTGGGTTGGGGGAGGGGAGGCACGTTGAAGTTGCGCAGCCGAGGCGTATCGGTGGCGTTGCCTAACACGAACAGATCCACATAACTGCTGAGAATCGCCACGTCCCCGGGGCTGAGGTTGGGTGGGTTCAGGCGGCTGGAGTCAAGCTGACCGGAGACCAAAGCGCGATTGTCGGTCAGCAGCGAGATGAACTGGTTGACCGTGCCCTCGGGACGAAACACCCGGGTGCGGTCGTAACCGCTGAAGTTCCCCTCGACCACAATCGGAACGTTCTCGGGTTGGCGTCCCCGACCGACGGACAACAGACTTTCAGGGTCGATGACGAGGTTGCCCTTGACATACATGCCAACCAGCGAAGGCAACGGCGCGTCGCCGGCCACCCGTTCGGGTTGATTCTGTTGACGCACGTTCGAGCCGGTTGCGCTGCCCTTGGGCGGCTGGGGAATCTGACCGATCGAACGACCCACCCGCAGCTCGGCCCCGTTGCGTAGAGTCATGTTACCGCCGACATTGAACAAATTGAGGTCGCGGCCCACCTGAATCACGTCGTTGGGTCCGTTGAGATCCACATTGCCCAGTACGTCCAACGTGTTCAGATCGCCGCCGACGATGATCTGAGCGCCAGGACGCAACGACCGCACCGCGATGCGATCCACCGGAAACTGACCGCCGCGGATCTCGATCCGACCTGAAATGTCGGCGGTGCGATAACCCAAAATCGAGTTGATGCGCCCGGTGTTGATGATAATATCGTTGATTTGAAGCACGCTGTCGCGGCGAGTCTGTCCCAGCGAAAAGTTGTGCGCGCCACCTCTAAACCGTTGGTCGGACGGTTGAGTGGGTTGCCGAGGCGTGATGATGAGTTGGGTGTACTCGGTCGAGCCGTCCACAATGATGTTGGTGCGGCCATTGGGGGCCGGCAACGCGCGAACAATCCCCGGACCAGTCACACCCACCACGAAATGCTCGCGGTCGGCGTCGGTGACCTCGATGATCCGGCCCCCGTCACGCAATTGGGTGGCGACTCGCTGCCGAGGACGATCCTCGGGCAACTGGGGTCGGAAGATGGCGCGCTGGAAGCGATTTTCGAAGTGCTTGGTCCGCAGCGGGCCGTCGCCGGTCGGGGTGATGAAGCGAAGCAACCGGTCGGGGGGCAACTTGGCCAAATCGCGGGGACTGCTGCCCAGGTCACGCACATCGCGGAACGCGGCCGAGACACGTCCCCCGCCGTCAACGGCGGTGGTGGCCTGAGACTGCGGGATCATGTCAGCGGGTTCCGCTTGGGGTCCAACCAAAGCGATCGGATTTGACGCGGCGGGGTCAGTGATCGCTGCCGACACACCCAGGGACGGAGAAGCCGCCGTCGTGGACGACGGAGACGAAGCCACCGCCGCGGGAACGCTCAGGGCGTAAAACGAAGAGACGGTTGACAAGAGTTGACGCTCTTCCAGCTTGTGCGCACTGTCCACGCCTGGTCGAACGCGGCGGGGGGGGCGACGGTTTGGCCTCATCGGGTTCCTCCCTGAACATCCCTAAGGTTTGGCTCGTCGCGCCCGAAAGGTAGCCGACTGGTACGACGGCACTCGTCCCACCCGGAGCGGATCGGGCGGATGTCATGACCCGTCGGGCGCCGTCATTCGTCAGATCGACGTGCCACCCTGCCAAAGTTCGGCCCTTTCCACCATCGTGAAACTGGTCAGCTCCAAGCCGTCCGATTACAACGATCAGGCAACCCGGCCCTCATTATCCAACACGCCTGATCTCGTCCGGCCCGGTCCATGAATTGAAAATGGAAGGTGTTAACTCAAATCAACCGCGCCTCTTCGCCCACTCAACATTGAGACGGGGAAGGGACGCGGTTGGTTTGGGTTGAAGGGAACCGTCGGGGGACCAAGGCGACTCTAGCCGAATCGTCGGCCTCAGCCCATCGCCTTGACGTAAAGCTCGTCAACCATCGGCCAGTTGATCACGTTGAAGAAGGCGGCGATATAGTCGGCACGGCGGTTCTGATACTTCAGATAGTACGCATGTTCCCAAACATCCATCCCTAGCAGGGGGATCATGCCTTCCATGATCGGGCTGTCCTGGTTGGGGGTGGAGGTAATCACCAGCTTTTTGCTTGGGTCCAGCGCCAGCCAGGCCCAACCCGAGCCGAAACGGTTGAGGCCAGCCTTCGAGAAGGCATCCTTGAAACTGTCGAACCCGTGCAATTCGCCCTCGATCGCCGCGGCCAGCTTGCCGACCGGCTGACCGCCGCCATTAGGCGACATGATCTGCCAGAACAGAGCGTGGTTGGCGTGGCCACCGCCATTGTTGCGCACCGTGGTGCGGATGGCCTCGGGAATCGCCCCGAGGTCGGCGATCAGCTTCTCGATCGGCAGGTCTTGAAGCGCGGGCTGATCTTTAATCGCGTTGTTCAGGTTAGTAATGTACGCCTGGTGGTGCTTAGTGTGGTGAATCTCCATCGTCCGGGCGTCGATGTGAGGCTCCAGAGCATCATAGGCGTAAGGCAGAGCCGGCAGGGTGTATTCAGCCACGGAGGAAGGCTCCCAAAACGTAAAGACGCGACATGGGAAGGTCCCAGCCAATGGAACCGCTCAAGACGCGACCAAGGGAAACACGAACCCATCGAAACCAACGGATCGGCGTCCACGCCTCCGACAAGCGCGCCGAGGAGACAAAGCGTCATCCTCGTCGTTGCCGCCACGGCGCGGACCCGATCCGGATATCATACTCGTTCCGCCCATCCCTTACGAGGTGCGGAGGTTGGCGTTGTCACCAACCACGGAACCGATTGGTGTGATCTGACTCGTCGATCAGCTTCCAGGTGGTCACCGGAGTTGAAGGGGCTTGGATCGGCACGACCGGCGACGATTGAACCGGGACGACTTGAGGCGGAGGCGACGCGATGGGAGGCGTGATCGCGGGGATCGCCTCGCCACGCGCTAGACTCCAGATCATTCGCAATCGGTCAGCCTGCGAAAGCGACCCCGTGGGCATGGGTGCCGGAGTCGGAGCGGGGTTCCAGGTGATGACCCGAACTGGTTCTGGCGTAGGGCTCGGAGCCGGAGTGGGAGTGGGAGTAGGAGTGGGAGCCGACGGGTTGGGTCGGGTGATTGCTGGAGGCGAAGAGGGAGATGAAGGGGTTTGGGGAAGGGCGGGGGCGGGAAGAGGCGCAGGGGGAATAGCCGACCCGTTGCGATTGGTTTGGATCGCCAACGTGTATTCACCAACCGCGAACACGTCGGAGGTCGCGCCGCTGACCTCGATCAGCAACACGCGGCCGCCGCCGGGGTTGAGTCGCGCGGTCACGTTGTTGGCAAACGAGTCGGGATTGGCGGCGGACGCAAGTTGAGCGCCAGTTTGAGCGTCGCGCACCACCACCTTGGGACTCAACAGGCTGTTGCGGTCGGCCAAGGCTGAGACGGCCAGCTCCCCACTGAAATTGGCCGGAAGACTCAGGCGGAAGAAGTCGGTCTCGCCGATTCGCGTCAGGTCAAGGTTGGTCAGCTGGCCTTGGAGGCCTCCCAGGCGGGCGTTCAAATCAACGGCCGTGGCCGCCGAAGTCCCCTGTCCCCGCGCGTTGAACTCGTCGGGCTGACGAGGACCGTAAATCGCCTGAATCGCCGCGATGTCCTGAGCAGACGGACCGGAGCGGACCCCTCGGTACACCGGATTCATTACCGAGTCGGGACTCCAATTGACCGGCAGACCCAGAATCGCCCCGACCTCCTGAATCGCCACAGAGTATAAATCGACCGTGCCGTTAGAACCGTCGCCCCAGTTGGCGTTGACGTTGAATTGAATCTCCCCGGCAATCACCGGCGAGGTGCGGCCGGGATTGTGCCGTTGGGTCTGAGTGAGACGACTGGGCGAACCGAGATTGCCGCCGGAAACCCGAATGTCACCATGACGCGAGGCTCCTGGCAGACCGACGACCGAGTTGATCGGATTAGACAGGTCGTTAGACCAGGCGATATCTAGGTCAGCGTACACCACCCAGGTTTGGAACGCCCGGGCGACCTCGCGTTTCCAGTCGGCCCCTAACCGCGAGTTGAACTCGCGATGAATGGTCACATCACCCAGTAACCAGCCCGATTGATCCTCGACGAGACTGAAACTGGTTTGAGCCTTATCGTCCGGCTCGTAGCCAAAGCCACTCAGCAGCGTTTTGGGTTCCAACGCCAGGGTTTGCATGGACTCGGGTCGGTAACCGCGGCGGATGCGGCGGTCTCCACGATAGCTCGAACGGATCTTCATAAGCGAGGTCAACTCCCGGACGATCCGCGTCGTCAATTCGTTCCGTGGTACATCTGTTGGCGTGGGGCGACTCCGCCGCGCCCGCACAAAAAAAGAGATGCAATCACCAAACCGCGATCAAGCGCATTCCCCGACCGCGGGGATTCATCGCTTGGGTTGAGACTTCATACGTCGTTCTAACGGAATCGACCGAATCGGGTCGATTCTGCCGGGAACTTACTCGATTCCACCCGATTCTTCAAACCCTTTGACCCAGAATTTCCAAAATCACCAAACCGACGAACCTACCCGATCCACCGATTGGACCGATTCCAAGGCGTTGACCCAATCGAAGTGGTTGACCGGATCGCGTCGGTCAAGATCGGTCGCGCGGTTGCGCGCAGCACGCCTGTTCCGATTCGCATCAAGCGTTGGGTCAAGGGTGTGCGAAACTCAGGTTGTGGGGCGATTCTGGTTTGAAAGCGACGCGATCAGATTCGGGGGAATCAAGATGCCGTGGACTGTGATCGGAACCGGACCGATCCGCTCGGGAATCGGTTTGATCTTGGTGGCGCTGGCAACCCTCACGCCGACCCGCTCGGTTCGCGGCGACGACCAAGCCACTCAAGCGGTTCGTTCCTCCTGGGCACGGCTCCTCCAGCGTCTTGAGGCGGCGGTGGCGCGTGAACCCGATTCTTTCTCCGAGCTCCCAACGATCGCTCCCGATGATCCCAATCTCCCGGCATGGCGGGATTCCGTGGCCCGGTTGATTGAGCAATTGGACCGTCAACGAGACGCTCGAACCCTTTCGGAACGATTGAACGCCTTGGCACGGTTGGATCGAATGGCCCACGAGTTGCGTTCCATTGTCTGGTCCGAATTAGATCAACCGCGCCGTCAGCTAGCGATTTGGTTGGAACCCCGGGTCCAACTGGCCCGCGCGGTGGTGCGGCTGACTCAGGCGCTTCAGCCTCCTGACCCTGGCGCGGCCCCCCTCGCATTCGATCCCGGCCATGCCGCTTCTTGGAATCGCTTTCTGGAAACCGACCTGTTCCGAGTCTGGAGTCTTCAGGAGACGCCTCCGTCGATCGATCCCCGCATCGAGGGGGACGAACGACGCCGGGCCGCCCTCACCCAAGCTCGGCTTAGGGTCGCTCAAGCTGCCGCCTTGATCGCGCGCGACCTGGAAGACTCGGTCAACCAATACGCCTGGCCGCCTGCCATCGCTTTGTTGGAAGCCTGGCGTGAAGCGTATTACGCGCAGACCATTCGAATCCGCGCCGATTTGGACACGACACGCCCCCTCTTCGACCAACTTCTCGTTCGCGATGGTCCGATTGTGCGCAAAGGGCGGGTCAGCTACATCACCGCCGGACCCAAGCTGGGTTACACCTTGCTGCCTTCCCCCAACGCGATCGCCTTCGCCAACACCCAAGCGCTGACCAGCGTGACCCCCGTGCTGGATTTCCGCGACCAGGTGGCCCGCGACATCCGCGGCCGTTTGCTCGTCAGCTTGTATGAACCCTCGATGACAACCTACGATCAGTCGATCCTTACGATTTTTACCGCCTTCTCCACCAACGGCCTGGCACTTGATGGTCGGTCCCAGCATTGCACCGATATCGCCGTGGGGCTCCAACCTCAACCTTGCACCGGCCTGCGACGGGCCGCCTTGGCAGCGATCGGATTCGACGCCGAACGGATTCGCAGCTTGATTTACCAGAACGCGATCGGAGAAGTGCGCCGACAGGTGCCGATCGAGGCACGTGAGGAACGTTCTGAACGTCTAGCCCAACAAATGGCCAAGCGTAACGCCAACCTACGACGCTTCCTGGTGGGCGATCGCCGACTCAGACTTGATGAGGCGCTGGGGGTTCCGCTTGGTCTAGACCATTTGAGTCCCTCCACCCAGTCGGATTTCGCCTCGATCACGGCCCAGTTCCGATGGGGGGATCCCTTACCCTTGGGCACATCGTGGCCGTTGCCGGCTGATCTGAGAACCAACGAGCCGGGTTTGGTGGTCGATCTGCACGCCCCGTCGATTCTCAACACCCTGTCGCAGGGAGTGATCGACCGTCTCAGGCAACGCGCTCCTAACCGCGTGCTGGTCAACTTCGACACCCTGGATCTCAAGGAGGTTAACCAGCCCAAGACCTTCACTTATGATCCTAACGACAACGCCTGGAACCAGGCGTTGGAGGACTGGCGGCGACGCATTGAGGCGGGAGCCGACCCCAAAACCGCGCCCGTGGGTCTCACCCTGCTGATCGACACCCCTAAGACGCCGCCGATTGTGACGGTCGATGCCGAAGGCCAGTTGGTGTTGATTTTACGAAATCTTCGCCTGAGGATTCCCCCTCTCGACGATTTCAAGAGGATCGCCGGCGACCAAGCCGAAGAGGTCATTGTCGAAGCCGCTCAGGTCACCATCACCTTCCGCCTCGGCTTTGGCACCGAGACGGTGTTGCCCGCCGTCGAGAACGAAACCGCTCCCGCCACGACGCCTCCCACCCCGCCCGACGCTCTCATACCTAACCCCGACGACGAGCCTCGGATTGGCGACATCCCCAACCCCGACGACCTGCCCGGTTTGGATGACCTTCCCAAAGACCCGGCCGATGCGGCGTCCCCCCCCCTTGCCCAGCGAAACGACCGACCCCAGCCGTATCGGGGACCGGCGTTGCGGCTGGTGATCGCCAGGGTCCTCCTCTCCCAACCCGCGATCACTCCGATCATCAACGGGACACCTGGCCAAACGATCTCGGGACAGCGGACCACCTTCTTCTTCAACACCTTCCTCAACCCGGTGATTCAACAGGAGTTCGCCTTCCCCCTGGAGACGCTCGCGTTTCCCGGATTCGCTCTTGAGTCCCTGCGGCTTCCTGACGAGTCAGGCTGGATCCGCGCTCGATTTCGAGCTACCGGGGAGCGTCCTCTGCCTCAGGACGACTAGAATTATGGTTGCTTCCTCAAACACCGAATGCCATTGAAGAGAGGATCTTCCAAGCTCGATCGATTGCAAACCCGCGACGAATCGAATGGCGAGACCGCTGGCCCCCGCTATCCCCGTCTTGCCCTCCTCATCGGGTGGTTGAGACGAGGGTGTCTGCCTCGACCTCCGAATCAAGCCCGCAACGCCAGCAACCGATTGAGCAAGGGCTGAACCTGGTGTTTGTCGCGGAGTTGATCAAGCCAGGTCTTAGGAATGGCCGCCACGCCGTCGCGGATCCCGGCGAGGCCGCCGGCAACGCAGGCGGTGGTATCGGTGTCGTTGCCCAACGCGATGGCCGCGCGGATCACCTCGGGATAAGTTCCAGCCTCAAGGCACAACCGGGCCGAATGCAAACAATCCAACACATAGCCGGTCCCCTGACCATGAGGCGGATCGTCAGGCCGAATCACCGTCTCGAGTTCCTCCAAAGCGGTCTGGTCACCGGCGAGGATTGTTCGCAGCGCCAAGACCGCTTCGGCCCAAGGGTCGGCCGCCTCGTCGAGCAGCCGCCGCGCCCAGAGGCAATTGAGAGCGCAGCAGAGTTTGGAGCGAATGTGACCGTGCGTTACGGCCGACTGGGCGAAGGCGTCGCAAACGAGTTCGGCGTCGTCGCCGTTGTGCCACAACGCCAACGGCAAGACACGCATGAGCGAGCCGTTGCCGTTGGCCGACTCCTCGCTTGGTCCCGAGCGGTCGGCGGGAACGCCCGACATGAGATTGCGAATGGCGTGGCTGGTCTGCAATCCCAGGTCGAACACGACCCCTCCCACCGCGTAGCGGCCCTCGTTGAACCAGTCGATCAAACGCCGGCCCAGGTCGTCGGGGTCCAACTGGCCTCGATCCAACAGGCTGTCCAGCAGAGCGAGGGCTTGCGCTCCGTCGTCCGACCAGGAGCCAATCGGGATGGACTGATGAGCGCGCGGGAAATCTGGAGGCGGAATCATGTCGATCATATGGCGGGGCGGGATCTGCTCCGGCTTTTTGAACTCGTAGGGTACGCCCACGGCATCCCCCACCAGTAGCCCCCAAAGACCACCCTCGATCCGTTGGGCGCGAGTGGGCATCATC
>Ga0209017_10002130_pt1 | contig 13413 bp, 8 predicted proteins | sample YNPBryunderm2012_FD_185812 | JGI IMG/M metagenome (GOLD analysis project Ga0209017, IMG submission 185812) | Anoxygenic and chlorotrophic microbial mat microbial communities from Yellowstone National Park, USA - YNP Bryant MS undermat 2012... ... | reverse complement strand
CCCAAACCCAAACTTTCGTCCTGAGCATTTTGCCATGTCCACTCCCATTGTTGCCTTCATCCTCTTTTGCCTGGCCCTGGCAACCCAAGGGAGCGCACAACCGGGCCCCGACCCGGCCTCCCCACCCGCCCTTCAACCGCCCACGGCCGGAGCACCACCCACCGTGCCGTCGCCCATCCCAACCAGCCCACAAGCTCCCACGGCCATCCCTGCACCCCCTGTCACTGCGCCTCCGCTGCCTACGCCTAGCCCGGTGACAATCCCCGGCTCCGCAACTCCTTCGCCAACCCAGATCATCGCCAACACGCCCCCGGCCCAACCCCCGGAAGATACCATCCCCGCCGGCACCATCGATTGGGTCGGTGCAGGAGGCGCCGACCTCGAACAGGTCTTCGAGTACTACTCCAAGCTCACCGGTCGCACCATTCTCCGCCCTGCCAACCTGGCCGCTCCACCCATCAAGCTGCGGACCGAAACCGACCTTACCCGCCGCGAGTTCATCCAGGCCCTCGACAGTGTCCTGGCTATGAACGGCATCTCCATGATCCCCGTGGGCGAAAAATTCGTAAAAGCTGTTCCCTCCGCCCAGGCCAGTCAGGAAGGCGCCCCCCTGCAACGCCTCGACCCGGAGCTGCTGCCCGAGCTCGGTTCCTATGTCACGCACATTGTCCAACTCAAGTATGCCAAACCCAGCGAACTGGTCCAGGTGCTCACCCCCTTTGCCAAGGTGCCCAACGGCATCCTGCCGATCGACAGCAACCAAATCCTTGTGCTCCGCGACAACGCCGAAAACGTCAAACGCATGCTCGAATTGATTCGCGAAATCGACGTATCCGTACCCTCCGAGTACATCTCCGAGGTCATCCCGATCAAATACGCCATGGCCTCCGACATTGCCGCCGCGCTCAACAGCCTCAGCGCCGGCGGCGGCACCACCAGCGTTGGTGCCCGCGGCACCCCCGCCCGGACCCCAGCCGCAGGACTCCAACGCCCCGGCACCATGGGCCTGCCCGGCCAACCTGGCGTCGTCCAGCCCGGGGTCCAACCCGGTCAACCCAATCCCTCGGCCACTTTCACCGAGCGCCTCCAGCAAATCGTCCGTCGCGCCTCCGCCGTCGCCAGTGGCGAAATCCAGATTCTGGGCCAGACCAAGATCATTGCCGACGAACGCGCCAACGCCCTGCTCGTTTACGCCACCAAGGAAGACATGGCCATGATCAAGGACATCATCTCCAAGCTGGACGTCATCCTCCCGCAGGTCCTCATCGAAACCACCATCCTGGATGTGTCCCTCAACAACAAATGGAACCTCGGCCTCTCCGGACTGCAAACCACCCGCCAGATCGGTGGCAACAACATCCTCGGCGCCGGAGGCATCAACGCCAGTCGCGTCTTCAACTTCGCCGGTACCGGCACCAACCTCACTGCCGACCTGTTGGGCAGCGGCCTGCGCTATTTCACCCGTATTGACGATAGCTTCTATCTCACCCTGGAGGCCGCCGCCAGCGACGGCACGGCCCGCGTCATCCAGAAACCCCGAATCCTCACCTCTCACGCCAAACCGGCCACCTTCTTCGTGGGCGAAACAGTACCGTACATCACCAGCACCTACTACGGAGGCTGGGGCACCGGCCCGGCCGCCAGCTACCAGCAACTGCGCGTCGGCATCCAACTCTCCGTGACCCCCTTCATCAATGCCGACGGCCTGGTCCTTATGCAGATCGACCAGGCCATCGACGAACTGGGTGACGAGGTTGAAATCGCCGGCGGCGGCAAGGTGCCCAAAACCCGCAGCCGCACCCTCTCCGCCGAGGTCGCGGTTCGCAACGGCGAGAGCATCCTGCTGGGCGGCTACATTCGCTCCGCCGGCGCCGAGTCCCATGCCGGCGTGCCTGTCCTCAAAGACGTCCCCTTACTCGGTTACCTCTTCCGCAGCAACAACCGGTCCCGCGACCGAAGCGAGCTGATGGTCCTGATGCGGCCCACGGTGTTGGTCGACCCGGAAGAAGCCGCCCGCCTCTCCTACGAAGAACGACAGCGGCTGCCGGGGGTGCGCCGCGCCGAACGCGAGTTCAATCACGAGGAACAAGTCTGGCGCGATAGACAGGAACGGAAAACCCGGGCCCCGCAAAACGAGCCAGCATCGGCACCCGCCACTACCAGCTGAACCAAAGGCCGCACTGCACAGACCCACCCACAGCAACAAAACCGCCCCTCCCTGGATTGATTGCCTGGCCGACCGTCGCTACTTCGGCAGGCTTGCTTCCCTGCCGCCTTTCGCTTCCATGGTCTCTATGCAACCCGACCAGGGCCCACCCCTTACCCCGGGCACCCTCTACCTGGTGGCCACGCCCATCGGCAACCTGGAAGACATCACGCTGCGTGCCCTGCGCGTCCTGCGCGCATGCGATCTGATCGCCGCCGAAGACACCCGGCGCACCCTCCAACTGCTGCGCCATTTCCAAATCCAGAAACCCCTCCTCAGTTGCCACGCCCACAACGAGCCCCACCGGGCCCAACTGCTGGTGGAACGGCTCCGCCAGGGTGCCACCGTGGCCCTGGTCACCGACGCCGGTTCCCCCGGCATCAGTGACCCGGGCGAACGGGTCGTACGCGCCGTGCTCGAAGCAGGCCTGCGCGTCGAACCCGTCCCGGGACCCTGTGCTCTAATCGCCGCCCTCACCGCCAGTGGTTTGCCCACTTGCGAATTCCACTTCATCGGGTTCCTGCCCACGAAAACCGGCGCCCGCCGGCGTCGCCTCGAAAGCCTCCGCACCATACCCGGCACCCTGGTTTTCTACGAATCCCCCTACCGCATCCAACGGTTGCTGACAGAGCTGACTGCCCTCTACCCTGAGCGCCCCCTCGTCGTAGCCCGCGAGTTGACCAAAAAGTTCGAACAATTCCTGCGGGGTCGTCCCGGCCAGATCCTGGAACAAATCCGCCTTCGGCCCCTGCGCGGCGAGTGCGTCGTCCTCATGGGCCCTGCCCCGCGCTCCGAAACCGCACCGTCCGATCCGGCCGAAGCAGCCGAGCCCACCAACGGCTGAACCTCCTCAGGCGACCGGCTGGCCCAATCGCACGCCACCACGGATCCCCAACCGCTCCCTCGGAAACGACCTCGACCCTGAAGCAGCTCGACTCATCCATCGACGCGGCCAGTCCAAAGTACCCAGCAGGCCCCACTCGTACCCGCCCCCACAATTCCGCTTGACCCCGTCTGCCGGTCAGCCTACGCCACGCTCATGCGCAGCTTCCATTGCCTCTGCTTCGTCACCCTCTTCTCGGCCGCCGCCAGCATCCCGGCCCTGGACCTCCCCGACCCCACCCGCACCCTGTATGTCCACCTCAGCACCGATTCCCAAGGCCGGCTGCTGTACTCGCTCTCAGCCCGCGGCCAAACCCGGTTGCTCCCCGCTCCCTTGGGCATCAAAGTGGACGGTGCCGACCTGGGACTTGGCGTGAGCCTCGGGCCCGTGCAGCAAGCGCGCCACTACGAAGTCTACCCCTGGCTGGGCGGCAAGAACTGGGCCACCAACGACTGCTGGGCCTTCGAAATCCCCGTACGCACCGCCTCGGGCACCGCCTGGACATTGGAGGTCCGCGTTTTCCCCGACGGGGCTGCGTTCCGCTACCACGTGCCCGGTACGGGCCGCCGCCTTGTCCAGGGCGAAAGCACTGCCTTCCAACTGCCACCTCACTCCATCCTCTGGTTTCAAACCAACCTGGCCAATCATGAGGGAATCTACGAATCATGCCACGCCACCAACTTGCCCACGGTTACTGGCCCAAACGCAGTCCCGCTCCGCATGGGCCTGCCGGTCACCGTGCTCAACCCCGACGGCAGCGCCACCCTCCTGAGCGAGGCACGCCTGCTGCATTATAGCGGGCTCGCCCTCCAAGCCGCCGGCCCGGCCCGACTCGAAGCCTGCTTCCCCCATGACCCCCAGGGCTGGGACTGCCAAGGACCCATCCTGTCCCCATGGCGCGTGGCCATTGTCGTCGAGAACCTCGACCAACTCGTTAACAGCGACATCATCCCCTCGCTCTGCGATCCGCCTGACCCGGAGCTCTTCCCCCACGGCGCCCACACGGACTGGATTCGCCCCGGCCGTGCCCCCTGCACCTGGATGGTCTTCGGCAACGACGGAGCCCGCTGGGATCGCCAAAAATGGTTCGTGGACACCGCTGCCGCTCTCGGCTGTGAATACCTTCTGGTCGATGCCGGCTGGCAGACCGAACGGTGGGGTTGGATGCAACCCGGCACCGACCTCTGGACCCGCGTCGCCGAATTGTGCACCTACGCCGCTCAACGCAACGTCGGCATCCTCCTCTGGCACGCCTATCCTGACGGCCGCGACGACGGCCCCGGCCTCACCACCACCGAGGCCCGCGAGACCTTTTTCCGAAACTGCCAGAAAGCCGGCGTCAAAGGCGTCAAAATCGACTTTTTCGACTCCGAAAGCGTCGAGACCGTGGCCGTGTGCGAAGACCTCCGCCGACGGGCCGCGCAACATCGTCTCCTCACCAATTTCCACGGCATCCCCAAACCCACCGGAGAAAACCGCACCTGGCCCCACGAGCTGACCCGCGAAGGCATCCGCGAACAGGAATACCTGCTCTGGGGCCGCCTCCCCCTCCACCATTACGGCGCCCTGCCCTTCACCCGACTCGTGGTCGGCCCGGCCGATTTCCTGCCCGGCTTCGTCCAACGACGCATGCTCAAGGAAACCACCGCTGCCTTTCAACTGGCCTCTACCATCGTCTTCAGCTCGCCCCTGCTCTGCTGGCCCGACCATCCAGAGGCCTACCTCCACAGCCCCGCCCTGAGCTTCTTCCGACGCCTCCCCGTCCACTGGGACGAAACCCGCGTCCTGCCCGAATCCCGCGTGGGCGAACTGGTCCTTCTGGCCCGCCGCAAAGGCCGTGAGTGGTACGTCGCCGCACTCAACTGCCGGCCCCAACCTACACGACTTACCTTGACCCCGGACCCCTTCGCACCGCCAGGCCAGGAACTGACCCTCTACCGGGACAACCCCGACCTGACCGGGCTCGAAATCCTCTCCCGACACTTGCCAACGCCCCCCGCGCCCCTCCAGTTCGAACTGGCCCCCGGAGGTGGCGCCGTCTTCCATTTCCACCCACCCAACAAATGGCGCACCTGGTTCTGAGGCCGCGCAAGCCCCACCTCACCCCAAACGCAGCCGCGCCTCCAGCCGCACCGGCCCCAACCGCAATCCCTAAAACCCCTTTTCCGCCCCGGCCCGCTGCAGTAAGGTCTCTCCGGAACTCCTGCCCTGCCGGTGTGGCGGAATGGCAGACGCACAGGACTTAAAATCCTGGGACCCTAAAAAGTCGTGTGGGTTCGAGTCCCACCACCGGCACCAACACAGCTACGGATTTCCCCACGGCACAGTCCCCCACACCCTCCCTACCCTCAGGCCCGCGGCCAAAACCGCAGCCAAAACCGCTGCGGCGACTCAATGAGGATCTCCCTCAGCAACGCCTCCATGCTCACCGCCCGCGGCTCCATCAGACGCCGGGCCAGTCCCAACATCCCCAAAAAGACCAGCCCCACCGCGGCATAGAAGACGCTGAAACGATTCCATTCCACCCCCGCCCACCGCCACGCACGCACCCCCACGGCGTCAATCAACAAACCCCACGCAATGGGCGACAATCCCAACGTCACGTTGCTGATCACCGAGTAGAGAGCAAAAAAATGGTCGCGCCCCATCACCGGAATCACCGCCATCGCAAGTCGCGTGTTGGCCATCTGCACCAGGGCCACCAACAGCCCCATCAGAAACTGCAAACTCAACAGCCAGGCCGTACCCACGGCACAAACCCCGCCGGACAACAACAGCCAACCCAACACCACGCCTATCCAGCCAACCCCGCAAAACAAAATGACCGGGCGGCTCCCCAGAGCATCCAACCGCGATCCCAGAAACCACAAGCTGCCCCAGCCCCCGAGGAAGGAAACCGCCGTCACCAGCAATACCTGACTTTCACTCAGGTTCGTACTCGATTTCAAAAACGCTACCGTAAACGCCGTCAGTCCCCCGTAAGCCACCGACCACGCCACCACTGTCTCCAACAGCCGCGCAAAGGGCGGATGCCGCAGCATCGCTAGCCACGGCACCCGCCCTTTGCCGGCCCGCGGTCGCGGTGCCACCGGCACGTCGGGTATCCGCTTCAAAAACACCAGGCTGATCCCACCCATGCAGGCACTGAACGCAAACAGCGCTGCAAATTGCCAGTCTTGCGGCTGACCCGACAACACCCCGGCCGCCACCACGAACGTCACGAAACTGGCCACGTTCTGCACCGCCGCATCCCGTGCCAGATATCGCCCCCGCAAACTGCCCGGAACCAGCGCCGTGATCCACGGCAGCCAGGCACAACTCGAAACCCCGCGAGACAGGTTGAACCCGAACAACAGAAGCAACAGCAACGCCAGTTGCTGCGACGGTGCCAGCAGTCCCTCCAAAAACGGCACCACCGCCATGCCCGCAATGAAACCCACCCGAATGCTCCAGCCCGCCAGCACAAACCGGCGATACCCAATCCCCGCGATGTACCCCGCCGCCGGGATTTGCAAAATCACCAGCAACGGCATCATCCCCGCAATCAGCCCCAGCACCGTCGCACTGGCCCCCAGCGCCTTCGCATACAAAATGATCGGACTGCCCAGCACAATCTGGTAGGACAACGCGTTGAACCACGCGAACAGATAGGCATTCTGCAGCCCGGGCGGAAAACTCTCCCGCTCCTCCACCACCCGCTCCCGTTGCGTGCTGGTCTGGCCACTCATCTCTGGCTGTGTTTAACCCCGCGCCGGCCCGCTCAGCCCACCCGGCCCTCCGGACCCGCTGCGCCCCTCCACGTCAACCGCAGCGTCAGCACCCCAAGCGCGCCCGGCACTCGCACGTGCCCTTCCAACGTCACCGGACTGATTCGTTTCGCCCGGCCGGGGCCCGCCCACTCTCACGCACCAACCGTCGCAGCAACCGGCCCTGCGCCGCAGCCGCAGGTTCCACCTCAAGCTGGGCCACCGTCCAGGGCAGCCGCGCCCTCCAATTCTCCTCGGACCGCGTGCCCGGCCAGTTATACCGGTCCGTCAATCCCAACACATCCGTCAGCAGTAGCACCGCAAGGTACGAATTCGCCTGCAACACCGCCCGCAGCAGTCCCTCCTGGACCTTCGGGGTAAACGCCCGCGGCGGCGCCTGACCCGCCAACCCTCCAAACTCCATCAAAAAATCCAGCTCCCGCCTCGCCCCCGCATCCCCCGCATCCGCCGCCATCCAGAGCTCGACCCACCGCGCCGCCAAAGGCGGATGATCATGGGTAGCCGGCTGCACAAGCGACAACCGTGGATACTGCCGCGGATCGGTATAACGGCCGTCTGGCTCCCGGCAAAACATCGGAATGCGAAATCCCGGAATTCCGAGACGCGCCAGCGTCTCCGGCACGTAGTCCGGCACCCAGCCCAGATCCTCCGCCACAATCCCCGTTTGCCCCGAAGCCTCCTGCAATATCCGCAAGATCTCCTCGCCCTGCTTTTGGTTGGCCGCGCGATGTTCCGGCGTATCGTCCGGATGCGGCCGGAAGCCCGGCAACCTCCCCCCCGTGCGCAGCGCCACCTCTTCCGGGCTCAACCAAAGAAACTCCTCATTCCGATCCGGCGTCCACGGAAACGAGTAAATCCGGAAAAAACCCAGCACATGGTCAATGCGGTAGAGGTGAAACACCCGGCCCAGACTGCCAACCCGACGCCGCCACCAGGCGAAGCCCTCGCGCCGATGCGCATCCCATGCGTAGTTCGGAATCCCCCAGTTCTGCCCCCATTTCTCGATGAACGGGTCCCCTCGAAACGTCCACTCGGGCGGAGCCCCCCCACACCACTCTAAATCAAACAACTCGCGGTGCGCCCACACGTCCGCACTGGACCGCGCAATCCCAAAGGGCATGTCCCCCATCAACGCCACGCCCAGCTGATCCGCTTCCTGCCGCACCTCGGCCCACTGTTGATGCGCGATCCACTGCACATAACCGTAAAACAGTCGGCGCTGATCCACCTCCCGACGCCTGCCCTCCGACAAACCCTCCAACCATCGCCGAGCTGACTCCGGTGTGCGATGCTCCGCCGGCCAATACTCCCAGGCCGGTGACTCCCCATTCTCCTCCATCAACACCCGATACAGCGTGTAGTCCGGTAACCAAGCCGCCTCCGTCTCTTGAAACTGACGAAACGCGGCGTCCCGCTCCGTACCGCGCTGAAAATGGCGCTCCCGGAAGATCTCAAAGGCCGCTTGCAACAAACGTCTTTTGAGACTCCGCACCCGCTCATACTGAACCGGGCCGCTCCGCAGCTCCGCCACCTCGCCGGGATCTACCAACGCCTCAAACCGCTCCGCGGTCAGGTCCGGTAACGTCTCCGGCCGCAACGCCAGCGTGCTAAACTCGATGGCCTGAGCACTAATGGCATTGTACGGACTGAAATCGTCGCTCAGCTCCAGAATCGGCAGCGTTTGCAAAATCTGCAGATCATGGGCCCGGCACCACCGCAGCAGAGCCCGCACCCCGGCCGTGTCGCCAATGCCCAAATCCTCCTCCGTGCGCACGGCAAACACCGGCACCAGAATCCCCGCATACCGACGATCGGGCGTCACTCTCATACGCGCGCGCAGAGCATCTCAAATCCCGGCGCGCGTTCAATCCCCGGCCGCCGCCTCCGCCCGAGGCAATACCACTTCCAGCTCCCGCGGGGTGGCCGTCCCCGTAGTGCCCAGCTTGTGAATCACCACCGAGGCCGCCGCATTGGCCATCCACAACGCCTCCTCCGGAGCCGCCCCCGATGCCAAAGCCGCCACCAAATGCGCGCTGACGGCGTCCCCGGCCCCCACCACATCGATCGGCCCGCGCACCGGAAAGGCAGGCACCCGCCAGCACTGGCCCGTGGGCCAAGCGCCCAACAGCCCGTGCTCGCCCAACGTCACCACCACCGGTTGCCGGTTCCGCAGTGCCAGACGCAACGCCGCCCCCTCCAGCCCGCGCCCCGACAATTTCCGCTGCGTCCGCAACAACAACCCCAACTCCCGCACGTTCATCTTCCACATCACCGCCGGAAAACCCCGCAGCCCACGTCGACTGTCCGCCAGTACCAGCAGATCCGGTTCTCGCTTGAGTGCGTCGTTCACCGCACGCAACACCGCAGCCGTTAGGACGCCGGTGCCAGGCACATCCACTTGATCCAACAAAATCATGGCGTCCACCTCCGTCGCTAGCCGCCGGACTGCCTCGGCCAAAACCTCGCTCACCGTCTGCGGAGTCTTGGTCCAGTTCTTCAGATCCAGCCGGTTCAATTCCCGCGGCGGCCGCCCCGACTCCAGCACCAACGGCTTCGTATACGTGAACGTCCGCCGTCGCGGAGTCTGCAAAAAATCGTCCAACACCAGCCCCGGCAAAGCCCCCAGCGCCCGACGCAGCTCGTAGCCCTCGCCGTCCTCGCCACAAAACCCCACCGCGTGCACCCGGCCCACCCCCGCAGCCACCAGGTTGTTGACAATCGTACCCGCTGCCCCTGGCTGGGCCCGCACCCGCACCACGTTGTAAACCGGCAAACCCGTTTCCAGCGACCGTTCCCGCCGCTGCGGATCGATCTCCAGATACCGGTCCAGGCAATAGTCGCCCACCACCGCAATCCGCAGCTTGCCGTACCGGCCCGTCAATTCCCGCAAGCGCCGCCGCGTCATAGGTCTTCTCCCGTCTCCCATCGGGGGTTCATCGCCCCTGAGCCTGCGGGCGCCGCCGCCAGCCGCTCGCCCTTGAGCCGGTGCCACAGACCTATCAGGAACGCCCGATTGTCACTCTGCACGTAGCGCATCTGTCCGCCCATGCGGGCATAACTCTTGCAGAACCGTAAGTAATAGGCCGGATTGTCTTTCGGCGGTTCCCCTCGCGACCAGTCCCACTGCCCGCCCTCCTGCAAATCCACCACGTAAATCGTGTGCCCCTGCACAACCGAACGCCCAGATTGCAACCGCAGGTTGTTGACACAACTCAGACTCTTCTCGAACACTTGGGGCCCCATGATCGCCGAGCCCACCGACAAGACCACGCCCCCGTCCAACCGCTCCACCGAGCCACCGAACAACGCAAAATCCCATTGGGCCGCGCGGCCGAGCACTGCCCCGTTGAACCAGGGATGCGTGGCAATGATGTCATAACCGATGCCAGGGTGGACCGTGAACGGAATCCCCAGCTCAAAAGCCCGTGCCAGAAGCGAATACGCTTTGTACGGGTGAATCACGGACATCCGTCCCCCGCGCAAACCATGCCGGCGCATCATCTGCCACAGTTCCAACCGCGCCGGCGTCAGCGCATGGCCCAGATCGGCCCGAATCGCCTGCTCCAGCTCCGCCGGCTCAGGCAACTCTACACCATCCTCGGCGATGAACCGCCCCAGACTCCGGCCCCATCCATCACCTTGCAACGCCCCCGCCGCCAGGGCCAAATGCAGGTAACGGCCGGTCTCGTCCCACGTCCCAAAACAGCCCTGGGCCACATGCGCCCGCACGCTTTCCTCCGTGCGCCCCAAAAAGGCCAGTTCCCAATCGTGAATCGTCCCGGCCCCGTTGGTCGCCAAATGCGTGATCCATCCTCCCTCCATGAGCCGGATCACCACCTCCATGAGACCGTTCTTCACCAAATGCGCCCCGTAAATCAGCATCACCGCCGCCCCGCGCAGGCGCGCCTGCCGGATCTTCTCCGCGGCTTCTTCCACCAGGGCCGCCGCAGCCTCCGAAAGCGGCCGAGGGGCACAGTCCGAAGGAATCAGGATCTCTTCCAATCGGCTCAAGCTCCGCCGTTGCTCCAAAGGCCAGACCCGAACGCGGGCCAAAGGCAGGTAGCCCGGCCAGTACGACCCGCCCCCCGTATCCGAAGGCTTACGTTTCATGCTATGCACGAAGGTTTTCGCACAGTGTGCCCCCGCTCCCGAAAGTCTGCAAGTTGTGCGCACCTATTCGTCATCAGTGTTGCTCTGGAAGCCGCGGCAGCGAACCCGCGCATCCGGCGCTCTCCACCCGTGGCTCAGACTCGTCCCCTTGCCCAGTCGAGAACAGGCCCTATTGCTTCGCACTCACGCATGCCTCGGAACCCGTCTCCATGGAACCGGTCCAATATCCCCTGCGCACCTCCCCAGCTCGCAAGCGACGCGGCCAGCCAGACACGATCCCCCAGCAGGCCAAAGGTCTCCGCCACGCTGCCGAAGCCCCTCCCGCTCCGTCCACCACCCACGGCTCCGCCTTCGCCATCGTCCTTCGATTGCCCGGCAATCCTCCGGTTGCTGGCGGCGCTCTTGCAACCTTCGCCCCCTAACCGGCCAATGACGCGGCCAGAATTGTCGAGCCTCTTGTTCTCCATCGCCCACGGCTGCTCGCGCCCACCGGGCTCTCTATGGCCCCCCGCAAAACCGGCTGCCCAGCCCCCCACAGCCGCGCACGAGGGAAGGGATCGCCTTGATTCCTTTTGACCGCTGCCTAACTCTGTCCGAGGAAAGCGACCCGTGTCTGCTCGTCGTAAATCGGCTGATCCTAACATGTGCCCTTTGACCGCATCCAGGGACCAGCGGGTTGACGAAGACCGCGTAGCCCGTCTCCAGGGGAGTCCGAAGCAGCCCCTCCTGCAACACCTGGCGAGCAACAGCCTTTTCCTTGCCCTCTGCCTTGCCACCCTGGCCGCCTTCACGCTTCGATCGCAAGACCCCGGTCCCTACGTTTTGACATGCGGAGATGCGACGGTTCGGCTGATGCGCTTGCAGGGGCAACGAGCGGAGGTGCTTTGGTCCTGGACGGCTACCAACAGCAATCTGCCGCAAGAAGTATGGCCCAAGTTCGTCACCACCGACGAAGTCAAATACGCCCCGGGAGGCCGACTGGTCATAACCTCCTCCGGCGGCGACACCCTCGACGGAGCCGTCGCCGTCGTGGAAATCTGGAGCACCAACGTCCTGTTCCATGCCAGCGCGCCCAATGCCCATTCCGCCGATTTCCTGCCCGGCCAGCGCATCGCCGTGGCGATGTCTTACCACTCGCGCGGCGACCGCATGGCCGTGTTCGATCTGAGCTCCGGTCAGGAAATTTTGAGTGTCCCCTTGTTTGGGGGTCACGGAGTGGTCTGGGACGAGCAACGCCAACTCCTCTGGGCGCTGGCCGATCCCTACCTGGCCGCCTTCGTGCTCACCAACTGGTTTACCGCAAACCCGCGCTTGGTCGAGGTCTACCGGCTCTGGCTGCCGGATCTCAACGGGCATGACCTCTACCCCGTACCCGGAACATCGCACCTTCTACTCACCACGGCCAATGCCGTCTGGCTTTTCGACCGAGACACACGCACCCTGGTCAGACACCCGCGACTGGGAACGGCCAAGCATGTCAAAGGCGTCAGCGTCCACCCAATTACAGGCCAAACGGTCTATGTACAGGGCGATATAAGCTGGTGGTCGGAGTCCCTCCGCTTTCTCGATCCAGACCAAACCCTGCGCTTCCCCGGAATCCGTTTCTACAAAGCCCGGTGGTTCCTTTGGGATGCGCCCCAATTGAAAGCGCAGCTAACCCCCACCAACACGGTCCTCCTGCGCTGGCCCGCCTCGTGGACTGGTTTCCAGATGCAGCGCCGCAACGCCCACGGAACTTGGGAACCGGCCCCTTGGGAGGTCCGATCCGATGATGCCCACTTTTACATGATCGCTCCTGCGGAAGATCCCGGGGCTTGGTTCCGCCTCTGGAAGCCCATGCGCTGAATCTCCGGCCCAAGCTCTTCGAGTTTCAGCTAAGTTTTGCGGGACTGTCTCCAGAGGACCATGCCCTCCAGCCCGAGGTAACTCCATTGTCCCGGATCTTTACAAACCAGCTCCCCCGGCCCTTCTCTTGCCCGCGCCATAGGTCTGGCGCCCTTTAACATCCCTCCTCCGGCCCAGCCGGCTCCGAGCTGCACACACTGATCAAAAAAAGCCAGCGAGGTTTTGGCGCGCCAGGCCCAAAACTGAAGGAGGCAACCCGTTCAAGCCCCAACACCAATCCCCATGCGCAAACCGACACGGCTGCCATAGCACACGATCCGGACCTACCCAGATCCACTGGGCGGCGGTTTCTCTGGCCTCCTTGAATTACATTCATGAATCCCATGTGAAAGTTTCATCTCTATTTCGAGAGGAAAGGCCTCTCCTCGGCACCCGGTCTGCTAACTTCGCCACCGGCTATGAGGAGCACGTCCTTTTGGAAAGTGGGGCACTGGCCCACACTGTTGGGCGCCTTTCTGTACTTTGATATCAGCTTCATGGTCTGGGTCCTTTTGGCCGCCCTCGGCAATTACATCGCCGCAGAATTCGGCCTGAGTCCCGCA
>Ga0209017_10002129_pt1 | contig 13416 bp, 9 predicted proteins | sample YNPBryunderm2012_FD_185812 | JGI IMG/M metagenome (GOLD analysis project Ga0209017, IMG submission 185812) | Anoxygenic and chlorotrophic microbial mat microbial communities from Yellowstone National Park, USA - YNP Bryant MS undermat 2012... ... | reverse complement strand
CCCGTCAAGCCAGAAGCCGTACCTGTCCACCCGCCCTGTGTCCCCCAAGGATCCGAGGTGGAAAGGGCCCCTCGGGACGGTGCGGGCTCAGGCACCTGACCCCAAAACAGCGGCCCTGAAATCGCACAGTCAACCGTCGACGGAAGTGCCCAACCGTCGACGGAAGCGCCCGGACGCCGAAGCTTCGTCCCCTCAAGCCACATTTTCTAGCCCGCTCGAATCTCCCGCCCTTGCCGCGTCCAGAACGTCGCGCCCCGACCGATGCCTTCCACACGCCTACGCCACCGGGTCGTGCCCTCGTCTATTCCTGCGTCTGAAGCGCGGCCACTCGTCACCCCTACCCATCCGTCCCACTCACCGCGCCTGCCGCCATCCAATGTCCTCCGCACGGTCATGCCCGACTCGCCCTCCCTCGCACACAACCTTCCTCTCCACATCCACCGCAAAGCACGCCGCCTCCGCACTCACAGGCCTGACACCCCCCGGGCATGCCGATGCTGGAGGCACGCTGCTCACCCCTTGCCCCCGCAAAAGGCCGCCCCAGCTCCGTGCACCGCGCCACCGCGCAAAGCTTGCGGCAGTCAAGCCGCCGCGGCCCTGATCCGATGGCCCAGTCCCGGCGAGCCGTTGCTCCCGGTCATTCCGCGCAGTCGCAGGGCGCATCTTGGCCGAGCCAGCGAAGCGCCGACCCTCAGGCGCCAGATCTCGAGCGTCCCAGTCCGCTCCCCTCGCGCGCTGCCCAAGAGCCCGTTTGATGGCAAATCGGCGATCCAACCCCTTGAACACCTGCGCACCTTCCAGGAACGGCAGCCGCATGGTGACCCCCTCCTGGCGCACCCGCACTGGCGAGGATTGTTCATTTTCGCTTGAACAAACCCCGGCCCTTCTTTTATTTGCATCCTCGTGCTGGTGACACGCCGCACAGCGCTGCCGGCGCGGCCGGACTCGGGCCGCCGGAAAAGCCCCGGTCTGAACGCCCTGGAACGGGAGGTGGTCGATTTCTTCGTCCGCCTCTCCCGGCTGCTGGGGCAGCCCGCCTCCTTTGGGCAGATCTACGGACTGCTGTTCATCTCGCCGCGGCCGCTGCCCATGGACGAACTGGTGGAACGCCTCCAAATCAGCAAGGGTTCCGCCAGCCAGGGACTCCGGTTCCTGCACACCCTGGGCGCGGTCCGCAGGGTCCGCCTGTCCGACGACCGCCGCACGCATTACGAAGCGGTGGCCGAACTCCGCCGCCTGGCCGGACGTTTCCTGCGTGAGCGCGTCGAACCGCGTCTGGAGGACGGCGAACACCGACTCGACCGCATGACCGCCTTGGTCGAGGAATTACCCGGACAGCTCCGCAGCGCCGCACGGGATCGGATTCGGCTGCTGCGAAGCTGGAGCCGCAACAGCCGGCGCGTATTGCCCCTGATCCTGCGGGTGCTGGGCAGTTGACCCGCAGCAGTGGCGTGACTCCGGCCAACGGTCGTGCCCAAGCCCCACCACAGGGCCGGCACGGATCAAGCGACACCGCAAGGCGTCGCTCCCGACCCATGACGTCGGGCACAATCCAACAAACGCCAAATGGCGTTTGCCGGGAAATCCCGGCGAACCGCCAAGGGCGGTAGCTTGTCCACAAACCGGTGTCCCTCCGCACCCCCAGCTCGAGCGCCATCCGCAAACCTGCGGCGCCGGGAAAGCGCCCCGAGAGAAAAACCGCCGAACACGCAAAACACGCGGAAAGAGAAGAAGGGAACTGGCAGAGAAGCAGAAAAAAACCTCAGAGCCCCTCAGAAGCCCCCAAAACCCATTGTCAAGGCTCGCGCAGACCGCACGAAACCCCTATCTCAACCTACCCTGCCTGCGCATGCACTTGCCCTTCACAGCATCGGCGCCTCCTGAGCCGCCTCCGCCGGCGCCGTTACCGGGTCGCCGTTGTGCGCCGGGCAACAGCCGTTCGGTAGGCTCTGCGCGCTCTCGGCTATGGGAAAACCATCGCTGCGTTTCTAGTGTGCTTTCCGGCTTTCGGAACAAAATTCTGCCTGTGCCTTGTGTTCTGTGGTTCTTGAAGGACACCTCCAGCGCCACCGAACGTGCTTCGTGGCTTTCCCAGGAAGCCGATCCGCCACTCGGTAGGGTCCAACCGGTTCACTTTCCTGCTCCGAGGTTTTGATCGAAACTCGGCGGCCCCTGCAAAACCCTTTCCATGGAATTCATCGATCTGAAATCCCAGTACCGGGCCTATCAGGCCGAAATCGACGCGCGCATCCGATCCGTCCTGCAGCACGGGCGATTCATCCTCGGCCCCGAAATTGAGGAACTGGAAACTACACTGGCCCGGTTCGTCGGCGTCCGCCACTGCATCACGGTGGCCAGCGGCACCGACGCCCTCGAGATCGCTCTGCGCGCCCTCCAGATCGGCCCCGGCGACGAAGTCATCACGGTGCCGTTCACCTGGATCAGCACGGCCGAAGCCATCGCCCTGGTTGGCGCGCGACCCGTCTTCGTCGACATCGAGCCGGTCAGCTACAACATCGACATCGACCGCGTCGAGGCAGCCATCACCCCGCGCACCCGGGCTCTCTTGCCGGTCAGCCTGTTCGGGCAGATGCCCGATTACGATCGCATCAACGCCATCGCCGCCAAGTACGGCCTGCCGGTCATCGAAGATGCCGCCCAGAGCTTCGGCGCCACCCGAAACGGCCGGCGCAGTTGCGGAGTCACCACCATCGGCAGCACCAGCTTCTTCCCTGCCAAGCCGCTCGGTTGCTACGGCGACGGCGGTGCGCTGTTCACCAACGATGATGCCCTGGCCGATAAAATGCGCGCCATTCGCACCCACGGCGGACTCCAACGCCATCACCATCCCCTGCTCGGCATGAACGGGCGTTTCGACACGCTTCAGGCCGCGGTGCTCCTGGCCAAACTGCCTCATTTCGAGGCGGAACTGGAGCGTCGCGGGCAACTCGGCGCCCGTTACACTGAGCAACTCCGGCCCCTGCTGCGCCTGCCCCACGCCGTGCCCGAGGTCCTCCCCGGCAACACCCACGTCTACGCCCAGTACACCATCCGGGTCCCCGACCGCGACACCGTGGCCGAAAAGCTCCGGGCCCAGGGCATCCCCACCGCCGTTTATTACCCCAAATGCCTCCACGAACAGCCCGTGTTCGCCTCCCTGGGCCATCGCCGGGGTGACTTTCCCGTGGCCGAACGCGCCTCGCGCGAAGTCCTTAGCCTGCCCATGCACCCGTTCCTGACCGAGGCCCAGCAGGATCAGGTCATCCGCGCCCTGGAACGTGCCTTGAACGGTCGGTCCACCCCATGAACCCAGGAGCAAGGCAAGCGACCCGCCAAACAACACCCCAAACTCCGGAGAAGCCAAAGGTTTGGGATTGCACTCAAGACACACGCAAAACGCAGCCACAGACCTTCATGCCCGCGCAAAACGCTCGAAAGCCCTCATCACCAGCCCGACGGACCTGCGGATGCGCACGCATCCCCAGCTTTGTCGAGTCCCCGACCGCCTCGGACGACGCCGTCCCCGGGGGGACCGCTGCGCTTTCACCTCCAGCGATGCTGCTTGCTCTGCTTTCCGTGGTCTGCGTGCTCTGTGGTTTTTGAAAGAAAGTCCTTCAGCCTCTGGGGGCTCTTTGCCGCTCAAAAACCGCTCCACATCCCTCCATGTGCCCGGTGGCCTTCGCATGGAATCTACGCGGCCTGCGCAGTTTTCTAAAATCCACTGCAGACTCTGCCGTCACCCGTTAGAACAAATCCATGTCTGTGCCTGACCTCGCTCTCATCGGCGCCGGCTCCTGGGGCCGCAATCTGGCTCGGAACTTTCACGCCCTGGGAGTCCTCCACACCCTGTGCGATAGTTCCCCCGAGATCCTTGCCGGGTACGGGCCGGAATACAACGGCGTGCGCAAAATCCGGGATGCGAACGATCTTTGGGCCGACCCCGCCATCCGCCGCGTGGCCATTGCCACACCTGCAGCCACGCATTACGCCCTGGCGCGCGCTGCACTCGAGGCCGGCAAGGACGTGTTTGTGGAGAAACCGCTCTGCCTCGATACCGCCCAAGCGAGCGAACTGGTGGCGTTGGCCCGCAACCGGGGCTGCATCCTCATGGTGGGCCACCTGCTCCAGTACCACCCGTGCATCCTGGCCCTCCAACGACTTGTGGCGCAGGGTGAACTGGGCAAACTCTTTTACATCACCTCCAACCGGCTCAATCTCGGCAAAATCCGGCGCGAGGAGAACGCCCTGTGGAGCTTCGCCCCCCATGACCTTTCCGTCATCCTCAGCCTGGCCGGTTCCCAGTTGCCCCTGCGCGTCCGCTGCACCGGCGAATCGTACCTCAACCATCCCGTGGCAGATACCACCCTCACCGCCCTGCGGTTTGCCGGCGACTTGTGCGCGCACGTCTATGTGAGCTGGCTCAACCCGTTCAAGGAACAAAAACTCACCGTCGTCGGCTCCGAAGGCATGGCCGTGTTCGACGACACCTTGCCCTGGCCCCAAAAACTCCGCCTCTACCGGCGTTACCTCCGCTGGTCAGAAGGCCAGGTCCCCGTTCCCCAACGGTCCGAAGGCGACCCGATCGCAGTGGAGCCTGTCGAGCCCTTGCAACAGGAATGCCGCCATTTTCTCGAATGCTGCCAGACCCGAACACGCCCGCGTACCGACGGCGAGGAAGGACTTCGCGTGCTTCGCGTGCTGCAAGCGGCTCAGCAGAGTCTGGAACGGGACGGCGAGGCCGTCTGCGTGGCCCTGGAGTCCCATGCCCCCACCCACGTTCGTCCCACCGGCGCTGCCAGCAGTCCCACGGCACCCGCCCCAAGCCCCGGCTCCGTCCCTGCCGATGTCTTTGTGCATCCGACCGCCGTGGTGGACGAAGGCGCCGCAATCGGGTCCGGCACACGCATCTGGCATTTTGCACACGTCTGCCGCGGCGCGCGCATCGGCCGCAACTGCGTGCTGGGCCAGAACACCTTCGTGGCCGAAGGAGTCCGCCTCGGCGACAACGTCAAAGTGCAGAACAACGTCTCGATCTACACCGGCACCGAGATCGAGGACGATGTCTTCCTGGGACCGTCCTGCGTCCTGACCAACGTCACCAATCCGCGCTCCCAGGTGAACCGACACGCTCTGTATGAGCAGACCCTGATCCGGCGCGGGGCCACCATTGGCGCCAATGCCACCATCGTCTGCGGTGTGACCATCGGCCGTTATGCTTTCATCGCGGCCGGGGCGGTGGTGACACGGGACTTGCCGGACTACGCCCTGATGGTGGGCGTGCCGGCCCGGCAACGCGGCTGGGTCAGCCGGCATGGCCATCCCCTACCCCCACCCGGTCCCGATGGCATCCGCGTTTGTCCGGAAACCGGGTTCCGCTACCAAGAAATCGAGCCGGGCCTCTTGCGTTGCCTGGACCTGGGCGAAGACGACCCTTTGCCGGAACCCTTGCGCACCGGCACACGCCCCTATCGCGAGTTCCATCCACGCTAGCGCCGTATCGAGTACCGAGGCACGAGTCGTCCACTTTCTCACGTTGGCCACGTCCCGGACAGTCAAAGTGCTGGCCTTGTCGGCGGGGCAGACCCTGACCCAGCTCGTCACCCTGCTCAGTCTGGTCGTGCTGGCCCGGTTCTTGACCCAGGAAGATCTCGCCACCTACCGCCAGACACTCTTGGTCTATCAGTTTCTGGCCCCCGTCCTGACACTGGGGCTTCCGACAGCGCTCTACTACTTTTTGCCGCGTGAACAGGGTCGAGAACGCAGTCTTGTCCTCACGGCGGTCCTTGCACTGGCCGGTTTGGGAGTATTGTTCAGTCTTTTTGTTTTGGCCGGTGGGGCGACCTTGCTGGCCAAGCACTTCAACAATCCCGGGCTGGCACACACCTTGCCTTGGTTTGCGCTGTACCCGGTCTTTGCCCTGCCACTGCTGGCCCTCGATGCCTGTCTGGTCAGCCGGGAAAGGGTTTTGTGGCTGACCGTGTTCAACGTAGCCAGCCGTGTTCTGATGATGGCGGCGCTGGTTGCCGTGTGCCTGTGGACGCGCCGACCGGAAGCGCTCGTACTCACACACACGGTGGCGATGGCCTGCATCCTCGGCCCTGCGCTGGCCCTGATGTGGCGAGCCTGTCCACCCGCCTCAGGGACATTCCAACCGAACCTGCTGCGGGCAATGATGCGCTACGGCCTACCGCTCGGAGCAGCCGGCATTCTGGGTGCGATGACGTTGCAGTTGCCCGGCGTGGTGGTCTCCACCATGTGTACGCCTCGGGAATTCGCCGTATACTCGGTGGGAGCGTTCGAGCTTCCCCTGATCGGCATCGTCACGGGCTCGATCGCGACCGTCCTGCTGGCCGACATGTCCCGTCTCTGTTCGGAGGGGCGCAAAGAGGAGGCGCTCCGTCTCTTCCAGACAGGCGCGCTGCGCTCGGCGGTCCTCCTGTTTCCGGCCATGATCTTCTTGATGGCCGCGGCGGAACCTCTCATGGTGGGTTTGTTTTCCGAAACCTACCGGGACAGCGCGATTCCCTTCCGCTTGTACCTCCTGACCCTGCCGGTCCGCATCGTGTTCTGGGGCTCCATCCTCGCTGCGGCAGGGTTGAACAACGCCATCCTGCTCCGCAGCATCGGTGACCTGGCGTGCACAGCAGCCTTCGCCGTACTCTGCGTCCATTGGCTGGGCTACTATGGCGCGGTAGTCGGCCTGCTCTGCGCGCTGTACATTTGGAGCACGCCCTTCGCACTCTTCAGAGTCGCGAAAGAGTTTCGCTGCCCACCGATCCGAGTTCTGCCGCTCCGCCAGCTCTCCTCCATTCTCCTTTGTGCGCTCCTCGGGGCTCTGCCCGTATACCCGCTCCTCCATTTTCCCTGGGCCGCCCCACTGCTGCAGGTCACCGCGGCCTTTATGCTCTTCGCTCCCCTCACCTTCCTCCTTTTGCGGTATGCCGGGCATCTGCCTAGCTTGCGCTGCCTTCGAGGCTTTACCCTACCGGCCCGAGCATCCTGCTCCGGCACGTAATCTAGGAAACCTATTCCTATGCAAAATCGTCAGCTGCGGCAATCGACAAGCGCCTGCACACCTGGCTCCGCACCTCACCATGCCCCCAATGGGCAACGTCCGACCCCTTTTCGACCTGGGGCCGCTACAGGAATGCTCCGCTAAGTCCAAACACGCTCATGCTAACACAGAACGGCCCACGCCCCATGAAACCACCGGCTCCTGTTCCAACAGCATCCCAGTACCCCCTCGGCATTCCAGTACCTGGCCCCGGGGGGCTTCACGTGCCGTCCGCCTGCAACGGCTTCCCACCTCTACTGGTTACCACCGCAGATCGCTTCATGGCATGAGAGACTTTCCATCCAGTGCCGCTCCGCGCCTAGGCTTACCGGCAGCGCTCTTTTTGCTTCTCTTTGCGGTCACGGCCTACTTCGGCTACTACGCCTTATCCCTGCTTCTTGAATTGTTCTCCGTCCCCGGCCGCCAGCCGGTCCTGCTTCTTCGTGCACTCGTCGGTGCAACCTCTGCCGCAATCGTCCTCGGCTTCATTGTACGGTCTGCAAGCCTTTGGTCGCCTCAACTTTACCTTTTTCTCGCGTTTTGGCTCCTCTATTCCTTGCGCATTATCGCTGATGTTCAGGGCTCCCGGGTCCTTCTAGACCGCGAACCTCGGGCATATATGCTGCTCGCCTATGGTGTCTGTTTCCTGCCAGCCATTGCATTTGCCCTTGCCGCGGAGCGGGTTTCACTGCAGGCCCTCCACCGAGCTTTGACGCTCACGGGGGCTGCCACAATATGTCTGACCCTGCTCTATTTTGTGACAATCCAGGGGCCCACTGTGTCTCGCCTGTCCATTGGGGAAAGGATCAATCCCATATCGCTAGGCCACCTTGCAGGATCCGCTCTTCTTTTGACCCACAGTTGGCTGCTGGCCGGTCATCATCGCAGCCTCCCTGCGCGCATCGCGTATTACACTGTTCTGATGCTGGCGGGCTTTTTCCTTCTTCTCGCTGCCTCGCGAGGCCCTCTGATCTCAACGGTCGTGCCCCTCGGCCTCTCCATACTATTTTTTCTCCAAAGGCGCTATTTGCTGGTCCTCGTTACGGTCTGCTTTCTGTTGGGCCTCACCGCGCTCTTGTCCATAGGCGTCGCCAGTGCGCTCGGGGTCGGTCTTGATCGATTGGCGCCCCGCGAACTTGTGCAGGCGCTGCGTTGGGAAGAACGCCCCACACTCTGGCAGGAAGCTATTCGTGCGTATGCGACTTCTCCACTCTTCGGTAGTGCGTTCCTTTTGCCCAATGGCATGTACCCTCACAATCTCGTTTTCGAAGCATTCATGGCCACGGGAACTCTTGGTGGCATTCTCTTTCTGTGCTTCACAGTCAACTCAGCGTGGTCGTCCCTACGCGTGCTCGCTTCGGGCGGTCCGGCGCGGCCGTTCGCCCTCCTCGCTCTGCAATCACTTGTACTGGCCATGTTTTCCGGGGGACTGTTCAATTCACCCTATTTTTGGTATGTGGGCCTTGCTTTGCCTACGCTGAGCCGAATATTCGCACCCACCGTGAGTCTTCCGCCGAATCGATCGCGTTCACGACACCGCTCCTGCGCAGGAAAGCTCCAATCGATTCCAGGCTAGAGGTGATGCCCCCCGAGCGTCCCATCCGCGGACACTTTCGCGACTTGACCTAAAGCCTTGGAGCACAGCGAAACAACTTCGTTGTATTGAGTCCTTTCCCAAGTCTTCTAGATCGCGGTGCTCGACCGATGCAGAGCCTCACCATTGCTTACCTCGCTGACTACTACAGTCCCGGCATGGGTTACGTGGAGAACATGCTGCCCAAGTGGTTCGTCCGAGCCGGGCATCGTGTTCATGTGCTAGCGTCAGAATTCAATGTCTACGGAACTGACCCAAATTACCGTAACTTTGCCGAACTTCTCGGCCCTGCCAGGGAAAGCCCTGGGACTTTGGCAGTGGATGGGTACTGGGTCCATCGTCTGCCTACCCATGTCATTGGCTCCTATGTGTGCCTTCACGGCCTGGGCTCTCTACTACGGCGGCTCAAACCTGATGTCATCCAGGCGGGGGCTGCTGCCGGTCTCAACACTTTCCGCGCAGCAGCGGCCGCGCTTGCCCTCCGGATTCCGTTCTTCACAGCTTGCCACCAAGCGCCTTTTCTGGCCAAGGCCTATGCGTTCAATCTTGGCGCTGCCCCTCTGCGCGGCCTTTGGTACCGTTTCACCCGGACGTTGCCTGGAGCCATGGTAGCCAGAGCCACAGTTCGATGTTATGTCCCGAATGATGGCTGCGCCATCTCCGCAACGAAGCTGTATGGGGTCCCTCCCGCGAAGGTGGCGGTTACGGGTCTTGCCTCCGACACGGAGCTTTTTTACCCGGTGGAGAGTTTAGAAAGCGAGCGTGAGCGCAAGGAACTCCGTTCCCGACTAGGGTTCGAAGAATCCGAAGTGGTGTGCATCTATACTGGCCAGCTTGACGACCGCAAGCAGCCAATGCTCCTGGCGCGCGCCGTGGCAGGCCTTCGGCAACAAGGGTTGCCGTTCCGTGCTCTTTTTATCGGCGGTGGCCCTGTCGCCGAGTCGTTGGCTGCGACTCCCGGCTGCATGGTGCTTGGCTGGAAGAAGCATTGTGAACTTCCGCCATTCTACCGCGCATGCGACATCTCGGTCTGGCCCGCCCTGGGCTCCATTTCGATGTACGATGCCGCCGCGTGCGGCCTTCCCTTCGTGGTGCCTCAACATTTGACTGACCGCGATATTGCACGAGGCAACAGCGTCGTCTTCAGGGACAATGATCTCCAAGACTTGCAACGCGCACTGCGTGAGCTGCTCCAGCCAGATCGGCGGCGGCAACTCGGGCATGCCGGTGCCCATTTGGTGCGGACGCGCTACTCTTGGAGGATCCTAGCCGAACAACGCTTGCGCGATTACGTGGAGGCTGTGCAACGCTATCGGTCACGCAGAATAGGCATTCCTACTGGCCCCTGAACGGCTGACACAGGGTCGGCCGATGGAGCGCACCCAGGCTCAAACAACGTCGCCGTGTACTTTCAGGGTCCCAGGGCACGCCTCTTCAATTTGGGCAGCTTGAGCTGGACAATGGCGAAAAACTGGGTGTCTCGCCGATGAACCTGATTCTCAACGCCGTGGCGCTCCGGGTTGGGGGTGGATTGACGGTGGGATTGAACGTCATCCGGCACGTGTCGGTAGTGGCGCCGGACGATCGCTTCATAGTGTTGGCCTCCCCGGGCGTGGGCTACGAGGATTGCGCGGCGCCGAACGTTCAAGTCCGGACGTTTGACTGGCCAGCCTACGGTCCGCTCAGGCAGTTGCGATTTCTAAACCGAGTCGTGCCGGTCCTATGCCACCAGCACAAGGCTTCGGCGCTCTTTTCCATGGGCAATTTCGCCACGCTTCGGGCGCCAGTACCCCAGCTTGTCCTGTTTCATAAAGCGCATTTTGTCTGGGACGGACGCCTGCGGCACATCTTACCGGATTTTCGCGACCGACTCCGCCACCGGCTCGAGCGGCTCTATTTCCGGTATGCGATTCGGTCATGCTCCGTAGCTGCGCAGACCGAAGCCATGCGCCAGAGTCTCCTTCGCATCTACGGACTGAGGCCCGAACAGGTGCACGTGGTGCCCAATGCACCGAACCGGGCCGTGGAGCCGGATGCCGCGCCTGGTGAACCTGCGCTGAAGATGGCCGCTCTGAGTCGTTCTCCGCGCCTGCTGTTTTACCTTGCGGCGTACTATCCTCACAAGAACGTCGAAATTCTGGAGCAGGTGGTCGCCCGTCTCGAAGCCCTGGGGATCGAGGACTTCGCCGTGGTGACCACCATTGCGCCGGAGCAGGGTGATCGCGCGGCAAGGTTTCTTGCACGCATGCACAGGTACGCTGCCTCGCCCAATCCGCGTTTCCTGAACCTGGGGCCTGTACCTTTGCCGCAAGTACCCCACTGCTTCGCGCAAAGCTGGGCATGCCTGATGCCGACACTGCTGGAAAGTTTTAGCGGTACCTATTTGGAGGCCATGAGCGCCGGTTGCCCCATCCTCACCAGCGACAGGGATTTTGCACGAGAGGTGTGCGGAGATGCAGCGTTGTACTTCGACCCCTTGGACGCCGAGAGCATCGTCCAAGCAATCTTGAGGCTTCGGGACGACCCCGGGCTGCGAGAGCAATTGATCGAGGCAGGCCGGCGGCGGTTCCAGCAACATTTGCCCTCCTGGGCCGAGGTCACCGCCCGTTACGTGGGGTTGCTGCGGCAAATCGCGGCTGCTCCGGCGACCTTCTAGCCCCCCGGCGCCCGGGAAGTTCGAGACTCGCCCCCCCTTCGTCGCCCACTGCTGCCGGAAGTACGTCCATGGCCCGCATTGCCATTGTGGTTCAGGTGTTCCCGCCGGACAACGTGGCCACCGCACAGATTTACGGAGATCTGGCCGTGGACCTGGCGCGCTACGGTCACGAGGTCCGCGTGTTTACCTCGCGGCCTTACTATAGCGAGGACCTGCAGGCCCACTTCTGGAGGCAAGGGCTTCGGACCGGGTTTCCGTGGCGCACGAGCGAGCAACACGGCCTGCGGATTTGCCGCTGCTGGATGCCACGGCGTTCCTGGAGTCTGTGGGGCCGGATCGGCGCCTGGGGCTGGTTGCACGCCGCCACGCTGGCGGCGGCGCTTCCTTCCCGGTGGCGTGTCGATGTGGTCCTTGCACCTTCGCCACCGCCGAGCATTGCAGTGGTGGCGTGGCTCCTGGCCCGCCGGTTCCGGGCTCCGTTTGTCTACAATGTGCAGGAGCTGTATCCGGATGTGGCTATCAACCTCGGTCTGGTCCGAAATCGTGCGGTCATCGGAGCGCTGCGTCGCCTGGAGCGGTTCACCTACCGGTCAGCCGCCTGTGTGACGGTGATTTCGGAACGCATGCACGCGGCCCTGCTGGAGCGGAACGTGCCGCCATGGAAGGTGCAACTCATCCCCAATTTCGCCGACACGGGCCATCTCTGCCCAGGGCCGCGCGACAATGCGTTCAGCCGCGAATTCAACCTAGGTGGCCGATTCGTGGTGAGTTACGCGGGCAACATGGGCAAGCCGCAGCACTTGGAAATGCTGGTGCAGGCGGCGGCATTGCTGCGGGGACATTCTGACATCGTCGTGGTTCTGATCGGAGACGGGACGGAGCGTCCCTCACTGCAAAAGCTTGCCTCAACGCTGCAACTGCAAAACGTGATTTTCGTGCCTTACCAGCCCTATGCGCGGATGAACGACATTTACGGTTGCAGCGATATCTGTTACGTGCCCCAAGCCGGGGGTACCAGTACCGACGGCGTACCCTCAAAGGTTTACCGGATTTTGGCCGCCGGGCGGCCCGTGCTAGCCGCGACGGATCCGACCTCGGACCTCGGTCAACTTGTCAGCCGGAGCGGAGCTGGGCTGATTGTGCCCCCCACGGACGCCCAGGCGGTGGCAGCAGCCATTCTGCAAATGCGGACCCAACGCGACCTTTGGGAGCAAAGGGGCCAATATGCCCGCATTTTCGTGGAGCAGCATTACAGCCGCCCGGCCGTGACACGGAAGTACCACGAGCTGCTGGTTCGGGTGATCGAAGAACACCAGCGCAGGGGCCAGGGTTCGGACCATGAGCCGGCCAGGGGCTCGCACGGCTCGGTGCCGGACGGAACCCACGATACGTGCGGTTGTTAATCTCCTTTTCTGACCTGCGCAGATGAAGGTGCTTCTCACAGGTGGCGCAGGAACGATTGGTAGGTTCCTTGGTCTGCGGCTGGTCCGGGAAGGCAGTGAGGTGGTCAGCTTGGATACCGAGGAAACGGCATGGGAAGGCGCAAAGGTCCTGCAGGCCGATATACGGGAATCGGCAGCAGTGCGGTCAGCAGTGCGGGGTGCGGAGGCCGTTTTTCACCTGGCCGCCGAACATCGGGATGATGTGCGGCCGGAACGATTGTACGACGAGGTGAATGTGGAGGGGACACGCCATGTTCTGCAAGCGGCGACCGAGGCCGGCGTGCGCTGGTTCCTCTTCACCAGTACCGTGGCCGTCTACCCGCTGGATGTCCCCTGCCCCACCGAAGAGCACCCCCTGGCCCCGTTCAACGCCTACGGACGCAGCAAGGCGGCGGCCGAGGCGCTGGTGCGACAGTGGGCCGCCGAAGATCCAACCCGCTGCGCCGTCATCGTCCGGCCCTGCGTGGTGTTCGGCGAAGGAAACCGCGGCAATGTCTACAATCTGCTGCGCCAGATCCATGAAGGCCGATTCCTCATGGTGGGCTCCGGACGGAACCGCAAAGCGATGGCCTACGTGGGTAACGTGGCCGCCTTTCTGCATTGGTGCCTCGCGCTGCCGCCCGGTTTGCACGTGTTCAATTACGCGGACAAACCCGACCTCACGACAGCC
>Ga0209017_10002126_pt1 | contig 13430 bp, 11 predicted proteins | sample YNPBryunderm2012_FD_185812 | JGI IMG/M metagenome (GOLD analysis project Ga0209017, IMG submission 185812) | Anoxygenic and chlorotrophic microbial mat microbial communities from Yellowstone National Park, USA - YNP Bryant MS undermat 2012... ... | reverse complement strand
CCGCTTCGGGTGCCTCTCCGGGCCAGAGCCGGCGAGCCAGACGTGCCGTCATCAATGCGTTGACCGCGGCAGCCAGAGTGGGAATCAAACGAGGCCAAACGTCGCTGACACCACCAACGGCCCAGCCCAAGTGGATCAGCCAGAACAACAGTGGCGGCTTATCGGTATAGAGCGCACCGTTTAACCGCGGGACAAGCCAGTCGCCACGCAGCCACATCTCCCACGCGACAGACACATAGCGGGTCTCATCGACGGGCAGCAGGGGCCAGCCTGTCAGATGCGCCCATCCGGTCAGCACAATCAACAGCAGGGCCGCGCCCAACCAACGGTGCCGATCGCAAACCGGCGTACTCCCATTCACCGCCGCGCCCGTCCGTGGGAAGCCGGGTTGCGTTTCCATGGCTCGCGGGATCTTTTGCGCCCTCGGACGCAGCCGCTGGACTGCATCCAAAACAATCACCCGCCGGTGCAGGTCCGGCAGGCGCACAGGATCGCCATTTGCAGGTGCGTCGAAAGCGCCTTTACGGCCTGGAGGCGGGTTATCAGACCTTGCGACGCAGCGCGTTGGCTCCAGCGTAAACGGCGTTGCGCCCGAGCAGTTTCTCGATCCGCAGCAACTGGTTGTATTTGGCCAACCGGTCCGACCGGCTCAGGGAACCGGTCTTGATCTGACCGCAATTGGTGGCCACGGCGATGTCCGCAATGGTGGCATCCTCCGTTTCGCCGGAGCGATGGCTCAGCACCGCGGTATAGCCGTGCGTCTTGGCCAGCTCCACGCAATCCAGGGTCTCGGTCAGCGATCCGATCTGGTTGACCTTCACAAGAATCGAGTTGGCCACGCCCGTCTCGATCCCCTTGCGAAGGAACTTTACGTTGGTAACAAAGACATCGTCCCCCACCAACTGCACCTTGTTGCCCAGCCGCGCCGTGAGCTTTTTCCAGGTCTCCCAGTCGTTCTCACTGCAGCCGTCCTCGATGCTGACGATGGGATACTTGTCCACCAGCTTCTCGTACAATGCCACCAGATCATCCCCGGTGACGGTTTCCCGGGTGCTCTTCTTGAAGGTGTACTTCCCCTGGCCGTCGTAGAATTCAGAGGCCGCCACGTCCAGGGCCAGGTAGATGTCCTTGCCCGGCTTGTATCCGGCCAGCTTGATCGCTTGCAACATGGCCTCCAGTGCGTCCTCCACGCTGTCGAGCTTCGGAGCAAAACCACCCTCGTCGCCCACGGCCGTGCTCAGACCGCGCTGCTTCAGCACCCCCTTCAAGGCGTGGAAGGTCTCCGTGATGGCTCGCAACCCCTCGCTGAAGGTGGGTCGCCCCAACGGCATGATCATGAATTCCTGGAAATCGATCGGCGCATCCGAGTGCGCGCCGCCATTGATCACGTTGGCCATCGGTACCGGCAGAATCTTGGCGTTGGGCCCGCCCAAGTAGCGGAAAAGCGGTTGCCCCAAGGCGGCGGCGGCGGCCTTGGCTGTGGCCAGGGAGACGGCCAGTATGGCGTTGGCGCCCAGCTTGGACTTCGTCTCGGTCCCGTCCAGCTCCAACATGATGCGATCCACCGTCAACTGGTCCAGGGCATCAACACCCGCCAGCGCAGGGGCGATTTTCTTGTTCACGTTCTCCACCGCTTTGCGGACGCCGCGCCCCAGGTAGCGTTTCTTGTCACCGTCCCGCAGTTCCAGGGCCTCATGCTCACCAGTGCTGGCCCCCGAAGGTACCGCCGCTCGGCCCGCCGCGCCGCAGGCCAGCGTCACGTCCACCTCCACGGTGGGATTCCCCCGCGAATCCAGAATCTCCCGCGCCTGAATGCTCTCGATGTTGGTCATAATCATCCTTTGGTTTTCGAACGGAATCGCAAAACTCGCTGCATGATAGGCCGCAAAGTCGGTGGGTCAAGGAAAGGCCAGGGCTCGCAGGCTCAAGATTCCGGCGCAGTCCCCACTGATCCATTTCTCTGATTGTACGAAACCGCGGGATCTTGTGGATCCTCTCCGCATCGCTCGCCTCTTCCCTTCCCCCGCGGGTTCAAGCGTCCGCCGATCCATCCATCCCGGGCCTGTCGGCCTCAGCCACACTGGGCGCGGTGTCGCAAGGCGTGGTCCGCCAACACCAACGCCGTCATTGCCTCCACAATGGGCACGGCCCGGGGCAACACGCACGGGTCGTGACGACCCCGTCCGCGGAGTGTGGTCTCCTGCAAATCCACATCCACGGTTTCCTGCTCTTGCATGATGGTGGCCACCGGTTTGAAAGCCACCCGGAACCGAATCGGCATTCCGTTGGAAATGCCGCCCTGCACTCCGCCCGAATGATTGGTGGGCGTAAACACCCGGCCCTCGTGAACGCGGAAAGGATCGTTGTGCTGCCGACCTGTCATTTCCACACAGGCGAAGCCGGAGCCGATTTCGAATCCCTTGGAAGCCGGCAAACTCAGCATCGCCTTGGCCAGATCGGCCTCCAGCCGATCGAACACCGGCTCACCCCAGCCCGGCGGCACCCCGCGCACACAACACTCCACAATCCCTCCCACGGTATCCCCGGCGCGCCGCGTATCCTCGATCAGCCGGATCATTTCCCGAGCCGCCTCCGGGTCCGGACATCGCACGGGCGTAGCGTCCACCGCTTCCCGGGTTACCTGGTCTGCATCCACGCAGCTGGTAATCCGATGTACCTGGGATACCCAGGCCACAATTTCGACGCCAAAGGTCCAGCGAAGCCATTTACGCGCAATGGCCCCGGCGGCCACCCGCCCCACCGTTTCCCGGGCACTACTGCGACCGCCGCCCTGCCAGTTGCGAATGCCGTACTTGGCCTGATAAGTGTAATCTGCATGCGACGGACGGAACTTGCGCGCCATCTCCGCGTACGCCTCCGGACGCGCATCCTCGTTGCGCACCCAGAGACAAATCGGGGTGCCCAAGGTCAGCCCCTCGAAAGTGCCGCTGAGGATCTGCACCCGATCCAGCTCCTGTCGCGGCGATACAAGGGCCGACTGGCCCGGGCGCCGACGATCCAGCTCCGGTTGGATGTCCGCCTCGGTCAACGGCAGTCGCGGCGGACAGCCATCCACCACCGCTCCGACACCGCCGCCGTGGGATTCGCCCCAGGTCGTGACCCGAAACAGATGGCCAAACGTGTTGCCCATGAGAACCCTAGCATGGTCCAGGTCTGCAACAGGGTCAAATCCAGCCCGCAGAGCCCGTCCACCGCCAGCGCATTTCAGTTTTTGGACCGCTTAAGGCGGGGCGGTTATGGTGGAACAACAGGGACCGGCGCCAGTTGCGCCAGAAGCTGTCTAAACCCAACAGAGCTTCCTCCTAGGCTGCAGCCCCAAACTGGCCGGTCCACTGGAATCAACACGGATCCTCCCTGAAGCTTGCCTCCACCTTCCCCCCGGCCCCCCCTTTCCTTCCGCGGTTGGGACACGCCGCTCGTCCCTCCGTCGTTGGTACTCTCCCAGAGAGACCACCCTGCTGGGCCACCGTTTCCCCGCGCACAGCGATCCCGCTGCAGCGCGAGCACCCAGCGTCCCTGCTTCAACCCGGGGGTGACATCAGCCCGTTGGAAGCCCGGGTTCCACCCGGGTCCGCCGCATACAGCGGCGGCAAGCCGCCGCAGTCCATGCGCTGCCGCGACTTCCCACGGCGCCTCCGAACTCGCGAAGCGTTTGGAGTGCGCCTGCTTGCTGGCGCTGTCGGACGACTGCACGGCTGCCGGACACGTACCGCCCCACCCCTGCTTTCCACAAGCGACCGGATTGTCTGGGAAGCCGACGGCATCCAGCGTTAGAGGCCCCGGGTCCACCCCGGCCCGGGCCGGGTGTACCCGAACAGGCGGCCTCGGCCTGAAGACAGCAAAACTCCGCCTCCAGAGCTCCTCGCCCTCGGCGGCCGCCGAGGTGACCGGTGGCGGACAGAAAACTGCCCCCTCGGGTCGGTAGATTCCTCTCAAAAGGCTGCCATTCAGTTTGTGCGACCCTCAACGTTCGCGCGATTTGTACCCGTCAGCGCCGCAGGAGCGTTGAGGGATTAGGCGTTTTTTGTGAGGCTTCCTCTCGCGGGCGCTCAAAAAGTAAAATGCCCGGTCCACCGCCCCACCATCGAACTATCGGATCGGGCTTGTGTTGAACGCGCCCCCAAAGCTGTTGCCCCGATAGAAGCGGTCAACTCTCCCCAGACACGGGGCCGGGCGGCGGGCCCGGCCCCCCGCCCGACCTGAACCGTCAGCCGGGCGCCGCTCATCGGTTCAGCGCCGGACGACGAAAATTTTGCATCGGGACCGCAGAAAAGACTTGAGAAAATTCTGTTCCTGCTCCAGCTTCGCAGCCGCTTTGCCGCCCGGCCGCTCCGGTCCGAGGAAGGTGGGCGGTTTGTCCATTCGGTTATTTGCACCGGGGATCGACACGGAATGATGCACAAAGGGTTCGTACTTTGGCCGGCTCTCTGCATGGCACTGTGGCCCGGATGGGCCATGGCGGCCGGCGCAGGAGCAAGCGGTCACGGGACCGGTACGGCACCGGCCGTGACGCCAGACGCGCCCGTTTTGTTCCACTTGGGCCCCCTGCCGGTCACCAATTCGATGGTCTACACCTGGATCATTGCGCTGGTGATCTTCCTGGTGGTCCGCTTGGGCACCCGCCGCATGCAGGAGGTCCCCTCAGGGATTCAGAATCTGATCGAAACCGCCGTGGAAAGCTTGGAGGAACTGACCAAGGGGTTGCTGGAGCCGAAAGTGGCCCGTTGGACGTTCCCCTTGGTGGCCACCTTCTTCCTCTTCATCGTGATCTCGAATCTGATGGGGTTGCTGCCCGGCGTGGGCAGCATCGGTTGGGGGCCTGCCGGTGGTGGTCCGCTGGGAGTGGAGCACGTCGATCGGCCACTGCTACGTCCGCCCACCGCCGACGCCAACATGACCGTGGCCATGGCGGCGGTGTTTTTCGTCATGAGCACTTGGTGGGCCCTCCGCTACAACGGGCCGTTGGGCCTGCTGAAACACATCTTTGGAGTCAAGGGAGGAATGACCGGCTGGATTGTGATTCCGTTGTCCCTGATTTTTCTGTTCATCGGCCTGATCGAGGTCATTTCGATCTGCATCCGCCCGGTGGCGCTGGCCATGCGTCTGTACGGAAACATCTACGGAGGAGAAAGCGTGCTGACCATTATGCTGACGCATTCTCCGTTGGGGTTGGGCGCGCTTCCGTTCTATTTCCTGGAGCTGCTGGTAGCGGTGGTGCAGGCGCTGGTGTTTACCCTGCTGTCCATCGCCTTCATCGGCACCCTTTGCTCGCATATGGAAGAGGAGGGACCGTCACACGGAACGGAGCATTGAGACAGACTTTGGCAGCCGGGACCGTGCTCCGCGCGGACGGCTGTTGGAACCCAGAACCGTAACCGAAACCCAAAAACCGAAACACCTATGATGCTTGCAGAACTGTCTGGCAATCTGCCCATCGGCCTGGTGGGCATGGGAGCAGCCTTGGGCGTCGGCATCGCCGCGGCCAAAGCCTCGGAGGCCATCGGCCGGAATCCTGGCGCCTTTGGCAAGGTCTTCACCACCGCACTGATCGGTATGGCGCTGGCCGAAGGGCTGGCGATCTTGATCTACTTTGTCGTGCCCCGTTGAGGCCTGAGCTATGGGCGAGACGCTTCAGACGCTTGGCATTCAGTGGCCCAAGTTGATCGCCCAAACGATCAATTTTGCCATCGTTCTGTTCGTCCTGTGGAAGTGGGCGTACCAACCCGTCCTGCGGATGCTGGAGTTGCGCCGGGAGAAGATTGCGGAGAGCATGGCCCAAGCCGAACGGATCCGGGCCGAGCTGGAAGCCACTGAGCGACAGCGCCAGGAAATCCTCCATCGCGCTCATGCCCAGGCGCAACAGCTTATCGAGGAGGCCCGCCAGGCGGCCGCTCGCCTGCAGGCTCAGGAAACCCAACGGGCCGTGGCCACCGCCGAGCAGATCCTGGCCAAGGCGCGGGAAGCCGCCGCCCAGGATCGCGCGCGCATGCTGGCGGAGCTCCGCAGGGAGGTCGGACGTCTGGTGGTACAGACCACCGCAGCCGTCACAGGCAAGGTTCTCACCCCGGAGGACCAGCGCCGCATCTTGGAAGAGGCCACCCGTCAGGTGGCCGCCTGAGTCCTTGAGTCCACGCTGCCGCGGTCATGATCAGCACCCGTCAAATCCGTCGCGACGCCAAACGGCTGTACCGAGCCTGCCTTGTCCAAGGGCGCCTGGACCCGGACCGGGTCCGTCAGGCCATGGACTTGGTGCTGAGCGAAAAGCCCCGGGGTTACCTGCGTCTGCTGGTTCATTTCCAGCGTCTGGTCAAGCTGGATCTTCAGCGGCGCACCGCTCAGGTGGAGAGTGCGGTAGTTTTGGGGGACGACCTCCGAAGCCAGTTGGAGGAGAAGGTTCAGCGAAGGTACGGCCCGGGCCTTTCCTGGGAATACCGGGTCCAGCCCGAACTCATCGCCGGTTTACGCCTGCGCGTCGGCAGCGACGTTTATGATGCCAGTGTTTTGGGCCGGCTGCGCGAGCTGGCCGAAAGTTTCGAGTAGGAATTGAGCGCATCAGGCCCGGGGCCTGGCCAAGGCCCGCTGGCGGGTCCTTGACCCGCGGGGCAGGGAAACGACACAAACAAAAGTATGAGTCAACTGCTGCAAGAGATCGAAGCCCGCATTGCCGGGGCCAAAACCGCGGCCCGGCGTCAAAATGTCGGCGTCGTCCGTGAAGTCGGCGACGGCGTCGTTCGCATCGAAGGACTCGACGATGCGATGCTCAATGAGATGCTGGACTTCGGCAACGGGGTCATGGGCATCGCCCTGAACCTGGAGGAAACCGAGGTCGGCGCCATCCTTCTGGGGGACTTTACCAGCGTCCGTGAGGGCCACGAGGTGCGCACCACGGGCAAGGTGCTCCAAGTACCTGTGGGCAAAGCGCTCCTGGGCCGTGTGGTAGACGTGCTGGGCCGGCCCTTGGACGGCAAAGGCCCTATCCAAGCCGACACCTTTTACCCGGTGGAGAAAATCGCCCCCGGCATCATCAAGCGGCGGTCGGTCAACCAACCCGTCCAAACGGGCATTATGGCCATCGATGCCATGATCCCCATCGGACGCGGACAACGGGAACTGATCATCGGCGATCGTTCCACCGGCAAGACCACCATCGCCATCGACACGATCATCAACAACGCCCGTCTCAACCGGGCCGCCGAACAGGCCGGCGACACCTCCTATCGACCTCTCTATTGCATCTACGTTGCCATCGGGCAAAAGCAGTCCAGCATCGCCCGCATCATCAGTGTCCTAGAGGAGCACGGGGCCATGCCGTACACGATCGTGGTGGTCGCTTCGGCCTCCGACGCCGCCACCAACCAGTATCTGGCCCCCTTCGCCGGGTGCGCCATGGGCGAGTGGTTCATGGACAACGGCATGGATGCACTGATCGTATATGATGATCTTTCCAAGCATGCCGTGGCCTACCGACAGGTCTCGCTGGTACTCAAACGGCCCTCCGGTCGCGAGGCCTATCCCGGAGACATCTTCTACCTGCACAGCCGGTTGCTGGAACGCGCCGCCCGCCTCAACGAGAATTATGGCAACGGTTCGCTGACCGCTCTGCCCATCATCGAGACCCAGTTGGGCGACGTGTCCGCCTACATCCCCACCAACGTCATCTCCATCACGGATGGCCAAATCTACTTGGAAACCGACCTGTTCTACCAGGGCGTCCGGCCGGCCATCTCGGTCGGCCTGTCCGTCTCGCGCGTCGGTTCCTCGGCCCAGATCAAGGCCATGAAACAGGTCGCCGCCCGGATCAAGGGCGAGCTGGCCCAGTTCCGCGAGCTGGCCGCCTTTGCCCAGTTCGGCTCTGACCTGGATGCCGTCACCCAGGCCAAGATCGAGCGGGGCAAACGCATCGTAGAAGTCTTCAAACAGGAGCAATACCGTCCCATCCCCGTCGAAATCCAGGTAGCCGTCCTGTGGACCGTGCAAAACGGTTTCATGGACGATGTGCCGGTGGAACGAATCAAGGAATTCCAAGCCAAACTGGTCGACTACCTCACCACCCGGAAGGCCGACCTGCTGGCCCGCATTCTCCGGGAAAAGGCCCTCAGCGACGCTTCCGTGGCCGAACTGAAGGCCGCCGTGTCGGACTTCAAACAGACCTGGCACTGACCTCCGACCAAGCTCCTTGCCATGCCCAGCCTCCGCGACATCCGCCGCCGCATTCGCTCCATCAAAAGCACGGCCCAGATCACCAAGGCCATGCAGATGGTGGCCGCGGCCAAAATGCGCAAGGCCCAGCAAGCCGCCCTGGCCGGCCGCCCCTACGCCGCAGCTATGAACCGGATGCTGGCCGAGCTGCTGCCCACCGTCACCGACTTCACCCACCCCCTCATGGAGGAACGGCCGGCAGGCAAGCGGTGCGTACTGCTGGTCAGTACCGACAAAGGGCTGTGTGGAGCCCTCAACAGCACCCTCTTCCGCGAAGCCATCAAATTCGATCCCCACCAGACCGTCTTCATCGCCGCCGGCCGCAAAGCCGCTCAGTTCCTGGCCCGCGCCCGGCGCACTCTGCTGGCCGAATTCTCCTACAAGGACAACCCCCAATTCGCCGAGGCCCGCGCCATCTCGCGTTTCCTTCAGGAGGGGTTTCTGCGGGGCGACTTCCATCGGGTAGACGTGCTTTTCATGAACTTCATTTCCACGCTGGTGCAGCGGCCCGAACTGCTGCCGTTACTGCCCCTGCGGGAAATCCGCGGTGTGAGCACCGACCACACGGGAGCCGAGCTGGGAACCGAACTCCTCCGGGGCGCCACTGAGTTCCTCTTCGAACCCAGTCCTGAACGGGTGCTGGGAGCCCTTTTGCCGCACTACATCAACTTCCGAGTCTACCAGGTGCTCCTGGAGGCCAAAGCCAGCGAACACAGCGCTCGCATGGTGGCCATGAAAAATGCCACCGAAAACGCCAACCAATTAGTCAAGGATTTGACCCTGCAATACAATAAGCTGCGCCAGGCGGGCATCACCAAGGAACTGCTGGAGATCGCCACTGCCCAAATGGCCCTGTCCTGATCCAACTTCTCCATGAACAAAGGCAGAGTAGTCCAAGTCATCGGTCCGGTAGTGGACGTGGAATTTCCCGAACACGTCCCCGCCATCTACAACGCGCTGACCGTGGAATACGACCTGCCCGGCGAAGGCCGGGTCAAACGCGTCCTGGAGGTCCAACAACACCTGGGCGACAATTGGGTCCGCACGGTGTGCATGGGATCCACCGACGGCATGAAACGCGGCTACGAGGTCATCGACACCGGCGGTCCCATCACCGTACCCGTAGGCGACGCCGTCATGGGCCGTGTGCTTAACGTCACCGGGGATCCCGTGGACGAACGCGGCCCCATCCAGGCCGAAAAACGCTATCCCATCCACCGGCCCCCGCCCAGCCTGACCGAACAGTCCACCTCACCCCAGGTTCTCGTGACCGGCATCAAGGTCATCGACCTCATCTGCCCCTTCCTCAAGGGCGGCAAGGTGGGCGCCTTCGGTGGTGCCGGCGTGGGGAAAACCGTCGTCATCATGGAGCTCATCAACAACATCGCCAAACTCCACGGCGGTGTTTCCGTCTTTGCCGGCGTGGGCGAGCGCAGCCGGGAAGGCAACGACCTCTACAACGAAATGATCGAGGCCGGTGTCATCAACCTCAAGGACCTGAGCAAATCCCGAATTGCCCTGGTCTACGGCCAAATGAACGAACCGCCAGGGGCCCGACTCCGGGTCGCACTCTCCGGCCTGGCCATCACCGAGTACTTCCGCGACGAGCGTAACCAGGACGTACTGCTGTTCATCGACAACATCTTCCGCTTCTCCCAGGCCGGGTCGGAAGTCTCTGCGCTGCTCGGACGCACCCCCAGCGCCGTGGGCTACCAACCCACTTTGGCCGCCGAAATGGGCAACCTCCAGGAGCGCATCACCTCCACCAAAAAAGGCTCCATCACCTCCTTCCAGGCGATCTACGTACCGGCCGATGACATCACCGACCCCGCTCCAGCCACTACCTTCACCCACCTGGACGCCACCATCGTGCTGGATCGTGCCCTGACCGAACTGGGCATCTACCCGGCCGTCGACCCGCTGGCCTCCACCTCCCGTGCCCTCACCCCCGAAATCGTTGGACAGGAACACTACGAGGTGGCCCGCGGCGTCCAACGCGTGCTGCAACGCTACAAAGACCTCCAGGACATCATCGCCATCCTCGGCATGGACGAACTCTCCCCCGAGGACAAACTGACCGTCTTCCGGGCCCGCAAAATCCAACGGTTCCTCAGCCAACCCTTCTCCGTGGCCGAAGTCTTCACCGGCCGCCCGGGCAAACAAGTCCCCGTCCAAGAGACCGTTCGCGGCTTCAAGGAGATCCTCGAGGGCAAATACGACGACGTGCCCGAGGCCAACTTCTACATGAAAGGCGGCATCGAGGAAGTGTTGCAAGAATCTTAACCTTCTGCCGGCCCTAACATGGCCACCACCCTCCGTCTCACCATCGTCACTCCGGAAGCCGAGGTTTTCTCCGGCCTGGTAGACATGGTTACCCTCCCGGGCGTGGAGGGAGAACTGGGCATCTATCCGATGCACACGCCCCTCATGACCCAGATCGAACCCGGGGAACTGGTCGTGCGCCGGGGCACGGAGGAAATTCGCATGGCGGTGGGGGAAGGGTTTGCCGAAATCACCGGTGACCATGTCACCATTATCACGGACATGGCCATCGAGGCCGACAGCATCGACGAAGCAGCCGTGGAAGAGGCGCGTCGCCGTGCCGAGGCGCGCCTGGCCGAAAAACTCAGCGCGGAGGATGCAGCGCTCGTCCAAGCCGCGCTCGCGCGCGCCGCTGCCCAGCTCAAAGTCAAACGGAGCCGCAAGTCTTAAGGCCATTGCCGCCGGCAGGCCGCCACCCATTGCCAACCAACCCGAACTCCAGAAGGTCGGCCTGCCAGCGCCAGAACCCCGCTGTCCTCAACCTCGGTCCGTTCCCAGACCCCACCGCTCGGCCCCCCAGATCAACCTCGGCCCTCTCCGGCCATCCACCCCATTAGTCCGCAGGTACCTCTGCCGGCCTGGGCGGCGGCTCGAAATAGGCCCGACCCTGCCGGTAAAGAGCGCCAAGACGCCGGTTGATCTCGGCAAATTGCAAGTCTCCACGGCCTGCCGCCAGCTCCGCTGCCTGCTCTGCCTCGGCCGCCGCGGCCTCGAACTGTCCGGCCGCTGCCAGCGCCGCCGCCAGTGTGCCACGGGCCCGCGCGTTCTCCGGATCCAGTGCACACGCCCGCCGCGCCAATTGAACCGCTTGCACCGGATCCCGCAACTTCGCGTCGTAGCCCGTAGCCAGTAACCAAGCCAGGTTGCTCAACACATCCACATCCGTCGGAGCCTGCATCATGGCCGCGGATAACTCGGTCACTGCCCCCGCCAGATCTCCCGCCCGACGCAACACAGCCGCCAAATCCACACGAATCGCCACATCCTCCTTCAACGCCAGTGCCGCCCGCAGCTCGGCGGCCGCCTCCTCCAGCCGACCCAAATTTTCCAACGCCTCCGCAAGCCACCGACGTGCCGCCTCATCCCGCGGTTTCAACGCCACCGCATTCCGAAAGTGCTCCTCCGCCTCTTTCCACCGCCCCATCGCCCCCAGGACGCGCCCCAAATTCAAGTGCGCCGCCGCATTCTGGGGATACAGTTCCAGCGCCCTGCGAAAATGCTCCATCGCACCGACCACGTCACCCCGTTCGGCCAGAATCGCCCCCAGATTGTTGTGGGCAGGCCAGGCCGCCGAATTGCAGCGCAATGTTGCCTCCCACAACGTCAACTCGTCCCCAAACAGCCGCGCCCGTTGCTGGCTCAGCCCGCCCAACAGCAGGATCCCAGCCACAACTCCGCCCGTTCCGAGCCATCGGATCCACCTCAGCCCGGCCCCAGTCACGCTCCGCCCGCAGGCGGCCACTACCCAGGCCACTCCCGCCGCCACCATCCCGAGTGCAAAGTATGCAAAATGATCCGACACCGGCGCCATGGCAAAGAAGTAGACCGGGAAAAAGCCAAGCACCGGAAACACACTGGCGGTGTAAGCGGCCAGCCACGCAATCCCACCTCGCCGGCCCCGCAGCGCGGCCACCGCCGCCAACACCACCACGACGCCCCACCCGATCAGCGGCATCGCAGCTCTCAGACCCTCCTCGTTCCAACTTCTCTGCGGGTACAGTAGGCAAAGCTCAAGAGGCCAGACCGCCTTGCTCAAGTAAAACCACCACACCCAACCGGCCCGGGACCCGTGCGACCACCAGCCTTCCACTTCTGGCAAAACAGCACCTGTCAACACTTGATGGGTATGCAACCAAACCGTCCGTAAACCCATCCCCAGGGCCAGCACAAAAAGCGGCGCCGACCCTGCCAGAGCCCATGCCGGACACCGCCCCCTCCGCCAATACACCCAGGCCAGCAACGCCACCGGCAGCCCCACCACCGAGGTCTTGGCCAGCAGCGCCAAGGCAAACAGGAACCAAGACAGCCCCAAAAATGCCCACACACCCGGCTCTCGCCGGCCCTCCCGGGGGAAGGCCGCCCCGGCAAGAAAACCCTCGCTGAAGCGGAACCAGCACAGAGCACTCCCCAGCGCCAAGACCAACGACAGCGTATTCTTCAGTTCCGAAATCCACGCCACCGACATCACCGCCACCGGATGCAACGCGAACCAGAACGCAGCCGTGCCTGCCGCGCCCAGCCCGGCCCGCACCAGCACGCGCCGCAGAAGCAGCGCCGCCACAAAGTGCAACAGGGCATTGACCCAGTGAAACACCGTCGGAGATTTCCCCAACCACGCATGCAGTGCCGCAAAGACCACCACGCTCAGGGGAAAATCCTCCCTCGTCCACACCGTGGCCAGCGTCGCCTCCCCGGTCACCAGCGAATTGCGGTCCAGCAACACGGTGTCGTCCCAGACAAACCCTCCGCGCACCAACACCGGCGCATAAACGGCCAGAATGGCCACCAGCAGGCCCAAGTCCGCCAGGCCGGCCCGCGCACCCCACGCACGCCACCCCTCACGCCACAGCCGCCAGGCTCGGGCCAACCCACGGCACCGACGCGGCCCCGTCGGATCCCGTCCTTCGTTCACCTCCTCAGGGTTGAAGGTGTGCGCCGCTTTTGACAAGTCGCTGCGCACCCACGCCCTCCCAGCGGCTCATCGCGATCGACACACCCTTATCCTGGACATGGCCGTGAGAAACTGACACACCCACGGCCTGCCATCCGCTGCGGTTCCGTGCCGATCCAACCTGAATCCTTACCGACCAGGGTAAAAGGTTCACCCGGAGGGTGAACAAAATACCGGTCGGGGCGGTCTAATCTGGCATGGCCAAATTCATCACGCT
>Ga0209017_10002122_pt1 | contig 13447 bp, 10 predicted proteins | sample YNPBryunderm2012_FD_185812 | JGI IMG/M metagenome (GOLD analysis project Ga0209017, IMG submission 185812) | Anoxygenic and chlorotrophic microbial mat microbial communities from Yellowstone National Park, USA - YNP Bryant MS undermat 2012... ... | reverse complement strand
CCTCCATTTGGTTGCAGCCACAGCCCGCCTTAAGGTTTTCCTAGTTGTCCGTGTCACCAAGTATTGCGAATGTCAATAATCACATCCGGTTGGTTGCAGCCGCAGGTTGCAGCAGGGTAGCATTTCCATAGCAGGAGGACCGACCATGTTTCGGATGGTTTATGTGCGCCGATGGCCAATCAAATGGTTAGCACGGCTCATCTGGTGGACTTGTGCAGCACTTTGCTGCGGCAGCTTCGGACTGCTGCCGGCCGCAGCCGCTGACAACCAGCAGCAATCGCCTGTGCGCGTTTGGGAAGGCACTTTGACTGTTCCCACCTACCCGTGGGAAGAAGACATCAATCCAAAGTTCTGGGCGTTGGAGACCGGCGCCAAGCTCTCGACCACCGTTCGCGGAGCGATCGTCTATCCCTACGTGATGCAGGATCACCTGCTGCGCGGCAAACCGATAGATCGCCAGTACAAAGCGCTGTTTCTGGAAAACGAGTATCTCCGCGTGGTATGTCTGCCCGAGTTGGGCGGGCGGCTGCACTCGGTGCTCGACAAGACCCGCAACCAGGAGATGTTCCACCTGAATCGGGTGATCAAGCCAGGGATGATCGCCATGCGCGGGGCGTGGATCTCGGGCGGGGTAGAATGGAACTCCGGCCCGCACGGACATACCGTGACTGTGCTGTCGCCGGTCAATGCGTTGACGGGCCGCAATCCCGATGGCTCCTGCTACCTGGAAATCTCCAACTGCGAGCAGATTTTCCGCACCCGGTGGACGGTTCGTGTAACGCTCCACCCAGGAAGAAAGTATCTCGATGAGCGTATCAGCCTGTACAACCCGACCGACGGTACGCATCCGTACTACTTCTGGAACTGCACGGCCTTTCCCAACCGGCCCGGCACGCGCTTCATCTTTCCCATGAGTCTGGGCACCGATCATTTCGGCCGAGAGTTCTTCCGCTGGCCGATCCACGAGGGCCGTGATCTATCGTGGTTGAAGAACTACGAGACTTACGCTTCGGTGTTCGCTGTGCAGTGTACGCACGACTTCTTCGGCGCTTACGACGTGGATGCCGATCGAGGCGTGGTGCAATGGGCCGATCACCGCAGCCTGCCAGGAAAGAAGGCTTGGACGTGGGGCGAATGGGACTTCGGCAAAGTGGCCCAGCAGAACCTTACCGACGAAGATGGGCCATACATCGAAGTGCAAAGCGGCCCCCTGCCCACGCAGTCCGATTACGGCATGCTCGGCCCCCGTCGCCGCGTGGCCTGGCAAGAGTGGTGGTATCCGGTGCATGGGCTGGGCGATGGCTTCGAGTACGCCACGCGGGACGTGGCACTGAACGTGTTGCGCCGTGCGGACCGACTGGAAGTGCGGCTGCTGGCAACGGCCGTGTTTCCTGACGCCCTCTGCACGCTGTCGCGCAAAGGCCAGGTGTTGCTCCGCAAGCAGTTGAACCTTACGCCAGATACGCCCGCTGTGGTCAGCCTGGCCGAAAACCCTGCCCTGCCGGTGGAAATATCCGTGGCCGCCAAAGATGGGGGGATTCTGGCAAGCTACACTTCGCCGCTGGAGATTGCTAAAGTCGAGCCACCTGATCCGGCCGGTTTTCTGGAAAAACCCGACGAGCAGCAGACCGCCGACGAGCTTTGCGCGAAAGCGCGAAAGTTCGATTTGGCCACCGACCGGCTGGCCGCAAGGCGATACTACCTGAAAGCGCTGAGCCGCGATCCGAAGCACGTGCCTGCGTTGCACGGCTTGGCCGTGCTGGATTTCGAGGCCGGCTTGTATCGTTCGGCTGCCGAGCGACTAAAACAAGCAACCAGCTTGGATGCCAGTGCCGGGCTGTCGTGGTTCTATCTGGGCGCGTGCCACTTCCGGATTGGCCAGTTCGACGAAGCGCTGCGCTGTGCCGCCAGGGCCGCCCATTGCCCAGACACAACCCTGCTGGGGCACGATCTGGCTGGTCGGGCGGCCATGCGGCTGGGCAACAAAGAGCTGGCGATCGAAAGCTTCAGGAAGGCTGTCGCAGCAAACCCCACCGACCCCGTGGCGCTTGATCGACTGGCGATCGCCCATTGGGCTGCCGGCAATAAAGACGAAGCGTGGCGCATCGCCCGGCAACAACTGGCAGAACGCCCCACCGCGCTGGCGCCGCGAGCGGTTCTGGCACTGCACGATCCGTCTGCGATGGCCCAGTTCGCCGAGCAAGCCCGGGGATTCCTTGGCGACGTGGACTTCGAGGTTTTGGAAGCCAGTCTGATGTTTGCCGAAATGGGGCTGTGGGAGGAGGCAGCTCGCATCGCCGAGGCCGTTTGTGTCCAGGGCGTGCCAAAACAGCGGCTGGGCTTCATGCCGCTGTATCATCTGGCATGGTATGCCGCACAACGGGGCGACCAGGCCGCGGCACGCCGATGGCTCCAAATGGCTGCCGCCACCACGCAGCCGCGCAGGTTCGCTTCGCGCGCCGAGGAAGTGGAAATACTGCGATATGCCGTGGCGACCAACCCGGCCGACGCCCAGGCACATTTGCAACTGGGTTGTTTGCTGGCTGCGTTGGGTCGGGTTGACGAGGCCGCTGCCTGCTGGCAAGAGGCAGCGCGACTGGCGCCCGGCCTGAGCATCGCCTGGCGCAACCTGGGACTGGTCGCGGCGGCACGCAATGATCTGGCTGCGGCAGAGAAGTTCTATCGCAAGGCGATCGAGGCCAAAGGCGACGACCAGACCCTTTACCGCGATCTGGCCGAGATACTCATCGCCGCCGGACGCCGCGCGGAGGCTATCAAACAGATGACCGACATGCCGTTGAGCTGTCCGCGGCGGGCGGAAATCACCATCATGCTCGCGCAGGCCCTGCTGGACGAGCAACGGTACGAGGATTGCATCCACTTGCTGACCAGCACGCCGTACTTCGTCAACTGGGAAGGGCAAGACATCACCTGGCGGCTGTTCAACCGAGCGCACATCCAGCGCGGCCGGCAGTTGCTCCAATCCGGCGACGCCCGCAGCGCGTTGCGCCATTTCGAGGCGGCGCTAACCTATCCGCCGAACCTGAACGTGGGGCGGTCTAACAAGCCGGTGGAAGCTCCCGCCCAATATTGGCGCGGAAAGGCCCTAGCGGCCCTCGGGCGCATCGACGAGGCGAAGACTGCGTGGCAAACCGGCGCCGCCGGCGCCAGCCTGCCCGGCGAGCAGAACGAGTATCGGGAAAAATGCCGACAAGCGCTTGCCGAATTGGAAAAGAACTAGCTTCTGGCTGCTGAGCGTCGGCTGCCGAAAATGCCGCTGGCTGTCTGGACCGTTGGCCCTGTACTGCTCGAACTGGCCAAAGGAAAAAACACGTGGGGCGGTTACTTGACTGCCGTGCTGCCGAAGTGCTAGATTGACTAGGCCACTGGGTAGCGACGGTACGTCTGGCACCCCAGCGAAGGGCGCTAGCAGACGGGCAGAATCGGCCATCGCGGTTGCTACAACTTGTCTGTCAGCGCGGGCCGAGGCAAGGAGTCTCTGATAAACACGCTGCCGCGGCAGGCCGCTAGCAGGCGGCGGACGGATTCGAGCAAGGAGTCAGCGGATGCTCCACACACTGGGAGTCGTGCAGGCGTGTTGCGGTTCGCCGCGTCTGGCAAGCAGTCTGTGCCGCAAGTTGGGCGGCCGGGCGTTACTGGAATGGATAGCCCGCAGAGTAACCGAAAGCACCCGGCTGAGCGGCGTGATCGTACTTGCCCGCGATACCCCCGAGCACCAGCGACTGGTCAAGTTGGTGCCGCGTGATATTCCAGTGCTGGTTCGCTCCGAGCCGACTGCGCTGGAACGTTTGATGCGGGCGCTGGAGGAGTTTCCGGCCGAGCATGTGGTGCGTGTGCGGGGCGATAATCCGTTTGTCGATCCCGTGTTGATCGATCGGCTGGTCAACGCCGTGGAAGGCGAGGAGGAGTGCGATTACGCCTGCTATTGCTCGCGCGACGGCAAGCCGGCCATCGGCTCTCCGGTGGGAATGTTCGCCGAGTGGTTCCGCAGCGCGGCGGTGCGAAAGCTGGCCCGCCTTCCGCTGGAACAGTCGCAGCGCGACGACGTAACGCTAGGGTTTGTTTCTCACGCCGACAAGTTCAAGTTGCGGCTGATCCCCGCACCGCCAGAGTTGGACCGAGAAGATGTCCGCTTGCGTCTGGACAACGAAGAAGATTACGACAACGCAGAAGTGATCTTCGAGGCCCTCGGTCCGGAAAGGCTCGATTGGCGCGGGATCGCCAACCTGCTGCACCATCAGCCGCATTTGCGGCTGCGGATGGCGCATCTTAATCGCATATGCGCTGGGCAGTAACTGCTGGGATCTTTTTGCGCATCCCAGGAACAGATCGCTTTCCAGCAGGTTGGCGAAGGTGCGCAGGGCAGTGATTGCCGGGATCTTTTTGCGCATCCCGCCCTTTTTTGCGCACGCCTTTGCCCTGGGCCGTGCTTGTGCTGCTTGCGGCACTGTGATAAACCATTGGGCTACAGGAGAGCTGTACGTTTCGAGCATTGCGGCGCAGCACATGCGCGGTGCGTGCATGTTGAAGAGCAATCTGGAGGGCCACGCTCCGTCGTGGCCGGCTTCAGTAGGGCATTTCCGGATGCGACCGCAGCGCGTCCCTCCAATAGCGCCGTTTGGTTGATGCCAGATAAGGCGTTAGGAAGTGCGCAACACGCTTGGCGGGATTTCCGCCGCACGTTGTTTGTTGGGCGGCTGTAGTAGGCTCACTCAGAAAGGGCTTCTGCCGTGCAAAAAACAGTGGCCTTGCTGGGAGCGCTGGATACCAAAGGCCCGGAGTATGCCTTCGTCAAACAGTGCATCGAAGCACGCGGTCACAAGGTGTTGACGATCGATACAGGCGTGCTGGGGCCGCCTTACTATCCGCCCGATGTTTCCCGCCAACAGGTTGCCGCGGCCGCCGGCGCGGACATCGACCTGCTGGCCCGGCAGGGCGATCGGGGCGCGGCCATGGCGGCCATGAGCCGCGGTGTGGAAAAACTGGTGCCGGAACTGTACGCGGCGGGCCGCTTCGACGGCATCATGGCCTTGGGGGGCGGCGGGGGAACGTCTGTAGCTTGCGCAGCGATGCGGGCCTTGCCGCTGGGAGTGCCCAAGGTGATGGTTTCCACTGTGGCCGGCGGGGACGTTTCGGGCTATGTGGGCGTACACGACATCGTGATGATTCCGGCAATCGTAGATGTCGCCGGCATCAACCGCATCAGCCGAGGCGTATTCGCCCGGGCAGCCGGGGCCATCTGCGGCATGGTCGAAACGGCAGTGCCCCCCGGCGACGACCGTCCCTTGGTGGCCGCCACCATGTTCGGCAATACCACCGCCTGCGTGGAAACAGCCAAGGCCGTGCTGGAACAGGCCGGTTACGAGGTGTTGGTGTTCCACGCCACGGGCACAGGCGGGCGGACGATGGAGAATCTTATCGCCGCCGGAATGTTCGTGGGCGTGCTGGACATAACCACCACCGAATGGGCCGACGAGCTGGTTGGCGGTGTGCTTTCGGCCGGCTCGAAGCGGCTCGAAGCCGCAGCCACCGCCGGTGTGCCGGCCATCATCGTCCCCGGCTGCCTCGACATGGTCAACTTCTGGGCGCCGCAGACTGTGCCGGCACGCTTCGCTGGACGCCGTTTCTACCAGCACAACCCGAACATAACCCTGATGCGCACCACGCCCGAAGAAAATCAGCAACTCGGCCGCATCATCGCCGAAAAGATAAACCGCAGCACAGGGCCGGTGGCAGTGCTGCTACCCTGGGGCGGATTGAGTATGATCGACTCTCCCGGCGGACCGTTCTGGTGGCCCGAGGCCGATCGGGCGTTGTTCGAGTCGCTGAAGAGCCACTTGCGCAGCGACATTCCAGTCATCGAAATGCAATGTAACATCAACGACGCAGCATTTGCGCGCCGCTGTGCAGAAGTGTTGCTGGAGCTGATCGAAAGGAATGCATCATGCCCGAGTCGCGCAGTGAAATCCTAGCCCGCTTTCGTGCCAAGATCGCTGCTGGCAAACCGATCATCGGCGGCGGGGCCGGTACCGGAATCAGCGCCAAGTTCGAAGAGGCAGGCGGAATAGACCTGATTGTGATCTACAACTCGGGGCGATTCCGCATGGCGGGTCACGGCTCGCTGGCCGGGTTGCTCCCCTACGGCGACGCTAACGCCATCGTGGTTCAGATGGCCGCCGAAGTGCTCCCGGTGGTGAAGCGGACCCCCGTGCTGGCCGGCGTCTGCGCAACCGATCCCATGCGGCTGATGGACCGCTTTCTTCGGCAGATAAAGGAGATGGGGTTTGCCGGTGTGCAAAACTTCCCTACTGTGGGCTTGTTCGATGGCACTTTTCGCGCCAATCTGGAAGAGACCGGCTTCGGTTATTACAAAGAGGTGGAGATGATCCGGCTTGCCCACGAGCTGGACTTGCTTACCACTCCCTACGCTTTCAACCCCGACGAAGCGGCACAGATGACCGCCGCAGGGGCAGACATCCTGGTGTGCCACATGGGCTTGACGACCTCCGGCTCGATCGGCGCCAAGACCGCCAGGACGCTCCAGCAATGCGTTGTGCTGATCGACGAAATGACCGCCGCTGCCAAGAAGGTGCGCAACGACGTGATTGTGCTCTGCCACGGCGGGCCGATCGCCGAACCGGAAGATGCCCAGTTCATCCTGCAAAACTGCCGCGATGTGGACGGCTTCTACGGGGCAAGCTCGATGGAGCGGCTGCCGACCGAGCGGGCGATCCGCCAGCAGACCGAAGCCTTCATGCGGATCAGCAAGCGCTGAACTGTGTGCGGGCAACAAAGCAGCCTTTTCGTGGGAAGCAGGCAAAGCATCTGACATCAGCTCGGGCAAACCACCGACCTTTCGGGCGTATGTGAGTGCGAGTTGTTTGCGACCCGAAAAGCCCACTTGTCTGGTCAATTGGGCAAAGCTGGCGAACTTCGGCTGACCGTCAGGTTGCATCTTACACCAGCCACTGGCAAAGCCGATACATTTTTAATGGTTAGCGTCATCGCTGGCCATGTGACTTTTCGAGGAGCTTGCCCAGTGGCGATTCATCCTTCTGCCTTAGTCAGCCCCAGGGCGCAGATCGATGCCGACGTCCGCATCGGTCCGCTGTGCATCGTCGAGGACGACGTAACTATCGGCGCAGGCTGTATTTTGGAAGCCAGCGTCGTCGTCAAGTCGGGGGTTGTCCTGGGCAGGAACAACCACGTCTTCGAGGGGGCCGTAATCGGTGGTCCACCGCAGCATGTCCACATGCCCGCCAGGCCGGGCCGGGTGATAATCGGCTCGGGCAACGTGATTCGCGAAAACGTGACGATCCACCGGGCTTTGCAGCCCGAGCGGGCCACACTGGTCGGCGACAACAATCTGCTGATGTGCAACGCACACATCGCCCACGACTGCCAAGTGGGAAACAATACTATCATTGTAAACAATGTGATGCTCGCCGGACACGTCATTGTTGAGGATCGCGCTTACGTTTCTGGCGCAGTGGCGGTGCACCAGTTCTGCCGCATTGGAACTCTGGCGATGGTGGGCGGACAGGCACACATAAACAAAGATGTGCCCCCGTTTGTTACCGTTGACGGGCTGAGCAGCTACGTTGTGGGTCTGAATACCATCGGTCTGCGTCGGGCGGGCTTTGACGCCCAGACCATCGCCCGACTGAAAGCAGCGTATCGAGTGATCTATCGCAGCGGTCTATCCTGGGCCGAGATTCTCGAGCGCTTGCGGACGGAGTTCAATTACGGCCCGGCTGCCGAGTTCTATCGCTTTTTGTCCACGACCGCTCGGGGAATCGTGCCTCAACGGCGCGATTCGTCCCCGCATACGATCAAGCTGCCGCAGGCCGAGGATTTCGAGTTGCAGGCCGGCTTGGACATCGCAAAGCGCGCGGCATCCTGAACTTCGATTCCACCGCCGCTGCTACATGCCCAGCGGGATTCCCGTGCAGTGACTTTTGGCCGCGTTCCCTTACGCGCGTTGTGGCGCTTCGCTGCGCGAAGTGTGCCTCTGAAGCGCGTGTCCAATCTACTGCCAAATCTCTTGCGGCCCTTGCCCGCAGTAGCGTACCAACGTATAAGAAGTGCGTTCGTCGGCGGCAAGTTATGCGGTGATGCTGGGGTATCGCTCATTCCGGCTTGCCAGGTGAGCGTTACTGCCCGATGCTGTGAAATTGTTCTGTCGCGTCATATTTGTGCTATGCAGGTATGTTGTGTAGCGATCTGGAGGGCCACGCTCCGTCGTGGCCGTGTTCCCGGTACTCACGGACGCGACGAAGCGTCCCTCCATCACCTCCTTTTGGTTGCGACCGTAGGCCGGGTCAGGAATAAATGAGCATACATTGCAGGACCAACAGATGACCGCTCTGGAACAACCGTCAAGCATTGCTGATGTCGAGCAGTTGGAGGAACTTCTCAGCCGCCCCACGCAGGGTGTGATTGATACGATGGCGCGGCTGGATGGCGACATCGTCGTACTGGGCGTGGGCGGAAAGATCGGGCCGAGTTTGGCGCGGATGGCGCGCCGAGCTTCCGATCAGGGCGGCAAGCAGCGCAGGATATTCGGCGTCGCCCGGTTCACCAATCCCCAGTTGCCACAATGGCTGGCAGCGCACGGCATCGAGCCGATCCGCTGCGATCTACTCGATCCGGCGCAACTTGCCGCCTTGCCCGACGCCCCTAATGTGCTTTACCTGGCCGCCATGAAGTTCGGCTCGACCGGTCAGGAGGCGCTGACCTGGGCGATGAACTGCTATTTGCCGGGCATGGTATGCCAGCGGTATCCGGGAAGCCGCATAGTGGCTTACTCCACTGGGAATGTGTATCCGTTGATGCCGCCTTCCAGCGGTGGGTCGGTAGAAAACGATCCGCCTGGGCCTATAGGCGACTACGCCATGAGTTGTCTTGGCCGGGAGCGCATTTTCAGCTACTTCAGCCAGCGCAACGGCACGCCCGTGGCACTGGTGCGTCTGAACTACGCCCACGAAATGCGCTACGGCATCATGGTCGATCTGGCGCAGAAGATTCTGGCAGGCCAGCCGATCGATCTGGCAATGGGGTACTTCAACGCCATCTGGCAAGGCGACAGTAACGCCATGACGCTGCGTTGCTTCGACCACGTGGCCAGTCCCCCGTTTGTGATCAACGTGGCCGGGCCGCAAATACTTTCGGTGCGCCGGGTGGCCGAAGAGCTTGGCCGCTTGCTGGGCGCTACGCCGCTGTTCCGCGGCAGCGAAGCAGCCGACGCACTGCTGAGCAACGCCCAGCGCGCATACGAGCTGTTCGGAAGGCCCGAAGTGTCCGAGGAAAAGTTGATGTCCTGGATTGCTGATTGGCTGCTTCGCGATGGCCCGACGCTGGGCAAGCCCACGCATTTCGAAACCCGCGATGGGAAGTTTTGATGTTGCAGGCATCTTCTGAGTGTCGCTTCAGTGTCGCTGTCGCAAGCGGGCAGCAACGGATATGCCATCTGGCAGTAATGGTCGGTATCGTGCAGACGCACCCTTGCCGCACCGTTACAATTTGCAAGTGGCGCGGCTTATCTGTAGCCAAGCAGCGCACCTTCCGGCACGCGATTGGCGGCAGTCATGAGTGGGAGGCGTTCGATGGCAGCGGTGCTTGATCCAAGACTGCGTGGCATATTGCAGCGCGGAATAGTGATTCCCGCCAGCCCGTTGGCAACCACTCGGTCGGGACGACTCGACGAGCGGCGGCAGCGGGCGTTGTGGCGATATTACTCGGCCGCCGGCGCCGGCGGCATTGCGGTGGGAGTCCACACGACGCAGTTTGCCATCCGCGACCCGAAAATCGGCCTGTTCGAACCGGTGCTCGCTTTGGCTGCCGAAGAGTTCGACCGGCTCGATGCCCACCGCAGCGAGCCGTTGGTGCGAATAGCAGGTATATGCGGGCGCACCGAGCAGGCCACCCGCGAGGCGGAAACGGCCCGGGGCTTGCGGTTTCACGCCGGTTTGTTGAGCCTGGCGGCGATGCGCGACGCGGACGACACGGCCCTGATCGCCCATTGCCGCGCCGTGGGGGAAATCGTTCCCCTGGTAGGGTTTTATTTGCAGCCGGCCGTGGGCGGCCGACTTCTTTCCTACAACTTCTGGCGACGACTGGCCGAGCTTGACGCGCTTGTGGCCATCAAGATCGCACCGTTCAACCGCTATCAAACGCTGGATGTAGTCCGGGCCATGGCCGAGGCCGGCCGCACCGACGTAGCCCTTTACACCGGAAACGATGACAACATAGTGCTGGACCTGTTGACGCCCTATCGTTTCAGGCGCCCCGACGGCTCGCTTGCCGAGTTGCGCATTGTCGGCGGTTTGCTGGGCCAATGGGCCGTGTGGACCAAGAAGGCCGTGGAGCTGCTCGGGCAATGCCACGCCGTCGCCCAGGCCGGCGGCAGTGTTCCCCTGCAATTGCTGCACACCGCGGTGGCCTTGACCGACGCCAATGCTGCTATCTTCGACGCGGCCAACCAGTTCGCCGGTTGCATACCGGGAATCCACGAAGTGCTGCGCCGCCGGGGACTGTTGGAAGGCACATGGTGCCTCGATCCGCACGAAACGCTCAGCCCGGGACAGGATGCCGAAATCGACCGCGTTTGCCGCCAGTACCCCGAGCTGACCGATGACCAGTTTGTCGATGCGCACCGAGACCAGTGGCTCAGCGGGTAGCAGCGGCAGGCAGCATATCGGGCCTTTCGCTTGAAAGCCACGCGCGGCCGCAGCGCGGCAGACGGTTCGCTCGAAAGCAGATGTTGACGACCGCGTCGCTCCGCTTTCTTAAGTCCCTCGTAAAAGGGTTTTTCAGTGCTGGTCGCGAAGAGCCATTGGTTCTTAAAGCGTAACTAGTGCGCGTTTTGCGCGCATGTTTTCACGTGATATGGAGGGCCACGCTCCGTCGTGGCCGTGTTCCCTGCGCTAACGGAGATATGGAGGGCCACGCTCCGTCGTGGCCGTGTTCCCTGCGCTAACGGAGGCGACGGAGCGCGTCCCTCCAATAAGTCGGTTCGGCTGCGGCTGAAGGCTGCGTTAGGCGCGCGTCGCCAGAGACGTCAACGCTGTGCTTGTGGCTTGTGTTGCTGCGGAACCCACTTCAGCCGGGCTACCTGGATACCCTTGAGCGATGGCAGCAACGCGGCAATGTAATCCTGGCCTTCGTGGTGGATGATTTCCGGGGCAGCCACCGGCAAGCTGGCGACAAGATAACGGTCATCGCTGACCCCGAAATCCAGTAGCGATCTGGAGCGGTAAACCAGGCTTTGCGCGTTCCGGCCGTAGCGCTGAGTACGAAACAGATAGTACCATCCGAAACGCGCCGCCACGAAGGGGCACTCGGCCGAGTACGGGCCGCTGCCGGCCTGGCCGCCAAAGGCCACGATTCTCGACGGTCCCCACTTGGCAAGCGTGTCGCCCGTGCCGGCGCGCTCTCCCACGCGGCAATACACCGCTCCCTGCTGGTTCGGATAAGCGGTGTAGTAGCAGTAGAGCTTATCGCCCACGGGCAGAACCATTGGATCGCGGGTATTGGCACGCATCGTGGGCGTATCTTCGGTAAATAGCTGGGAGCTTCCTTTGTCATCCAGCACGCGTTGGAAGGTCTTGCCGTCGCGGCTGCGCGCCAGACAGATGCCGTGCCAATTGCCGTAAAACATCCAGTAGGTTTCGTCCAGACGAAGGACGAACGGGGCTTGCAGGCCGCCGGGGGCTTCGCCGTATCGCTCGTCGGCCGTCATGGCGATTCCCACCGGCTTCCAATCCGGATCGGTGAGCTTTCGGCCTTCCCAGCGGTAGAACAGCCGGGTGTTGCCGCCGCAGTTAGTGTTGCGGATGCATGACCAAAGTTGCCAGGTTCCGTCGGCTGCTTGCCAGATGGCGAAATCGACCGGTTGTTGTCTTTCCGAGTTCCACTTTCCCAGCTCTGGATTGCCGGCGATCGTCCACCAGGGTTCCTCGATTTGCGGAAGCAGAACCTTATCCACCTCAGCGGCCAAACTAACCAGGGTTTTCTCTGCCTGGGCAGGCGAAGTAACCAAAGTTTTCTCCGCCGCGACGGCGGAAACTGTCTGCCCAGCTACGGCATGCCAGCACACGGCCGCGCACAGCACGGCGGCAATACGGGAAAACACCTCACGGTTGTTGACCATCGGTTCACCTTGCACCATGTTGCGCCATGCTGGCTTTCCTGAGAAACTGGCCGACACTATGATTGACGGCGAGCACCATTATCGGGCACTGTAGGCCAGACGATCAAGCTCCTGGAAGAACTAACAACTCGGCACGCATTCGAGCAATCGCAGGCTGCACAATCATGTCGATCGAGGACATCCTGTTTCCCGGCACCGAACCGATAGTGATAGGCAGCGGCTACGGGTTTACCGAAGGCCCGGCCGCCGACGAGCACGGCAATGTCTATTTTTCAGACGGTCAGCACGACTCGATCTACTACTACGTTCCGGGGCGGCCGCCGGTGCTTTTCGTCAACGACAGCACCGACGCCAACGGAATGATGCTCAATACCCAGGGCGAGCTTTACGTGTGCGAGGGCGCCGCGTACCGCGTTGTGGCCATCGACGTGCGCACCAAACAAAAAAGGGTCCTCTGTAGCCAGATCGACGGCCAGCACTTCAACGAGCCGAACGACCTGGCCATAGATTTTCATGACGGCTTCTATTTTTCCGACCCTAATTACCAGCATCGCGGTCAGCCGACGGTTATGAAACAAGACGTGTACTACTGCTCGGCCGATGGACGGGTCAGTCGCGTTTCCACGGTTTGCTTCAAGCCCAACGGCGTGCTGCTGTCGGCCGACGACCGAACGCTGTACGTAGCCGATGCCCGGGGACAGCGCATCTACCGCTACGACGTGCTCGGGCCGGGACAGTTGGCCAACGAGCGGCTGTGGATCGACCGGTTGGGCGCCAATCCGGACGGACTGACCCTGGACGAGCACGATAATCTATACGTCTGCTGCGGCAGGGCAGGCATCAAGGTCTTCGACAAGCAGGGCCAGCCGCTGGGCACCATCGATGTCTTTGCGGCCAACTGCTGCTTCGGCGGTCCGGATTTCAGCACGCTGATGGTCGCATCGGCAGATCGCTTTCTGGCCATCCCGACCAAGGTTACAGGCCTGAAACCGCTGCCGTTGCGCGCAAAAGCGCAGGCCAAACCCGCTCGGCCCCGCCTTCCAGACAGGGCACGGTAACAGCATCCAACGCAACAATGGCCGAGCGTTTGCGGCAGCAAGCAGCCGACCTTTGCAGTGGCAATGCTATTGATCTTCGCGAAAGGTAGTGACCGGCTGATGTAGCCCCTTATGGCGCAACATGCGCGCGTTTTGCGCGCATGTTTTCGGGTGATATGGAGGGCCACGCTCCGTCGTGGCCGTGCTCCCAGGTCCAGCGGACGCGACCGCAGCGCGT
>Ga0209017_10002121_pt1 | contig 13455 bp, 11 predicted proteins | sample YNPBryunderm2012_FD_185812 | JGI IMG/M metagenome (GOLD analysis project Ga0209017, IMG submission 185812) | Anoxygenic and chlorotrophic microbial mat microbial communities from Yellowstone National Park, USA - YNP Bryant MS undermat 2012... ... | reverse complement strand
GATTCTAGCGAATCGGGGATGAATAGTTTGATAAAGGTTTTCGATTTAGCCCACGTTTCAGAGCGATCAAATAGCTCGAAAGCCCATGGTGCTGCGTGTTGAGCGTCTTCCTGATTTTCATACATTGCATCGAGGCCGTCAATTAGAAGCAGAACATGGCTGAAGCCGAGCGCATCGGTCACGACCTCGACAAATGTCTGAAAGACCTCCTCCGTCCGCCCACGCATAGCGTCGGTACCAGACGTTGCTAACGTATTGCAAAACCGATCAAGAACATCAGGTGGCGGCGGTGCAGTGAGAGCGTATGTTCGTTCTAGGAGTGGGGTCAATCCGGCCGGAGTACCGGTTTCACGTAGAATGTCGAGATAGTAATCGAGTGGTCCAGGCAAGCCAGCGCGTAGAATAGCGGTTACTGCCCGAATCTCGGTACTTGATGCTCTAAACAACCGCTCTGGACGAAAGGCCAGACCGGTGAGTAGCGCGCAGGTACCGGCTTCAAGCAACAGACGCAGGTGCTCCCTAGTAGTTGGTGGGGTACCGGTGAGGGGTGCTATGCCCAAATTATAGGGTAATGGGAACGGGTATGTTCCGCCAATATCGAACCAGCATGTCCGCGTAACTGCGACACGCATAGCGGTTTTACCACCGCCCGGCGGAGCGACAATGATGGTTGGTTTATTGTCCAGTGCGACACGGAATATGTCGAGGTTGACAGTGTATTCGGATAGATGGGGATCGCTTGATGCTTCCAGATGAACATACGGATCGAACCGCAGACCGATGCGGCGAAACCAGTCGGTAGATGTGAGAGAATGCTCATCGGGATATTCGTTCTTGTCCCGAGTAGTCATACTATCTTACCCATGTGTTAACCGTTTCTTTATTGGCGCGTTTAGCCATTGAGAATGTAGTACTTCACTCTTGAGAAAGAGATTTTTCGCATTAGAATAAATTAGAACAAATGTTCATTTCTTTACTCATAAAACGCTATATCGAATCATACTACTCCACATTTACACTTATCCCTCAAGCTGCTAACGGTATGCTGATAGAATACTGAATATCATCTCACCAAAACCTCATCAGGTGTTTCCTGCAGAGACTGCTGGTGAACAGATACTTTACAATCGGCAGGACGAGAACCGGCATGAATCATTTCAATTAGCATGTTCTAGTTTAACACCCCAACCACGATTAGTAATGATATAAATCGGATGGCGGGGATCGGGTTCGATGATCCGACGCAGGCGCAGGATGGCGTTATCGAGAACGTTTGTCCAGTTGGCGGGATCCTCCCAACCGTGATCGTCGCGGGTGCGCGGCTCTTCGGCAAGACCCAGATAGGCGCGGTAGTAGAGTTCGCTGCGCGGGACACGCCGTGAGCGGTTCTCGTAGAGATAGCGAAGCAGCCGGTAGGAACGTGGTTGCAGCCCGACAATCTCGGCCTCACCGATGAAGACACGGTCGGCTTTAAGGTCAATGGAGAGGCGGGGCGGATGAGTGCGCTTGAGCGAATTCCATACGCTATGAGGAAGTGGATGCGATGCGCCAGCAGCGGCAAAAGCATCCACCAACGGGCGAATCAATCTGAGCCAGCCGCGTGGCGTGCTTCCGCCGTAGCGTTGCAACCAGTCACGAATATCCCGATCGGCCACACAGAGGTCGCTCAAGTGCAGTGATGGTTTTCCTATCTTCGCTGCAATGTGGCGTTCGGTGATTGTCGTCAATTGTTCTGGCGTCCACGTGAGAGTGTCTAGCTCAATGCGACCTTTAACGATACCCCAACTTCTGGTAATATCTGATTCGAGAGCACGTGGCGCAAACATTTTGATTGCAAAACCATTCAGATCGAGAAGTTCGAGCGTTGAGAGGATGGCAATCATTTGTTCTGACACGAGAGCGGTTGATCCTCGTAGCCAGGGATCGAACCCATCAATCGTTATCCATACACCACGTATCCCAATCCGCTGGAGAGTTGCGGTCAGGTGAGCAATGATACGTTGTTCGGTTGTATCAGGGTATAGGATTGCTGTCGCCGGCTCAAATATCAGATGCTGACCGAGTGCTTTACCTTCGTCATTAACCGCTTGTTCTGCCATAGACGCCCATAGATGTTGCCGGTCGGCGCTGATGTGTGCCTGAATAAACCAGTGGAACGTCATCTGAACAGTTGGTGGTGCACGGCGAAACAGGTCAGGGTGTTTGACTAGAATCGTGAGTAGTGTTGTTGCGCAGGCATGCAGTGCCTGGCGCACAAAGACCCGCACTGCTGGACTGCCATGCACATCTTCAAACGGTTCCGGCTGCCAGTTCACCACCAGGTATGTTGGCGGAGTATTTTCCGGGGCGACTTGGCGAGTCAGCGCCAAACGCAGCGCCGTCTTTCCTGAACCACTGTCACCGACGATGACTAGCGAGCGCATACCGGTATAGGCGGCATACCGATCCGGCTCGACGAACACTAGCGGTTGCAGATGGGATTCGCGCTCTGCAGTTAGTGTATCAAGCGCTTCAGTGGAAATAATCGTGTTGTAATTGTCTATATGGTCTATCATCTGAAATCGTTTTCTTGAAGAAGACTATACGCTGGATCGTTCTGATCGCGATATAACACCAAGTGTTGTTCCAATGCATGCTGAAATATGATCAGACTTAGTGCGAATGAGCCATGGGCACGCTTGAGTATTTCTGTTACGAATTCCTCTTTATTTGTTGCAGAGTTTCCTAATTCGATCAGTCCAAGTAGAGACCGCTTTTGTTTACTGACAACAACAACTGTACTATCCAGCAGCGACAGCAAATCCTTTTCTGTCCAGCGCAACCGGATACTTTCGGAATGTCCGTGTTTGCCAGTATGCATGGATGTTGTAAATAAGGTGCATGTAAGACCAGCTCGTTGCAGATCATGCATCAATGTGGTGAGTTGCCTAGCTCGATCGTCTCCGGTATCGTCAATAACAATTAGGTGCATCTGTTTGATACCGAGTGGGCAGATAGTCAACCAATCCAGCACGGTTCTGGCATCCGGTATCTTCGGTGTAGCATTGGATAACAACCTATCAAGAAGATGGAGCACGATTTGTCTGACCACATCGCTCTTTGAACCCCTGTCTTGTGAACCTTGGCTTTGCGAACTCTGGTTTTGTAAACTCTGATTGCGTAAGGTTCTCCGCAGTGCTGGCAACGATCCGCTGACCCAGATCATCCACTCGGCCAGTAATATCTGTTCATCTTCTAACAGCCAGAGTATCGTCTCTGGCTGACGGGCCAGCGCAGTACACCAATATTCTCCAGCTTTACGTCCGATAAAATGTATTAGACTCCCGCAGGTAATCGGATCAAAATCGGATAGAAAAACCAGGAAAGGGAGACACTGTGTATTCGGTTTGCGGAGTTCGTTGTATAGCGCAAATGCAGCGATGTAACAGTCGAACTTGCTACTAGCAACAATTGTAGTATGTTGCTGATTGCGAGTTAATTCGATACTTTCCCAGAACTTGCCAAAACCTTGCAATTCTTCCAGATCGAAAGGGTTGATCGATAATTCATTCACTTCCAGCCAATCAGTGATTGGTTTAGGCCGGACAATATTCTTTGGATGTAGAGGAGTAAACAACGGCCATACGTAAGTTGGAGGTAGTTCATCAGCTAAATGCTGACGGATGCGCGGATCGTTTGATGCAAGTTTGATGACTTCGCGCATGTCGGAGACGTTCGCATTAGATGAGGTGACATTCTCAGAAATGAACTGCAAGAGGTATTGTCTCCCTTCAGCATGGGAAGCCAGCCTCTCAAGCATTGCGATGACAAGTTCGTAGCCATTCATCTGAAAATGTTGCAAAATGTTCGCACAAATATCAAGTGTGGTTTCTGCACTCTGTTGATCATACGTTGGCGTCAGTAACTTGGCAGCGTTAATTTCAGAAAGGAACGCTGGATGCGCCAACTTGAGCAACTCGAAAATGCCTTTCAATCTTCTGTCATCTCCCGCACGATAGTACCCTGCGGCGTCCTGCAAGAGACGGATAACCCGCTCTTTCATAGCAATACTGGTCAATTGTTGACGTTGGTCTCCAATGGTTTTCTCCAGTTCGCTGCGCGTCTGATCTTCCCAGTGTTGGCTCTCTTCCCACAAAAGCGTCTCAGCAGTGAGATGCCATTCAACAAGATCGCGGCCAAAAAGATCACTTATTCCGCGAGTACGCTCAGATTGCTGGGCCAGTCGCTCTCGGCGCCGCTCGTTTTTCTCTTGCCACTGCCCTATTATTCCAAGTACTGCTGATGCAATTGCTAACACTAGACTAACATCGCCGAAGAACTCGTTTCTGAACGTTCGCCAGAAGAACGCAATCTGTGTTTCATACGTGATACCGATCTTTTTTGTCTCGCTCTGCCCATTTTCATCACTGACCTTGATCTCGATTTCCATCATATCACTTATGGGCAGGAATTGCACCACCAGGCGCTGCTGGTGTGGGGTGTTGTCGGCTGTTAATGATAACGGTAATGCGACGGGTATGCCGGTACTGTCGGTGAACGTGAAAGGAATGGTGCTGGAAAATTCAACTGTGACGGTCAATGTAGGCACGTTCCCATTATTTTTCAGCCAAAGCACAAGTTCGGGTGGTGAATTCGTCACAGTGTCAGCGTGAATTGTGCGCGGATACAAAATGAACAGCGTATACTCATCCTTGTTTGTAGTTATAGATAATGTATTATTCTCTTGAGATGGAGCAATACCCTCTTCAGCGCGAGCAAGGACAGAGTAGTAGACAAGTGAGAACGCAACGCCAAAGAGTAGCATTGGCACGAAACGATCTTTCCATCGTTGTGCTACTGCTGCTTGTCCTGCCGTATCCAGGCGGATGTAGATGTAGATCAGGATAACGAAAAATATGATGAGCGCCGGGAGTATCCACAATACCAGCAACATGACCGCGCCCTTATACAGACATTTTTGTGTATCCTGATCTCTATTCTAACACATAGAAGATGGTAAGCATGACTCAGTTTCGCCGTAATGCTGAGATGGTTTCGCGGTAAGGCTCTACCCCCACCCCTCCGGCAGCGTATACTGTTCGCGTCGCCAACGCCAGCCTGGTTCCAAAATTTGCCCTGGTTGCGCAGTAACCAGACCCTGTAACGCTGCGTGCAGCACAGCAAGCTGCTGAATCCGGTTCCCTGGTTCGCCGAGAGGATGGCCGAACGGCCACGCCAGGTGCAGGGTGCGCGGCGGACGTATCTGCTCGGCTATTGGCTTCAGACTCACGATGCAGATGGTGCTGATGCCAGCATGTTCAACAATACGTGCGATCAGTCCCACGGACTGATTACATAGCCCTCAACCAGGTGTCAGCAAGACGGCATCCACCTGGTCTTGCTTGAGGAAGGTGGCAACTTCTGGTGCCGTTTGTTGGATTAGTGTGTTGAGGTGAGGTGGTTCGATATGGCCCATGAAACCGTAGCTGTCAGCCAGGCTGCCGATGATACCACGACCCACCAGATACCGCACAAGTTCGAGAGGGAAGAGAATGTTCAGGTCACGATCTGCGTCACTGTGGTCGTAGTAGTCGTGGGTAATGGTCAATTCATGCAAGGGAGTTGAGGCAGGAATGCGACGATACGTAGCATCGCCGCGTGGATCATCCATGTCAAACGGCTCCTGATCGCGCCGATGGACACCGCCAGTCGTGATAAGTGCCAGGCGACACGCGGACAGCGGTTTGCGTAGAGGAGTGAAGGGCACATCGGCGAAGTTGAGTGCCCGGTACGCACCTCCCCACAGACGTGCTAACTCTGGAATCTGCGAGAAGATTTGGCCGGTTAAGCGGTAGAGTTCTTTCAGTGATCGTTTACGCCAGTCGTCAGTCATAGGTGTTCCATCAGATAATGTTCAATGTCCAGTCGTAAGGACGATAGACCAGCCGACCACGCCGCGCTTGCATCAGCCATGCCCGCCGTTCATCATCCGGTAGGGCCTGGCGGAGGAGTTGAATAATCCCGTTCGGCCCGCCAAAATCGTCGCGGTACCAGTCAAAAATGCGCGACAGATGAATTTCAGCGCGGTCGGGATCGATGGTAACGTCGGCGGCTACAAAATTGCGGAGTGCCAGATCGAGCTGTTGTTCGATCTGTTCGGCGCTGTATACCCCGATTGGTGGACACGAGCTACTGGCGCAGTTGAGCGCAAAGTGAATGCGGTGATCGGGTGGATCGATGATCCAGGCGAGCCGTGGGTCATTGTCGGCAAACTGAGGGCCGGGAATGAACGGATGACCACGATTGGCGCGGAGAATGCCATGCTCAATGTCATCGAGTGAACAGCGTTGACCTCCGATCCGATACGCTGCCGCTCGAAAAAAGCTAAGACCAGCCCACTGCTCGGCGATGCTGGTTGTGATTCCGAAGGTAATGACAGCATCAATAACCAGCGCGTTGTAGAGATTGATCCAGAAAGCCAACCGGGTCGGACGATCCGGAAGTGAGGCCGGATCAAACCGTTGGAGGAGAGGGGTTAGTTTGGTGCGATAGGTGATATAAGCCGGATCGTCACGCAGTTGCTGGTACGCGACCTGCCTGCCTTCTTCATCCATTGCCATTGCCTTAAAGCGGTTCACGGCTTGTTTAAGTTCAGCCGCCAGAGCGACTCCATCGACAGCAACGGGTGGTGGTGGGGGATCGTTCAGCACCTCGTCCTCACGGGTTCCCAAGATGGTATTGAGCGCTACTTCACGTAAGCGGATGAGTGGGTTCATAAACTCCCCCGAACATTCGACGAAACGCGGCAATTGCTGCTGGTGTGCGTGGACCGGGCCAGGTCAGTGCCATTCCATCGCAGAACTCGATCCGACAACGAGCACCGGCTTCGAGCAGTGCCAGCTTGTCACGTTCACCGAAAGGATACGGCTCGCTTGGTAGCAAGATCACTTCTGGCTCGAGAGCGAGGAAATCGGCCAGTGCTGCCCGTGGGTAGCGACCAGGAAGTACCTCCGCGACGTTCCTGCAACCACTTAGCCGGAGCAGATCACCAGCATACGTGTCACGCCCGATAGCCATCCAGGGGTCACGCCAGATCATGGCAAGCACACGATGCGTTGGCAATGGAGGATCAAGAAGCACTTGCTGCAAGGCATCAGTAAGGGGTGTTGCTGCCGCAACGACATCTAAAACTTCCGCCAACGCCGCCAGTTGAGCGGCGGCATCGGCGACACTCCGAATAGCCGTCACATACACTTGCAGCCCGGCAGCACTCAGGGCGTTCACATCGCGTTCCCGGTTCTCTTCTTGCTCGGCAATGATCAGGTCAGGCTTGAGGGCAAGAATGGCAGCGCGATCCGGATTCTTCGTCCCCCGTAGTCGTGGCAGGTGTTGCAGCGCCGCCGCAGGTTCAATGCAATAGTCGGTGATGCCGACCACCCTATCCCCAGCGCCAACGCTAAACAACCACTCGGTCATACTCGGTACCAGCGAGACGATTCGCTGTGGTGATGCCGTTAGTTCTATGCGTCGTCCAAGCGCATCATAGACTATCATCGCCTGCTCCCGACGCAGGTGAATCCTCGATAATAAAGACTGGAACGGTACTCCCTCCGCCGGCAGTGACGTTCAAGAGGGTCACCGTCGAGAGTCGACACAAACATCCGTTGACTTCAGTGCCGAATAAGAACGGATCGCTATCGACCAGACGTTCACTAATCACTACCTGACCGTCAATCAGAGCAGGATACGGTTCGTAAGCGATGGTAACCCGCTCTTGAACGACAAACGGTGAAATAAGTGCTGCTTGCAGTGCAGCATCCCACTCGTCAGCACTGGCTTCCCAGCCAATCGTGATACCTTTACCGCCGTATTCGTCGTTGGGTTTCAACAGGAAACGTTCACGATTCTTACGGACGAAGGGCAGCAGATCGATCAATTCGTGCTGATACGTTGTAATGCCGGGTCGTACTACTCTTGTCCAAGGTACGTGAGCTGCCACCGCCGCACGTTGCGCAGCAGTTAGCGGGTCATGGAAGCGCTCATCAGAGAGAAGGGCGAAGAGCGATTTCTTGTGCAACAGTTTGGCGCGAAATGAGTTCACTATCACACATGCGCCGGTAGCATAGGCCTGCACCAGCGGGTGCGTCAGCGCTTCTTCGCCATAGTGCGAGAGGAACTCACTGGTCAGGACGCGCTTGAACACGATGGTGACCGGCATGTCACTACCTTCGGGAGTCGGCGCCAGTAACTGACCATCGCGGAAGGAAAGGTCTTGCGGGGCGCAGATCACAGTTGGGAGACCGTGTTCGGTAAAATAACGCCGGAACATCTCGAACTCGGTCGCCGTTGGCAAACCATGCCAGTCAACGATTGCGACACGCGGTTCGTGACCAGGACTTCCTGCCGCTTGCCAGCAATCGAGCAAGGTGCGCAGCATGTATTGGCGGGCCGGTAGGGTTGTGAGCGCGTACCGCTTCATAAACTCGGTCATTACCGGCATCGCCAAAAACGCTTGCGTCAACAAATCTTCATAGGCAATTGCCGCCGGACTCTCAGCATTGTATTCGACAAATTGTAATGAGGTACCATCGACTGTCAGGAATGTGTCCATTCGTGAATGGGCACTTGGTTCAAGATAACCGGGATGCATCGCAATCAGGCGCTCTTCGAGAGGGGTGAGCATGAGAACATCGCGCACTTCCTGCCCTAGCTCTGAAGATTCGAGCGCCGCCGCCACGATGGCTCGCGCCGCCTTGGCGACCTGCTGCGTACCACGGCGGAGGAGATCGTATTGCGATGCGGTGATGAGTCGTGGTCGCAGTACAGTTGCTAATGGCCGCTCACCGAAGTAGAGCTGGCGAGCACGCATCTCTTCGGTTAACCGTTGCCACGAATCAATGGCCAACGCCGGTTCAAGTAAAGCGTGGTAGTCGGCAATTGCCTGAGCAAGTGTCATAGTATCGTACCTTTGTGAGCAGTAAATGACCGGTACCGAGCCATTTACTGCTCAACACAATCATCAGGCCTCTTCAGCGGCTTTCTTCTTCGTAGTTCGTCGTCGCTTGGGAGCGGCAGGTGTTTCACCAGGTGATGAATTGTCTTTCGGATTGTCGTTTGTCGGTGTTACCGCACTGTTTACCGGCGCCATTGGCCCATCCAGGAAGCGATGCCATACCAGTTCTTCCGGTTTGGCCCGCCCTTGCCGGGCCAGTTCGATGGTGAAATCGGCCATCGTGCGCACTACCCAGTCGAAGTAGTAGGGGGTCAGCGAATTGACATCAAAATCGGGTGCTGGATTGGTAAAATCAATCGCGTAAGCCACGCCGTTTCGAATGGCGAACTCAACGGTGTTCATGTCATAGCCGAGCGCTTGATTGAGTTTGAGCGCAGCGTCTACGACCTGACGCCCTTCTTCGGGGGTAAGGTAGTTGTCATCGCGGAAATAGCGGTGTGGCCAGGGTGCATTCGCATCGAATTTAATGGTCATAATGTGGCGACGACCGATCACGATACAGCGCACATACTTTTCCCATGGGATGTACTCTTGCAGCATCATGCACTCAATGCCGGTCTCGTTGTACGCTCGCCACAGTTCCTCATACGAATGAACCTTGTAAACCTTCTTGAAACCACCACCCCAGGCCGGTTTGAGAATCACCGGAAAGCCACCGACGTAATCAACATGATCTTTCCAGGGAATTGGATATTGCAGATTGCGCAGTGACTCTTCAACCACCCCTTCGATGTACGAGTGAGATGGTAGTGCAACGGTGCGCGGGTGCGGGATACCGAGCGCAGTTGCCAGCGAAGCGCCGAAGAACTTATCATCGGCGCTCCACCAGAAGGGGTTATTCACGATTCGGGTACCGCTGAGCGCAGCAGTTTTCAGGAACGTGCGATAGTATGGTATTTCGTGACTGATGCGATCAACGATTACGTCGTAATCGCACAGCTCGGCCATACGTGTACCGCCCAACTTGATAAACTCGGCATGCACCCCAGCATTGCGACGATTGACCTCTTCAATAAATGCAGGTGGCCACGACCACTCACGACCCACCAGAATACCGATCTTTTTTACACTCACAATAAACCTCCTTATATGGCAATGGCATGATTGGCGAGCTGGCAAGGCTGATTGTAGCACAAGGCAACAGAAGTGCAGTTACGCTCGTGCTGAACGGTTTATGAACGAATAATCGCCAGCACTTCATCACGCCTGGCTTCCATCTCGGCCCGTGAGGCAATCGATTCCAGATTCAACCTGATGAGTGGTTCGGTATTCGAGCCGCGTACATTGAAATGCCAGGTGTCGTAGCTCACCGAGATGCCATCAATGCGTTCAATCTTGCCATCGCTGTAGCGTTCGGCGATTTCGTTGAGTTTGGCAGCAACATCGCTGACCCGTGAATTGATTTCGCCAGAAATGAAGTAACGCGATTCGAGTCGGCTAAGCAGTTCGCTCATCTTTACGCCGCACTTTGAGAGCATCTCTAGCAGGTAGAGCGAGGGAATGATCCCCGAATCGGCAAACGCGAAGGCTTTGAAGTAGTAATGTCCAGAAACTTCGCCGGCAAAGATGGCATCTTCGTTTGCCATCCGGCGCTTGATAAACGCATGACCAACCCGCTCGATCAATGGAATCCCACCAGCAGCTCGTACTTCGTCAGGTACGGCCCACGAAGCGCGTACATCGTAGATGATTTTCGCTCCCGGCTCTTTCTCCAGGAGGTAACGACCTAGGATAGCGGTCAGGAAATCGCCTGAGATAAACTCCCCGCGGTCATCAATCGCAAAGAAGCGGTCACCATCACCGTCAAAAGCAAAGCCGATGTCGGCCCCTTCATCTTTGACCCGTTGCTGCAATTCAGCCCGATTTTCCGGCATCAACGGATCGAGACCGTGATTAGGGAGGGTGCCGTCGGGGTCGAGATACATCCCGGTTAACTGGATGGGCAGATGGGCATACACCTCCTGCAAAATCGGCCCTACCATGCCGTTGCCGGTATCGACAATGACCTTGAGCGGTTTGATCGCTTCGACATCAATGAGTGAGAGCACTTTCTGGACGAATTGCGCTTTGAAATCGTATTCGCGACGTTGCCCGCGGCGGGTTGGTGTTGGGAAGGCTTCGCTCTCGACCAGACGGCGTAAGTCTTGAATACCCTCATCGCCCGACAAGAGGTATGGCATGCGCCGTACCATCTTGAATCCATTGTACTGTTTGGGGTTGTGCGAGGCCGTTACCATCATACCGGGAAATCCCAGTTGGGTGCACGCAAAATAGTATTGATCGGTACTGACCATGCCGATGTCTACCACGTCAGCACCCTGATCCATGATCCCCCGCGTCACCGCATCGAACAGCACCGGCCCCGAAGTACGCATGTCGCGCCCGACAATGACCGTCTCTGCGCCGAGAAAGGTGACGAAGGCGCGTCCAATGAGATAGGCAATTTCTTCGTTCAGTTCAGTTGGATAAATGCCACGAATATCGTAGGCCTTGAAAATAGCCGGATTAACTTGCACAGTCTTCCTCCTTCCGCCGGATAATCCCCAACTGCTTGCTGCAAAACGGTGTGTCGTCGAGTGGTGAAGCGTACCGGGCGTTATTGCAGGCTCTCGCGATGTTTGACGGAGCTCCAATTGTGATTGTGCCTGGCGATAGTCCCTTTCAGCAGATGATTTTACACCGCTATCGTACCATATCCGGCGTGCATGTATGATTATGCTAACCCACTACGGATAGTGAGGTCGGCAGGTAACAACTCACTTGCAGCAGCGTATGGATCGCGCTGGCGAGTAGCGATCTGTTGTACCAGTTCATTCCAGCGCTCGCCCCGCAGCCGTTCGAGGATCAGCTCCTGAACGGCTGCCGTTAGCTCGCGTTCGGCAGCCGTTAATGCTCGTTGGGTTTTGATGTTAGCAGCAATTAAGTGCTGTCGATGCTGTTCTATTGCATCGACAATTTGTGCGCAACCTTCGCCAGTAGTTGCGATGGCCGTAAGTACCGGTGGTGACCAACCATCAGGTGATGGTGCGCCCAATTGCAACATTGTGCGCAGTTGGCGTACTGTTTGATCGGTACCAGGACGATCAGCTTTATTTACCACAAAGACATCGGCAATCTCAAGCATCCCGGCTTTGATGCTCTGCACATCATCTCCCATACCGGGTACTTCAACGACAATCGTCGTGTCGGCAGTTTGCGCAATATCAACTTCATCTTGACCGGCGCCAACGGTTTCAATCAAGATAACCGGAAAACCGGCTGCGGCAATGAGGGTAACCGCATCAGCCGTAGCTCGTGCCAATCCACCCATTCGGCCACGACTGGCCATGCTCCGAATGAAAACACCGGGATCACCACCGAGTGCCTGCATACGTATGCGATCACCGAGTACGGCGCCGCCACTGAAGGGCGATGAGGGATCGACAGCGACAATTCCAATTGGAACCCCACGTTTGCGCCATTCCTGGGCCAGGGCAGTCACCAACGTTGATTTCCCGGCCCCAGGTGGTCCAGTAATTCCTACCCGGTGTGCGTCGCCATACGGGTACACCGCGGCCATCAGCGCACGGGCAACTGGACCACCCTGTTCAACCAGTGAAATGGCACGCGCCAACGCCCGCCGCTCACCGTTGCGCAGGCGCGTTACCAATTCGTGCTCATTCATAAGCTTAACCCCGCGTCAGCTCGACGTGAGAACGAATAAAATCAATGATGGCCTGTGTTGACGAACCGGGGCCGAATACCTCTGCAATGCCATGCTCGCGCTTGAGAATCTCGGCGTCTTCATCTGAAATAATGCCGCCGGCAACGACCAACACGTCAGTCATACCCTGTTCGCGTAGTAACTGCATGACCTTCGGCAGTAGCGTCATGTGGGCGCCAGAGAGAATCGAGAGACCGATAACATCAACGTCTTCTTGCAATGCAGCCTCAACGATCATCTGGGGGGTCTGCTGAAGACCGGTGTAGATGACTTCCATGCCGGCGTCGCGTAATGCTCGTGCAATGACCTTTGCGCCACGATCATGACCATCCAGACCAGGTTTGGCAACCAGTACACGAATCTTTCGCTCCATCGAGCGCTCCTTCCGCTGTTCGCGACTTGTGGTTCGGTAGCGTGATCCTCAGTATAGCATAGCCACACCGTCAGGCAGCAATGGTAGCGGCAACTGCGTCGCCGACTGCAGTCGTGCTGTACGTGTGCTGGCCAGGAACGGCAATGTCAGCCGTTACAATCCCTCGTTCGATCACCGACGCAACCGCAGCTTCAACGCAGTCGGCTTCAGTGGGCAGATTCAACGAATGACGAAGAAGCATTGCCACACTCAAGATGGTTGCCAGCGGATTAGCTTTACCTTGTCCAGCAATGTCAGGTGCCGAACCGTGGATCGGTTCGTACAACCCCAGTCGGCCATCACCGAGCGAGGCCGATGGCAGCATCCCCATTGAACCAGCCAGCATTG
>Ga0209017_10002112_pt1 | contig 13494 bp, 7 predicted proteins | sample YNPBryunderm2012_FD_185812 | JGI IMG/M metagenome (GOLD analysis project Ga0209017, IMG submission 185812) | Anoxygenic and chlorotrophic microbial mat microbial communities from Yellowstone National Park, USA - YNP Bryant MS undermat 2012... ... | reverse complement strand
CAGGGCTTGATTAATTTGCGATGGCGTATGCGTGCTGACACCGATAACCAGCTCGGGACCGATCAGATTCCGAGCCACGGCCACGGGCAGATCCTCTTGACCAAGATGAACCCCATCCGCACCCACCAAGCGGGCCAAATCGGCTCGGTCGTTGACAATCATCAGAACTCCGGCAGCTTCCGTCCAACGGCGCACCTTCTCGGCCAGAACCAATAACTCTCGATCAGAGCGATTTTTTTCTCGGAGTTGAACCATGTCGACTCCGCCAGCGGCTGCCTCAAAAATTGTCCGTTCCAAGCCATGAACACAGTCGGATTCCCCGACGAGCAGGTACAATTGGGCGCGTTCCAATCGAGCTCGCCGCAGGGAAACCACCTGCCATTGTCGCTCGAGCGTGTACGCCTGGTAACGTAACGGCTCGATGGCTCGGGCAAAATCACCAGGCAAAAGTTTGCCAAACTCTTCCAGACTCCGCAAAGCTTCTTGAAGCCGCTTCCAGTTTGCCGTTACCAGGTCCGACAAGGACTCTCGCCGATATTCCGAGGGTAAGCCGATCCTTGTGCCGACATCACCCACGGTATCGCGATGTTCCAGTAACATCGATGCTGGCAACTGTCGGGCCGCTTCCGCCAATTGATGACGTAACGTTTTGAATTGAGCGGACGCATCGGCGCGATTCTGGCAAAATCGTGCATAATCCTCGAGAACTCGTAAGGCTTCCCGGGCTCGGTTGAGATTCGCATCCAGCACCCGTGCGATTTGCGGCCTGGCTTCTGATCGGTCGTCAGCCGCTGTGTCCCGGGTTCGCCATGGCTCTGGCCGAGAGAATGAGCTCGGGTCTTCCCGAGACCGAGGAGCCTGCTCTTTCCGACCAGGTATGCCGTTACTTAAGCCAATGTCCGCCCCGGTCCCTGGGAGATGACGGTCTCCCGGCGGCACTGTCACCGCCCCGGTTCCGGTTGCGAGACAGTCGGCTCCTTCCGTGACCAGTTCCGGAAGCTGTGTCGCCAACGTCTCGGAGTCGACGATCTCTCGGGCATGCAGTCGGTCTTTCAAAAGCTGAGTCGGCAAGCCGTGGTCCATGAAGAATCGCTGCAATTCCGGATCTGCTTCGACAGTCGCTAATAACACAAATTCGGTCGTCAGCGTGGCCTCACCCCGAAGTTGAACGGATCGTTCCTGAGCGACCGCGAATAAAGCGGCATCACTCCAAGCGACTTGCGACGATGCCGCGACTTGTTGTAATCCGGCTCGGAGCAACTCAAGACCGGCCCCGAGTGATTCCAGCAAGATGGCCGGTTTTCCTTCCTCTTCACTCAGCAAACCAAGCACCCAGTCTGCAAACCGAACCTCGGCAGCACCAAGCCGTTTCGCCCATTCTCGAGCAGCTTCGGCCGCCCGCTCCACTGCCGGGCTGACATCGACAGTCATCGTTCCCCCTTGCATCATCAACGGAATATCGAAAAGCGCATTCTGTTTCGCCTACGGGATGCGGCAGCTTGACCGCCTCCGGGCTCTCGGGCGTTTGCATCTTCTCTTAAAGTTATCGTATCCCCGGGCAAAGCCCGCTGAATCATCTGCCAAGGTTTTCCCCGGGGGTTCAACCGTTACATCCCGATCAATCGCTTCACCAAGCGATTAAATTTGATTGTTCCAGACGGACTCAGGTGCAACGTCGGGGCAGAATCCGCCGAACTACAGGAAAGCAACATCATAACGGGCGGCACAGAAGCCGCCGTAACCGTTACAGTGAATCTCCCGGACACGGACGCACGGGATTGAGGATCAGTCATGAGGAAGCTTGGCCCGGCGAATCCGCATCGACTCGGCTGGATTCGCAATACAGTGATTGTGCCCGGTCTCCTCGGTTTTGCCTGCTTGTGGACACCGCTTAGCCTCGGCCGAGCTACGGAAGATCCCGCACTTCCCCAAGTGCTTCCACAACTTCCGAAATCATCGGCAAACAGCAGCAGCGAGCCTGTTTGCGCGACCGAAGGGGCAGGGAATCCGACCGAACCGGCTTCTTCACCCGTGGCGTCAAAACCCGCCGAGGCAAGCAAGGCTCCGCAGCAGCCATCGGTATCTGTCGAGCCGATTCCGACCAGGAATCTCGGCGAGTGTTTGACGTATGCTTTGACGCACCAGCCGACCGTGTTGGCGGCCCAGAAGAGCTACGCGGCCGCCGAACGGGCGTATCAGTCGCTGTGCAATATTCACCGGTTCACGACACTTCTGGCACCAGACATCCCGATCCGCAGAACGCAAGCCGAACTCGGGATGCGAGTCGCAGCGGCCGAACTGGAAAAAGTCCACCACGAAGTGACCTACGATGTGATCCGCCTGTACTGGACTTACGTCTATGCTCGCCAGCAGGAAACGACGGCAAACGATGTGATTACATTGCTCGAGGAAGTGGTGAAAAATGCCAAGCAAATCCTGGAAGCCGGCGTGCCTGATCCGAAAGGAAAATTGAATCAGTTTACCATCTACGGACTGGAAGATACGATCGACGAGATTCGGAAAAAGCGAATTCAGGCCGTCACCGGCCAGCTGCTGGCCCTCGCGGCATTAAAGGAAGTGATGGGGCTCGATCAGTGCCAAGAGTTTCGTCCCCGCGATACGGAATTGCCCGTGATGGGGGGGGCGATCCGCAAAGAAGACGTGATTGCCTTCGCCCTCGCCCGTCGACCGGAGATTGTTCAAGCCACCGCCGGACTGGAAGCCTTTCGCCTGGAGCCGCTGGCACAAAGCAAACGCCGCTTCGGTCCGCAGGTTGCGACTCTCGCTTCAGGCAGCGATATCCACAGCCGGCCCCTGCCACAACCAGTGCGTAACGGCGAGTATCGCCCCGGTGCGATCACTCCGGAAATGCCTACGACGCTGGTCGGCCACCGCAACGACCGTGTTGCCCGAGCCTCCGAATATGCGGCACGGCAAGAAGCCCTGTATCAAAAATCGCTGCAACTCGTCCAACTGGAAGCGACTAACACCTACTTGCAGTTCGAAGCGGCCAAAGAACGGATGAAGTTGACAAAACACCGCTATGACGAAGCCCGAAAAATGGTCGAACAAGCCCGCTTGGCGGCGGTGGCAAGTCAAGATCCCGAACTGATTTTCCGATCCGAAGCCCTTGCCGGGAAAGCCCAGGCAGAGTACTTGGAAGCGGTCTTCGAGCACATCAAAGTGTTGACAGCACTGGAACGCGTGACAGCCGGAGCGATTCGGCCGGAATTCCCGGGCCGGCAATCAGGCCAGTGACCCGGCCCAGACGCCGGTCCGTTCTCGCGATTGTTGACTGACCGCAGGCTTGCTCTGAGGCGGATCGATGATTCCGCGCCTCGAAGCCGGGTCCTGGATCACCTTAGAAACCCGCAGTTGCGGGAGGGAGTTCAACCGTGGTAAAAACCCGACTGGTGGCGATCAGTGTGGCCATGACCGTGTTGCTTCCGGTGTTTGCCGCCCGTAGCACCGCCACTGAACCCGACGGACATTCCTTAAATGTCGGCATGGTCAAAGGGATGTTCCGCGATGTGCAGCCCGCGCTGCTCCAGGTCTTTTCCCGGCCATTTCGTGAACTGATGCTTCAGCAATCGGGTTACACCGGGGAGATCACGATCCTTCCCGATGCGTTTCAACTCGCCGACTCCCTGAAAAACCGCCAGTGCCATCTCGGTGTTTTCCACGGTTTTGAATTTGCCTGGGTGAAACAACGCCACCCGGACCTCGAACCCCTGGTGGTGACAGTTCCCCCGGGTCGCAAAGTGCAAGCCTGCCTGGTGGTGCACAAAGATCACCAGGCCAAAACGCTCAGCGACATCGGCGACGAATGCGTGATCCTTCCGCGAGGCACGAAATCGCATTGCTTACTCTTCCTCGAGAAACTTCGTAGCAACCTTTCTCCACAGCGGGCAATGCCGAAAACCCTGATCAATAAAACGGCAGAAGATGTCTTGAATTCGGTGGTCAGCTGTGAATCGTGCTGCTGCCTCGTCGACGCCGCTGCTCTGGCTGGCTATCAGGCACTCCATCCCGGAGCTTACAAACAGCTGCGAGTTCTGAGCGAATCGGAATCGTTTCCGCAATCGGTGATTGCTTATCGCAAAGGCGACCTTAGTGACACGGCGGTCGCCAAATTAAAAGCCGGGCTCTTGCAAGCCCATCGTTCCCCGGCTGGCCGGCCGTTGATGATGCTCTGGAATTTAAAAGGCTTTGAAGAAGTCCCTGCCGATTACCCATCGCAACTTGACGCCATCAGTAAAAGCTATCCAGCCCCCGAACTTCCCCTCCGTGAACAAGCGACGGACTGACAGCAGTCTTCTCGACCGTCGCGGACAAACGATCCTGGTAACCCGCGCAACCCCCAGCCAACCCCCAGCCACTGGGGGTATTTTTCTTGCCCTGTGCTGCCTCGACCAGCAAAAACCGACCTGGAAGAGCGGCGGGCGAACGTTACAGTGATAGCGAATCCATCGGTTGTTCGGTTCCGTAAACTCGTGCCATCCGGATGGCCTGTTGATGATTGAAACGGTTTCGATTGCTCAGGAAGCACGCCAACGGTTTTTGCGTTATGCCATGTCGGTCGTCACCGGCCGGGCGTTGCCGGATGTCCGCGATGGCCTGAAACCGGTGCAACGCCGAATCCTGTATACGATGTACCAGGATTTGAATCTTACCTTCGACCGGAAGGCGGCCAAGTCGGCGCAAATCGTCGGCAAAGTGATGGGGGATTACCACCCTCACGGTGACACGGCCCTGTACGAAGCCCTGGTGCGGATGGCGCAAGACTGGGTCATGCGGTTGCCGCTTGTCCACGGGGAAGGCAATTTTGGCTCGGTCGATGGCGATCCCCCGGCCGCCTACCGCTACACCGAAGCCAAGCTGACTCGGGCCGCCGAGTTTCTCCTCAGCGAACTCGATCAAGAAACCGTCGATCAACGGGACAATTATTCTGGCAACAAACACGAACCGGTGGTTTTACCAGCCCAGTTCCCAAATCTGCTGGTCAACGGCAGCCAGGGAATTGCCGTCGGCATGGCGACGAATATTCCTCCACACAATCTCGGCGAAGTCCTCCGCGCCTGTATCCACCTCATCGATCATCCCGACGCCACCGTGGCCCAGTTGCTCGACCGCATCAAAGGCCCCGATTTTCCCCTCGGTGGCAAAATCATTGCCGACCGCGCCACACTCCGAAAAATTTACGAAGAAGGCACAGGCAGTATCAAAATTCAAGGTGAATGGAAACTCGAAGAACTCGGGCGTGGCAAACAGCAAATCGTCATCACCTCGATTCCCTTCGGTGTCAACAAAAGCGAACTTGAAAACACTATCGGCGGCATCATCGAAGCTCGAAGGCTCCCGCAACTCCTCAGCGTCACCAACGAGTCCAACGAAAAAGAGGGCATGCGAATCACCCTCGAACTCAAGGCTGGCACCGACCCAAACCTGGTGATGGCCTACCTGTACAAACACACCGAATTACAAAAAAACTTTGCTTACAATATGACTGCCCTGGTTCCCGATGACGATGGCCGGACGATGGTGCCAAAGGACGGCCTGAGTTTGCGAGATTTACTTCGATATTTTCTGAACTTCCGTCTCAGCACAGTTCGCCGGCGATTTGAATATCAACTCCGGCAACTCCGTAAACGCATTCATATCCTGGAAGGGTTTGCGATCATCTTCAACGCGCTCGATCAGGCCATTGCCATCATCCGTGGCTCTTCCGGCAAGGCAGACGCCAGCGAAAAACTTCAAGCCGCTTTTGCCCTCGACGACGAACAAACCTCGGCAATTCTGGAAGCACAACTTTACAAAATTGCCCAGTTAGAAATCAAAAAAATCCTCGATGAACTCCGCGATAAAAAGAAAGAAGCCACGAAAATCGAGAGCATTCTGGCTTCAGAAAATAAGCTCTGGGGCGTGATCAGGACCGAGTTGGAAGAATTGGCGACACAGCCGTTTGTAACCCGTCGAAAAACCCGGATGGCATCGGATGAAGACGTCCTTGAATTCCACGAAGATGCCTACATCGCCCGGGAAAATACCAATGTGGTTCTGACCCGCGACGGCTGGGTGAAACGGGTCGGCCGATTGGCCTCGGTCGAAAGCACCCGGCTCCGCGATGGCGATGCGGTCATTGCCGTGGTGCCTGCGAGCACCCTGGATACGGTCATTTTTTTCGCTGACGATGGCACGGCGTTCACCATCCGAGCCCACGAGATTCCGGCAAGCTCTGGCTACGGCGAACCGATCAGCAAATTTTTCAAACTCGCCGATCAGGTGAAGGTGATCGCCGCGGTCACGACTGACCCCCGGTTTACTCCGCCCGATCAGCCCGCTCACGGCGACAGCCCCGGCGGGCCATATTTGCTCGTGGCCACGTCCGCTGGCAATGTGCTCCGGATTCCCCTCGCCAATTATCGAACCGAATCCACAAAAGCCGGCCGACGTTATGTCAAGCTTGAAGACAATGATCGAGTCGTCTTCGTCAAGCTGGTTCAAAACGAAACCGGGCTGATGCTCGCCTCCCGCAACGGCCACATCATCCATTTTCCCATCGAACAAGTGAATATCCTCTCAGGCGTAGGTAAAGGCGTGATCGGCATCAAATTGGAAGACGATGATGTCTGTCTGGGTGGTGCCCTTGTTGGTGGTCGCTTTGATAAACTCACGGTGGAAACAGAATCGGGGAAAATCCAAGAATTCGGACCGGTGGCGTTTAAGCCGCAACATCGCGGCGGCAAAGGCGAACGGCCTTTTGCTCGTACCAAATTTGCCAGTGTCCTTCCGCCACCGATCGAACTCGTCGACTGGGACACGGTCGAAAGCAAAACCGAAAAACCCGAACGAAAGTCGAAAGAGAATGGCTCGACTTCCCCGGGAGAGCCGGGAACGTTATTTGATTAATTCGGATCGGATAACCAAGGAGTCTCCAAGCGTGAATCTGCATTATGGAAAAGAACTTTGCGAAGGCCTACTGGAAGTAGAATTCCGACTCGATGTGGAACGTCGAGCCGACGCACAGGAATGTCTTTGGCTCAAGACATCATCATGACATCCCGGGTCTAAACCATTTAAAATCCGTTGACTCGAGCATGAACAGGGAAGCTAACACGAAGCTATGACTACTGCGACCGCCAGCCGTTATACCACCGAACAATCCATTCAAGTCCTGGAAGGGCTGGAACCAGTTCGTAAGCGGCCCGCGATGTACATCGGTGGTGTCGATAGCAAGGGGCTGCACCACCTTGCCTGGGAAATCATTGATAACTCCATCGATGAGTATTTGAATGGCTATGCCGATGCCATCACGGTGACGGTGCACAAATCCGGCGATGCACTTACGGTCCAGGACAACGGCCGGGGCATTCCCGTGGATATCCACCCGAAATACAAAAAAAGCGGGCTGGAACTGGTGCTGACCGTCCTCCATGCCGGCGGTAAATTCGGGGGAGAGAGCAGCGGCTACTTTCACTCGGGCGGCCTGCACGGGGTCGGTGCCTCGGTCGTCAATGCCCTCTCGAAAAAACTGATTGCTACGGTCCGCCGCGATGGCTACGAGTGGCGGCAAGAGTACGCCAAAGGTGTTCCCCTCGGGCCACTGCAAAAGCTCGGGCCGTTCCGCGGTCACGGTACCATCATCGAATTTCACCCCGATCCCACGATCTTCAAAACCACCCACTTCGACGCCGATACCCTGAAAAGTCGGCTCGAGGACATCTCCTATATCCACAGTGGTTTAAAAATCACCTTCCGCAACGAGATGAACGGCGAAACCATCGAATTCGCCCATCCTGGCGGAATCCCTGAATTTCTCTCGAAGATCATCACCACCAGCGGCAAACAGCCGATCACACAAGTGGCCTTTACAGCCAAACGCGACAGCGGGGATAAAATTGAAGTCGCCTTGCAATGGACCGAATCCACGGAAGAAACCATCCGCTCTTATGTCAATGGGATCCGAACACCGAGCGGTGGTACCCACGAAAACGGCCTGAAGGCTGCCATCCGCAAAGCCGTCAGCAACTACATCGAGACCCACGATGACGCCAAACGCGCAGCGAAAGGCTACAAAATCACAGCCGAGGATATCCGTGAGGGCATCGTTGCCATTCTTTCGATCTTCGTTACGAACCCCGAATTTGAAGGTCAGACAAAGCAGCGGCTGAATAATTCCGAGGTCGAAGGCAAAGTTGATAGCTTCGTTCGCACGGCCCTCGAAGCTTGGCTGAACAACAACATGTCTGCCGCCGACGCCATCGTCGGCCGGATTGTCCTCGCCGCCAAAGCCCGGGAAGCCAGCCGCATCGCCGCTCAGGAAGTCAAGCGTAAATCCCCCGGTAGCCGACGATTAAGTCTTCCTGGAAAGCTCGCCGATTGCAAAAGTACCGACCGTGATGAGACTGAACTATTCATCGTCGAAGGCGACTCTGCGGGGGGCTCGGCCAAACAAGGGCGGAATAACGTCACGCAGGCCGTCCTGCCGCTCCGCGGAAAAATCCTTAACGGCGAAGATTTGCCAACGCTGAAGGTCCTGCAAAATCAAGAACTCAAAGATCTGGTCACCGCCATCGGCACCGGGGCCGGGAAAGAACAGTTCCACTACGAGGGGCTTCGCTACGGTAAAATCATCCTGCTGATGGACGCCGATGCCGACGGTTGCCACATCGCCACGCTGCTCCTGGACTTTTTCTTCCGGCACATGGAAGAACTGATCCGCAAAGGGCACGTTTATATCGCACAACCGCCGCTGTACCGCATCGATGTCGGCAAAGAAACCCACTGGGCCAAAGACGATGAAGACAAAGAGCGGATCCTGGCCGGGTTGAAAGCGAATGCCAAGCCGGAAATCACCCGCTTCAAAGGTCTCGGAGAAATGGACGCCCGGGTACTGGCTCAGACCACCCTCGATCCACGGTATCGCACCTTGCTTAAAGTGGAAATCGACTCGGTGCTCGATGCGCAAAATGCGTTTCGCGAATTGCTCGGCAAAGACGCCGAGCCCCGTTACAAATTCATCATGGAAAAGGCTGGATTGACGGTTGCCGAGGAACTCGATGTCTGATGCCGTTATTTCGGGCGTTATCGCAATATCGGCTCAAGAGACATTGATTCTCTCGGCTTTCTCTAAATGGATCTCCTGAATTCCACGATCACAGTTTTTTCTCATGGCGCGTGTGGCCGGGAAGCGGATTCTCCAGGGCTGGGGCAGGGGAGACCTGCATTCAGGACGCCCTTTATGGCGCTGAGGAGCCATCGCCGGCCTGGCCGCGAAATCCAGTGGGGGAAACAATCTTCTGCACCTCGTGGAGAGTTCTGGAGCCCCGTGGGGGATTGTTCCAGGGGGACCCGCGGCTTTGAAGCCAACGATCCGCATGATGGTAGACATGGCAGTCAGTGCAGCGGTGGCTGACCCCGGCGACGATGCTGTTCGCGTCAGATCGCGGTGGCGCATGGCATTGTCGGCAAATCGAGATGCTCGGTAGATCAGGAGGATGCTGATAGTGCGGAAAGGCACTGCCGGGTGCGGCATAATTCATTGCCTTGTTCCGTTCTTCGTCAGGGGATTGATAGCCGATGCCATCGGCCTCAGATGTGTAATTCGCCGAATGGCACGATCGACAGTTCAAATGGCGATGAGCGGCATGATCAAAACGAGCCCGCGGCTGCCAGATGCTTGGGATCTGGGGGGAAACAATCGCTGAAGGAAGATTCCACCGCTCCGGTTCAGACCTGGTCAGCGATTGCACCGCCAGATGGCATTCCAAACAGGTTTGATTACCCACAAAAAGTCGTTGCATCGCTTGAGAAACCGCGATTTCGACCTGTTGCCGAGCCAATTTCTTGGCTTCAGGGTCAAGCGTTCGGGGTAAAGGATCGAGCCGCTCCACCAGCGGCGTCGCCGCGGCAGCTGGCGCGAGATGATCGTTCAGGTATCGGGCAGAATAAACCTCTCGTAAAAACCGCTCGATTTCGTCGGGTTGCTGACGATGCGGGACGGCTCGGCCGCGAAGACCTTCGGCTTCATCAAAAGTCAACGGATGACAGGCTTTGCAATGAAGTTCATAGGTGATGGGCAGAAAGACCGTGCCTGATTCCCGCGGCGGAAGCAATGGCTCACGCGGTAAGCCACGCACTGCTTCCCAGCTTTCCCCGGCGAACCGCTCGGCCGGAGACCAGGCACTGGCCGCTCCGTCAGACCGGGAACTGCTTAGCTGATGACACGACGAACATTCCAGTTGAACAATCATGCTCGAATTACTTTGCCCAAGGAGATTCAGGTAACGTTGCCGATCCGCCGGGTCTTCCATGTCCCGAAATTTGAACTGCACGCCGGGTCCCATCCCCGCTTGCATGTGAATAGCATGGCTGAATTTCAGCCGACGGACATGCTTCTTGCTCGGCTCTCGACTCAGTTGACGAAATTCCGGATGATCGCTGGCGAATCCCGTGATCTTTGTGCTGATCGGAATGGCTTGCGGATGGATCGAATGCGGCGGCAAATCCGCATGACAACGGATGCAATGATCATCGTTCAGGCGTGTCAGGTCGAAGTTCCGCCCTTGATGATCACGGTGACAGCCCGCACAGCTTTCGAGCGAAGTCGAGGCAAGATTCATCCTGGGGTGATGCAACGCACCGGCGTGGCAGGCTTCACAGCGTTCATTCCGCCAAGATCGCTGGGAAGCTTCCGCCATCTGGTTGTCCGGGGAATTCCTCGGGGAAATTCCCAGCCACTTGGCAAGGTCTGCTCCCCAGTTGCCACCATGAATTGTTGTGAACGGTTGATGACAGGCTTCGCACTGCTGATCCAGCCCGGCGTGAGCGGCGGTCAAAGCACCCCTTGTCCCCACATGATCGAACCAGTGCGGCCGCTGACCTGTCAATGCTGCCGCAATGGTCAACCCGGTTAACGGCACCGCGATCAATCCTGTTGCCAAAAGCCACAACCAGGTTCTGGCACGGGCGGTTGGTGCCGGCCGATGAAAGTATCCCCAGTCGATTCGTGCCGATTTCTCTTTGATATTGTTTGGCAAAAACATCGACGGTTTTTCCCTGGGATGACTTGAGATAAGGTTCACCTGGATTCGTCGCATGCGTTATTCTGAAAGTGTTTTCCCTCAACCGGTGCGTTTCCATCAGCTAGCCTTCAAATATAACGTAATGCCACGTAAATATGAGCGATCAGCAAGCCGACCAGGGCGACGGAGAGCGGCAGGTGAATCCAGAGCCAGTGATACAGCCACCAGTGCAATCGTGTCTGAATGTGAAACTGACGGCGAAGATCACAAAGTTTGAAGAGTTCCTGTAATCGCGGATGACTAGCCGCGGGAATCCGAGCTTGTAACAAGGCGAAGGTGCTTGTCGCACGCGTCGGGCTTGTTAACGATTCCGGAAACGTTATCCCGAGTATATACGGCTTTGCTTCACTGTGATAATACCGGACAACCTCATCGATTCCTTCGATTTCCGGCCCGCCCAGCTTACCCTGAGCGATCGCGAGGCGGCGCTCGAACTCGGCCAAGTGAACGGCAAGAATACGCTCGGTTTCAGTGATCGGAACTTCCTCGGGGACAAGTTCCAGCATACGCCGAGGAATCCAGGCTTGCAGGACCAGGCCAACAATGCCGCTCGCAACTACGATGCCGAGCATCAGCATCAGCGTGGTCGCGAGTGGACCCCCGCAGCGGAAACCCGAATGCAGCACGGCGATCGGTACAGCCAACAATCCAAGCCAAATATGCGCTTTCATCCACTGCTTCGTTCGGATCAGCGGCAACGTTCGCGCTCGAAGAAACCGTTTCCGCGGCCACAATAGCATCTCGAAGGCAATAATTCCCGCACCGACAATGCCGAGCATCAGACCCAGCGGACTACTACCGCCAGGGAGTTCTCCCGTCTGCACTGCTGTCAGTGTGTAACTAACTATCATCCCCGCCGTCAAAAAAACGCTTGCAAGAAACCAGCGGAAATGGGCGGTGAACTGGCGACGGCCAAAAACTAGCAAAGGTTCCTCGCTTTTATTGGGGAGCGACCCGATGCCCACGAATCGAAATGATGTCAAATTCGAATGTATTCTCCGCCTGTCTCGTCGTCAACGTGATGAATTCTTCGTTAACGTGATGATTTTTCCAAGACTCCCTGGTCATGATACCATGAAACAATCGATCGCATAAGCGTTGTCACGCATTGTGAAACCTGCCCGGGATTATAATCGACCGGGCTGTTAACGACGTGTGGTTCTCGTGGTAGTCGAAGCAGCTTCGCAAGGTGTTGCAATTGCTGATCGATCAAATCCGGCAGGTTCGGCGGTGCTTCCGGGAAGCGGTGCCGCTGCAAATTTGCCGCCTGCAATGCGTAGTAGACCTGCGCGGCCTCGTCCCATGTTGCCAACCCGTCGGCTTTCCAGGATTCTTGCAATCCTCGGATCAGAGTAAGTGCTGCCGTCGGTTCGCGGAACGATTGTGGTGGCTGGGCGGCCATCTGATCGAGTTGCTCGGCGAGAGCAGTTGCCAGCGTGACCACGCGTTTTCGCGGAGGTCGCGGCAAGCTCATAATGGATTCGAGCTCGCTCCAGGTTTTTTGCCATTCCGGATGGCGGCTGAGCCAGGCACGAATCGGCCCTGAGAGTGCGAGTTGACTCCAGGCTGCCCTTCCCAGGCGATCTCTTTGGGCCGTGGCCGCCTTTTGCCGCCAACTCAATACGTCACCGGGTTGCGGGTTCTTCAAAAAGTTGAAATGGCAAGAATAACAATTCTGCTGAGCAAGTTCGGGCCAGCTTCCCTCTGCTCGGCTTGCCTGATCAGCAAGTAACCGGAGATTGGCGGCGAAGATAACCAGTTGACCGACATACCAGTCTTCGACCGCCCGGCCCGGCTGCCGGGCTCCCGGGGCAGGCGAGTTCTTATCTGCCGATTCGCGCCAATGCGGAGGCATCAGAGCCAGATACGTCGTATACTCGAAATTCAAACGAGGATGGCCCGCGGCGATCAGATCGTGATGAACCTCGCGGCGAGGGATGCCACGCTCCGGGTCGGCTGGGGCTCCGACATGACACCCCACGCAGACCGTGGCTCGTGCTCGGGTACTCCCGAGCCAGTGCATGCCGAGCCGCTCATAACACTGAGCCAGTCCCTCCGGTCGCTGCCCACGCTGATGCGGATAATACCACTCGGTAGTGGCTTGGCCCGGAATGGTGTGGCATGCATCACAACTCACACCTTCACTCCGGAGCTGCTTAACTTCTTCGGTTGCAGAAGCCTTTGCCAGGGCCGGTGTGACATGACAAGCAAGACAACGGGCATCTTCGTAGGCCGGCACGGCGACTTTTCCCCCAGTGAGGTTACGAATGATTTGCTCGGAGAGATTGGAATGCAAAACTTGGTAGGCGTGATGATGCCGATCGTGCTGCAGCCAGAGCGAGCAGGCATTCTTCACCCCAGCCGGCAATTGTCCGGCATCGGATCGGGTCGGCCCGCCGTGACAACTCCG
>Ga0209017_10002110_pt1 | contig 13497 bp, 11 predicted proteins | sample YNPBryunderm2012_FD_185812 | JGI IMG/M metagenome (GOLD analysis project Ga0209017, IMG submission 185812) | Anoxygenic and chlorotrophic microbial mat microbial communities from Yellowstone National Park, USA - YNP Bryant MS undermat 2012... ... | reverse complement strand
CTTCGCGGTCGACCCGCGAGTGAGGGGCGAGAGCGGACGTGTACTCGATGAAACGCATCGCGGGATGCCCGCCACGACGGCCAGTGCATCCCGCATGAATTCCTGATGGTCAAATTATCATAGCGGACGAATGCGCCCGGTGTCAAGGCTCGAACGCCTGGTACGTCCAGGTCGGTTCGGTGGGCAACTCCCTGTGGAGTTCCCCGGGCCCAAGCTGGTCTTCGTGTGGGATCGGCGGCACTGCCGGCCTTACACCCGAGACAGCCCGACCCATAGCCGCATACTCGCCGACCACCACATTGGCCACGATACGGACGCGATCGGCCCCCCCAATCTGGGGGTGATACCACCCGTCGTCCCTCGGGAATCGGGAGGAGTTGCAGCAAACGGATCATGCTATCAGGCATCGCACCGGCCAAAACATGAACCAGGTCGAGCCCCGTGAGTGCCCCGGCCCGGTCGTAAATGATTACCTGATCGCCTGCATCCGTTTCGACCCAGGCTCCCGGCCCACCTGGCTGGCGCTCGGGGTAGGGGGCGGTCCAGGACTGCATCTTCGTGATCACTTCAGCTTCCGCAATTCGCGCAGCCACAACTCAAACCCCTTAGGGTCACCCATCACGGCTAGGATCGGGTTCTCGACCAATTGTTCGGCCACGGTGCTGATAAACTCCCGCCCGGGATCAGGCACATCAGCACCAAGTGGCTGATGGTTCTGGTAATAGTATAAGGGTACAGAACCGTCAGCCCGTGTCTGAATCCTCATGAGACCACCCGGGGTAGACTGCAATACGACCCGGCTGCTGAGCATCTTGCGGGCATACGTCCGGCCGAATCGGTAATTCGCACAGTGGCGGTCAACGCGGTGCATCATTTCATGGACTACGAGCGATAAGGGCGCGCCCAACGGCAGATAGATGATGTCTTTGACCGGGTCGTAGCCGCCCTGGCTGTGGTGAGTGGGTAGGGCAATCACCCGACCGGGCGGGAGGTCGCGTCCCAACAATCGGGCGATCAGAGTTGATGCCTGCTGCACCCGGGAAGCGGTGTCCGGGTCCGGGACGCCGCCCCAGTCATAACGGTGTGGAGTGGCAGTGGCCGAACGGGCAATGACCCGCCAGACCTGGTCGCGAAGGACGCGAGGGTCCGCATCCGCTGAAAATACGACGGATTCCGCGTAGATCTCGGCGACACGTCGGGCCGCAGCGGCCACCTGGCGGGCTGTTGCGTGGAATGGGGGCGTTGGCACCGCATTGGCGATGCGGGCCGCCAGTTGTTCGGCAGTCGATCGAGCAGGGAGGTCTTGCCTGGCGAGCACACGCGGAGCGATTGCTGCCCCTATCGCTGTCCCTCGGCCGGCTGGGGCCGGCTGGCCGCCGAGTAACTGACGTGTGATCAAGGCGGTCCTCCGGTCATAGGCATCCAAAATCGATTCCGCACGGAGTGTTGCGACCGGCACCAGCTGACCGCCGGCGTTCATCGCCAGCGTCGGGTCGGCCGCGCCGTATTTCTGCATCAGCATGTCATACCGCTTGGCCCCGATCATCCGCCGGCGGGTCTTCACATCGGCTTTCTCCCACACCTCCTGATAGGTCGGCAAGTCGGGAATAAGCTTGCCCGTGGCTGTCTCGTAAGCCCGCTGACTATTTTCATCGCCCAGCTTCGGCTCGGTCAACACGGGCACATAGGTGCAGCGGCAGTTCGGGGCGTCCGGCAGCTCGGGTGCCGGCCGACCCGCCTTATCCAGGAAGCGGCCGTCTGCGATGCGATCAGCGTTTGAGTTGCGGATTTGATGCCGTCAGCTAAGAGTGTCGGCCCTAGGTGGAGATAAAACCAATCCAACGCTTCTCGTAAATCGTCATACCTCTGCAATCGCTATTCGTCTTGGAGGGACTACGATGAGGGATTCCACTCGATCGTTTTGCTGGTGGTTCCTGCTTGTTCTCGCCGGAGTCATGGGTGGATGGCTTCAGGTTCGCAGTGACACCGGCGGGCAGAAAAGCACCGGGCTGATGGTGCATGAGTGGGGTGTGTTCCGCGTTTATGAAGATGAAGAAACCGCCTTGCAAGCCATGCGTGCCGAATGGGAAGGGTTGCCCAAGTTTATTTACGGCGTAAAGGAACTCAATCGCAACATGCCGTATCGTGGTGCGGTGGATAAGCCTGTGATCTATTTGCACAGTCCGCAGCCAATGACGGTGGACCTGAAAGTGAGTTTCGCGAAGGGCCAGGCCATGGTGTGGTATCCCGCCACAGTCACGCCCAACTCGGAGGCCCGAGACACGCGTACGTTGCATTGGAAGCTGTCCTTGAAGGAGTTTCCGAAGGAAGGCCGCTTCCCAAGACCACCAGCCGGGTTTCAAGCCGCCGACGTGCCGGGCGACCACTGGTATGCCCGCCTGCGTGACGTTGATGCTGCCGAACTGTTCAGCCAAGGATCGGATACCAGGGTCGGTGCCACTTGGGACCGCGAGAAGTTCGTCTACTACGATGGCGTCGTGCCTGCACCGAAATGTTTGGAGGTTGTCTTCCGGGATGATACGATTGGCGTCAAAAGCCTGGGAGATTTCCCGGTCTATGATCTCTATGTCATCGATCGTCGGCAGCCGGACAGGGTCCGCGTGGCACGCCGTGACGAGGTGGCAAGCAAAGCGGAACTGGTCGATCTAGCCCTGAATGAAGTGCAGGGGGAGCGCTGGCAGACAGAAACCGCGAACGATCTGGCGACACGATTGCAAAAAGCCGGCTTGCATGCCGACGAGGCCAAGTCGCTTGTTAGCACCTGGAAGCAGGAGTTCTTCCACAGTCCACAAATCACCCTCATTTATCGCTTGCCACAAGCGGAATATGACCGCATGCTGCCGCTGACCGTGACCCCAGCCGCCGACAAGCTGGTGCGGGTCGGCCTCGTCCAGCAGATCGTCTGGGACAAGTCGCTGCGTGACCAGATCACTGCCCTCGTAAAACAACTCACGGCGCAAGACATCGCCACCCGCGACCGCGCTGCCCGCGAACTGCATCGGCTCAGAACAGTTGCTTACTCGGAATTGCGGAAGCATCGAGACCAAGCCAAGGAACCTGACGTGAGAGCTCGGTTGGACTTCATCCTCAACGACGCCAAGTCGGCGGTGAAGTGACGGTCTTCATCCAGCAGGACTGCATGGCCCCGGAGCAGGTGTGGCCGAGCAACGCCAATGTGATCGCAAGAAGGCAAACGCTTCCCCCAGTCGCTATCAACTAGGCTCTGACCACGGCGGTCTTTCAGGTCGTACGCCTCATCCGCCGAAAGGTCAAAGAAAGCCTAGCATCACCCGACTGAGGGCAGCAACAACCTCGTTCGGGGCTCGACTGATGAGACATGAATCACCGACATTCGCCGATTGCACGGCTAAGGCTGCAGCAATCGCGATTCGCTCACAGCTTGATCTGATTCGGGGGTGCTTTGTTTCGCTAGCCCATGATACGGCCACTGGAACTGCATTTGCTGGGCAGTTACCGCTTTTATCCGATTGAGTCATGCGGCGAACACGAGGCATTTTTGGTATTCGCCTTGGCAACACCGGGAATCCCATCGCCTGAGAATCGACGACGGACCATCGAAGAATCAATCCATGATTGCCTTAAGTTAAATTCTGGATTATTGTTACGATCAGGATATGTTGATTGCTCCGGGATCACGAACTGAATTCGCTAATTTTGGACGCGTGAGTTCCGAAGAATTGCCAGTGATCGGATTTTTCCGCCAAGATTTTCATCAGGAGCACACATTCACCTTCCCAGATCGGCAGATCGCTTCTAAAATACAGATTGTGTGAGTAAACCCTTTTCGGGGGCGTAGCTCAATTGGTTAGAGTACCGGACTGTCGATCCGGTGGTTGCGGGTTCGAGTCCCGTCGCCCTCGCTAACGCAAACCGATGCAACCTGGTGCGGAAACGTGCCAGGTTGTTGTGTTTCAAGGGGTTGCGAATTCACAGGTCCGGTCGTCTCAACAGACTGATTGTCGCAAGATGTTGCCGAATGATGCCCCCGGATGCAGTAAGTCACTGCATCCGAACTGCCGTTGTCAGTGTCTTTATGGGCGACGGGCCGAAGGGGGAGAACCGCGATCAGTCCGTCGTCGGTGCCGGTACGGCGGCGTTCGGTTCGGATGTCGGTACCAACGTCGGCAGTTTCTCGACTGCGCCTTGCAGGTCGTACAGCCGGCGGTGCGAATAACAGTTAGTTCGCGATGTTGTTTGATTGACCGATGGGAGTGCACACGAGTCCACCTCGACTCACCGGTCGTGCCAAACGGTTCTTGGCTTACACTCTCCGCGTTCGGAAATATCGTCTGCAATTTTTGACCGCTATCACGAGAAGATTACCGACCGGTGTTCGGTGTCTGTCATAGCCAAGAATCAAGACACAGCTTGATTAACGGCATCAACCTGAATTGCCGGACTTTTTTCCACAAATCTTAGAGCGGGCTGGCGTTCGACCATGGCCGCGGCTTTTCCATGCCCTACGGACGTGCCACCAGTCAGACTTGGCCAATCGGTTCTCGGCTTACGTTGTTTGCATCTGGCTGGGCAACAGCCTGGCCGTGGCCCGCGAACATTATCTGCAAGTGACCGACGAACACTTCGAGCAGGCGGCGGGCGGCGTAAATTGCGGCGCACTTGTGGCGCATTTTCCGACGCAGCCTATGCAAGCCTCTGATTGCCAAACGACGACAAAAACGGCGGAAGTTGTTGTCGGCAGTGGAGATTGATACTTGCTGGCTTCCGGTGACGTTACCTGTCCAGATGAACAGGTGACCCTGCGGGGATTCGAACCCCGGTTCCGGCCTTGAAAGGGCCGTGTCCTAGGCCTCTAGACGACAGGGCCAATCAATTTTTCAACAATGTTAGTTTAGGAATACCGATGTATCCCGTCAACGGAGCTTCGCGGAACTTCTGTAAGCTTGGGCTGCAAGCTCAGGTACTTAAACAGAGGCCGAGCGAATTTTGGCCGACTCAACATCGCATTTTTAGGTTCTTCTCCTAAGATAGCGGTGGTGGATATTTTGCAGCAGCGATGGATGGAAGGAGCGTAGCCATGGCAAGTCCGAATGTGATTGAGATGACATCGGATAACTTTCCCCAGCATGTCAAAAGCGGGACATTGGTTGTGGTTGATTTCTGGGCACCTTGGTGTGGTCCCTGCCGGCAACTGTCGCCAGTCATCGATCGCATTGCCGATCAATATGCGGGGAAAGTGAAAGTCGGCAAGCTCAATGTGGATGAAAATAGTGATTTGGCAATAAAATATGATGTGGCAACAATTCCCCGAATCATGTTTTTCAAAGGCTCGGAGACACCGATCTTTACACACGTTGGGACAATTTCTGACAGCGAATTGACCAAGGTGATCGATCAGCATCTGTAACGCGCTTCGATCATCGAAGAAGGCGATTTGGCCAAGGTTTGCAGCCACGAGGCCTGCTTGTGGCTGATGTTGGCGAAACGGTCGTAAAGAACGGTCTCAAGGATTGAGGAACCCAGGGATGGTCGGAGCGTTGTCACGGACACGGCTGATCGATAGCTGCGTGTTATTGGTGCTTCTCATCGGCTCCTATCGTCTTTACCGTGAGTCGCCCGGCATCCCCCAGATGGCCGATGGTTGTTACTCTTTGGCCGTCAGTGAAAATTTTTTGTGGGCCGGCGAAATCTGTTTGACACGGAAGTTGCCCCGCGATAGCTCCCGGTTCATTCAACTCCCGGGATATCATCCGGAACTGGGTTATCCTTACCATTTCGTCCGCTTGCCGGCAGAGCCGGATCGTTACGACGGATTACCCCGTTATTATTATGGCTATCCACTCGGTTCATCGTTGTTGTCGCTGCCAGCAGTGGCATATTGCAGGCAATGGCGAGGGCTGAGTTGTTTTGATGCTGCGGGGGAATATCAGCTTGCCGGGGAAACGGCGATGCACATGCGGGTGGCGGCGATGGTCTCTGCCGCCACGGTGGGATTGTTTTATCTGATGAGTCGGGCATTTCTGCCTTGGTGGCCGTCGCTACTGATCGCTTTGGGATTTGCCACTGGCTCGATGGTCTGGAGCACCATGAGTCGGAGTTTGTGGTCGCATACTTGGGCGGTATTTCTCACGACGGCAGCCATTCTGCTTTTACTCTGGCTTCAAAAACGCTGCGCCTTCGGCCGACGCGGAAACGTAATGCTGGGTTTGAGCCTCGGCGTGCTCATGTTTTTGCTGTATTTTGTGCGACCACAGACGGTGCTGTCGAGCCTGGCGATCTTCATATTTTTATTGCTTTGGCATCGACACATTTTGCCCTTTGTGATCATCGGAGCAGCCAGTTCGTTGTTGTTGCTGATCTCATGGTCGTGGTCGACGTTTGGCAGCCTTTTGCCACCGTTAGTCTACAGTTCTGGAGTCATTGATGGGCAAGAGCCTTTGCGGCGATTGTGGGGATTACTGGCATCGCCGTCGCGGGGACTGCTGCTATTTTGCCCGTATTTACTGATTTTCGCAGTGATGCTGTTCGGTGCGTGGAGACGCGTGCCAATGAAATCCTTGCTGCTGCCAATTGTGCTGGCCAGCGCTGGTTATTTGGCCCTGTTTTCAGCATATCTCGGTTGGCACGGAGGTTACTGTTACGGGCCGCGGTATTTTACAGATCTCTTACCGTGGTTTGTCTTACTAGGCATATTAGCCCTCAGTGGATGGTTGTCACTCCCGCGAACCTTGGGGACGACAGCTGTTACATGTCTGCTGATGCTTGCGTTTGCATGGGCGATATTTGTGCATGCACGAGGAGCGATCAGTTGCTCTGCATGGGAATGGAATTATACAGCGCGAACGGACGCGGATCATGTTCGCCTGGTGACGGATTGGCAGCATCCGCAATTTCTTGCGGGTCTAACGTACACCGTTCATTCCGACGGTCGTTTTTCACCGTAAGCGGGGCCGAGATTCATTTGGAGTATCGAGGGCAAGCGTGCTCACCGGTCCTACAATCATTTACATTTTGAAATGCCTGGTCCTCCTGGTGACGGCATTATTTCTAGCGGCAATCGCTGCCATAGCCACCGGCTCCAAGCGCCTTCACGGTCAGATCAACACCGTGTTTTTCATTCTGACCATGACCACCGTAGTCGCCTTTGAGTTGCTGTTACGGTTTGGTATTGATGTCACTTCGGGATTTTCTCCGGAAGCTCGGCGGGCATTACAGATCCATCTTGTGTTTGCCATTCCGTCCGCGGTGTTATTGCCCCTCATGTTCTGGACCGGAAGCACGGGTCGGAGACGATGGCATACGCTCCTCGCCGGGCTGTTTTCGTTGTTCTGGCTGGGGACGGTTATTACCGGGATTGTTTTCTTGCCGCATGAATAAGACGTGGGGATAATCGCTTGCAACCTCCGGTTTGTGTCGGCCCGCTGGTGCGAATGCGACTGAGGACTAGGTGGGAGGAGGTCCAGGGAAGGTGATGTCATGGCTGCCGGTGCTGAAAACACGGAATTTGCCGAAGCCGAGCCATCGGCCTTGTCAAGCGCGAAGGCCGCGGCGGCTGAATTGCCCAGCAACTGGCAGTTGGAGGTGGAACCGGTCGAATCTGCCACAATGGAATCGACCGTGCCTCAGCCGGAATCGATGGTGAATTCAATCGCTACTCCCGGCTGCGGGTCTCAGCCTGTGGCAACACCACTCGTTGACGAGGCTCCGGCCACCACCATGCACCCGGTGACGCTCTTCGCCGCACAGTCCTCGACAGTTTCACCTGAAGACACACCTCCCCGGCCGGAGCAGATTGTCGAAGCACTGCTTTTTGCCGGCGGCTCGCCATTAACCGCAGAACAAGCCTGTACCGTCATCCGAGGATTATCTCCAGAAACCTTTGAGGAGATTATTACCCACCTGACGGTGAAGTATCGCCGGCAGCGTCGGCCATATACAATTCGCCCTCAAGAGTGTGGTTATGTCTTCGCCTTACGGAGTGAATACCGTTGGCTTCAAGAACGGATGCACGATGGCCCTCGAGAGGCACGATTATCGCAGCCAGCCTTGGATGTGCTCAGCCTGGTGGCCTACCGTCAGCCGATCAGCCTCGCAGAACTCGATGCACTTCGTGGAGCCGATTCATCCGCGATTGTTCGCCAGTTGATCCGGCTAGGGCTGATCGCCGCAGTCCGTCGAGCCGATCAGGCAACCCCCGCCACGGAAGGGAAGACCACCGCCTACGTGACGACCCCACGATTCCTGGAGTTATTTCAACTCGCGAGTCTCGAAGATTTGCCCCGCTTGGGCGATGCTCAACCAGGGTAAGCCCCGCCCGGTAGCGGCGATGGATTCCGGATTGCCGAAGGCAGCCCGCCAGTGGCATCATTCATGAAGGCAGGCAACGGTTTCCCGGGTGCGGGCTCGCTGTTTCGTAGATGTGTCGCCGCGACCGAGGATATCGTTGTCAGTTGTCGGGCTGAGGTCCGGTGTGAGGGCAGCACTTCTTGAACGTACGCTGATCGGGTGATCGACTTGCCTTCCGTTGTCGGCGAAGGAAGCAGTGGATTCAGCCGCGTTCAGGCAGAGCAGCCGGACGTTGACGCTGTTCGGCACGAAGCCGGTGTTCGACTGCCACCTTAAGGACGAGTGTAACGAGGGCGAGCAGGGTTAAGAGTGACGCCAGAGCAAAGGCGGCGGGCTGATTATACTCCTGGAACAGCTTTTCCACTCGCAGCGGCATCGTATCGGTTTTGCCGCCAACGCGGCCACTGACGACATAAATGGCCCCGAACTCACCCAGTGCGCGGGCATTGCAGAGGATGACTCCGTAGATCAGGCCCCAGCGGATATTGGGCAGCGTCACCCGCCAGAACATCTGCCAGCCATTTGCCCCCAGGCTTCGAGCCGCGACCTCTTCGTCCGAGCCCTGTGCCTCAAGCACCGGGATCAGTTCCCGAGCGACAAAGGGGACGGTCACAAACGCAGTCGCCAGCACAAGCCCTGGCGGGGCAAAGATGACCTGGTAGCCATGAGCCTTTAACCAGGCACCGAGGGGTGCATGCAACCCGAAGAGGAGCACAAACGCCAAGCCAGCAACCACCGGCGAGACACTGAACGGAAGGTCGATGAGGGTCGTGAGGACAGTCCGGCCGGGGAAGCGGAAGCGAGCGATCGTGTACGCCGCCGCAATGCCAAAAAGGGTGTTCATGGCTACAGCGAGCGGTGCCACCATCAAACTCAAGAAGATGGAATGCCGTGTTTCGGGATCGTCGATAAGATACGACCAGTACGCCCTCGTGCCGGTGCTGAACGCCTGAGCAAACACGCTTGCGAGTGGTACTACGACCAGCACGGCAATGATCGTCAAAGTCGCCAGAATCAAGAACCGCGGCACCATGACGTTGGCTTCGCGAGTCCTCAGCGGTTGCAGCCACAGTCCCGCCATCACCCGCGGACTCCAACGGCGTGTCAACCAGGTCAGGGGCAGCATGAACACCTGAAGCATTGTCTTCACGCCGAGTTGTACCAGGCGTGGGGCCGAGCCCGGCTGACTCCAGCGTTCCAGAACGTTGATGACCACAAGTAGCAGGAATGACACACTTAAGAGCGCCAGGGCAATCGCCGCGGCCTCGCGGTAGGCAAACTCTTCCAGACGAGAGATGATTAATACCGGGGCGATCTCGGTCGTGAACGGCATGTTGCTGCTGATAAAAATGACCGAGCCGTACTCGCCAATCGCCCGAGCGAAGGCCAAAGTGAATCCGGTCAGTACGGGTGGTATCAGAATCGGTACGATGATGTGGCGAAATATCTGCCAGCGTGTGGCACCCAGAGTCTCGGCTGCCTCTTCGGCCTCTTTATCCAGGTCTTCAAGCACGGGTTGCACGGTCCGCACTACAAACGGAAACCCGGTGAAGACAAGCACCAGAACGATGCCAGTGCGGCTGTATGCCGCCTCAAATCCGATGGGGACGAGGAACTGCCCGAGCCATCCATCCTTCACATACAGGCTGGCATAAATTAAGCCGGCCACGGCGGTCGGCAAGGCGAACGGGACATCGACCAGGGCGTCGACCACGCGCTTCCCCGGGAACTCATAACGGACGAGGGTCCAGGCGACAACCACGCCGAGACCCACGTTTATTGCTGCCGCGATGAATGATGCCCAGAACGTCAGCCGGTAGGCAGCGATGGCCCGCTCACTCGAGATTGCCGCGGTCAATTCCGCCCACGACAATTCCATAGCTTTTGCCACGGCTGCCCCCAGCGGAAGAAGCACCAGCAGCGTCAAATACAGCAGCGTGGTGCTGAGGCCGAGCCCGAAGCCGGGCAGCACTCGCCGCGAGGCCAGGTTCATTTCGCCCTCCTGCTGGCGTAGATCTGATCGAACAAACCGCCCTCAGCAAAAAAACGGAACTGGAGGGAATCCCAGCTCGGACCCAGGTCCAGGGCCTGGAAGAGCCTGATCGACGGAAATTGATCCGCTCGCCGTCGCTTCACTACCTCGCTTGTCGGCCGAAAGTAGTGGCGGGCTATGATCTCTTGGGCCGGTTCGCTATACAAGTATCGCAGATACGCCTCGGCGATTTCCTTCGTTCCCTTTTCCCGGACAACCGCATCAACCACGGCCACATGCGGCTCTGCCAGGACACTGACGGGCGGATAGACGATCTCCAGACTGCCCTCAGCCTCAACGACTTCCAGGTGTGCCTCATTCTCCCAGGTCAAATGGACATCACCGATATTCTTCTGGGCAAAGGTCATGGTCGCCGCCCGTGCTGAGGCATCCAGCACCGGCACATTGCGGAAAACACGGGTCACAAGCTCGCCGGCCTCAGTCTCTGTACCACCACGGGTCACGACCGACCCCCAGATCGCCAAAAAACTCCATTTCCCATTCCCCGAAGTCTTCGGGTTCGGCGTAATCACCCTCACGTCCTCCCGGGCGAGATCCGGCCAGTCGCGGATTTGCTTCGGATTGCCACGACGCACCACAAATACAATGGTTGAGACATAGGGTAGCGAGCGGTTCGGTAGCCGCTGTTCCCAGCCATCGTCGATTCGGCCAGCCCTGCGCAGCGCGTCGGTGTCGCTCCAGAGCGCGAGGGTAGCCACGTCAGCATCGAGACCGTCGATCACAGCCCGGGCCTGACTCGCGGACCCACCGTGCGACTGTCGGATGGAAACCCGGACCCCACACTCGGCTTCGTAATGGGCACTAAACTGCTCGTTAAGATCACGCCACAGTTCCCGTGTCGGATCACAAGCCACGTTCAGAAGTTCCACCGGGCCGTCCGTACGCACAATGCCCGCCGTCACTACCCACCATGCCGCATACAGCAGGTACACCGCCATCCCAAACAGAAGCAGTCGCTGAAGCAGCATCCATTCCACCCCGGAAACAACCAATCGTGTAACATGACAAAATTTATCAGATTTATCGTGTATTGCCAACGCTGTTGTCACTCGCAGGGAAAGTCAACCGGATCGCTTATACTGGCGTGGCTGCTCAGGTCCATGCCAGACCAGCTCTGGGTCAACACTGAAAGGAATCGATGCGGGGAGCGTTCCAAGATGCGCCAACTTGCACGAGGCAACCTCTTGCCTGATTTGTCCTGCCTAGATCGCCGATTTGGAACCCTGGCTCATCCCCAACTCAGCAAATTCAGCGATGCTGTTCGGATCAGTTGATCAGCCGACGAAACCTGATACTGCTCATAACTTCCCAAGTCCATTTCGAAGTGGATCGTCCGTCCACAACTCGACTGGTGTGTCATAAGCCGGAGATGGAGAAGTTGATACCAGATTTGGGCTCATCGGTCCGACTGCCTTGCTGCAGTCTCATGGATTTTTAACGAGGAGGGGCTTATCCGACGCCGGCAGGTGGTTATACTAACTCAATAATTTCCATACCTGCGAAAAAACCATTGCAGCAGTTAAGGAATAAAAGCTTTTGTCCGCAAGATCCGGATTGATCCAATTCCGTGATTCCTGAGCATTTCAGGCATTTACTGATCTTGCGAGGAATGCGAATCTTGCTAAGAATGACCAGTCAGATCGGTCCGGAATACACGGGGAAGTAGCTCAATTGGTAGAGCGCCTGCTTTGCAAGCAGGAGGTCACGGGTTCGACTCCCGTCTTCTCCAGTAAGTCTTTGTGCGACAACGAGTGACGACACGCAGCAAATGGCGTAGACTCGCAGTCTTCAAAGACTTCCGACCGATTTTGCGATTCGTCGCCATTCCCCGCGTCCGCCTGCTGCGCCGCCTTTTGCGCTTCCCGTGCGCCGCTTTTTGCGCCGCGTGTCGGCCGCCATTCCAAGGCCCGGTCGAAGGCCGCTTCCGTAGGATCGACGTAATGCCGAAGCGCAACGCTCGGCGTGTTGCCCAGCCACTTCGTCACCGTGGCCAACGGGAAACTCTGGGCCAGGTCCGATTCGCACGACGCCCGCAAGGAATGCCACAGGCGCGGCCAGGGTTCGACGCCGGCCCTCCGCACGATCTTGGCGAACGTGGTCCGCATGTTCGCCCCGGCCCAGCCGTTATCGCCTGTGGCCCGCGCCCGCCAGTTGTTAGGGAAGATGTAGACGCTTCCCTCGGGTGCTTGCTCGAAGGCCGCTTCCAGGTGCGGTCGCAAGAGCGGGAAAAGCGGGATGACGCGATGCGGCTTGCCCAGGTGTTCCGTCTTGGGCGATGGTACGCTCAGTCGGCCGCGTTCCCAATCCACGTCGCCCCAGGTAAGCGAGAACGCTTCCGACGGAACGCGCAGGCCGCCGAACCGGGCCAAGGCAACCAGCAGCTTCCAAACGACGTTCGGGCAATGCTCGATGACTCGCTCGGCGTCCGCGACGGGAACGTAGGCCCGGCGTTCCGATGGGTCGCCGCCGCGATGCTTGACGTGCTTCCAGGGGTTTACCGAAATGTGGCCCAATCGCGCCGCGTCTTCGAGCATTTGCCGGGCATGGCCCAGCCGCTTGTGAATCGTCGTCGCCCGCAGCTTGCGCCCTTGCATCGCCGCGCGGAACGCTTCGCCGTCGGCGTGAGAAAGACTTGCCAGCGGACGCGGGCCGAATTGCTCGACAAGGCCCGCCACGGTTTGCCCCCAGGCCAGCAAGGACGTAGGCTTGTGGCCCATTGCCTTCTTGCCGTCCAGCCATCTGGCCAGGAACTCGCCGACTGTCAATCGCTGTTGGGCTTCCACCAGTCCGACGGCCGCCAACTTATCGCGGAGCGGTGCCCCGATGTTCGCCAGCCAGGAAGCCGTGTCCCTGGGAACGGGCTGCCCGCTGATCTTCGCGGCCAGCAGGGCTTCGACGTGCCGACAGATTGCTTGGGCCGTCTTCAGGTCACACTTGCCCAGGCGAATCGTCTTGCGGCTTTCGTCGGGGGCCACGAACTGGATGCGCTTGCGGCCGTTCGGATCGTTGGTGATGCCTGCCATGTTAAAGTTCCTCTTTCTTGAGCTGGGTTAGTCGGGAAGTTGTTGTTGGTCAGGGAACAACCGCCCCCCTTTGCA
>Ga0209017_10002107_pt1 | contig 13516 bp, 7 predicted proteins | sample YNPBryunderm2012_FD_185812 | JGI IMG/M metagenome (GOLD analysis project Ga0209017, IMG submission 185812) | Anoxygenic and chlorotrophic microbial mat microbial communities from Yellowstone National Park, USA - YNP Bryant MS undermat 2012... ... | reverse complement strand
GTCGTGGCCGCGCAGTACAACATGGAGGGCCACGCTCCGTCGTGGCCGTGTGCCCAGTACTAACGGACGCGACGGAGCGCGTCCCTCCAGTAACACAGTTTGGTCACGGCCGCAGGCCGCTTTGTATAGGGATTGGGATTCCGCACGCGCGCTGCAATGCCGCCCGAGAGTTGAGCATTCACCGGAGATTCCATCCCCAGGCGCAAGTGGAACGGGCCTGGAGCGCTGCGTATGGGCCGCGGCTACTCTTTTTGGCGGCGGGTGAACTTGATCTTCTCGATCACCTTTACGATGCGATCATTCTTGTCCACGTAGCCCGACACGGCCGTCATCGCCTCGACCACGTAGCTGTAGCGCAGATGGTAATCGCAATCGAAGTCGATTTCGGTCTTGGCGGCTTCGGGTTTTGGTCCCCGCTCGTCGCACACCAGGGCCAGCACTTCGTTGCGCAACTGCTCCAGGCTGCGCAGGGGTTTTTCGGCCATCTGAATGCCGCGCAAGTTGCCGTTGCGGTCGGCGGTCAGGCGGACTTTGATCGGCGGCAATTGGGTGGGGTCCGGCTGGCCTTCGGCCGGGGCCGCCTTGGGCATGCGGATGTGGAAGTCGCCCTCGGGCGCCAGCAGCTTCAGCGACAACATGAAAAAGATTAGCAACTGGAACACGACGTCGATCATCGGCGTCATGTTCAGTTCGATCCGCTGGGTTTGTTCGCTTCGGCCGGCGCGTTTCATCTGTTAAGCCCCCTCTGGCTTGAGCACCTTCTTCTCTTGTTTGGCGCGCAGCACGAAATGCTGGAAGTCCAGCTTCTGACAGATTGCGATGGCATCTTGCACCTGGCCGATCTGCGCGCGGCCGTCGGCGCGGATGATGATCGTCGCCCGCGAGGCGCTCTTGCCCGGAATGCTCTCCAGCAGTTGCTTCTCCCGCAACAGCTCGCGCTCCAAATTGGCCATTGGCATCTGCCGGCCGCCAAAGATCACGTTGCCTTTGGCGGTTACCTGGAGCGTGATGGGTGTTTCCACGGGCTGGTCGGGCGGCTTGGCGATTTCGCTGGACGGCAGGCGGATCAACTCCGTCTGATCCTCCTGGCTGAAGTTCATGGTGAGCATGAAAAAAATCACCAACTGGAACGTGACGTCGATCATCGGCGTCATGTCGGGATTGGTCCGCACCGCGGTTGTTCTCCGACCCCAACGCATCGCTGATTGCCTCCGAAAGTTGCTCGGGCCGAAAGGCCGTACGGCTTGCTCAGGCCTTCTTGACGGTGCTTGTGCCTACCGTTGAAAAGCGTTTCATCAGTTCGTCGCTGATCACGCCGGCTTCCAGCACCAGGCGCTGCAACCGGTTGCGGAGGATCTGGTAGGCTGCCAGCGCCGGGATGGCCAGCAACAGGCCGATCATCGTGGTCACCAAAGCCTTGCTGATGCCGCCGGCCAGCTCGCCCGGCCGAGGCGTGACTTGTTTGGCCACGATGACGTTGAAGGCCTGGATCATCCCGTGCACCGTGCCGAGCAACCCGAACATCGGGGCCACTTGGGCAATCATCGCCACGTAACTGAGCCGCTGTTCGAGTTTGAGGTTCTCTTCCTCGCCAACGGTCTGCATCGTGGCCGTGGCTTCGGTGTAGCCGCCGGAAAGCTTGGCCAGGCCGGCCGAGAGAATCTTGCCCAAAAAAGAGCCGTCGTTCTTGGCCAGATCGTACGCTTCCTGGTAGCGCTTTTCGTTCAGGTGGGTTTCAAAGTCTTGCACCAAGGCTGCCGGCACCAGATTGTCGCGCCATACGGAGATGATGTTCATCACCAGCAGCGCCACCAGGCTGAAGCTCAGGCTGAGGAAGACCAGCGTGTACAGCAGGCCCAACGCTTCGTACAGCCAGCCCAAGAAACTCTGGGTCTTCACCTCTGGGGTTGCGCCAGCAGTTTCTCCGGCGGCTTCGCCTTCCTCGCCTTCTGCGGCCGCGGCCGGGGCGGTCATCAGGTTGTCAACGGCCGAGAAAACCCCCAGCATCGCCATCAACAAGGTTGCAGAAAGCACACACGCGCCAAACCACCCTAAGCCGAGCTGCTGCCGCATAAAGAGGCCTCCGAAAAACAGTTATTCTGCGTTACAAGGCTCAACTGCTAACCGTTGACTATCTCTGTCGGCCACCCGAACGTGCCCGACACAGTACTTTCCACTGCTCAATAAACCTTTAGTCTAATCAATCGAGCAGGATGTTTTCAATCATACGCCGCCCACGGCCGCTTGCACCAATGGGCCTGCGCTACCCTGCCTTCTGCGCCCAAACGCTGTTTTTGTAGCGCGACAGCAAGCGCTGTCGGGCTTCGGCCGCCCGATCCGCCCGCCGGTCCTGTTCCCAAAGCTGTATAAGATTGAACAATGCTTCGGCATGTACCTCGGGCACGCTGAAGTACAAGATATCGACATGGAGGAAGTCCATCAGGGCTTCTTTGAACTTTCCGGCCTGGCGGTAGGCGATGCCACGGGTCAGGTGGGCCTGGGCCAGCAGAGTAGTATCTTCGGGGTCTGCTTTGTCGATTATTCCGCTGACGAGTTTGATGGCTTCGTCGGGCTTTTTCTCCAAAGCCAGAATCTTGGCGTTGCCCAGGGTGGCGATTGCCCTCTGGGTGCGTGCTTGTGGGCTGTCGCCGGTGATCGACAGGGCCTCGTCGAACGCCTTTTTCGCTTCGGCGAGCTTGTTTTGTGCCAGCAGGGCTTTGCCCGTCCCCACGGCCGCGCGCATCTTGTAATCTGGCCAGGGCGCCTTGGCCACTTCGGCGTAGAAGGATTCGGCCCGGTCGTGCCGGCCAGCCGCTACCAATAGCTCGCCGATCAGCTCGTTGGCGCGGTACCAGTGGTAGCTTTCAGGGTTTTCTTTGATGAAGCGGGTCAGTTCGCTGCCCACCTGGGTGATCTCGCCGCTTCCGGCCAGTGCCAATTGCGCCCGGCAATACAAGCGGAGGAACTCGACCTCTTGCAGCAGAGGTTTGCGGGTGTTGGGCGGCAGATTGAGCTTCTCCAGCACGGCAAGGGCGTCTTCCAGGCGGCCGTTGGCGATTTCGGTGCGGGCTTTGGCGATGCCGGTCGGTTCGCCGTCGAAAGAAATGGAAGCGATCTCGTTGACCGGAACCTCGCGCTCCACGCCGCCGACGGCTTCGATCGTCACTGCCGTGGGGGTGATCTTGGTGATCCTGCCGCTGACCGAAGTCGGCTTGAGGTTCGGCGTGCGGATGGTATCGACGCCCAACGCCGGAGTGCACAACCACACACTTGCCAGAAGCGCCCAAAGCGTTCCGCGATAAGTCATTTTGCGCTCCTATTGAAAGCACTGTTGTCCAAGGCGACGCTGTTTACTATTGACCTTCGCAATACGTAGCGACGCCGACCGCTAGGAAAACCTTATATCAGCCGGTCACTGACTTTTGCGAGAATAAATATTTTGCGTTTTGTTGGTCGCCGCTGCCGGTGTTCTGTCCGATCGCGGTTCGAGGCGATCGGCAACCCCGCACCGAACTGACGCTAATGCGGCCTATGGCCGCAACCCAATGTATGTTATAAAGGGACGCGCTGCGGTCGCGTCCTTTGCGTATCAGTCAATGCCCGTCAATCATCCCAAATGCGGCCACGACGGAGCGTGGCCCTCCAACTTAGGATGCTTTAGCTCAATCGAACCACCATAACGCGGCCAGCCTGCCAAACAATTTGCAATCTCTGCTATCGAGGTTCTCTTGCTCCTCGCGAACCGCTACAAAAGCCGGCGCAGACCCGATCGGTGTTCCCGCTGCGATTGAGCGTTTGGCGCAATCGAAATGTTGCGCAGAACCCTTTCTACCCGGCGGCGGTGACTTTTTCGGCCGCCGGTTTGTCTTTTGCCGGCGGAGGCAGCCCCGTTACTTTTTCCCCTAACGCCTTTTGTATCTTTTTGTAAAGGTCGTTGTACTTGTTGTACCATTCGCGGCCGCCCATCTGCGGAAACAGCCTGGCAATGGCCTGAATATCGTTCTTGCTCTGGTTGAGTTTCTTTTCCCGCGCCGCCGCTTCGGTCTCCTTCAACGCCCACAGGTACAGGCACAGGTTGAGGTTGTAGCGGGCTTCGTGGAAGGCCTCCGAATGTTGCGGGCTGCGGATGAGTTTGCGCGACAGCGCGCTCCAGCCCCAGATTTCCTTGTATTGCTGGCTGCCGCTGATGGCGATGCCGTAATATGGCGGCCGCTGCTCGCCCCAGGCCTGATAGGTATAGGCCGCCTCGAATTGGGCCTCGACCATGTTCGGCCTTTCCTTCAGCACGCTGTACAGCAGCGACAGTGCTTCTTTGAACTGCCCCAACTTGCGCAACGTGCGCGCCAAGCGGACCTTGATGGCGTCGGTCGAGTTGGCCGGCGCCTTGAACTCGGGCTTGTCTATGTTCAGGAGGATGCGGCGGTAGGTATCGGCCGCTTTTTCGTAATAGTTGCGGGCTTCCGCGGTCAAAGTTGCGCCGCCAGTATCGAACCCCTGGCCCAGCGAGTTGAAGGTCTCGGCCACCCACAGCAGCGAGCTGAAGGTGTTCCCCTTGTCGCGCTGCGAGATCTTTGTCAAGAACAGCTCGAATCCTTTAGAGACCTGTTCGATCTGCTCGTTGCGTTTTTCGCTCCGCAGCCGTTCCAGTTGCTCCTGAAGGTCGCGGCCGAGCTGGATGTATATGGTCGTCAGTCGTCTGCCGGCCTCGCTGTCGCCCGATTCGGCGATGGCCGCTTCCAGCTCCTCGACGATCTGCTCGGCCCGATCCAGGTCTCGTACCCCCACGTAAGACTGAAGCGCGGCTTTATAGGTTTCCACGGTGAAGTTCGGGTTTTGGGTGCTTAGCGGGTCTTTGTTGTGCACCAGCGTAAGCGGGCCGAGTTTGGGGTCTTGCAGCAGTTTGACGGCCTGCTCGGCCCGGCCTTCGGCTACCTCGATCTGCGCCAGCGACAACGCCGCCGACGCCACGGTGTAAGTGACCGGCGCTCCGGCTTCTACCGCTTTGCGCATGCGGGCCAGGCCTTCGTCGAGCACTTTGCGGGCTTCGGCGACCATTTTTTTCCGCTCCGACTCCGGCGGCCGCTGCTCTTCCGGCTCGCGCATCACTTCCAGGTAGTTGCGCCACAGGGCCTGTCCGGCCAGCAGTTCGGCTTCGCCGCGGCGACCAGAGTCGAGCGGAATCTTGGCCAGGTAGGCCAGCGTCTGCTCCACGTCGCGGTTGATTACCGCCACGCGCAACAAAGTCATCCACCCCTCGTCGGCATCCGGTTCGCCGCTCCAGCGGTTGGCTATGTAGTCGGCAATAGCCACCATGCGATCGCTGGCGAACTGACGCTCCTGGGTCCAATGCTGTTTTTCCGCCTCTAACTGGGCAACCCTATCCTTGGGAGTGTCGGGATTCTGCAAAGCGGCGTTCAGGTCCGGATCATTGGCCGCCGCCATCGCCGCGTTGAATAGCCGCCCGTAGCCGCTCAGCGCCAGCCTGGCGGCGGAACGCGCCTTGGAGTGCTGAGGATAGCGCTTGGCGATGAACTCGGCTATCACGCACGCCTCGTGATAACGCTCTTCGGCCCAGTACAGATACGCCAGAAAATAACGCAGATCGTTCAGATCATCGATCTTCAGGTCGTCGGGCCGCCACTGCAAAGCCAACTGATAGTAGCGCAGGGCGTCCTTGCGGGCTTTGACAAGCTGCTGTTCCAACTCTTTTTTCTTGGCGGCGTCCTGCTCATCGCGGAGATCGGAATCCAGCCGCGCCATCTCTTCCAGGGCCTCGCGGGCGCGCTGGTTGGCCTCGGCAAAGTTGGTCGGCTCGCCCAACTCGGCCTGCTCGCCGACAAACTCCTTCGACGACAGCAGCGACTTGGCTTCGCTCTGGTGTTCGCCAGGCACTCGGGCGACGTTTTCCAGCAGCTTGCGGGCGCTGACTAGTAGTTTGGCCCGTTCCCGGTCTGTGCCTCCACCAACCTTTGCCTTGCCCAGATACGCTTTGGCCGCTAGAAACTTGATGGCCATTCCCTCGCGGCTGTTTTCGTCGATAGGCCGGGCCGTGGAAGCCCATTTCTGATAGGTCTCCACCGCCATATCGTAGTTGTTCAGCTTCGGCAGCAAAGCGACTTCCATCTGCACGACGACGGCCTCGTTTTTCAGGTCGCGCAGTTCGCCGTCGTCGGGCAGAAGGAGAATTTCTTCCAATGCTTCCAGGGCTTTCTTGTCTTCGCCCAGTTCTTTGTAGCAGCGTGCTTCTTGCACGCGGGCGACCAGGCCGGCCAGCCGTCCGCTGTATTTGTCGTACAGTTCTTTGTAGTGTTTGGCCGCCTGCGTGATGTGCTGCTTCCGCTCGGCGCTGCCCGGCGGATAGGTGTCGGCCAGCAGCAGGGGGATGCGGGCCAGATCGAGCCGGGTTTCCAGCAGTTCGCCGCGCGCTTGTTCGACTGCTTCTTTCTGTGCTTCGGTCATGTCGTCCAGCTTGGGCGGGAACTTCTTGAGCGTCTGGATGGCCGCCTGCTCCAGGGCGGCGAACTGCTTGCCGGCTTGTTGGTAAAGCTCGCGGGCTTCGGACAGCAGGGTGGCTTTTTCGGCCTCGCGGCGGGTAGGCTGGGCAGCCATTTCCACCTTCACCCGACCGCGCCCCACCAATACCCGCGCCAGATACCGCCGCGCCGCCGGGGCCAGCGGGTGATCGCCGCGACCGCTGAGGAACTTGTCGAACCGCTCCTTGGCTTCGCCGAGTTGTTTTTCGCGGCCGGGCAGGCTGCGGTTGACGCCGGCCGCTTCCCACAGCGTCACGCCCGCCTCGTAGTCGATGACCTCCTTGAACTCTTTGTCGATCGAGGGGTTATTCCTGGCCAATTCCAGATAGTCCAGGGCCACGTCGTAATACTGCTGGTCTCGCAGTGCTGCCAGGAACTTGCGCGGCTGCTCGCCGCCGCACACAGCCGAGGCGGCCATCGACAAAACCGCCGCAGCCAGCAGCGTGAAGCTATAGCGTTTGAACGTAGGGTTGTGCATCTGATTGTTCCTTCGCGGGGTTCCGCTGGCGTCGGCCAACAGCGGCTGCGCGGATGGCCGCAGCCAAGCGGAGCCTGCCGTCGGGGTTCCGCGCCCGTCGGCCAGACTTCCCCCGCCCCGTCAACACCGGAAGCCGTTGATGGACAAGTATGCCGCTGCTCGATCGCGACCGGCAGCCGAAAGCTCGCTGCTGTTGGCTCTGTCTGCCAGCCGCTACCGGTCGATATCGCTCGTTGGCGCCTACTTGAAATTACCCCTTATTTTCTGCGGTGGCAAGGACTGCCGCTTATCGGCTCGCCCCGCCCCGCTGTGGCTTTCTTCCCTCCAGTTGTCTTAGGACGGCCATAAACTCCACGAAATCGGGTTTATTCCTCAATTCGCTTTCGACCTGTTCGGCCAGGGCCAGCACATCGGCGAAGCTGTTGGAGGTTCGGGCGATGGGCACGCGGCGGAGGATTTCTGCGGTTTGGGCGGCCATGGCGGCGGCTTTCAGCGACGCGGCTGCCTGCTGCAATTTGGGAGCAAACTCCCGCCGGTTGATCACCCGCCGAATCCGTTGCCTTTCTCCCCCTTCGCAGGGCTGCCAGGACAGATCGACTACGGCTACCTGCTGTCCACCGGCCGGGCTGAGCCGCAACTCGTACAGTGCGGTGGCCGATTGTCCGGCGAAGAAGTCGCATTCGGTCGGACTATCTAGCAGCACGACGGCTTCGTGTCCCAGCAGTCGATATTGCACCACGTTGCCGGGGTCGAAGGTTACTTCCAATCGCACGTCGGCGGCGATTCGTTGCGACTGGCCGGTAAGGATCTCCAGCAGCGCCCAGTTGACCTGCCCGGCGCTGGTGGCCCGATACGCCCGGCCGCCGCCCGATCGGGCCAAAGCGGCCAGTTGCTGATCGGCACGCGGCGACTGCCCCAGGTCGATCACATCCAGGCGGAATTGGCGACAGTACTGGCCGACGGCGTGCATCAGTGCCAGGGCCACGTCGGGGTCTAGTGCGGCAGCGCCGTCGGTCAGCAGGACGACGCGGGTAGGTACCGAGGTCAACTCGGCTGCTTTTTCTGCTTCGCGGAAGGCCGCCGCCAGCCCGGCTGCGATATTCGTCGAGTCCTCGGGTTTCAGTCCCGCCAGCACTGCGCCGATGACCTCTCGGTCGGTTGCTGCCGCCCCGGCCAGCAGCACTTCGGCCTGCTCGCTGAACTTGACCAGCCACAGTCTGTCTTGGGGGCCGATCTGTTCGACCAGCCTGCCCAGGGCTTTGCGAACCATGTCCAGGCGCCCACCCCAACGCATGCTGCCGGAAACATCCACCGCCAGCACCAGTTGCATTGCCTGGCGGCTGTCGCGCTGGAAGTGCTTGCCTTGAACACCAATTTGAAGCAGCGTCAGGCCTTCGCCTCCGAACGGCGAGGGCCCGGCGGCAACGTGCAGCGCCAGCGGCTGCCGCCGCGGCGCAGGAAAAGCATAGTCGATGGCCGCCAGGAAATGTTCGGTGTGGATCTCGCGCGGCTGCGGCAGTTCACCGTCTTCCAAGTACCGCCGCAGCAGATCGTAACTGGCAGTATTCACATCCAGCGGGACGACACTGGTTTGCAAGCGCGGATGCGCCCCGGGGATCACAAATGGAAACACGCCGTAGCGGTTGTACCAATCCAGCGGAAACTGGGGTACCAGCGGCGGACATACTCCGCGCGGCGCCGGCCCGGAGACCTTCTTCAGTTCCGGCAGCCGGTCCAGCTCGCTGCTGGGACTGCCCAGGATGCCAGTCCAGCGGAGCCAGGGGCGCTGTAGCAGCCGCGCTGCGCCGCCGGGACTTCGCAGCCATCGGGCCGTGGGATCAATTTCCGCCGTTTCGGACTGCCAGTGCTGCCCAGGATAGTCGAGGTTCACCGGGGGCAGCAGATCGCTGGACCACCCGATTGCCAGCGGCGCCGATCGCCCGTACTCCAAGGAATTGCCAAACACCAGCGGCGGCTGGTCGGCGGCGGTCACACTGAGCGGGGGCACGCGGATGTCGGCCACCCTGTCGGCTGCCGAATCGAGCCAGCGGCCGATGACCGTCATCCCCAGGACCGACACTCCCACCAGCAGCCAGATTGCTGCCGCGGCAGCCCAAACCGATGGGCCAGCCGCCCTGGCAGTTGCCCCAGCCCAGCGGAAACCCCGAGCCAGCCGAGTGCCCAACCGGTAACCGCCTTTGAATCTCGACGCAAGAATGCTTTCGACCCACGATTGCCTGGGTGCGGCAATCGGGCGAGAATCTATTTGCCCGAGAGATTCCTGCTGTTGGTGGCCACCGGCGGCCGAAGCGACAAGCTGTTCAGGGGCGAAAGCCACAAGCTGCTCGGGGGCCAGTTCGGCCACAGCCAGCCGCAATCGCTCGATAAAGCCTTCCGGCACAGGCACTTGCTGTAGCAGGGCGTCCAGCGCGTCGTCCTCGGCCAGCACGGCGCAACGCAACCGACCGAGCAGCCCTTCCGGCAGACTGACCGACCGGAGCAACTCGTCCAAAGCGTCGTCGTCGGCCAGAATTGCCGCGCGCAGCCGAGCGGTCAGGCCCTCTGGCACTGGCACGTCGCGCAATCGCTTGCTCAAGGACATTTCGGGCTTTTGCTCGGACGACGCCATGACAGGCTAGTGCATCCCACGCAGTCAAAACTCACCCTGGCCTTCGGGCCTGCACAACACTCGGCAGGCAACAGGCCGGCTGGCCTAATGCTTTGCCCGGGCACGCGAGAACGTGTTTCCCTGTGACGACTCTCCCTTGCATCCCGTGCAAACCGAAAATCGGCCAAAGGCGGCACGAACAAGGCCGGCCTTACACCTTCTTATTGGCATAAATGGCCAGCAAGTATTCCCGTAAACGCTTCCGGGCGCGGCTGACGCGCGATAAAACCGTTCCCAGCGGCACGTTAAGTGCGTCGGCAGCCTCCTGGTGGGTAAGCTCGCCGACGACCACCAGCAGGAGTGTTTCGCGGAGTTCTTCGGGCAATTGCGCTAGGGCTTGCTGGACTTCGTCGGTCAGCTCGTTTCTCAGCGGGTCGGTCGGTGCGGACAGGGCGTCGATTTGACTGTCCGAGGCCAGTGCCACAGGCGGTTTGCCGCGGCGCCAGTAGTCGGCGACCCTGCGGCGCAGGATCGACACCAGCCACGCCCGCTCGCTGCCGCCGCTAAGGAATGTATCGCGGCTCTTCCAGGCCGAGCGGAAGGTATCTTGCAGAATGTCCTCGGCCTCTTGCCGGTCGCCGACCAGCCGATAGGCCAAACGGAACAGGCTGGGACCGTGCTCAGTCACCAGGCGGTCAAACTCGGCCAGCGGCAAGCTCACCGGCAACTCCTCGCGCGACCGTCGGCACCGAAGACCGCCGTCCGGGGTAGCAGCGACAGACTATCACCCCTGCAGATTCGCCGCCGACAGCCCAAACTATTCCCTGACCCAGTCCAACCTCCCTCCTTAATGTGGACCGCGGCCGCAACCAAATGGAGGGATGCGCTCCGTCGCGTCCGTAATGCTTTCGTCGGTCGCCGTACAATCACCACTGTCGAATGCGGCCACGACGGAGCGTGGCCCTCCAAATCGACCGACAACATGCGCGCACGGCGCGCACAAGTCACGCCAGAAGGGACTAAAACCCTGCCATAACTTGATTGTCGCAACTTCAATTGCACCCGAACTTCTTGCAGCCACGGCGGTTGTGGATACTTTTATTGTACACACACGGGCCGCTTCTGGGCTGGGAAAGTTACAGACGGTCCGAAAGCTTCCACGCTGCCTTTCTGACAATGGAGCGTCAAACGCGACGCAATGCGCCTCAGCGATCGCAGGGTAAATCGCTGTCACGGTTCGCAGCTTTCCCGGGCGTGATAATCCAGCAATGCCCGGACGATCCGCTGGTTGTCCATGTCGTGGACGTAAACAGCCTCATCAGTAACGGCCACGAAGCGCGGATGGGCGAAGGCAGGCTCGGGATGGGCCAGCGGGCTTTTCAGAGTGGGCGGGTCGTCGGGGCGACGCGGGCGAAGCTGGCCCGTCTGCTCATCGACCACGGGACTGTCCGCCCCGCGGCTGTCGGCGTTGCCGTACCGCCCGATCCGCACCATCAGGTTCCCGCTGGCGTCCAACACATTTACGGTGGCGGTCTGGAGTGCGGGCACGAACAGGCGCTCAAAACCGTCCACGTCGAAATGCGAGTTAAGACATGTGCAGCCAGACAGGCTGACCGGCGACACCCCACCGTAGTGCCACAGCGCGCCGCTGATGAGCACGGGCGTCCCGCGCTGGGTGTCGAAACTGCCGCCGCCGGTGCCGTAATAGTGGGTCGGTTTTTCGGGCTTTTGCCCATCCCACCGGCCGGAAATCTCGCCGACAGGGAAAACCTCCGCCGGGCTGGGGAACTTCAACAGCGTTCCCCACTGGCTGGCAGTGAACTTGCCATCCTCGGCGATGCCGTCGGGCAAGCGCTGTCCGGCCGGCTGGCAAGCCAGCACGATGTACACCGCGCTGGAACGTCCCACGCGCACGCCGGCGCTATGCCCTAGACCGGGCAGAATGCTCAGCCACTTCAGTCGGCCGTCCGGGGCGTACACCTGTAGCAGGCAATAATTGATGCTGCTGGGTTGTTTCGGATGCGGCAGCCCGCTCTTCTGCAAAGCGGCGATATGCTCTTCGATGATGCCCACGGGGATGTATATGTCGCCGCTGGGGGCCACGCTGAATGGGTCTTGCCAGGTGCGCGCGCCCGGGTTTGCAGGCACGTACACGCCGACGACTTGCTCGCCGCGGAAGACCATCGGTTCCCGACCAGCAAAGTCGTATTTCTTCCTGCCGTAGCCGCCGCGCAGCACCGGTCGTGCTTCGGGAGCGGTCATAGGAACGAACTTTCGCTTATCGGGGTCGTATTTGGCCAGCCACTCGCCGCCGTCTTCCAGCCGCATGTAGGCCAATCCGTCAGGGCCGACGTAAACCTGTTCGATCCGCGCGTCGATCAGTTCGATGGGCTTGCCGGTGCGGCCGTCGACTCGGATGACCGCGCCGGGAAAGCAATTATCTTCGCCCAGCCGCACATACAGTTCTTCCCGCAACGGATCGGCCGCAATGTATGCCCGATTGGCTGTGGGATTGCAGCGCTGCCAGCCTTCTAGCTCCTTGTCGGCCGACCCGATTTGAGCGACTGTCGCGAAGCCGTCGCCGCGGTCTTCCACCCGCCACAGCGTCCGGCACACGCTGTAATGTCCTTCCACTGCTCCGAGCCACAGTGCTGGCGGATTGGCCGCAGCGTCCAAGGCCATCAGCACCTGGATACGGTGGGCGTTTCTGGGCAGAGGCAATCTGGCCAAGGGCTTTGGTTCGGCTGAGCTTGCCAGCTTGACCAATTCGATGTCGAAGTGGTACTGGCCCGGCGATGCGCGGAGCACGTATAGCACGCCGGTCTGGGGGTGAACCGCGATCTGGTCGGGGTGCTCGACCTTGATGGACTTGAGCGGTTTGCCCTGCGGGCTGATGAGCTGGATGCGATTGTTGCCGTAGTCGCAAACGTACAGATTGCCTTGTGCGTCGCAGGCCACGCCGCGCGGCTGGTCCAGTGACGTCAGGGCGTTGCCGGCTGCGGCCGGGGCGCCGAAAAACACTTCGGCATGGCCAGGGGAGTCCAGTCCAACCACGAAAACCGCGTGAATCGGTTCGCGCTGGCCACCCACACGCTGGGCGGCCAAACCGCTCAGATACAGCCGCTTGCCATCCGGCGAAATGGCCATCAGCGGGCGGCCGTCGTTGCCCAGCCGCCCAGGGTTGAAGCGGCTTTCGGCCCGATCGAGCTGCACGATGCTTCCCGGCGGGGTCGCCCCATCGCGTGTGTTGAGCATCACCAGCCGCCGGCCGCGCTCGGCTGGGGCCAATCCCCAATCCAGCAGGTTGGTGACCAGTGCCAGGCGGCCGTCGGGGGTAACGGCCATCGCTTGCTTGGGCAACCGGAAGCCGGCAAAGCGGTAAAGGTCGAACGTGTACGAACCGCCAGAGCGCGGGCGATAGATGGCAGGTCGGCCCAATGTGCTGCCGGTCCACTCGATCAAAGTCATGTCCTCTGGCCGGACGTTGGCTGCCGGCGGCAACAGGGTACGAAGGTAATCACCCCGGCGATCGAAGACGCGAATGTTCGGCCCATCGCACAGCACATACAGTTGGCCGTGCCGGTCGACGGCAATCCCGTCGATGTTGGTGTGGATGCGCTGCGGTGCCCAGCCCAGGGCTTTGTCCATGCGGGCGTGCAGTCCCAGGCACACCTCGACCTTCCAGCCCGGCGGCACGGGGCGACCGCGATCGTCTTTACCATCCCAGACCATCTGCTGGCTGAGTGAACCGGGCCGCAGCGGTGGCGGCGCATTGCCGCCCAGCACGCCAGAGGCCAAGTGGCGGATGATCTTGCCGTCGGCTCCGCGCACCAAGACGGTGGCGTCGCAGGCCGACTTGACGGCGAAACTGATGACCCACTCGTCGCCCTGCCTGCG
>Ga0209017_10002106_pt1 | contig 13518 bp, 8 predicted proteins | sample YNPBryunderm2012_FD_185812 | JGI IMG/M metagenome (GOLD analysis project Ga0209017, IMG submission 185812) | Anoxygenic and chlorotrophic microbial mat microbial communities from Yellowstone National Park, USA - YNP Bryant MS undermat 2012... ... | reverse complement strand
CAAACAATACGTTCTCCGTGCAGCTGTCAGATGCGACGGGTTCGTTTGCGAATCCGACGGTGATCGGGAGCGGAGGTGGCACGCCGATAGCGTGCGTGATGCCGGCGACGACGCCCTCGGGGAATTATAAGATTCGCGTAGTAGCCTCTGACCCGGCGGGCACTGTTAGCAATGAGCAGCCCATTAGCGTGGCTAATTTGAGCGGTCTCTCCTGCTCGGTGTCGCCTGTGCCTGTTCCTGCGGGCCAGACGGCTACCTTCACGGTGGGCGGGAATGGCCTGCCAGCCGGCAGCTACAACATCACCTTCACCCCGGGCAACGGCGACCCCAACCAGAATCTAACCAATCAGACCCTGCCAGCCACGCTTACGCACACCTACAACGCCGACGGTCAGTACACCGCCCAGATACAAGTCGTGCATACCCCTTCTGGCTGCGTGAAAACCTGCAATGTGACAGTTTTTGTAGGGCAGCAAGCCCTGACGCTGACGGCGCTCCAGCCCACCGCTGTATGTGCCGGCGAAACCTTCACCGCTACCTACCAAGCGACCAACATCACGTTTGGCACAGGTAACCTCTTCATCTTAGAAATCACAGATGGCGGTGGTAATGTGGTGAGCCGATGCACGACGACCAGTACGGCGGCGCAGGGGACCCTGAGCTGTGCGGTGCCCGCTTCCCTCGCAGGTGGTAGCTACACGGTGCGGCTCGTCAGTACGAATCCGCCCTTCCAAAGTGGGACGCAGCCCCTCACCGTCCTGTCTAAGCCCGTGGCGGACTTTACGCCCTCTGACACCATTCTCAACCTCCCTGCTGAGAATGTCGTGATTTTTACCAATAACTCCACCGGCGCGGTAAGTTATACCTGGGACTTTGGGAATGGGCAGACAAGCACGCAGGCGACCCCGGATCCGGTCTTTTACACGACGCCGGGGACGTACCGGGTGATGCTGATAGCGACTTCTGCTGGGGGCTGTCGGGATACAGCTATGGCGGTGATTACGGTTCGGGCGGCAGAGGAGCTGACTATCCCTAATGCCTTTACACCGAATGGCGATGGCGTCAATGATCGGTTTGTGATTCGGTATAGTGGGGCGGAGCGCATAGAAGTCTCGCTGTATGACCGCTGGGGTAATCCCGTCTGGTCACAGGCCCAAACCGCCCTCAGTGGCACCCTGGAGTGGGATGGCACTATCAAGGGCAGCCCAGCCCCCGAAAGCGTCTACACCGGCGCGGTAAGGCTCAAAACCATCACCGGCAAAGAGGTCGTCAAGGGCTTCACCGTGACGCTTCTGCGATAGAGCCCTCGCTGGCGAGGAGCATGCTGCCTGGCCTCCCTCCGAGAGAGGGAGGTCAGGCGCGTAATTGCATGCGCACTAAGTAGTGGGCTATCTTTTGCAAAAGGGGTGGGGGGTTATGCGTACTTTTGTCGTATGGGTCTGAAAGAAAAGCTCGATGCGGCTTTGCGTCGGCAGGCGCTTCTGGGAGCTGCTGTGGAGGGGCTTGTCTGGGATCAGGAGGTCATGATGCCGAAAGCCGGCGCGCTCCATCGGGCGCAGGTGATTGGCGAACTGTCTGCTCTCCACCACCAGAACCTCACCCAGCAGGTGCTGCCCCTCGTGCGCGAAGCCCTCGCTACCCCACATATCCTGACGCCTTCGGAAAAAGCCCAGTTAGAAATTCTCTTACAAGAGGCCGAACCCATCGAGAAAATCCCCACAGAGCTGGTGAGGCGCTTTTCGGAGGAAGCCAGTCAGGCGCAGATTGTCTGGGCAGAGGCGCGGGCCCGCAGTGACTTCGCCACCTTCGCCCCACACTTGGAAAAGCTGGTTCAGCTTTCTCGGGAAAAGGCCCAGTACTTGGGCTATGAGGAGGAACCTTACGAAGCCCTTTTGCGGCTTTATGAGCGGAGCCTCCGCCCGCGAGCCGTGGAAGCGCTCTTTGCCGAGATTAAGGATTTTCTCATTCAGACGATTCAAGCTTGTCAGGAGGTGCCCCTTGCTGCGCAGGAGCTGCCAACCCTTCGCATGCCGGCCGCCGACCAGCGCCAGCTCGTGGAAGAAGTGCTTACCCACATCGGTTGGCGCCCGGAAACCAATCGCCTTGACCTCTCGGCGCACCCTTTCTGCTCGGGCCTCTCCCCAAAAGATGTGCGCCTCACTATCCGCATCGATGAGGAGGACCTTTTCATGGCCTTAGGGAGCGGGATGCACGAGATGGGACACGCCCTCTACGAAATGGGCCTTCCCGAAGAGCCCTTAGGCTGGCCTATCACCACCGCTGCGTCCCTCAGCATCCACGAGTCCCAGTCCCGCTTCTGGGAAAACCATATCGGTAATAGCCTCGCTTTCTGGAAGTTTATGTACGAAAAGGTCCTCCCCGCTTATAAACCTGCCTGGCTATCTGATTATACGCCTTTCACCTTGGCGCAGCGGGCCAATCTCGTTCGTCCGAGCCTCATCCGTATTCAGTCCGACGAAGTGAGCTATCACCTGCATATTTTGCTGCGCTTTGAGCTGGAGCGGGCCCTGATTAATGGCGCTCTCTCTGTGCAGGACCTTCCGGCTGCCTGGAATGAGAAAGTCCAGGTTTATCTGGGTCTGCAGCCGCCCTCTGACGCCGTTGGCGTCTTACAGGATATTCACTGGTCTATGGGGAGCTTTGGCTATTTTCCCACCTATTCACTGGGAAGTCTTTATGCTGCGCAGTTTGCAGCGGCTATTGAGCGTGAATATCCTGATTATATGGTGCACGTCGCCGAAGGCCACTTTGAGACGCCGCTTGGGTGGCTGCGGAAGAACATTCATGCGTATGGTCATACGCTGACGTCGGAGGCGCTCTGTGCGGAGGCTACCGGCGAGCCCCTTTCCGCCCGTTACTTCCAGGCCTACATTCGCGAAAAAGTCACCCAGCTTTACGAAGGGGCTGTCGCTCTACCTGCATGAACCCCTATCAGACCACTCGGCGGCTGCTTCGGGAGCTTGCGCATCGCCCATACGCCTTTCTGGGGGCGCTCCTGCTGGTCTTTCTCGTTTCCAGCTTTCAGCCACTGCGGCCCTACCTGTACCGCTATATCATTGACCATCCGCTATCTGAGCGGAACTACTCGGCCTTTTGGCTGTGGGGGGGGATTCTGATTGGTCTCACTCTGCTGCATGCCCTCCTCCAGCGCCTCCAAAACCTCGCTACCCAACGCTTAGCCTGGTCGCTTATTCATGACCTGCGGGTACGTCTCTTTGAGAAAATCCTTCGCCTGCAGGTGCCTGTCCTCACACGCTACTCGTCGGGTATCCTCTTCACCCGGCTTATGACCGATACCCAGACCCTCCAATCTACCCTCTCCGAAACCCTCTTGGTTATCGGCAGCGAACTCTTGCAGCTTTTCATCCTGCTGGTGCTTATGTTTGTAGTGGATCCCTTTCTAGCGCTCGTAACCCTTTTCACTTTACCGCTGGGACTGGCTACTTCTAGCTATTTCTCCCGAAAAATCCGGGAAAGCTTCACCCGGGTGCGGCGCTATATCGGCCTCATGAATGCCTACCTCCAGGAGCTTTTGCGCACGCGGGAGCTTGCCTGGGCTCTCGCTATAGAAGGCAACCTCCTGCGGCGCTTCCACCGCCTCAACCGCCAGTTCTACAAAAGCTACCGCCGCACCATCGGCTATTTCAGCTTTTTCTTTCCAGCAATGGATCTGGTGACTATCGTCGGTCTGATCGTAGTGCTGGGCGCAGGGAGCTATCGCCTTTCCATGGGGGAGACGACTATCGGGACGCTTATCGCATTCAGCCTGTACCTGCAAATCTTTTTTCGGCCTTTTCGGATTCTGGCTGATCAGGTGAATAGCTTACAGATGGGCTTAGTGAGTGCGGATCGGATATTTCGGCTTTTGGATCATCCGGCGCAGGAGAAAGCCGGTGGTCAGACCCCTGCGGTGCCACCGCCTTACACGCTTGTAGCTCGGCAGGTTTCATTTGCTTATCAGGTCGGAGAGCCGGTGCTGGAAAACTTTTCCCTTGAGGCACATCCGGGGGAGGTAGTGGCACTTTCAGCCCCTACCGGTAGCGGCAAAAGCACCTTCTTCTACCTGATTATGGGCTACTATGAGCCGCAGGCCGGCGAAATCCGGCTCGGCGATCTTTCCATTTCGGACTGGGACAAAGGGGCGCTCCGCCGCCACATTGCGTATATCCCCCAGGAGCCAGTCCTCTTTGAGGGTACGCTACGAGAAAATCTCACCCTTTATGAGCCGTTCTCTGACGAGGATATTTGGATAGCAGCCGAAAAGATTGGTATTGCTTCGTATGTTAGCGAGTGGCCTCTGGATATGTCTATAGCCCCCCATGGCCAGAATCTTTCTGCTGGCGAGCGGCAGCTGGTAGCACTTTGGCGGGCGGCCCTGCGCCGGCCTGTTCTCTGGCTTTTAGATGAGCCCACCGCCCAAATAGACCCGCAGACAGAAGCCCTCCTGTATCAGAGTTTGCGGCGCCTGTCAGAGGGGGCGATTGTGCTTTTGATTGCGCACCGGCCCCAAGCCCATGCCTATTGCGATCGGGTAGTTAGTCTCCCTTCTCGCAGCGCGCATGCCGCCTAAGCACTGGATTGTCCTGCCTACGTACAACGAAGCAGATAATATTCTTGCCATGTTATCGGCCCTGCGGGCACTCCCCCTATCGCCGGGTGTCTTAGTCGTGGATGATAACTCCCCCGATGGAACAGCCAACCTGGTACGTACTTATCAGGAGGCGCATCCCGAAGAGCCGGTGGCGCTCCTTGTGCGTCCCCAGAAGGAAGGGCTGGGCCGGGCTTATGAGGCGGGCTTCCGATGGGTTTTAGCGCACACGTCAGCCCGCTACATCTATGAAATGGATGCGGATTTCAGTCATGCGCCCAAGGATGTGGAAAGGCTGGCGCAGGCCCTGGAGGAAGCTGACCTGGCCGTCGGTTCCCGCTATGTGAAGGGCATCACGGTCGTAAACTGGCCTTTGAGTCGTATCCTGCTCAGTTATGGGGCAAGCTGGTATGTGCGGACGGTGATCGGTATGCCCGTGAAAGACCCCACGGCGGGCTTTGTCGGGTATCGGCGCGAGCTTTTGGAAGCGATTTTAGCGTTGGGGGCTTTTCGCTTTCGGGGGTATGCGTTTCAGATTGAGCTCAAGTACAAGGCTTACCTGGCGGGGGGACGCATGGTGGAAGTGCCGATAGTTTTTACGGAGCGGATGGCTGGCCGCTCCAAGATGAGCTCGGCGGTAATATGGGAGGCGATTTGGGGGGTTTTGTGGCTGCGCTGGCGGCGAGCGGCGCTGCGGAGGCGTTTGCGAGCGCTTTTCAGCCCGAGAGGAGAAACTCCCAGGTGAGGGGGGGATTTTTCCAGTTTTGCAGAAGGTCGCTGGTGAGGTGATTCAGGACGATGGCGGGCTGGAGGTTGGCGGAGAGGGCATCCAGGGCTTCCAGGAGGCGGGTCATGGCGTAGGTTTGCTGGGGCAGGGAAAGGGCGGTTTGCTGCCGGACGAGGGCTAAACTCAGATGGAGGGCTTCCGCTAAGCGGGGGTGCCGCTGGAGACTTTCTAAGAGGCTTCCCCAGTCCGCCACCAGGTGCGGGTCGCGGCAGGCGCTGAGCCAGCGCTGCGTCGTCCGCAAAAGCTCCTGCCAGGTCGGCTCCTGAAGCTGGCGTAGGCGGCTTAGGCTGCCCTCGGCGAGGCGCACCCAGAGCTGGGCCTCCTCGGCGTCGCGGGCTCCCTCCACATAAGATAAAAGCGTCTCCTCGGATAGCGGTGCAATGTGCCAAACTTGACTGCGAGAGCGGATAGTTACTGGCAGCGCTTCCAGGCGAGTAGTGAGAAATATAAACAGCGTCTGATTGGGCGGTTCTTCTACGACTTTGAGGAGGGCATTAGCGGCCTGGCGGGTGAGCGTCTCGGCATGCCAGAACCACACGATGCGCCAGGTTTTTTCAGCGGGGGTTAGGAGCAGCGTGTTGAGTAGCTGGCGAATGGCTTCTACGCCGATGCTGAGCGTGGTGGCTTTGAGGAGGGCCTGGAAGTCGCTTAGGCTGAGGAAGGGGTTTTGAACGAGGGCCTGGGCGAGACTTTGAGAGGCTTCTGCCGGTTCGATGGCGCTGGTCGTAGGGGCGATTAGGTAGAGGTTAGGGTGGGTGAGGTGGGAGACTTTCTGGCAGGCGGGATTAGCCTCTTCGCACAGAAGGCTATGGGTGGCGGCCCAGGCCAGCGCCGTCTTGCCGATCCCTTCTTTTCCGACCCAAAGGAGGGCGTGGGGGATGCGCCCCGTGCGTAAAAGCCCCTCCCACATCGGACGTACCCGGTCCGCCTCCGGAATAGCTTCCCACTGCATGCCAAACAAAGGTTGGGAAATTTTTGCCGGCGAGATATGTTTGAGAGTTCATACCTTTGTGCAGGCATATGATGACGACGACCACGCAAGACTTCAAGGTTGCAGACCTGTCGCTGGCCGAGTGGGGCCGGCGCGAAATCCGCATGGCTGAAGCCGAAATGCCCGGCCTGATGGCCCTTCGCGAGCGCTATCGCCACAGCAAGCCCCTTAAAGGTGCCCGCATCGCTGGCTCCCTCCACATGACCACCGAGACGGCGGTCCTGATTGAGACGCTCGTCGAGCTCGGAGCCGAAGTGCGATGGGCTTCGTGTAATCCCCTTTCCACGCAAGACCACGCTGCCGCCGCTATCGCGGCCGCTGGCATCCCCGTCTTCGCCTGGAAAGGCCAAACCGAGGAAGAGTACTGGTGGTCCATAGAGCAGACCCTCTTTTTCGGCAGTACCGACCGCCCGCTCAACCTGATTCTGGACGACGGTGGCGACCTCACCAAGCTCGTTCTGGAAAAATACCCCCACCTCACGCCGCATATTCGCGGCGTCTCCGAAGAAACCACCACGGGCGTTCGCCGGCTTTATGAATATGCTGCCCAGGGCAAGCTCCCCTTCCCGGCCATCAACGTCAATGACTCCGTCACTAAGTCCAAGTTTGACAATATCTATGGCTGTCGGGAGTCGGCAGTGGATGCTATTCGGCGCGCTACGGGCATCATGCTCTCCGGGAAGACTGTCGTCGTAGCCGGTTATGGCGATGTGGGGAAAGGTACCGCCGAAGCTTTTGCCGGGGCTGGCGCCCAGGTTATTGTAACGGAGATTGACCCCATCTGCGCCCTGCAGGCAGTCATGGACGGCTTCCGCGTCATGAAGTTAGATAATGCTGTCCGCCTCGCAGACATCGTTATTACGGCTACTGGTAACCGCGACGTTGTCGTCGGCCGTCACTTCCTCGCCATGAAAGACAAAACCATCGTCGGTAATATCGGCCACTTTGATTTAGAGATCGATGTCGCTTGGGTCAATAAACACTACGGCCACACCAAGTACAGCCTGCGCCCCTACGTGGACGTCTACAACATCGACGGCAAGGAGATCATCCTGCTGGCGGAGGGGCGTCTGATGAACCTCGCCCTGGCCGAAGGCCATCCCTCCCTCGTGATGTCTTTCTCCTTCACGAATCAGGTGCTGGCGCAGATTGAGCTCTGGACCCGGGGAGACCAGTACGAAAATAAAGTCTACACCCTCCCTAAGCATCTGGATGAGAGTGTAGCCCGCCTCCACCTGGAAAAACTGGGCGCGGAACTGGACGAGCTCACCCCCGAACAGGCCGCTTATATTGGCGTGCCGATAGAGGGGCCGTATAAGCCCGACTGGTATCGGTATTAGTAAGGAGCGCCTACCTGCTACCTCCTTGGAAGAGGCCCGTAAAGGTATCTACGGCCTGCTCTTCCCTGCTTCGTGCTCGCAAAGGTATGGGTCTCTGAGACAGGGCCCCATGCCTTTTCTTACTCCTCCTTGCCTATTGCCTTTGGCAGTGGTTTTTCCAGCCGGGGATTGGGGATAGAAGAAATTGCATACCTTTGCCTGGCTATCGGGGGCTTCTCTTCCGATGGCACTTGCGGGAGTAGCTCAGCTGGTAGAGCGTCAGCTTCCCAAGCTGAAGGTCGCGGGTTCGAAACCCGTCTCCCGCTCACGAATGCTTGTCTATCCGCATGCTTAGGGTGCTGGTCGTGTGTCTTTTTGTAGGGTTTGTCTTAGCTCAGCAAGAGCCCTTAGAGGTTACGTATAAGGTCGAAGTCAGCACCGTAGCGGGGAGCGGACGCGTGGGCTATAAAAGTGGTCCTGCTCTGGAAGCCGCCCTCAACCGCCCCAATGGCATCGTCGTCAAAAAAGATGGCACCATCTATTTCTCTGATGACAATAACCACTGTGTGCGAAAGGTAACCCCAGACGGCCGGGTGATGCTGGTGGCTGGCTCGCCGCGAGTAGCTGGCTTTGAGGACGGTCAGACGGAAGAAGCGCTCTTCAATAGCCCGCATGGTCTGGCGCTGGACCCGCAGGGCAACCTCTATGTGTGCGATTACTTCAATCATGCTATTCGGCGTATCGCGCCCGACGGACAGGTTACCACTATCGCTGGGGGGAATGGCGCCGGCTTCGACGACGGCCCCGCCAAGGAAGCCACCTTCTCTTTCCCCATCGCCATCGTGCGGGATAGTAAAGGCAACCTCTATATCTTAGAGACCGGTAATCATGCGCTGCGCAAAATCACCCTGCAAGGCCGAGTAGTTACCGTAGCGGGCCAGGGTATGCCCGGCTACAGAAATGGCTCTGGTAAGGACGTCGCCTTCAATAGCCCCGTAGGCCTGGCGATTGACAAATACGACAATTTGTACATTGTAGACGCCGGCAATCGGGCCATCCGGAAGGTTACGCCTCAGGGCGAGGTCAGCACCTTTGTAGACCTGCGCTTCCGGGGCTGGCAAGTTCGGGGCAGTTTAGGGGGGCTATCCTTCTCCACTACGAATGGCCAAGGCGGGGGGGTGGCCGTCGATGCCGATGGCAACCTCTACATCGCCGACGGCGGCATGCACTGCGTCTATCAGATTAACCCCACCGAAAAAACCGTGGAAATCTTAGCTGGCACCGGTAAACCCGGCTGGATTGACGGCAACGGCAAATACGCCCGCTTTAATGAACCCGTGGAAATCTACCTCGGGGAAAAACCTAATACCTTTTACGTGTGCGATTACCGGAACGCCGCCATCCGAAAAATCACCATAGAAAAACTGGAAAAGTACCGCAAACCTGCACCAGTCGACACACCGAAAGCCTCTCCGCCTGAGCCCCAACCGATGCGGTTTCAGGTGCTCGATGCCACCACCCGCAAGCCCCTCGCCGGCGCCAAAATCCAAATCAAAGGGCCCCGCGCTACGCTTGAACTGACGACAAGCGCGAGCGGTGAGGCTTCTACCACGCTCCTGCCCGGCGAATACACCCTCACCGCTTCGTGTAAAGATTATGAGCCGACGCAGAAAACCCTATCTCTACCTCAGGGCAATGTAGTCATCCTTACGCTCTCGCCGGTAGCGCCCCCGCCGCCGCCCACAAAGCCTTCCACTTCCCCCCACGTCACCCTCCGCGTAGTGGATGAAAAATCTGGCCAGGTTATTCCGGAGGCGCAGGTACGCTGGCTGCAGGGACAAAAGGCCGAAGCCCAAACCCAGACCAACGCTCGCGGCGAAGCCATCCAAACGTTACCACCCGGTACGTATCGCCTTCAAATAGATAAAAAGGGCTACTTCCCCTACACGGATAGCGTACAGGTGCGAGGGGCCGACACCATCACTATCATGCTTAAGCCCGCCCTGGTGGGCGAGATGCTGCGTGAAACCCGCATCCACTTCCAGCCTAATAGCGCGGAAATCCATCCGAACTCTTATCCTGCCTTAGACCGAATCGTAGATTTTCTCAAAGCCAATCCGCAGGTGCGAATACGAATACATGGCCACACCGACATCGGCGATAAAAATCCCCAATACAACATCCGCCTTTCAGAAGGCCGTGCTAATGCTGTGAAAGACTACCTTGTCCAGAAGGGGATTGATCCGCAGCGCATCCAGACCGTAGGCCATGGCAATACCAAGCCCATCGCCGATAACACCACCATCGAAGGTCGCGCGCTCAACCGGCGCGTGGAATTTGAAGTCATCGCCCCTTGATGCGACCTACTACCATCGCCGTCCTGAAAACCTTCTTCAAGAAGGGGTCTCGACGCTGGCGTCCGGCCCAGCTTTTAGCAGAAGCGGAGGGCCTTATCGATGAGGGCATTTTAGACCTGGAGCTCCAAGAGCTCGCCAAGAGCGGCTGGGTACAAAAAGACGAGAAAAACCGCTATAGGCTCTCGATTCAAGGGCGGACCTTTCAAGGGGAGGTATTTACCCGGTACGAGGACGCCTATGTGAGCCTGGCGCCGTTTGGGATAGGGGTGCGGCTGGGAGATTTCCGCAAACTCAAGGTCCTGCCCGGCGAGCTCGTAGAAGTAGAGATCACGGGCATCTATCCTGAGGAGCTGGTGGGGCGGATCGTTCGGCGCCTCCAGCCCTCTTCTAAAACCTTCATTGGCCGTGTGGAAGAGGGGCGCAATCGCCGCTTGTACGTGGTGCCGGTTCAGCCTCCGCTCGCCATAGACTTCCAGCTGCCGAAAGGGACGCCCGCAGACCTCATCGGGAAGAAAGTAGCCGTACGTTTTCTTTCCTGGGGGCTAAAGTATCCGACTGCTGAGATTATCCGCGTCCTGGGTGAGCCTCAGCAGCACCAGACGGAGATCCACGCCATCATGCTGGAGTACGACCTTCCCGAAGCCTTTCCCCCCGAGGTCGTCACTGAGGCCGCCAACCTCCCCGCCTCCATCCTCCCCAGCGAAATAGAAAACCGCCACGATTTCCGGGATGTCCTCACTTTCACGATTGATCCCGAAGATGCTAAGGACTTTGATGATGCGATATCTTTCCGAGAGCTGCCAGGCGGCTTGTATGAAGTAGGCATTCATATCGCCGATGTGAGCTATTATGTCAAGCCCGGTACCGCTATAGATGAAGAGGCCTACAAACGCGGTACAAGCGTTTACCTGGTAGACCGGACTATTCCTATGCTGCCAGAGCGGCTGAGTGCTGATCTCTGTTCTTTGAAGCCCCACGAGGACCGGCTAACTTTTTCGGTGGTGTGCCAGTTGGACGCCCAGGCTCGAGTCAAAAGCGTGTGGATGGGGAAAACCATCATTCACAGCCAGCGCCGCTTCACGTATGAGGAGGCGCAGAGCCAGATAGAACGCGGCAGCGGCCCGCTCTCCGAAGCCCTCCGCACGCTCAATAGCCTCGCCAAAAAACTCCACGAAAAACGCATGCGGGAAGGGGGTATCCGTTTTGAAACGGAGGAAATCCGCTTTCGGCTCAACGAAAGCATGGAGCCTATCGCCCTCTTCGTCAAAGAACGTAAAGACGCGCACAAACTCATTGAGGAGCTGATGCTCTTAGCTAATCGCCAAGTAGCCTTTTTCCTCTCGCAAAAGAAAGTTCCTACTCTCTACCGGGTGCACGATGTGCCCAACATGACCAAGCTCAAGGCGCTGAAAGTTTTTCTCGAGGGTTTTGGCTATGATGTGGACATCAGCAGTTCTCGTGCGCTCACGCGATCGCTCAATGCGCTTGTAGAGGCGATTGCGGGGAAGCCGGAGGCCCATATTATTCAGACGGTGGCGATTCGGACGATGCCGAAGGCCCTCTACACGCCGACGAATATTGGCCATTATGGGCTGGGTTTTACGCATTACACGCACTTTACCAGCCCGATTCGGCGGTATCCGGACCTAATCGTGCATCGGATTTTAGGGGCAGTGCTTAGCGGAGAGCCTTCGCCTTATCCGGAAGCGGCCCTTTTGGAACCGATAGCCCGTCACACTTCCGAAAGGGAAAAGGTCGCCGAGCAGGCCGAGCGCGCCTCCGTACGTTACAAGCAGTTAGAGTTCCTCACTCGCTTCAAAGACCAGGTGCTGGAAGGTATTATCGTGGGCATAGAGAGCTGGGGTCTATATGTTGAGCTCATAGAGACTCGGGCAGAGGGGCTGGTTTCGATCCGGAGTTTGCCGTCGGATGTGTATGAGCGTGATGCGTATGGGCATGCGCTCAAAGGGCGATATACCCATGTGCGGTATCGACTGGGAGATAAGGTGGCGGTTCGGGTTACGCGGATAGACTTTGATCGGCGGCAGGTGGATTTAGAGCTTGCCCGGCTGCCGGGGGAAAAGCCCCATGAAAAGCTCCCGCGCCGGCAGCGGCGCACGTAGTACAACCTATGGTCGAGCCCGAATCCACGGGAGCGAGTCTCGGGCTTCTCGCCGATAGAGGCGAATGAAACCCGGTAAGGTGGTATCCACCGCTTTGTAGGGGGCGAGCCGCCAGGGCATGTAGTAATGCAACCTCCCCATGTATCCACCCGCATCGTAGATCCATTCGGGGTGGCGAAGCTTCTGGTAAAGCTCTTCTAGGGATGGGGCGGTACCTTGCCAGGCGTAGGGGTTTGTCAGGTCGCAGCCGTAAGGGCCTTGTGGCGCCAAGTAGCAGGTTGGCATGCCCCAGAAGCAGCTTTCCGCCGCTAAGGCAACGCACGTATCCGGAGCAGGACGCTTGACAAGAAGATAAGCGGCGTAGCTGAGGTAGCATAGACCCAGCAAAACTTGAGTCAGCCGAAGGGATAGCGGCCGCACGTGTACAGCAAAAAGAGCCATGCCCGGAAAAGCCCTTCCGCCCCAGCCCAGGCTGCTCAACGCCGCCCAGAGGATCCGCCGAAATAGGGTTCTTTCCCGATAGGGGAGCCGTCCCACTTCCCCCGAGAAAAGCACCAGCGCCCCCGTGCTGAGGCCATTTAGCAGCCATAGCAGCCTATCGCCCGAGCCTATCGACCATACGCCTATCCAGTAATGCCGGAGGTAGGCTTTCAGGGCAGAGGCGCCCCAGAAGGTCTTGATCAGGGTCAGCAGCGCGAGAGCGGCCCAAAAAACGCCCAGCAGGTGATAAAGAACAGCCCGGCCTTCGTTATTTTCCCAGCGAAGGTAAAACCAGAAAAGAATCGCCCATAGCGCCGCCGGCTGCCAGAATATCAGCAAACTCAGCAAGACTCCCCAGAGAAAGGGACGGCGGGTAGACTCGCCCAGCCAGAGGGCTATAGCATAAGCGGCTTCGCCCGTCTGGAGGGGAGTAGGATAGGGCAGTATCTGATAAAGCCCCCCTACAAGCCCAATCAGAACCCCCTGCCATAAGGTGGGTGGCGCCTCCCGCAAGGGCTTCCGCAAGAGAAACCCCACCAGCAAAAGCCCCCCCACTACTCTCGAAAGAAGCAGATACGCCTCCCCATACTCGGAGCCAGCCCGAAATAGCCAGAGTCCTACGGGGTCAACCGGCGCCTGCAGGACTTCGTAGGGGGCTTGGCCCTGCCGCCATCGGTCCGCTGAAAGCCTATAGCTTGCTTCCAGGGCTGGCGAGGTCGCCTTCCTTAGGTAAAGGCCCGCCAGGGCACCTATTCCCCACAGCGCGAGGGCAACCCCCCGCATCAGAAACCAAACCGATACCGGTAGTCTTTGACATCCAGCCGCTCGCTCATCGCAGTCTGGAAGCGCTGC
>Ga0209017_10002105_pt1 | contig 13521 bp, 5 predicted proteins | sample YNPBryunderm2012_FD_185812 | JGI IMG/M metagenome (GOLD analysis project Ga0209017, IMG submission 185812) | Anoxygenic and chlorotrophic microbial mat microbial communities from Yellowstone National Park, USA - YNP Bryant MS undermat 2012... ... | reverse complement strand
GCAGGTGCCCACAAGGGATCGGCAGGCCGTGCGGTAGGGCTCATCGTGCAACGGTAGGCCCAAGGCTCAGAAAACCCGCGGTGAAGGGGGAACTCTGCCTACGCCGGCCCGGGGAGAGTTCCAGTTCGCGTCCCGGGTGTGCCCCGGGGTAGCTCCGTCTTTTCCGGATTCGTTTTTCCGGGCTTGTCCCGATAGGCAGGTGGGCTCGAGTCCCTCAGACTGGGCTTAGCATTGACGGCCCGCGTTGGACCCAGTTAACTGCGAGAAAAACAGGGCAAACCTGGACAAAGAGCAGCTCTCCGGTGGAGCCACCGGGAGGCCGGAGGTTTGGCGAGGTTGAGGCGGCTGAGGTTGAACGTTTCACCGCCCGGCGGTGCGATGTGGGGATGAGAACCATTCTAGTGCTGGCGGACCATCCGGACACGGCCGAGGCCATCCGTGCGGCTCTGAACCCGGAGCAATACCGTGTCGTTCACCGAACCTCGTTGGAGGAAGCCGAACCGCTTCTGGCGCACGGGCGCGTCCGGTTGTGTTTGCTGGACACAGACCTTAGCGGTGTGCAGGCCTTGTGGCTCATCGAACGGGCGCGGCGCCAAGCACCCAAATGCCCACTGGTAGTGCTGGCGGGGACCCGACAGGCGGAGTGGGAAGAGGAGGCCTATCTGCAGGGGGTTACGCAAGTGATCTCCAAGCCGGTACGACCGCGGACGGTTCAGGCCATTGTGGAACGGTTACTGGGCAGGGGCAGCCCGGCCGAATCGGTGACCAACGGTGGTAGCAGTCTCAAGTCCCCGGCAAAGTCCACAGGCACGGACTTTTTCACGCTGACGGGCCCCCGCCCGGGGGAACTTTCGCCGGAGATGGCACCGGTTCCACCGGCCCGCTACGGCTTCGATGTCCTGCGCAAGTTTTCCGCCATTTTGACTCACTCGTTGGACGCCGAGGCGTTGCTGAAGCAGTTCCTGTTGCTGCTGCGGGATCTGGTCAGTATCAACCGCGCGGTCATTTTCCTGAGGTCGCCCGTTGCGCTGGCCGGGCCGCCGCGGCCTCCGGAAGAGGCGCGGAGTCTGCGCCCGGTATGCTGGCTGAGCGTGCCGTCCAGTGTGTTGGAGCATGTAGAATTGTCGCTGGAGGCAGGCGTGGGAGGAGCACTGCGCCAACTGGGGCGGATTCTGCGGCGCAACAGTCCCGAGCTGCTGCAGGATCCGGAGGCACAAAAGGAATTCGAGTTGCTGGGCATGCAGGTGGCGGTGCCGATCATGGACCGGGAACAGTTGCTGGGGGGTGGCGCTGTTCGACAGGCACATCACGGGTGAACCGCTGGCCAATGCGGAACTGGAGTTGGTGTTTCATCTGCTGGAGCAGTTGGGCTTGGCACTTCGGAACATTTGGTTGCACGACCAACTGGCCGCCAATCATCAAATGCTGGCCGAAATCTTGCGGGAATTGAGCAGCGCCTGTGTGGTGGTGGGACCGGACTTGACGATTTTGCACGCCAACAAGGCGGCTCGCCGACTCTTTCGCACCAGTGGCCGGCGCACCGGCGAGCCGGAGTTTTCGGACCTGCCGGCGGCCTTGGGCTCGAAAGTCTATCAAGTGCTCAAGACCGGGGCCGGCCTGCCCACGTTCCGCTATACGCCCGAGGACCTCCCCGGGACGGTGTTCCTGGTCACCATCGTGCCGTTCCGCAGCGGGACGCTCGGCGGCGGGCTGACCTCGGCACTGCTGATTGCCGACGACCGTACCCAGTCCGAACGGCTGCAAAAGCTGGAACTCGAGGCGGCGCATCTGCGGCTGATCCGCAACATGGCCGACCGACTGGTGCACGAGATTGGTAACGCACTGGTGCCCTTGGCCACGCATCAGCAACTGCTGGCTGAGCGGTTCGAGGATCCGGAGTTTCGCCAGTCGCTGGACCAGGCTCTGGCTGTTGGTGTACAACGGATCAATCGCCTCCTGCAGCAGATGCGATTCCTGGCCAGTGAAGCCCTCGCCGGTAGTGAGCCGGTTCTGCTGAGCCCACTCATCCAAGAGGCCTTTCAGGACGCGCTGAAACATCTGCCCCAGTCGCGGGCACGACTTCAGTACCAGGATCCGGGCCGGCCGGTCTTTGTGCGCGGGGATCGCGCGGCACTGCGACATGCGCTGGCCGAAGTTTTGTTAAATGCCCTGCAGGCCAGCGCCGAAGAAGCCACCGTGGAAGTGCGTTTGAGCACCCAGACCAACGGTACGGAATACTCGTCCCTGCTCATCGAAGTGCGCGACAGCGGCAGCGGCTTCACGCCCGAGACGGCCCAAAAGGCTCTCGAGCCTTTTTACACGACCCGCAACGTGGGTCTGGGGCTGGGCCTGGCCGTGACACGCCGCATTTTGGAGGAGCACCGGGGCCGTCTGGAACTGGTGCCTGCTGCCGACGCGGCTGCTGGTCTCGTGCGAATCGTGCTGCCACTGGCGGATGTGACATCGCCGGTGAGCTAAAGGTGGGGCCGGCATGGTCGTATCCAAGTCCCGTAGGCCTTAGTAAGCTGGACCAGACCCGGCGCAAGCGATGGCCTGCTCGCTTCCTACCAGGCTTGCGTTGCAAACCTGCTGCGTCGGTGAATCCAGCGCCGGACCGGTTTTCATACTTGAGCCGGCCCCGCGCTCCAAGCTGGGCGGGGCGCGGGTCGGTGCGCCGGCGGCCACACCGCCGCCCATGAGTAGGCGGCGGAACTTATTCCAGACGGGCTTAGAGGCGAATGGTCGGCCGCCGGCTTCCCGCTCCTGTGTGCCCTTTTCTTTAAGGGCCATGCGCCAGCCAGGGGTGGCCTAGCCGCCCGGTTCGTTCGGACAATCCTGCAGGGAATTCAGGGCTGACGGACCGCGTTGTTCCACATAGACGCCGGTGATACCTAGAGCAGCCGAGCAGGCCATTAGACACGACCCCGCTGGCCCACCTCAAAGCCACAAGGAAACGCGCTTCCTTCAAAGGGCCGCCGAATGTCCAAAAAGCCAAGGCAGCCTGCGAACGGGCAAAAATGAAATGCCCGAGCGCGCTCGGTCACCGCGAAGGAATCGGTGCCGACTGCAACCGGCTGACTCTCTTTGCATAGGGTCGAGGTTCCCAAAGGTGGTGACAGGCCCAGTGGTGGACGGCCGGACAGCTCCGGGCAACCACCCGAGCCAAGCGCCTTCGCGCGGGGTGGCACGAAGATCTGCGCCTGGCGGGCGAGAGGTCCCTGGGCTGCTTAGGGTGGGTCCAACGGAATTGCCAGAGCAACCGAGGTAGGGCAGGTTGGCTGTGCATATGAACGCGGCACGTTTCTCCCTTCGATGCTTCCTCCTGATGGCGCTGTGTGGCTCGGAGGTGCTCATTAACCCTGTCACAGGCAGCCACGGTGAACCGGCGCCGGGCAACGTCTTCTGGGAGGGCCAGCCGGTAGTGGTGCGCCTGCCGGAAGGGATGGGGTCCCATTGGGTGCTGGAGGATTACGAGGGACACCGGCTGCGGCAGCTCGAGTGGAGAGGTGGCCGGGTCGACCTGGGCCGGTTACCGGCGGGTTTTTATCGGTTGCGACCCAAGGGTGGGACAAAGGAGATCTGGGTGTCGTTTGGCGTTTTGGCAGCGCGGCGCGATCGACAGGCGCCTGCTTCGCCCATTGGTGTGGATGTGGCGATGTCTTGGTTTTATCCGCCGGAGCAAATGGCGGCGGTGGCGGAGCTTTGCGTGAAGGCAGGTGTGGTGCGGGTGCGGGATCGCATGCGGTGGGCAGAGCTTCAGCCGTCGCGGCAGCATTGGGCGGAGCAGACGCGGTACGATCGTGCGGCAGAAGTGCAACAGAGGGCGGGGCTGCAGGTGTTGCAGGTGGTTCACGATGCTCCCCGTTGGGCAGGCGTGGACCCGCGGCGTTTTCCGGACGATCTGCGGGCTGTCTACCAGTTTTGGTCCGTAGTGGCTCGTCGGTGGGCCGGTCAGGTAGAGGCGTTCGAGCCTTGGAACGAGGCGGACATCCCTGTCTTCGGGGGGCACACGGGTGCGGAAATGGCCGCCTATCAGAAAGCCGCCTGGTGGGGTATCAAGATGGGTAATCCCCGGGCCCTGGTTGGATGGAACGTGTTTGCGCACGCCAACCCGGCGCACCTGGCCGATGTGGAGGCCAACGTGGCTTGGCCCTACTTTGACACCTACAACTTTCACCATTACGAGCCGTTCGACCGCTACCCGGTTCTCTACGCGCGGCATCGGGCCGCCTCGGCTGGCCGGCCGCTGTGGGTTACCGAGTGCGCTCTGCCGGTGCGTTGGTCTGGCGATCCCAAGTGGCAGGAACCCACTGACGAAGATTTGCGGATCCAGGCCGAGCGGGTCGCCCAAACCTTTGCGGCCGCGCTCCACGAGGGGGCTGCGGCAGTCTTTTACTTCCTGCTGCCCCACTACGTGGAGGGACAAACCCAGTTCGGGTTGCTGCGACCGGATCTGACACCGCGACCGGCCTATGTGGCGTTGGCAACGGTGGGCCGGTGGCTGGCGGAAGCGCAGCCGCTGGGCCGGGCACGGTCAGATGAGCGGGGCTTGCGCCTGTTTGTGTTTCGGGCCCGACCTGATGGCCGGTGGCGTGATGTGGCCGTGGCGTGGTCTGAACGCGGCACGCAGGAGATCTCCCTGCCAGCCGAGCCTCTGGAGATCCGGGATCTGTTGGGGCGGCCACAGCCAGTGACTCGAAGCCTGCAGGTGAATCGGGCCCCGGTGTTTGTGGTTTTTCGATCCGGACGCGCAACGGGGCTGATCGAAGAACTCCCACCGAACCCGCCCCCGTGGCGACCCGGAGCGGCTTCGCCCGTGGTGTTGCAGCCTGTGTGGCCCCAGGACCGGATCGAGCTTGCGCAGTCGGCTTACCGAGTGAGCCTGGAGCAGGCTGTGGCCATTCCGGTGAGAATCTACCACTTTGGCGACCGGCCTGTGCGGGGCCGGTTCGAGGTGCAGGTGCCAGAGGGCTGGAGGGCCGATTTTCAGGCCGAGGCCGTGTTGGAACCCGGACAACGAAAGGATACTTTGCTGCGTCTGCAGCCTCCCAGCAGGCGGGCTTCCTTGATTCAGACGGTCCGCGTGATCGGGCGGTTCGATGGCTTACCGGACACTTTCCTCTCGTTGCGTTTGTTGCCGGAGCCGGTTCGGGACGGGCCCTGGGAAAAGGAGCTGCCGCGCCTGGTGGAACCGTCGCGTTGGCAGCCGCGCGTCTCGGCTCCGGGCCGCTGTGAAATCAGCCGGGCTGGCGAGGCCGTGGAGATTGTTGCTCAACCGGGTGGGGAAGATCCGTGGTTTTACCCGGAGTTGGTCCTTGCGGAGGAAGAGTATCCACCAGCTCGGGCCAGCGGCTTGGTCGTGAGCTTCCGACGAGAAGCAGGCGAGGCAACCTATCGGCTGATCCTGCAGGAGTCATCGGGCGCGGCTTACGTGGTGGATCTGGAAAATCCGCCTCCGGCCGGGCAGACACGGGACGTGTTTTTCTGGTTCGATCGCGCGGTGTTTGGCACGGGCTGGAGTCCACCGGATCCCAATGGACAATTGGACCCCGACCAGGTGAGGGTCCTGAAGCTGGGCGGCAATGGGCGGGGCCCGGTCCAATATTGGTTCGCGCGACCTGCTTGGGTGTGGGCTGGCCAGGATCAGCCGTAGCGCAAGGGGCCGCTGGTTCAATAGCCTGTTCCCGACGGGTCCCGGGAGAAGTGCTGGTAACCCTGCAGGCTCAGGGGCTGGACTCCCTGACGGTCGCGCAGCACCAGGGTCGGCTCGGCCAAGATCTTGCCAATGCAGGTCAGTTTCAGGTCCGGGAACGCCTTTTTCCAAGCATCCATGAGAGGAACGGCATCCCGCGAGGCTACGGTGAAGAGCAGTTCAAAATCTTCGCCGTCGGTCAGGGCGGCCACCAGAGGTGGCTTGGCGGTGCTGCTGCGCAGGGCGGCCTCCTTGGCGGCACGGCTGATGGGAATGGCCCGTTTGAGAAGCTCGGCTCCCACCCCGCTGGCGCGCAAAAGATGCCGCAAATCGCCGGCAAGACCGTCGCTGAGATCGATCATGGCGTGGATTTCGAAATGCTCCACCAGCCAGCGTGCCTGCGCCAAACGTGGCTCAAAGTCTAGATGTTTGCCTGCGGCCGATCCACCGAGTTCTCCGGTCACGAAAATGGCGTCGCCCACCCGCGCGCCCGAACGTAGCACCGCCCGGCCGGCGGGCACCCAGCCCCAAAGGGCTACCGACAAAAACATGCCCCCAGGGTTGCGCGTGGTTTCTCCGCCCACAATGGCCACTTCGTAACGCCGGGCCAGCTCGGCCAGTCCAGCGTAAACGCGCTGGACCTGTTCCGGATCATAGCCCTGCGCCAGACCTACCGTGACCAGCGCGGCCAACGGGTGTCCCCCCATGGCCGCCACGTCACTCAGACACCGTGCCAGCGCCTTGCGCCCGATCTTCTCCGGGGGCGCCTCAGCCGTGAAATGTACCCCTTCCACCACGGCATCCGTCTTGAACAGCCAATCCCTGCCGGTGCCTTCGGCGCGAATCACAGCGCAGTCATCCCCGGCCGGCACCAGAACCTCGGGTCGAGTGGGCAGATCCCGGACCAGCCGTTCGATGAGGGCGAACTCTTCCATGGCTTCTCAGACTCCTGCCCCAATTCGTTGGTAAAGTTGCAGGGCCACGAAATTCAGCGCGTTGAACACCGCGTGGGCTGTGATGGGTGCCAGTAAATTGCCCGCCCGGTCATACAACCACGCCAGCCACAGAGCCAGCACCATCAGTGCCGCGAACGAGGCCGCGTTTGCATGTACCAGGGCAAATAACAAGGCCGTTCCCCACCAGGCCAGTCGCCGGTAGCCCAGGCCCTGAAGCGCCCGAAACAACAGACCCCGGAAAAGGGCTTCCTCGGCCAGCGGTGCCAGCAAGACGGCCACCACGGCCATGGCCAGTTGGCGGCGCCAATCGGGCGTGCTTTGCAGGACCTGCACCGCCACCTGGACCTCTGCCTCGACATGGAGACGTTGGAGGATGGCCATGGTGAAGAGTTGCAGCCCCCAAGCCACCGGAAGAATGGCGCAACCAGCAACCAACCCAAAGCCCATGGACCGCCAGGGACGCACCCGCAGGCCGAACGTCTCTCGCCAGCCTGTGCCGTGCTCGCGCAGGAACAACGTCACCAACACCAGGGCCGCCCCCTGAAAACTCAAACCTGCCAGGACCAGTTGGGGCAGGCCCGGCCGGCGCTCCGCAATGCCCACCCATTGATGGGCCAGGCTCAGCAGGATCAGCCCGGTGTAAAAGCTTAGTCCAAAGGCCATCACCCAGCGCCGAAGCGTTTCCCAACGAATGGGCTGACGGGTGATCCACAGGGCGCAGAGCAGAGCAGCCATCCCCGGCAGGGCCATGGCCCACAAAACCCACGAACGAGCCTGGGGCCAGGCGCGCCACAGCAGACCTACCCATGCCCCCAAAAGCACGCAGGTCAGCACTCCTGCTAACAGGCGCAGCAATGCTTCGGGTCGCCACGGCAACGAGTCTACCACCCGCACAGATCAACCTTAGCCGATCTTTGCTTCGAAAACGAAGGAATTTGAGGCAAACCCCTGGATCGTGGCCATGGATTCGCGCCAGCAAGGGACCCCCCACAGCCGTGGACTGCGGTAGAGGCCCAGGCTATACCGTGAAAAGTTAACGCAACCTTTTGGGCGGCCGCACCTGCACCTGTGGAGGTGCAGGGCCAGTTTTCTGAACCTCGGAACTGGATGTCTCAAACGCAGGATGAGTCCGAGCCGCTCTCGGCATTTCAGCGACAGCGCCGGGAAGTCGGCCTGCCAGGGCGCCATCAGAGCACGGGCGCAGCCTTTCGCCTACAAGCTCCCTGGCTTAGGAGTCGGTCTGCTCCATCACGTCATACGCGAGTTGCCAGGGGGGTGGCGGGCCTCCGGGCCCCAGTAGATAATGTTCGAACCAGCCCAGCATGCGCAGATGATAATCATAGCGGGAGGCAGCGCGGCGATTGCCGTGGCCCTCGCCCGGATACAACACCAGCCGGACCGGGGCGCGACTCCGGAGTTTGAGATGCCGGTACATTTCCAGGGACTGACTGACGTGGACCCGGGGATCGTCCTTGCCGTGAAGAATGAGCAGCGGCGTACGGCAATTGCCGGCGTGATAGATCGGGCTGCGTTCCAGCAGAAACGTCCACTGTTCCCAGGGCCTTCGCAGGGCGTGGACGAAGTATTCTTCGTCCGGGATGTCCGTGGTGCCCACCTTGGAAATCTTGTCACTGATGCCCACGAACATCACGCCGGCGGCAAAACGGTCGGAGTAGCGCGTGACGCACCAGGCCGTGGCGTAACCGCCGTAGGATCCACCCGTGACACCCACGCGGTTCGAGTCCGCCACGCCCATGCGGATAAGATGGTCCACTGCGTCAATCAAGTCGTCGAACTCCTTGCCGGCTGCGTCTCCCTGACCGAGTTTGGAAAAGGCGACACCCCGACCGGTGCTTCCGCGGTAATTCGGGTAGAAAACGGCCATGCCCCGGGCTGCCGCCACCTGACCGGGCAGGCTGTAGCTGGTCAGCCAACCGTCCCGCACATGGGCCTCGGGCCCTCCATGGACCCAAAGGATCAAGGGGACGGGCTGCCTCGTATCTTCGAGGGGGCGGATCAGGATTCCCTCCAGGTCCAGTCCGTCGCGGGCCTGCCAGGTCACGACTTCTTGCCGGGCCAGCCGGCGCTGGGCCAGCCAGGGGTTGCTGTCCGTGACGCGGCGCGGTACTTGCTCTCCCGGGCCGAGGAGGAACAACTCGGCTGGGTGCATCGGACTGCTGCCCACCAGGGCTAGAAGGGGACCTGCGCCGGCCACGGAGACCGTGTCGAACACGGGACCGTCCGGTCCCAGCCGTTTGTGGCGCCGGATGCCATCGCCAGCAAAGTGCAACTCGTAGACCACGGTGTGTACGCCCTCGCTGCAGAGGACAATCAGCCGGTCGGGCCCGGCCCACGCGCAATCCTCCACTTGGCCGAGATAGTTCGGAATCAAGTCCTCCAAGGCACCTGTCTGCAAGTCCACCGCCATGAGTCGACCGGGTGAAGGATCGTGCACGTCGCCGGCGGCGATCATCACCAGACGCTGCCCGTCCGGACTCCACCGGAAGAGGCGCAATTTGCCGGGATTCTCGACGCGCACGAGGATCTCGCCGTTGCGCGCGTCCACGAGGCGGAGCCGGTGGCGGACATAGCTATCGTCTACGGCCGGTGTGGGCGTCAAGCTGACGGCCAGTTGTTCCAAGCCCGGCCGCCACCGTACTTGGTGCACATGCCCTTCCAAGGGCAGGGCCTTGGCCTCCGCGGTCGACTCGAACAATTCCACAATCCACAGCCGCGCAAAGCGCCAGTCTTCCTCATAAATTTCCTGGTTGAATCCCTTGTCCTTTTGCTTCTTGCGTGCTTCGGGTTCGGGATCGGTGGCCACGAGGGCCACCCGGCGCCCGTCCGGGGCCAACGCGTAGGTGGCGATGTCGCTCTGCAATTCAGCCGCCTTGCGTGCTTCTCCGCCATCGATCGGAATCATGTAGAGGCACTTGTGCTTGTCCTCACCTCGCTTGGCGACGAAGGCGATCTGCCGACCATCCGGAGTCCAGTCGATCTGACTCAGCTCTACCCGACCGGTTACGAAGGGCCGCTGCCGGTCGTTCTCCACATCGTGGACCCAAAGTTCCACCCAGGCGGGACCATCCGGTTCTTTCTCCAGATCCCGCGGTACCTGACGCAATAGCGCCACATGCCGCCCGTCCGGGGAAAGGACTGCAGCTGTCACTTGTTGCATCCGGGCCACATCCCGGGGAGTGAGCCCGGCCCGGGGCAACTCTTCAGCGCCGACGCCAATCCCCAATACGAGGCTCAACCAGGTAGCGGTCCACACGGCTCGCGCAGTCATACGTCCATCGTTTTGCGAGCGCACGGCCCAAGGCAAGTCCGCAACCCTTTCAGACTCCACCGTGCCCAGGGACAGTCTCATGCCCCCTGGCCGGCGACGCTTTGATCGTCGCACTCGCTTGGGCCGGACGCCCCCGCGGCGCGTTGCCAAGCGCCCTTTGCCTCGTTAGCCCCGCAGGCTGAGAAACGAACCGTAGCGCGACGATGACACGACTGCAGCAATTGCCTGTGCCCCCGGACCACGTCGGGGACACATTCGCGTTACGCCTGTGGCTCCGCTCTGTTCATCCAATCCCCCGCGGGCACCTTTGCAGGGAGGCGGACGCAGACCTCATGCGCAGGCCCAACTGACCGCAGCTCGATCCCAACAGGCCCTCAAAGGCAAACGCCAAGCCTCCAGGAAGGGGCAGAGCTCCCGAAGTGTCCCTAGTCCCTAATTCCCCCAAACGACCCGCAGCCGGTAGAACCGCTGCAAAGCGTCAGCCGGGACCTGCTCGGTCGCTTCCACCTCTGTGCTGTTGACGGGGAGCGGCGATGTCCAAACTGGTGTCCACACCCCGTTGGACGGGTTGTCCGTGGCTTCCAGGACATACCCCAGATCGGGCTCGGCAGTAAACCGCACCCGCACCAAAAACCCGTCCTCGGCTTGCGCGACTGCCGGCCTCTGTAGGCGCGGTCGTCCAGCAGGGCGGCTGGTGAATTGTAAGCTAAACGTCTCGTTGGGATTCCCCGTGGCATCCGTGACTGTACCGGGAGGCAAAACCAGCCGGTGTTGTTGTCCAGGTAACCAGATTCGCTGCGGCGACACTATTAACTGGTCTGCCAGAATGGTTGTTTGAACCGGCACCTGATGGGTTCCAACCACGACGCGAACCTGCGTCCATGCGCTACCGGGGACAACGGGTTCATGGAACCGAAGGGTGAGGGCCTGGGTCCGACTGACAAAATAAGCACCGGATTCAGGCTGGGTTTCCGTTACGCGTGGAGGACGTACGTCTGCTGCCAGGGCAACGACTCCGGATCGATCGAGGGTGAACTCCAGGCCATGGGTACCACGAATGGCCGCATCGACAGGTTGCCATAGGGATGTTCCATTCGTCGTGACCAGACGCCAGACATGCACGTGGCTCAAATCGCGATTGGTCAGGGTCATCAGAACTGCAAACGGTGTGTTCGCCTGGATCTCAGTTTCCCGTGCGGCATCCAACAAGGTCAGGCTTACAGGAAGGCTGACAAGTCCCCAATCACCTTCTGGTTGCGGGAAGAGATTGGTCGGCATCGTTTCCAAGAACGCCACGGGCTGCAGGGCCCCCGGAAACGCCTCTGCCGGTACCTGCACCTGGACCTCAAAAGCACGATTGGTTTCCTGGAGGCTCAAAGTGGTTTCCGAGCCAACCGGAATCCCCGGCAAGTTCTCTGCTGCAAAGGGTACACCAACACGTCGGGCAGCGGTCAGAACCACGCCGTCCGGCCGCTCCAGCGTGGCCACCAGCAGAACCGACCGCGAAAGGTCCTCCGGCAGGGTCCAGTTGACCCGGGCATAACCGTCTGAGCCCGTGGTGACGGTGGCAATGACATTAGTTTGCAGCGTCGGCGCGGAAAATCGCACCGTCCAGCCGGCCAGGTTGTTGAATCCGTCGGTGAGGCGGGCCGCCAGTTGGATCGGAGTGCCGGGCTGTGCTACGGGCGGCGACAATTCCATCGTCAGCACGGAGGGCGGCGCAGCCGTGACCACCACGCTCACGTTGGTTCCTTGGGCACCCTGCATGATGCGGATTGTGGTTGTTCCAGCCAACCCTGCTGCCAGTTCCCACCAGGTGCCCGCCAATTGCACGCCCAGGACGTTGGTGTGGTCCACGCTGACTTGCAAGTCGGTCAGCGCCGTGGGCAATGGCATTTGATCCGTGCCGATCCACACCGGTCGCACCCGAATCCGTGCGCCAGAGGCGAGACTCAGGTTGTTGACAGGGCGGCCGGTCTCGTCCCAGATCTCCAGACGCTCCACTGTCGGCAACGGCGCCTCAGCACCTGTGGCAGAAACCGATGTGCCGGTAACCTGCAAAGGCACGGTCCGAACCATGTTCGCTGTGGCTTGACCGGACCACACACTGTTGGTCTGCACTCCACCGTCTGCTTGTTCAGTCACTGTTTCCACCTGATAAGAGCCGCTGCCAATGCCCTGAACGAGAAGCCGATAGGAGGACGGCGCGTCGGGCAGGTAAAGGGTCTCAGGTTGATCATCTGTGGCCGGCTGCGCAAAAGCGCCCGGGATTTCCTGATACAACGTGCCCTCTGCATCAAAGCCGCTGCGTCTTCCGAGCCGGTCCACCGCCATCAGATGCACAGGCGAGTGCACCCGCACTTGGAACCGGCCGGCCTGCGAGAGTGCAAATCGGATGCCTTGCACCGTCGCAGCCGTCAACCGCCCGTCTTCGTCGATCCTCTGGACCGCTTGGACACCATTGACCACTTGGACCACCGGCATCAGGACTTCGACGGCCTGTAAAATACGGTCAGCAATGGCGACGGCCTGCGCCAAGGTTCCACCGCTGACAGCTACCATCATCGCCTTGGCCCAACCATCCCAGTCGTCGAGCACCCCGTTGACGAAATCCAGCCAGAAAACATATCCCCAGTCGCTGTCTAGGTAGGTGCGGAATCCGCGGATTTCGGACTGCAGTTGTTCCATGGCCAGTTCCACCGCGCGCTGGGCGGCTGCATAACTGTAGGGCCGTTGCGGGAAACGTCCCGCCGCTGCCGCCTCGGTCGCTTCCAACAGCGCCCGGGCTACCTCATGTCGGAATCCCAGCGCCAGATATTGCCGCAGTGCCTGACGCAAATCCGTTTCAAGCTGGCTCAGCGAGTCCGTGACCGACTGAAGGCGCCGCGAGGTTTCCTGCACCGTCAACTGCCCCAGTTGGCTTTGCCGCAGCCAGTCCTCCACTTGGTCACCCGCATATTCGAGCATGCGGTCGTTCCAGTATTTAACCAATTGCAGAAACAGCCGTTTCGTGGTGCGTGATTCGGGTCCGGCCTTGGCCAGGCGCACAGCTATCTGACTGTACAGGGAATAAGCGGCCTGGTTGAGCCGGCGCTTCACCTCCACAAACTTTGTCTCGGCCCTTTCCAGCAGCGCAAGTTTCTCCCTTAATTGCCGGAGCCGATCCGGATCGGTACCCGACCGGCTGAGTTGTTCAATATCCTTATGGAGCCTGTCCTTCAGAATCTGCAGCAGGCTGATTTTCTCCAGTGTTTTGACCATCAGCCGGGTCAATGCTGCACAAGACCCTTCCCAGATCTGGTCGGCTGCGAATTCCGCGACCTCCTGAGCGGCACGGGTGCCTTCATAAGCGGTCCAGACTGCCAGATTGAGCCTCCGCAACGCCTCTTCGTCGTAGCTGGCCGTTTGGGCCTGCGTTTGCAGCCGTTGCAGGAATGCCTCAATCGCCGGTGCCGGATTTGTCGGCGAACCTATTTGTAACCACGCCTCAACCGGCGTCGCTTGGAGGAACTCGCTGACCGGCGGCAGGTACACCGTTTTCAGCTTGTCCAGCACGCTCAAACTGGCCAGATGGAGCGGTTCCG
>Ga0209017_10002104_pt1 | contig 13522 bp, 8 predicted proteins | sample YNPBryunderm2012_FD_185812 | JGI IMG/M metagenome (GOLD analysis project Ga0209017, IMG submission 185812) | Anoxygenic and chlorotrophic microbial mat microbial communities from Yellowstone National Park, USA - YNP Bryant MS undermat 2012... ... | reverse complement strand
CGCCCCACTGGCTAAACTGTTACGCCCCACTGGCTAAACTGTTACCTTTCTTTAAGTCTAATCCGTTTTGCCTCCGCTGACTACTCCGCACCCTGCAAGCATACTTCTTCCGGGGTTTGGACGGCATTGATTTACCATTTTAGACGTATAAGAAACCCCTAATTAGTGGGGATTTCGACGTTTTGCAGACCAGATAGGCTTTGCAACCTGGTCTTCCCCGGCCCGTTGGGATAGAATCGGAGGGTCGTTGCAGACGCCGGAGGTCAAAAGGCCCCGGAAAATCCCCTCTTGGTCAATCTTGGGCCGTCTTCTGATGGAACAACCCAAAGCCGCAGACATCCGCTGGGCTATCGAGCAGGCCGAAACAGGCCAACCTTTTTCGATGGACCAGATGGCCGACCTGATCGCTCAGATGATGGAAGGCCGTCTGGCCGAGCCGGACATGGCCCGTTTGCTTACCGCGCTGCATCGCAAAGGGGAAACCTGTACCGAATTGGCTGGGGCTGCCCTGGCCATGCGCCGGTATATGACACCGATCCGGCATCGGTATTCGGTGTTGGTGGATGTCGTGGGCACCGGCGGAGATGGTTCCGGGACGTTCAACATCAGCACAGCAGCCGCTTTGGTAACGGCGGCAGCGGGGGTGCCGGTAGCCAAGCATGGTAATCGCCGGGCTACCGGGCGAACGGGCTCCGCCGATGTGTTGGCCGCCCTGGGCGTGAACATCGAGGCGGACCTGGCTTGTGTGGAAAGGTGCCTGGAGCAGGTGGGGATTTGTTTTTGTTTTGCCCCGCTTTGCCATCGGGCCATGCAGTATGTGGCCCCGGTACGCCGGCAATTGCCCCATCCGACCATTTTCAATCTCCTGGGGCCGTTGGCCAACCCAGCCGGGGCTTCCCATCAACTGATCGGGGTAGGCCGAGCCGAACTCCGGCCGCTTCTGGCTGAGGCAGTAGCCCTGCTGGGAACTGCCCGAACCCTGGTGGTACATGGAGCAGACGGCCTGGATGAGGTGAGCCTTTCCGGCCCCACTTGGGTAAGCGAAATTACCGGCCACCAGCAGGTGGCGGAGTACTGTTGGAGGCCTTCGGATTTCGGGCTGCCGGTAGTCCGGCCTGAGCAACTCCAGGCAGGCGATCCGGCAGAAAGTGCCCAGATCATCCGGCAGATTCTGGCAGGTCAGCCGAGCGGGGCTAGAGATGTGGTCTTAGCCAATGTAGCGGCGGCCCTGTGGTGTGTCGGTGTGGTGGCCAGCCTACCGGAAGGCGTGGAGCGGGCTGCCCAAGCCATCGACTCCGGGAAAGCCCAAGGGCTCCTAGAACAACTGAGCCAACAGACGCACGCTGGGCCGTACAGGTCTGAAAAATGTTAGGAACCGGTCCCATTTTAGCCGAATGACGTAGCCGAAGGACGGCATACCTTGCCTTTCCCCTGGCCGTCGAGAGACCGGTTTGGCCTCAGCCAAACCGGGCGAGGGGGCCGGTGGGAATGCGGGCCGAAGGCCCCTACAGAAAGACCCACCCGATGTCCGTGCTCCGAGGTTGTACCTTTCCGTCGGCTAACATGGTAGGAACCGGAGGTTGCTGTATTCTGGCGGGCCGTTTTCCTGAGGTACCTTGGGAAAGCAGGCCGGCAAAACGGGAAGGATAGATAATTTATTGAAGATAATATACGTCATCTACACAATATAGATAAAATTGGAATCCCACTAAATCTCCTCCCTATGTCTTCTACCGTCTTCCGTCTGGTGCTGTTGGTCTCCTGTTGTCATGGATTGGTCCATATCTATGAGCACTCGTTCGCCAGTGTCGAACAATTGGTCGGACAGGAATTTGGCGTGGGCAAGGAGACCACCGGACTGATCGGCTCCTGCTTGCGCCTTCCATTTGGGCTGTTTGCGCTGGCGGCCGGATGGATGGCCGACCGATGGGGCGCCCGGCGACTGCTGCTGGTTTATGTAATCGGATGTGCATTTTCCTGCCTGCTGGCCTGGCTTTCCCCCAGCCTGGCGGGAGTCTTTGTGGCTATGTTTCTGCTGGGCACCTTTGCCGGTATCTACCACCCGGCCGGTGTGGGCTGGATCGCCCACTATACCCAGCCGGACAATCGCCCCCTGGCCCTAGGCTACCATGGGATTTTAGGATCGGCCGGCATTGCTACCGGACCGTTCCTGGCCGCCTTAGTGCTCCAGCTAGGCGTCGGATGGCGCATCTATTATCTGGTGTTGGGTCTGGTGGGGGGAGTTTTAGCCTGGCTGCTGTCCATAAGTCTGCCTAGGGAAGAGACCGCCCCGTCTCCGGCCAGGCGAAAAGGGGCTGCCTTCGACTCCAGGACTTCCGGCCCGATAAACCCAACCGTCTCCTCCAACGCTCCGGAGACCATGCAGCTTGCTTCCACCAGGGTCGGCAATCCTCTGCCAGAGAGCTTGCCGGAAATGCCCGACTCCTGGGCCAGTTTCTGGATCCTTTCTGTGATGACGAGCCTAGCCGGTATGGTCTATGCCGCGGTAACTACGTTTTTGCCTCGGTATTTGAATGAGACCGGCCTGGCCGTGGGCGGCGTCAGCCCGGCCAGTATGCGAAACTATCAGACCGGATTGGTCCTGGTGTTGGGAGTGGTGGGCCAATATACGGCCGGTCGGATCGGTCGGCCCAGGACGTTGGAGGTGTGGATGGTTTTGGCGTTGGGGCTGGCTGCGCCGTGTGTGGTCTGGATGGGGTTTGCAGAGGGGTTGGCTCGGCTTGTGGCAGCAGGAGGTTTTGCCGTGCTATTCTTCGCTCATCAACCGTTATACAACAGTGCGGTAGCCAAATATATCACAGGCCCTCGCCGAGGCCTGGCCTATGGCGTTAGCTTCACCCTGGGATTTGGCATCGGAAGTCTAGGACCGGCCATTGCCGGGCAAATCCAAAAAGAGGAAATTCTGTATCCGATGCTGGGGGCCGTTTTAGCGGCGGCGGCCCTGCTGGCGGCGGTGTTATGGTGGCTGCATCGTCCGCCTACCCCGGAAAGCGGCTCCCTCCCCTCCCCCTCCGACGAAGGTGCCCTGCTTTAGCCGGACCTCTTATCCAAAGGCAAATAGTGAATAAAAATGAACTTTTGTCGAGCCATTTCTCTGGAAAACTCCTCTGGGCTTCATTGTCTGAAAGCTTCTGCGACTGCTGGTGGCCGGTAATTTCGCTTATCCAAGTGGGATCCGAAAGGCTCACCTCATCTAAGCCGTCTGGTCCGTGACTGTCCCGAAATGGGCAGCCAGGCCGGCGGCCCAACCGTTTTCACACCTATCCGGTTTACCAAAATGCCCGTTTTATTAGGGTTTTGGCAGGCGGGGGGCTGCCAGTTTGGTGGTCCCCCCGGTTAAAAACAGATTTTCGGTACCGCCGCTCAGTCTTCGCCTGCCAGTGTTTCGAGCACGGCACACAGGCCCCGGACCACCCGCGCCAATCGATCCCAATCGATGATGGCCGGTTTGTCTTCGGCGGTATGGTAAAAAGGGTTCCGGTACATGGCGGTGTCCGTAACCATGAGGGCCGGGTACCCTTGCTCCCAAAAGGCCCAATGATCGGAGAAGGCCACGCCGGGCACCAGTTCCGGCAAAGCAGCCCCGCCGGAAGGAAACTGCTCCCGTTGCTCAAATAGCGCCGTTACATGGCGCACCAAGAGTTCCGATCGCTGGTTGCCGATAAAAGCAATGAAATTTCCTACATTTGGCGCCATCCAGCCGAAGGGCACCGGATATTCTTGGCTGCCGGGCTCCAGGCAGTAATATCCGAGCGATTCCAGGGAAAACATGGCTACAATATGTTCCCCCCGGCGTCGGCACTCCTGAGCATACACAAAAGAACCCATGGCCTGGGTTTGGAAGAAAGGCGGCTCTTCGTTGGCGAAGGCGACCAGGCGGACGGTTCGACTGGGCCGGGTCTGGGCGAAACGCTCGGCCAAGGCCAGCAGAGCGGCTACGCCAGTGGCATTATCGTCGGCCCCAGGAGAACCGGCCACCGTATCATAATGAGCGCCGAGCAGGAGGATTTGATCGGGCCGGCTGTGGCCGGGGCGCTGGGCCGCCAGATTGGCCACCTGGTGCCCCCAGGCGGAATATTCCTGCCGTGTTACCTGGTAGCCCAGCTTTTCGAGCCGCTGCTGGATATACTGGGCGGCCTGGGCCAAGCGGTCCGGCCGATCTAGCAGCGAGCGGGGGCCAATCTGCTCGGCCAGCACCTCCACATCCTGCCGTAGCTGCCGGGCCAAGCGGTCTAGGGCCGCATCCGCCGGAGGGAGTGGTTGGCCGATCTGTGTGGGCCAATGGATCCACATGGAGGAAGATGACCCAAAGCACTCATCCTCGCCGGAACGCATTGCCCGCTGCCCGGCGCCGGTCCGGCCTGGGGATGATCAAAAACATAGGTAACCTTTTGACCGAATCGGTGGACTGTATCCACCGGAAGTAATTACCACTACTGTGGGATTTATGCCGATTTTTTACCCCCTCCCAATGGTAGGGGCTCAGAATGGGCTCGAATACCATAGATTGGGGGAGTGGTCCGGGTGGATACAGTCAAGTTCGTGAGCTTCGCCAATCGTAGAGATACGAGATTGCCTCCCTTTTGGCCACGTGGGTGTCCCTTGGTTTTGCGAAGATCAATAGGACTTGGTCATTATTATTGCATAGCGGCCCGGACTGCGTCCAGGACCTTTTGGCGGGCGATGGGGAGGGGATCGGCAAGGTAGGCGCCGGCGGCTTGGCGGTGGCCACCGCCGCCAAACAGACCGGCCAGTTGGCTGCAATCCAGATGGGTTCGGCTTCGGAAGCTCACCTTCAAGCCGCCGCTTACCAGTTCGATAAACATCAGTGCCACTTCGACGCCGGCCACGGTCATCAGCATATTGATCAAATCTTCCGTATCCGACGGCAGTGCCCCGGTCGTTCCAAAATCGCTTCGTTCGATCCAGGAGTAGATCAGGCGTCCGTTCAGGTCGGTTTCTGCGCGGGTGAGCACTTGGCCGGTCAGACGCAATCGGCCGATCGTATCGTTTTCGTAGAGCTGTTGATAGAGTCGGTCGGGCACAGCCCCGGCGTCGGCCAAAGCGGCTGCCAACCGGTACGTGTCCGCCCGCGTCGAACTGAACCGAAACCAGCCGGTGTCGGTGGCTACGGCCGCAAACAGTTGCACGGCCGACATCCGGTCTAACGGAATTCCCCATCGGCAGGCCAACTCATAGACCAATCGGCCGGTGGCCTCTGCCGTGGGGTCCTTGAATTCCTCGGCGCCCAGGTCTTCGGAGCTGAGATGATGGTCCAGCACGATTTTCGGCATCCGGGTGGTTCGGATCCACTGGGCGGCTTCGCCCAATTGGGCCCAGGCCGATGTATCCACGATGACCACCAGATCGGCCTGTTCGAGTTCCGGCGGCTGAACATCCCGCCCGAAGCGGCGGAATAGGCCATCCGGATCCAGAAATCGGAAGCCGGGCGGCACGTCGAACGGCCCAACCAACAAGACCTGCTTGCCCATCCGCTCCAGCAAACTGCCCAAAGCCAGACTGCTGCCCAAGGCATCGCAGTCGGGCCGGACATGCGTTACCACCACCACTCGCCGGGCCTGCTGAAGCCGACCGATCAGCCTCGCCCAATCGATCGGTTCCGCTGAAACGGAACTTCTGGCCGGAACGGCGGCTGGGTCCATTGGACAGGCGGGGGAAAGCTCTCCCGAAAGGCAGCCCGGTGCTATCCTCGATGGTCTTCCAGGAGCCGGCGGCGAACTATTCTCCGAGCAGATAACTCGTTGGGGAATCTGCGGATGAGGAGGCGGTTGGGGGTGAGGATCGGGGGGCTGCCCGGTGGGACATGGGCAAGCTTCGATCCTAGGGCAGACCTGGGCCGGGCCGGGGGGTTGGGCATCGGGGGGCTGCCGGGTGGAAGCCTGGCCGGGGGGCAACAGGCCATCTGCTGAACTTGCTCCCGGGCTGCCGCCCGGAGTAGATTTGTCCTGCCAAGGTTCCTTCGAGGCATTCACGAACCGGTCTCCTGCAGGGGGAATTGGGCCAGGATTTGCTCGGTGGCCGACACATCCTGAGCCATCTGCTCCAGCAACGCCGTTACTTCCGGGAATCGGCGGACCGGGCGCAATCGGGCCAGAAATTCCAGTTCCACGACCTGCCCGTACAGATCGCCCTGAAAATGGATCAAAAAGGCCTCGATTTTCCGTTCGGTTTCGCCGAAGGTGGGATTGGCGCCCAGGCTGATAGCCGCCGGCCAGGCATCCTGGCCCAGCCAAGCCCGACCGGCATAAATCCCTTCGGCAGGCAGCAGAAGCCGATCCAATTGCAGATTCGCCGTCGGATAGCCCAGTTGCCTGCCTCGACCTGCACCTCGGATCACCCGACCTCGAATGCGATACGGACGGCCTAACAGATCGGCCGCCTGCTGCACCTCTCCCTGCAGAAGCAATTGCCGAATCCAAGAACTGGAGACGGTTTGGCCTGCCACTAGGAGCGGCTCTACCACCTCCAACCGGATGCCCGCCTGGGCACACCAGGCCTCCAACTGGCCAATCTGAGCCTGGCGATTCCGGCCGAAGGCAAAATTTGGCCCTTCCACCAGGACCTGGGCTTGCAACTGGCCCACCACAAACCGCCAAAAGAACTCTTGGGCCTCCAACTGGAGGAACTCTCGGGTGGTGGGATAGGCCCAGACCACATCCACGCCCACCCGGCGGAGCAAGTCGGCCTTTCGCTCGGTCCAGCAAAGGGGTAACGGCGCAGTCTCTGGCCGCAGGACCGCGGCCGGTGAAGGATCAAAGGTGAACACTACGGCCGGTTTGCCAAGCTGCCGGGCATGGGCCACCAACCGCTCCAGGAGGCGGAGATGGCCCCGATGCACCCCGTCGAAGTTGCCAATGCTCAGCGCCCCGCCTCGCAGGTGATCCGGAAATGTCTCTGAACTACGCAGGAACATGGGATTGCCTATATGTGGACTAGATCCACTGGGCCCAATGACCACAATCTGTTGGAGCCGAGCGAGGTTAAACCCCTACAAATTGTAGATGCTAGGACCGGTGGATAACACTCAAAATATCGAGAGATCCAGGTTCTCCTTCCACCAAGGGGAATGCGGGCTTCTCCGACTGCCCATTTCAGCACAGAAGCCTCTAGGCGGTTCGGCAAGCCGAGGTTTCTATTATTGGTTTATGGGCAGAAGCAGACAAGGCATCACCGCCTGGCAATCTTCGACCGGGAAGCCTCCAGAATGGCCACGGAGGCCATGGGAGCAGAAAAGATTGTGCTAGCGGGGGGCTGAACCCACTCCAGAGGAGGGCTATTCTCGGAGAGCGGCATCCGGATCCCGCACAATCGGCTCCATCACCTTGGTATTGCGTTCCAGGGCCAGCACAATGGTCCGCTGTTCCGTGCCGTCTGGACTTTGCGCTACAATCGGCAACACCTGCCGACGATCGGGCATGTCCAACTGCACCCGGAAAGTACCGTCTTCTTCCACCCGAACCGGTTCCCCTCGGACGGTAACCTGGGCGCCCGGAGAAGTTTTGCCATACAGGATCGCCACGGTTTCGATCTCCAGATGGAATTCCTGCCGTTTGCCGGACAGGCACCCCAGCCCTAAACCGTAGCGGAGCGGCCAAGGAAGTAACGAATGGCCCAACTGCTCCTCCAATACTTCCTTGACCTCCTGGGTATCCACGGTCGGATCATACCCGCCGCTTAACGCATACAGGCGCTGGTAATCTTCGGTCTTTTCGGACCAGGGCAGATCGGCCGGTTCGGGCAGTCTGCTCCGGGTGGTGGTTACCACATTGCTTCGGGCCAGGCAAAGGAATTTGCCCGAGGAGGCCAAGTAGCCGATTTCCAACTGAAAACTTCTCGGCGGCCCAGGCACATCCACATACCAGGTATTGACTTCCCCATGAATGGGAATGTCCCGGAGATGGTTTCGGACCGCACTGGTAGCCCCCTCCCGAAGCACTTCCAAAAGGCGTAAGACAGGCCGGGCCCCATGCCAGTGTTGGCCTAAAGCAGCTTCTGCCCGTTGAACCGCCGCCCGACTGATCTCCCAATAGGCCTGAATCCAATATGGATCTCGGACAATGGCCACCAGGCGATCTCGGCATCCCCCGTTGGAGGAGGCGCTTTCGGACAAGTGGGCTAAGTCTTTGCTGATGGTCAACTGGGTTTGGATTTCCCGGATCCGTTCCACCACCTCGGGGGATCGGGGTTTTTTCTTCTGAGCCGAGGTGGTTTTCCGGACTGCCCGGGCAGCACCGCAGACGGCAGGAGCCGAAGCTTTTTTCCGCACCGCCCCGTTGGAAGAGACCTTCTTTTGGGTCCGCTTGGCCCCCGAGGAAGCCGTTTTCGATGGGGTGGTTTTTCGAGCCAGCTTGGCCAGGGCTTGTACCAACTCGTCTTTTCGCATGCTGTGCCAGCCGGGCACTCCATGCCGTTTCGCCAGGGCCGCTAAATCCTTTACGGTCCGACGGCGTAATTCGGTGATCGTGCTCACAGAACCGACCTCCCGGCCAACTCCCCTTTTACAGCGGGGCTGAGCCTGTTAGGGCCTTTCCGCAACCAGATGTTCGGACCAGTCCGTCCGCCTGTAGGTTTTGCCGTCGGCAGGCGCCCAAGGGGGATGCTTGTTTCGGGCAAGGCAAAACCCTCCAATCATGTTTTATTGTAATTCCCTATCTCTTCGGATGCAATCAGCCACCCCCGAAGTTTTTCGCCAAGGCCTTTTCCAACAAAATGATCCTAACCCATTAAAAATCAAAGAGTTAGAAGAATAAAAAATGCCAACCTGGCCCGAAATTTTTCCCGGCTTTCGTAGGAGAACCGAAAATTTCCTGCTCGATTCCGGAATCCTAACTACCACAGCCCCGGAGAGTTCGGAAAAATAGCCCCCGCAAAATTTCGTAGAGGCATTATCCCCCACGAAAGTATTTAAACCTTGTGGGTACAACCATCTCCCTATGAAGGGGTATTTCGCGCCCCAAGCTTTGGTATCCCAATACTCTAAGTGATTTCAGGAGTATAAAATACGGTCTGAGCCGTCCCCAAAAGAGAAACCTTTTTCCATTTTTCTAGCGGACAAAGCTTGGGAGCTAGACGGTTTTGGGAGTGGAGGGGTCTCCGATGGCGAAGTTCTCGAATTCCATAAATATTAGTTATATGATAATTTTAATGATCTATTTGTGGGTCCCGGAAGCCTTGAAGATTTTTGTGGGGAGGCCCCTAGCGAGCTCGGCATGGGCGGGTGAGCCAAATCCTCCCTCAGAAGATTGGCTCAAGGCCCTCTTATCGGTAGGCAAACAGGCCCAAGGCCATCGGGAAGCCCAAGAGGCGTGGAGCCAACTGGTGCAAAACGCCCATCCGGCGGATTTACCCCCCCTCCTGGCCCGCGTTCGGCCGGACCAGCCCTTAGCAAGCAATTGGCTCCTGCTGGCCGCCCAGGCAATCTGGGAAAAACAGGCCTCCGGGCAGGGGGGTCTTAACCCCCCTGCTTACCGACAAAAGCCCGTCTCATGGGCGGAGTTGCTCCAGGTCTATCAGAACCGCCAGTACGCCCCCCGGGCACGGTTTTTAGTCTATCAATGGCTGGTAGAGCTCCGGCCCGATCAAAAGCCGGTCTTGCTGGCCGGTGCCCTGGACGATCCCAGCCTGGACATTCGCCGGGAAGCCGTCGAACTGCTCCTTCAGAGTGCTCAAAGTGCCCAGCAGGCCGGCCAGAGCGAAAAGGCCCTGGCCGACTACCAGCAGGCCTTTTCTGCGGCCAGAGACCCGGATCAGGTTGAGGCCATTGCCAAGGCGCTTCGGCAACTGGGCCGGTCCGTGGATATCGCTGGGCATTTTGGTTTCCTGCGGCAATGGAAGCTGATCGGGCCGTTCGACAACACCGAGGGGCGGGGTTTTGCCGCCGTCTTGCCGCCCGAAACCGAGTGGAACCCCCAGGCCAGCTATCCGGGCAAACACGGACCGGTCCGATGGATCGACTACCAAACCACCGATGATTACGGACTGGTCGATCTGAATAAGGCCCTGGTGGAGGAAAAGGATGTGGTCGGGTATGCCGCTACGGAGTTTTTTGTCCGTTCGGAGCGCCAGGGGGAGATTCGGATCGGTTCGCCGAATGCGATCAAATTGTGGGTCAACGGGCAACTGCTGGCTGCCCATGAGATGTATCATTCCGGTTCCCAGATTGACCAGTATGTGGTGCCGATTCGTCTCCGGCCGGGGAACAATTTTATCCTTGTCAAGGTCTGTCAGAACAATATCCCCCAGGATTGGGCCAGGTTTTGGCAGTTTCAGCTTCGGATTTGCGATCACCTGGGGACGGCCGTTTTGCCGGACCGGCCTCCGGAGGGAAAACAGAGGCCCTCAGCGCCGCCTGCGAAGCAATCCCACCAGACGCCGGGGGGAGATTTCCAGCACACATCTTTTTCTCAACCCGCCGAGGCTTCCGATGGAGCACATCCTTCGGTACCAGAGGCCCCGTCTTTCTCGGCGGGGTCTAGGGGAGCAGGGGCGGGACCTTGGCCGGGCTTTCGCGGGCCGGGCGGTAATCCGGTCTTCCGGGGCCGCCCGGCGCCGGTGGAGTTTGGACCGGACAAACTTCTGGCGTGGCGGGCGCCGCTACCGGGACGGGGAGCCAGTAGCCCGATTGTCGTCGGCAACTGGGTACTAGTGACGGCTTCCAGTGGTCCTCGGCAGGATCGGCTCCATCTGCTCTGCTTCGACGCCCAAACGGGCAAGCTCCGTTGGCATCGGCAGTTTTGGGCCACCGGCAGTACGGTATGCAATCCGTTTGCTGCGGTGGCAGCCCCCAGCCCGGCAAGCGATGGCCGCTATGTGGTGGCCATGTATTCTTCGAACGATCTGGTCTGTTTTGATCTGGAGGGCCATCTGCAGTGGCTGCGGGGTCTGGGATATGAACATCCGCATACTCGCAACGATGTCGGCATGGCCTCTTCGCCGCTGCTAGTAGGTCCGATGGTGGTGGTGCAATGCGAGACGTTTGGCGATTCGTTTGCGGCGGCCATCCGACTGGCCGACGGCAAGACGTTGTGGCAATCACCTCGGGCGCCGACGTCGATGTGGGCTTCGCCGGTCTGGTACGAGCCGCCGGGGGGAACCCAGCCCTGGATTCTGATGCACTCCCGCTCTGCTCTGACCGCCCTGGACCCGCAGACGGGCCGGGAAGCCTGGCGGTATGCGCTCGGTTGCCATTCGATGGCTTCTTCGGTGGTGGTGGGGGATCGGATTGTGCTACCCGGCGGCGGGATGCACTGTCTGCGCTGGGACGTCCACCGGGGCCAGCCAGTACTGCTGTGGCGCCAGGGACGCCTGGTCTGCGGCGCGCCAAGTCCTGCGGTGGTCGAGGGAGATGGCAAAGATGGCAAAATTTACACTATCCGGGACCCAGGCATCCTCCAATGCGGCCGGTTGGCCGACGGCCAATTGCTCTGGCAACTCCGCCTCCAAGGTCCCATTTGGGCCACCCCGGTGATCTCCGGAAACCACCTCTATGCGGTAAGCCACGGCGGCTTGGTCCAGGTGGTCCAACTTCCCGAACCGACCGATTCACCGCAAAAGGCCGGCCGCGTGCTCCACACCTGCCAATTGGACGAAGGCATCCTGGCTACCCCGGCCCTGGCAGACGGGGCCATTTACTTCCGAAGCGACCGTTGGCTTTGGAAGTTCGCCCTGCCAGCGGCTGGCCCCACGTCGGAACAGTAAAATTTTAGCCGAATGAGCAAATCTCCTTTCTTCCGCCAAGGAAACCCAGCGTGTCATTCCCACGAAAGTGGGAATCCAGAAAGAAGGACGTAAAAGTCCATGTTTCCTGGGTTCCGGTTGTGCGAAAATAAACCTGGATTCCTGCTTGCGCAGGAATGACACTTGGCCGCCTCCATTCGGCTAAATAGCTACGAAAGCGGGTGAACCTGCCAGAAGCCAAAAGGAACCGGTCCCATGACGGACAAACTCTCCATCCAGCCCAGCGGTCCTGTGGAAGGGTCGATCCGTCCGCCCGGATCCAAAAGCATTACCAACCGGGCACTGGTCTGCAGTGCACTGGCCCAAGGGGAGTCGGTCCTGGAAGGCGCCTTGGCCAGCGAAGACACCGAGGTGATGATCGATTCGCTGCGTCGGCTGGGCATTCCGGTCCAGGTGGAAGAGGAAGGCCGACGTCTGGTGGTCCAAGGCCAGGGCGGCCGGATACCGGTTTGGCAGGCCGAGCTTTACACGGCCAATAGCGGAACGACGATGCGGTTTTTGACGGCCCTGGTTTGTCTGGGCCGAGGGGTATATCGGTTGGATGGGGTCCCCCGGATGCGAGAGCGTCCGATCCAGGATCTGTTGGACGCTTTGGGGCAATTGGGGGCGGAGGCACGCAGTGAACAAAATAACGGTTGCCCGCCCGTCCTGGTCCACGCCCACGGCCTCCGAGGCGGACGGGCCGAAGTAGCCGGCCAGATCTCCAGCCAATTCTTAAGCGCCCTTCTGATGGCCGCCCCCTGCGCCCAGCAGGAGGTGGAAATCCTGGTCCGAGGCGACTTGGTCTCCCGGCCCTATGTGGATATGACGGTGGCGGTGATGCGCCGTTTCGGAGCCACGGTGGCAGAACCCCAGCCGGGTCGCTTCCTGGTGCAGCCGGTCGGCTATCAGGCCGCCAGGTACCCCATCGAGCCGGACGCTTCGGCGGCAAGCTACTTTTTCGGGGCGGCGGCCATCACCGGCGGTCGGGTTACCGTGGAAGGACTGGGCCAAAAGAGCCTGCAGGGCGATGTGGCTTTCTGTGAGTGCCTCCGGCAGATGGGTTGCCAGGTGGAATACGGCGTGGACAAAATTACCGTCTCCGGCCGAGCGGAGCGGGGGATCGACGTGGATATGAACGCCATCAGCGACACGGTGCCCACGTTGGCCGCCGTCGCCTTGGCTGCCCAGGGACCCACCCGGATTCGAGGCGTGGCCCACATGCGGCATAAAGAGACGGATCGGATCGCCGCCCTGGCTGCCCAGCTGCGCAAACTCGGCGCTGGGGTGGAAGAACTGCCCGACGGCCTGGTGATCCAGCCCGGCCCTTTGCACGGCGCAGAAATCGAAACCTACAACGACCACCGCATGGCCATGAGCATGGCCTTGGTGGGCCTGATCGTGCCGGGCGTGGTGATCCGAAATCCGGCGTGCACCGTAAAAACCTACCCCCACTTTTTCGACGACCTGGCCAAAATCACCCGGAAAACCTGAGCTTGCTTGTCGCCCGATCCATCCCTTCGTGCCGGGCGGGAGAGGCGGGCCACCCGCTCCGGCTGGCCGGGTGCCGGCGCTGCCCACCAGGGGAGAGGCAGGTTGCTTCATTCGGCTAAGAGCCTATCCCAAAATGCCGCTCCCTTTCTCCAAGCCCGTAATCCAGGTAAGTTTTAGAGCCAGGATAAATCCAACCCATCTTGCGCCCATCCTGATTCTGGGATAGGCTCTAAAAAACCTGCCTTTGGGCCTTTCGACCCAAAGGCAGGTT
>Ga0209017_10002101_pt1 | contig 13529 bp, 10 predicted proteins | sample YNPBryunderm2012_FD_185812 | JGI IMG/M metagenome (GOLD analysis project Ga0209017, IMG submission 185812) | Anoxygenic and chlorotrophic microbial mat microbial communities from Yellowstone National Park, USA - YNP Bryant MS undermat 2012... ... | reverse complement strand
GAGGGGCCTGGCCCCTCCACACCTCCCCGCCAGACTGTCAAGCGCAAACCGCAGGTTTTGAACCATGCCTAGATACGCCCTCGGCGAGGGGTGTGGGGAAACCGGGTTTCCCCATCCCCCCACCCGGTGGGAGGGTCTGGGAGGGCGTAGCCCTCCCAGGAACAATCGTATGTTCATCCCGTCGGTGTGCGGCGCGAGCCGCATGGGGGTCTGGGGTGACCCACACGGAGGGCGGGACGCCCGCGTCGCGTCTCCGCGGGCAGGCTGCCCGCGCTCCCACGAGACATGTGAACAACTTACAAGCGCTTCTTTCTTGTGTCGTTCTGGCCCCCTCGGGTATAATGAAGCCGGTTTGATCAGGCATGGCGTGGAGGGCTGCTGTCGCCCCATGCCTCAGGGGAGGCCCCTCGCCCTCCCGCTGCGCAAGAATGCCAGGTTGCGCTGCGCGGCCCGTGGCGTGCCGGTCCGGTGGAGGCTTCTTGCCTCCTCCGCTGATGTGAACACCGTTCGCAGCGTTCAGCCCCCCTCCCAGCCTCCCCCCGCTGGGGGGAGGAGCCGAACTCCCGCCCCCAGCGGGGGAGGGTCAGGGAGGGGGCCGTCACCGTGCCCGGGGAGCCGTGACGCGGGCGGGATGCCCGCGCACCCAGGCCATATGTATCGGGCGGAGTGCGCCCCGCGCAGGGGGCCTGACGTGAACATCGTGCGCAGGATGCTGCCCCCCTCCCAGCCTCCCCCCGCTGGGGGGAGGAGCCGAACTCCCTCCCCCAGCGGGGGAGGGTCAGGGAGGGGGCCGTCACCGTGCCCGCAGCGCCGCGACGCGGGCGGGATGCCCGCGCTCCCAGGCCATGTGCATCGGGCGGAGTGCGCCCCGGGCATAGGGCCTGACGTGAACATAGGCTGCTGGAGCAGGGGGATGGGGAAACCGGGTTTCCCCATCCCCCGCCCGCGGGAAGGTTGGGGCGGGCGCAGCCCTCCCAGGAACAACCATAGCTAACGCTGCCTGTCGCCTCTACACGCCCAGACAGCGACGGAGTATATACTGATGCTTAACTGGCTGAAAAAGATCGTTGGCGATGGCAATGACAAGGCCCTGAGCCAGATCAAGCCCCTGGTTGAAGAGATAAACCGCCTCGAAGCGGAGTATCAGGCCCTGTCCGATGAGGAACTGCGGGGCAAAACGGCGGTCTTCCGCGAGCGCCTGGCCGCCGGCGAAACCCTCGATGATCTGCTTCCCGAAGCCTTCGCCGCCGTCCGCGAGGCCGCTCGCCGCACCATCGGCCTGCGCCACTACGATGTGCAACTCATCGGCGGTATCGTGCTGCACCAGGGGAAGATCGCCGAGATGAAGACCGGCGAGGGCAAGACCCTCGTGGCTACCCTGCCCCTCTACCTCAATGCCCTCGAAGGCAAGGGCGCCCATCTGGTCACGGTCAACGATTACCTGGCCAGGGTCGGCGCGGGCTGGATGGGGCCGATCTACCATTTCCTCGGCCTGACGGTCGGCTTCATCGCCCACGAACAGAGCGCCATCTACGACCCCGATTACGTTGACCCCCACGCCAATCCCGAGGACCAGCGGCTCGTCCATTGGCGACCCGTCCCGCGCCGCGAGGCTTATCTGGCCGATATCACCTACGGGACCAACAATGAGTTCGGCTTCGATTATCTGCGCGACAATATGGCCTACGATAAGGCTCAGATGGTCCAGCGGGAACTGCACTACGCCATCGTTGACGAGGTGGACAACATTCTCATCGACGAGGCCCGCACGCCGCTGATCATCTCCGGCCCGGCGCAGAAGTCGAGCGACCTCTACCGCCAGATGGCCCGCCTGGTGCGCAACCTGAAGCGCTCCAGCGTGACGCCCAAGCAGATGAAGGAAGAAGGGCTGCTGCCCGATGGGGACTTTTTTATTGATGAGCGCACCCGCTCGATTACGCTCACCGAGCAGGGCATCGAGCGCCTGGAGCGCCTGTTGAACATTCCGCAAGACGAGAGCCTCTACGACCCCCAGCACTACGAAAAGACCCACTACGTCGAGAATGCCCTCAAGGCCGAGTTTATCTTCCAGCGCGATCGCGACTACATGGTAACGTCCGCGGGCGAAGTTGTCATCGTTGACGAGTTCACCGGCCGGGCCATGCCCGGGCGCCGCTGGTCCGACGGGTTGCATCAGGCGGTCGAGGCGAAAGAGGGCGTGCCGATCAAGAATGAGAACGTCACCCTCGCAACGATCACCTTCCAGAACTACTTCCGCATGTATCGCAAGCTCGCCGGTATGACCGGCACGGCCTACACCGAGCGGGAGGAGTTCGGCAAGATCTACAACCTGGACGTGGTGGTGATTCCCACCCATAAGCCCTCGATCCGCGAGGATTACCCCGACCAGATCTATAGCAGCGAGAGCGCCAAGTTCAAGGCGGTGGTGCGCGAGGTGCAGGAGATGCACGAGCAGGGCCGCCCGGTGCTGATCGGCACCACCTCAGTGGAGACCTCTGAGCGGGTGAGCCGGCTGCTCCAGCAGGCGGGGATCAAGCATAGCGTGCTCAACGCCAAGTACCATGAGAAAGAGGCCGCCATCGTGGCCCAGGCCGGACGCAAGGGCGCAGTGACCGTGGCCACCAATATGGCCGGTCGCGGCACCGACATTCTGCTGGGCGGCAACCCTGATGGTCTGGTGGACGATATTCTTGCCGCGCAGGGCATCAAGTTCGAGCAAGCCACCCCCGAGCAGAAGCGCGCCGCCTGGGAGGAGGCGAAGCGTATCACCGAGGCCGAGGGCGCCGAGGTGCGCGCCCTGGGCGGGTTGCACATCGTGGGCACCGAGCGTCACGAGGCCCGGCGCATTGATAATCAGCTCCGCGGCCGCGCCGGCCGCCAGGGCGACCCCGGCTCCTCGCGCTTCTTCCTCTCGCTCGAAGACGAACTGCTGCGGCGCTTCGGGCCCGTTGAGCGTATTCGCGGCCTCATGGATCGCTTCCTGGACGAGGATCTGCCCCTGGAAGCGGGTATCCTCGACCGCACCATCGAGAGCGCCCAGACCCGCGTCGAGGGCTACAATTTCGACATCCGCAAGCACACCGTCGAGTTCGACGATGTGATGAACAAGCAGCGCCAGATCATCTACAAGGATCGGCGCGAGATCCTCGATGGCAAGGATGTTCACGAGCAGATCTTGCAGATGATCGGCGAAGAGATCGCTGCTCTGGTTGATGAACACCTGCCCGAAGATCATCCCGACTATTGGGATCTTGCGGAACTGCTGCGCCACTACCGCCAGATCAACCCGCTGCTGCCTGCCTCGGTCAGCAGCGCCACGCTGGAGGGCAAGAGCCGCGAGGAGATCGAGATCTGGCTGGTGGAGCAACTGGAGCAGGCCTACGCCGAGCGCGAGCGGGCCATCGGCCCCGAAATGATGCGCTTCGTCGAGCGGCGCATGATGCTGGCGGCCATCGACCGCCAGTGGATCGATTACCTGACGGCCATGGACGAACTGCGCCAGAGTATCATGCTCCAGGCCTTTGCCCAGCGTGATCCCCTGGTGGAGTTCCGCCGCCAGTCATTCCAGATGTTCGACCAGCTCAAGGAGAACATCACCCGCGACGTAGTCTATCAGATCATCAACCAGACCTTCGCTCGGCAGGTCGAGGCCGAACAGCAGGCGCGCCTGGCGATGGCCCGGCAGGCTGGCGGCAGCAGCGAGATGGCCAATCTCGCCGGCAAGTCCGCGCGGCGCAAGGGGCCGGCCCTCCCCGGCCGCAATGATCCCTGCCCCTGTGGCTCGGGCAAGAAGTTCAAGCAGTGCCACATGGGCCGCGAACAGGAGATCTTGCATCTGCTCGGCAACGCCTCAGCCGCGCCCCAGCTCAGGGCCGGAAACGCGCCAGCGCGCGCCGGGCAAGCCCTGCCCGACAATCCGGCGGTCGCCGCCGAGGCGGAGAAGATCCGCCAGGCGCTCGGCTCGCAATCCGCGCCGTCCGCCCCCCGTGGCCGCCAGGCCCCGGCCGCGCCCCGCGGCAAGCGCAAGTAGGGACGAAACATCTTTCGTCCCTACCCTCATGTCCATCCTTTCGTCTTTACCCATTCGTTTCCCCGCGCGGCGCGACGGGTCCACCCGTCGCGCCGCCGTCCCGTCACAATGGGGTCAACGCAAACGTGAGCACATAGGCATAGGCAAAAATAAACGCCGAGAAGTTCGCCAGTAACGCCGCCAGGTACCCCCGCGAAAAGGTCGTGCGTCGCAGCAGCGTCAAGGCGAAGCCCTCGACGATCCAGGCGATCAGCAGCGCCAGCAGCAGGGCCAGGAAGATGTTCGGGACGCTCAGGATCAACGGGCTGAGCAGCACCAGCACGACCGCCGAGATCGGATTGACGATCAGCGAGTCGCGGAAACTGCCTTTCAGGTTCGCCCATTTCGTCTGAAAGAGCATCAGCGCGTCAATGATGATCGAGACGGCCAGGAAGACGAACGGGAAGGTGCCGGCGGCGAGAAGACTGGTGTCGAGCATGGGTTGTGCCTGTGAGTGTTCATCGTGCCGTGGGGCTAACGTGAACATAAGCCCTCGGAGCGGGGAATGGGGAAACCCGGGTTCCCCATTCCCCGCTCCGAGAGCCTATGTTCACGTGAGGCCCGCGGCGAAGCGCGCCGCCCTCTGCAACGCGGCGCTGAACATCGCGTCGCGGCTGAGGAGCCGCAGTTCGGCGGCCATGACCTCGGCCAGTGACGGCGTGACGCAGCGGGTCAGCCGGCGCACCGGGGGATGGCCGGCCACCTCCGCGCTGGTCAGGATGTGCCCCTGCTCGTCGGCGCGCTGCACGTGGAAGTCGGCGCTCACGCCATCGAGGGCCCGCAGGCGCAAGCTGGCCAGCCCCGGCGCGGCGCCCGCGGCGGCGCTGACCGGCGCGATGATGATCGTCACCAGGCGAATGGCCCGCGGCCCGACCCCGACCGCCGGGCGGCGCAGGTGCAGGCGCAGCGTCGCGCCCTCCACGCTTACTGCCTCCTCCAGCGGCGTCCAATCGAGACAGGCGGCGAGCCAGCCGGCGATGAGCAGTCCCGGCATGGGATTCAGGCGCTCACCGTCGGGCACGTAGCCGATGTCGACCTGATCGAGCCGGCGCAGATGCGGCAACAGCGGACGGGTGTCGAAGAACTGGGCGGTAAGTTCGCGCCAGGGGGTCAGCGCCGCCCATCCCAGGTCGCTCAAGGCGATCCGGCGCGCCCCGCCCGGCGGGGTTCCCGGGTCGCGATCAAAGGCGGCCATGCGCCGCAGGTCGCCCGCAGGCTCGGCCAGGTCGCGCGAGTCGATGATCAGCCGGTCAATCACCCCGCGCAGGCGGGGGAGCAACGGGTCGTCGAAGGGCGCCGGGCCGGGCAGCCAGAGGACCACCGGCAGGTCGGGCGCCAGCAGGGCCAGGATGAGCGAGGCGATCTGCGCGCTTACCGGGCCGCGGGCGTCAATGCTGATCTGCTCGCCGCAGACCTGGGGCACGCCGGGGGCGCTCAGCAGGCAGTTGGCCTGCACCCAGGCCTCGATGCGCGGCGGCGTCTCCTCGGGGCGGCAGATCGCCAGCAGGGTCCGATTGGGGTGGCTGGTCACCAGTTCACGGGCGACGGCGCCGATCCGTTCGGCCATAGCCAGGTCGGTGGCGCGGGCAATCAGGTTCAGGGTCAGGGCGCGGGTCACCGCCTCGCCGCCGGTGGCCGTCTCGGCGGTCTCTTGCCAGAGCCGTTGCAGTTCGCCCTCGATCGTGGCGCTGTCAACAAAGGGAAGCGTATTCATAGTCTGCGCCAGGCGCGGCCATCGCGGGCGATGAACGCATCGGCGGCGGCGGGCCCCCAGGCGCCGGCCTCGTAGTTGGGGAAGTCCTGCGGCGGGCCGGCGGCCCAACCCTCCAGGATCGGCGTCAGCAGCGCCCAGCTCGCCTCGACCTCGTCGCGCCGGGTAAACAGGGTGCTATCGCCGAGCATGCAATCGAGCAAGAGGCGTTCGTAGGCTTCGGGTGAGGCCACCCCGAACGAGGTCCCGTAGCGAAAATCCATCGTCACCGGGCGGATCTGGGCCTGGCCCGGCACCTTGGAGCTGAACTTGAGGGTGATGCCCTCGTCGGGCTGGATGCGGATGGCCAGGACGTTCGGTTCGATCTCGTTGACCGGCGTGTCGGCAAAGAGCAGGGTGGGCACCCTGCGGAACAGGATGGCAATCTCGCTCACCCGGCGGGGCAGGGCCTTGCCGCTGCGGAGATAGAAGGGGACGCCGGCCCAGCGCCAGTTCTCAATGAAGAACTTGAGCGCCACGTAGGTCTCGGTCTGCGAATCGGGGGCTACGCCGCGCTCGTCGCGGTAGCCGCGCATAGGCCGGCCGCTGACGCTGCCGGGGCCGTACTGGCCGCGCACGGTGAGGCGCTCCACCTCCGCCGGGGCGATGGGCCGGATCGCCCGCAGCACCTTCACCTTCTCGTCGCGCACCGCGTCGGCGTCGTAGGCCACGGGCGGCTCCATCGCCGTCAAGGTGAGCAACTGGGTGAGGTGGTTCTGGATCATGTCGCGCAAGGCCCCGGCGCGGTCGTAATAGCCGCCGCGATCCTCCACCCCGAGACTCTCGGCCACGGTGATCTGGGCGTGATCCACGTAGCGCCGGTTCCAGATCGGTTCGAAGATCCCGTTGGCGAAGCGAAACACCAGCAGGTTCTGGACCGTCTCCTTGCCCAGGTAATGGTCAATGCGGTACACCTGGCGCTCATCGAAGACGGCGAGCACCCGCCGGTTGAGGTCGCGGGCGCTCTCCAGGTCGCGGCCAAAGGGCTTTTCGATGATGATCCGCGTCCAGCCGCCGCCAGGCGAGCGATTGAGACCGTGGGCGCCGAGCTGGGCGACGATCTCGGGGTAGGCTTCGGGCGGCGTGGCCAGGTAGAAGACGCGGTTGCCGCCGGTGTCACGCGCTGCGTCAATCGCGGCCAGGCGCTCGGCGAGACGGGCGTAGCCCGCGGGGTCGTCGAAACTGGCGCGGTGGTAGAAGATCCCCTCGGCGAAACTGGCCCAGAGCGCCGCCTCCACCGGGCGCGCCCGTGAATTGGCATTGACTGCCTCAAGCAACACCTGGCGAAACGCGGCGTCGTCCCACTCGCGGCGGGCGAAGCCCACCACCGAAAAGCCGCCCGGCAGACGGCGCTCGCGGGCCAGGTTATAGAGCGCCGGCACCAGCTTGCGGCTGGTCAGGTCGCCGCTGGCGCCGAAGATGACGACGATGCACGGCTCGGGGGTGCGCCAGAGCCGCAGTCCTGCCCGCAGCGGATTTTCGAGGGGGGTGGCGACGCTGTCGCTCATCGTGATGATCACTCCGCCGCCGTCTTCACCGCGTGCCCGCCGAACTGCTGGCGCAGAGCCGCCAGCACTTTCGCGCTGAAGCTATCCTCCTGGCGCGAGCGGAAGCGCATCTGCAGCGACAGGGTGATGATCGGCGCCGGCACGTCCAGGTCAATCGCCTCCTGCACCGTCCAGCGGCCCTCGCCGCTATCCTGCACATAGCCGCGAATCCCGGCGAGCGCCGGGTCCTGGGCAAAGGCCCGTTCGGCCAGTTCGAGCAGCCACGAGCGCACCACGCTGCCCTGGTTCCAGAGATGGCTGATGCGCTGCAGGTCGAAATCGTAGCGCGACTGGCGGAGGATCTCGAAGCCTTCGGCGTAGGCCTGCATCATGCCGTACTCGATGCCGTTGTGGATCATCTTCACAAAATGGCCGGCGCCGTGCGGACCGCAGAGCATGTAGCCGTCGGGCGGGGCAAGGGTTCTCAGCAGTGGTTCGACGTAGGCGAAGGTGTCGGGATCGCCGCCGACCATGGTGCAGTACCCCAGATCCAGGCCCCAGATGCCGCCACTGACGCCCGCGTCGAGGAAGCGGATGCCGTGGGCCGCCAGGTGCTCCGCATGGGCAATGCTGGCGCGGTAGTTGTTGTTGGCGCCGTCGATCAGCACATCGCCGGGTTGCAGCAGCGGGGTAAGACCGGCAATATGCGCGTCGGTGGCCTCTCCTGCCGGCAGCATCAGCCAGACGACCCGCGGCGCGGGCAGGGCGCCGACCAGTTCCTCGAGGGTGCGGGCCGCCACGGCGCCGTGCGCGTCCGCCAGTTCACGCGCCTTCTCGAAGGTGCGGTTGTGGACCACCACCCGGTGCCCGCCACGCAACAGGCGGATGGCCATGTTGGCCCCCATGCGGCCCAGGCCGATCAAGCCAAGTTCCATACATGCTCCTGAAGGATGCGAAGACACAGTCCACACCTGCGGCGCCCTCCCGGAGAGGCGCGGGGAGGCGCGGCCTTCCCACTGCCTCCTGTTCCGCCTACGGCGGGCGGAAGAGGAACGATCGCGAAGGGCACGGCCCCCGAGAACGGGTGCGCAACGGACCAGGCAGCGCAACCATGTCTGGCCCGCGCCGGGGCATTATACCATTTTAGATTGGAGGTTCTAACGTGAACATAGGCTGCTGGAGCAGGGATGTGGGGAAACCTGGTTTCCCCACGCCCCCGCCCGCGGGAAGGTGAGGGCGCAGCCCTTGCGCAGGGGGATGGGGAAAGCGGGTTTCCCCGTATCCCCACCTGGGGGGAGGGTTTGGGCGGGCGCAGCCCTCCCAGGAAGAACCTTTTTTCATCCCGTCGGTGTATGGCGCAGCCGCATGGGGACGGCTGGATGGTCACCTCACATTGCCGGCTATGGCGTCCCAATGAGACCTGGCGATAGAATGGGGACACCTGTGGTATGCTACGAAGAAGCCTGGATTTCCATGGAACCTGAGGAAAAAAAGGATCACCTATGGCCCATGCGCGGCGTGGCTGGGACCCATCGCTCTGGGTCAGCCTCAAGCCTTTTGGCATCGGCGAGCAGCGCCCCAACAACTACCTGGAGATCTGGAAGGCGCTGGTCGAAAACCGTGACCAGTTGCCCTACGCCTGGCGCATCCTGAGCCAGGGTGTCTGCGATGGCTGCGCCCTGGGCACCACCGGTCTGAGTGACTGGACCTTAAGCGGCGTGCACCTCTGCAACATCCGCCTGCGCCTGCTGCGCCTCAACACCATGCCACCCTTCGCTCCCTCGCTCCTCGCCGATGCGCGGCCACTCGCCGGCAGGTCCAGCGGCGACCTGCGCGCCCTGGGCCGGCTGCCGTGCCCCCTGGCGCGCCGGCGCGGCGAGGCCGGCTTTCGGCCCCTGAGCTGGGATGCGGCGCTGGATCTGGTAGCAGGGCGCATCCGCGCCACCACTCCCGAGCGCCTGGGGTTTTACCTCACCAGTCGGGGCATGCCCAACGAGAGCTACTACATGGCCCAGAAGGCCGTGCGGGCCATGGGCACGAACTCGATTGATAATGCCGCCCGCCTCTGCCACGCCCCCAGCACCGTGGCGCTCAAGGGCAGCCTGGGCGTCGGCGCGACCACCTGTTCTTACAGCGACTGGCTGGAAACCGACCTGATCGTCTTCATCGGCTCGAACGTGGCCAACAATCAGCCCGTCGCCACCAAGTATCTCTACCACGCCCGGCGCAACGGCGCGCGCATCGTCTGTGTGAATAGCTACCGCGAGCCGGGGATGGAGCGCTACTGGATCCCCTCGATCGCCGATAGCGCTCTCTTCGGCACCAGACTGGCCGAGACGTTTTTCCTCATCAACACCGGCGGCGACGTGGCCTTTCTCAACGGTGCGCTCAAACACATCCTCGCCGAAGGATGGCACGACGCCGAGTTCGTGGGCCGCTACACCAGTGGGTTCACCGCGCTCCGCGCTTGCCTCGATGCGCAGAGCTGGGAGGAGCTCGAGGCGGAGTCAGGCGCGAGCCGGGCCGAGATGCGCCAGTTGGCCGAACTGGTGCGCGACGCCCGGCGGGCCGTGTTTGTCTGGAGCATGGGGGTGACCCAGCACGCTCATGGCGAGGACGGGGTGCGGGCCATCCTCAACCTGGCCCTGAGCAAGGGCTTCGTCGGGCGTCCCGGCTGCGGCGTGATGCCCATCCGCGGCCATTCGGGGGTGCAGGGCGGCGCCGAGATGGGGGCCTACGCCACGGTGTTCCCCGGCGGCGAGCCGATCACCGAGGCCGCCGCCGAACGTCTGGAGCGGCTGTGGGGCTTCCGCCCGCCTGTCCAGGCAGGGATGACCACCCCCGAAATGATCGAGGCGGCCTTCCGCGGCGAACTCGATGTCCTCTTTGCCGCCGGCGGCAACTTTGTGGAGGTGATGCCCGACCCGGAGCATGCCCGCGCGGCGCTGGAGCGTGTTCCGCTGCGGGTGCATATGGACATCGTGCTCTCCAGCCAGATGCTGATCGAGCCGGCCGATACGGTGCTGCTGCTCCCCGCCGCCACGCGCTACGAGATCCCCGGCGGCGTCACCGAAACCAGCACCGAACGGCGGGTTATCTTCAGCCCCGAGATCCCCGGCCCACGCGTGCCCCAGGCCCGCTGCGAGGCCGAGGTCTTTGCCGACCTGGCCGCCCGCGTGCGCCCCGATCTGGCCGACCGGCTGCGCTACCGGGGCATGGCCGCCATCCGCGAGGAGATCGCCCGAGTGATCCCCTTCTACGACGGCATCCAGCGCCTGCACAAGCAGGGCGACCAGTTCCAGTACGGTGGGCCGCACCTCTGCGCGGGGTGGCGCTTCCCCACCCCCGACGGCAAGGCGCGTTTCTTCCCCGTGACGCCACCGCGCGTCGCTGTGCCCGAGGGTCTCTTCCGCCTCAGCACGCGCCGTGGGAAGCAGTTCAATACCATGGTGCACGAGCAGCGCGACGCGCTCAACGGCGCGACCCGCGACGCGGTGCTGATGAACCGCGCCGACGCCGCGCGCCTGGGGCTGCGCGACGGTGACGCGGTTCGCCTGGTGAATGAGCGCGGCGAGTACCGGGGTCGGGTGCTGCTGGCGCCGCTCCGGCCAGGCAACTTGCAGGTCCACTGGCCCGAAGCCAATCACCTGTTGAGCCGCGACACCTGCTCGCCGGAGGCCCGCATCCCCGATTACAACGCTCTGGTGCGGGTCAAGCGCGCATGAGTTGCGCGCCAGGGTGATGCGAGGAAGTCAGGGCCTGCAGCGCCGGCAAGAGGAAGATGATCTGGCGCAATACCTTTCACATAACAGGACGTACGCGGTGAAGGGGTGCGGGGAGGTAAAGCCTCCCCGTTGCCCGCCCGCAGCGGCCAGGCGGCCTGGCGCAACCCCCACGGCCCTCCCGCCGCGGGCGGGCAACAACCGAGTAGTGGACGGCCGCAGGCCCTCCACCAACCGGGCACCGACGCGGTATCGGCCAGAGACCTGCCCTGTCGGGTTCAGCTTCGGGCCATGCGCTTGCGCTCAAAAGCCCGGCCTGGTTTGCGAACGCTTCGCAAAGGCGCCATAGCGCCGGCGCTGGAGTATCTCCTGCACCTGAGGCGCCATCAGTTCATTCAAGATCAGCACCAGCGCGACGATCCAACCCATCAACGCTCCGCCCACCATCCCGACGCCGATCAGCGTGGCGATAATCGAGATCATATCCATGGTTCACCTCAGTTCTCTATGCGGCTATGCCGCACACTACTAACGTGAACATAGGCTGCGGGAGCAGGGGTGTGGGGCAACCGGGTCTCCCCACGCCCCCGCCCCCGCAGAGGAATGGGGCAACCGGGTTTCCCCATCCCCTGCGCGAGGGCTGCGCCCTCCCAGACCCGCTCACCGGGTAGGAGTCTGGGGAAACCCGGTTGCCCCATGCTCCTCTCTGAGAGCCTGTGTTCACGCCAGGCCTCGTCATCATGACAGTACCAGGGACCACCGCAGGCAGTTAGAGGAAGACTTCAACAGCGACAGGAGCAGATCTCCCGCCACGAGGAGGGAAGGTTCATGACCAGACGCGGAGCGCAGCGGATTGAGGTGTGGACGTTCAGCGACGGCGCCCTGCGGTCCCGCCGCGATGAACTGGCGGTCGAGGAGCCGCTCGAATTTCGGGTGCGGGCGGGAGAGGCGCAGCGCAGCCTGGCGATCACCATGCGCACGCCGGGCCACGACTTTGAACTGGCTGCCGGCTTCCTCCTTAGCGAAGGCCTGATTGCCGGTCGCCAGGATATCGCGCGGATCGCCTACTGTGTGGACCCGCAGATCGACGGCGAACAGCGTTACAACATCGTCCAGGTGGTGCTGCGGGGTGAGGAGTTGCCGGATCTGACAACCTTCACCCGGCACTTCACGGTCGGGAGCGCCTGCGGAGTATGTGGCCGCGCCGGGCTGGAGACGCTGCGCGGGCGCGGCTGCACGGCCCTGGCGCCGGGGCCTGTCATCCATCCCGAGGTCATTACGGCCCTGCCGCAACGGCTCTACGCCGTCCAGGGGTTGTTCAGCCGCACGGGAGGGCTGCACGCCGCCGCGCTCTTCGATCCGGTGGGTGAGTTGCTGGTTTCCCGTGAGGATATCGGGCGCCACAACGCCCTGGATAAACTCATCGGCTGGGCGCTTCTGGAAGGGCGCCTACCGCTCGCCAGCGGGGTGTTGCTGGTGAGTGGCCGCGCCAGCTATGAGATCGTACAGAAGGCCCTGGTGGCCGGCATTCCGATCGTGTGCGCCGTCTCGGCGCCAAGCAGCCTGGCGGTGCACCTGGCCCGCGAGTTCGGGATGACCCTCGTCGGCTTCGTCCGTGGCGCGCGTTTCAACGTCTATGCGGGGGTAGAACGCATAGGGCCGCCTGCCGGTGCAGTGCCCATGTGATCGATCGCTCTTCTTGCGGCGTCTCGATGACGCTTTGGTATTGCCCGCGTAGACGCGACGAGGGCGGGACGCCCGCGCTCCCAGGCGCGTGGGTTGCCCCGAGTGTGAACAGGCACGGGCGCCGGACGCTCCGGTGGGCAAGGGTTGGGGAACTCCGCGGTTCACTGCCGGCGCAAACACGAAAGGGAGGGTGCAACCCCTCCCCTTCGGCTGTGTCTATGTGGTTCAATCAGCCGACGTTGATGGTGATCTTGCGAGGCTTGACCTCCTCAGCCTTGGGCACGCGCAGCGTCAGCACGCCGTGCTCCAGGCGGGCCTCGATGGCATCGCCGCGAACCGTGCTCGGCAGGGTGATGGTGCGGCAGAAGCGGCCATAGCGGCGCTCGATGCGGTGATAGTTGCGCTCCTGCTCCTCGCTGCTCTTCTTCACCTCACCACTGATCGAGAGCACCCCGTTCTCGATGGTGACGTTCAGATCCTCAGGCTTCATCCCCGGTACCGCCAGCTCCACGAGGTAGGCGTCGGGGGTCTCGCTCAGGTCGAGCGCGGGCACGAAGCTGCCATCGCGCGCGGGCAGCATCGGAACGAAGCTCTCCTCGAACAGGCGGTTCACGGCCTCACGCAGGGTCATCGCCTCCTGGAACGGATCCCAACGGGTCAGGTTCGTCATCTTGCCACCTCCATACGTGTTGTTGCTTGCTCAGTTCGTCGCTGCCGGTGCAGCGCTTTCGTTCTGGCGCTACTGTAACGCGGAAGTGTTAGATGAATGTCTAACTGATGTTAGAGAGGCGTAAATGGTGGGGAGGCGGGGAGGT
>Ga0209017_10002099_pt1 | contig 13540 bp, 12 predicted proteins | sample YNPBryunderm2012_FD_185812 | JGI IMG/M metagenome (GOLD analysis project Ga0209017, IMG submission 185812) | Anoxygenic and chlorotrophic microbial mat microbial communities from Yellowstone National Park, USA - YNP Bryant MS undermat 2012... ... | reverse complement strand
CCACGGCTAAGAGCATAGTTACGAGGATGGGCCGTACCCGTTCGTGCAAGGCCACTCGCAGGTGCCGATGCAGGGTTACCGGATGACGGCTAAGGGTCTGGATGCGATTCAGGAGGACGGTGCCATTGAGGGTGGCCAGGCCCAGGACGCTTACCAGGCCAATAGCCGCTGAGAAGCTAAATGGTAACCCCCGCAGGGCGAGGGCTACCATGCCCCCTGCCGGTGCCGAGAGCGAGACCACCAGCACCAGCCCCACCGCCCCCCACCGCCGCAGGGTAAAGTACATCAGCATCGCCACCAACAGGATCGTCAGCGGCCCGATCCACAAGAGGCGCAACCGAGCCTCCTGATAGTTTTGCCATTGCCCCCCATACTGGATGAAGTAGCCCGCTGGGAGGGTCAGCTTTTTCGCCCGGGCCTGAATGTCTTCCACCACTGGCAAGGCCCCCCGCCCCCGGACGTTGATTCCCAAAATGTACGCTCTTTCGCCATTGGCATGGGGGATCTCGTTGTAGCTGGGGACCAGCCGCACCTCGGCGATGCTGGATAGGGGGACATAGCTACCGCGGCCAGTGGGGATAGGAAGAGCCTCCAACTGCGCTAACGAAGGCGAGACACCGAGCCGCAGCGCAGTGCTAATGCGCCTTTCGCCAGCGTAGACCTCTCTCAGGGGCAGGCCGATACGGAAGGCCTGCACCCGCCGCTGAGCTTCACCTAAGTCTACCCCATAAAAGGTCAGCAGCTCGGGGCGCCAGCGCACTTCTACCGCCGTCGCCCCAAAAAAGAGCGGCCGGGAAAGATCAGCTACGCCCGGTATCCCTTCACACAGCTGAGCCAGCTGCTCCCCATACGTCATGAGCGTATCGAGATTGGGGCCCACGAGCTTGATGACGATATCTGTCCGAGCCCCTGCCAGGAGCTCATTAAACCGCATCTGAATCGGCTGCTGCACCCCGAAAAAAATCCCCGGAAAGTGCGCCGTGAGGAGCGCTTTCATAGAGTCCGCCAGCTCAGCCCGCGCCAGCGGCGCATCCGGCCGAATGTGCACAATCAAATCGGCACTTTCGACGAACATAGGGTCCATCGGGATCTCCGACGTCCCGATCTTGGCCACCACCCGCGAAAAAGCCCAGCCCATCTTATCCAGCAGGAGCCTACTGATGCGCTCGCAGTAGGTGATGGTTTCGGAGAGCGCAACCCCCGGGGGCAGGCGCGTCTCCACCGCAAAGTCGCCCTCATTCAGCTCGGGTAGAAAAATCGCATCCGACACCCGGAGGAGATAGCCGCCTAACCCCACCCAAACCCCCCACGCCAAAAGGGGAAGATAGGGACGGCGCATGCTAAACCGATACGCTTGCCAGGCCAGCTCGCGCATCTTTTCGAAGAACCGCTCGCTGAGTGGGGGCTTTTGGCTACTGTGCGGGCGTAAGAACTGGGCGGATAGCCAGGGAACCAGCGTTAGGGACAGGATCAGGGCGCCTAAGAGCGCATATACCATTGTCAATACCATGGGGCGAAACATCTTTCCCTCGACACCCCGCAGAAAGAGAAGCGGCACATAAACCGACAGAACTACCAGCTCGCCAAAGAGGCTGGCCTGCCGAATCCGGATGGAGGCGACTTCGGTAGCGAGGCGGCGGTCTTTTTCGGTGAGAAGGCGGGTCAGGACAGCTTCGACCAGGATCACGCTGCCGTCTACAATCAGGCCGAAGTCAATCGCCCCTAAGCTCATGAGGTTGGCCGACTCGCCGCTGAAATACAGCCCTGCCAGCGCAAAGAGCATCGAGAGCGGTATCACCAGCCCGACGATGAGACCCGCCCGCCAGCTTCCCAAAAGCAACGTCAGGAGGCCAACTACGATCAGCGCTGCCTCTAAAAGGTTCGTAGAAGCGGTAGCCAAAACCCGCTCTATCAGCTCCTCCCGGTTCAGGAAGGGCACGACCCGAATCCCATAGGGCAGCTGGGGCTCTAAGCGCGCAATCTCTGCTTTGAGGCGGGAGACGACCTGGGCGGTATTTTCGCCTTTACGCACGAGGACGATGCCGCCCACCACCTCGCCGAGGGTATCTTTGACTAAGGCGCCATAACGGGGCAGGTGTCCCTCTTCCACCCGCGCCACATCCCGTAGGAGCAGCGGCCGCCCCCCATAGGTCCCCACGACGCTCCGGAGAATATCCTCCGGACTGCGCCACAGGCCATCCACGCGCAGGGCGATGGTTTGGGCTTGTCTCTCGATGTAGCCCACACCCAGGAGCTGATTCGACTGCAGAAGGGCCCGTTCCAGATCTGTCAGGGTGAGCTTGTACCGGCTCAGCGCGGCGAGGTCTGCTACGACCTCCCAGCGCCGCACATACCCCCCGAAGCTGCTGATATCTGCCACACCCGGCACCTGAATGAGGAAGCGGCGGATGATCCAGTCCTGGACCGCGCGCAGTTCTGTCGGGGAGACGGGCGTCCGTGGCACGAGGTAGTACTGGTAGGCTTCGCTTAGGCCGGTACTGAGAGGGCCGATTTCTGGCTGGACGCCCGGTGGCAGCTGTGTGCCTACCGCCATGAGCCGCTCAAGAATCGCTGCCCGGGCCTGTGCCAAATCCTCCCCCTCTTCAAATATCAGCGTAATCAGCGAGAGTCCCGTGCGGGAGATAGAACGCCATTCCACCCGTCGGGGGAGCGTCGCTAAAGCCTGCTCTAACGGCCGCGTCACGAGTAGCTCCACCTCACTCGCCGAATACCCGGGCGCATACGCATACACCTGCACCTGGTTATTCGTGATGTCCGGTACCGCATCTACCAGGAGATGACTCGTCCCATACAGGCTAAATGCCAAAAAGCCCACCAGCACCACCCCCGTAAACACCGACGAACGGATACTGAGCCGCAAAAGGGCTTCCCACACCGGTCAAAGGTAAGAGGCCTTCTTGTACGCCGGGGCTATCTATCCGCTTTACGGCGCGGAATAAGGGTCGGTGAGCGATTGCGCCCAGGCCCAGAGCGAGGGAAACGCCTCATCCGCCCACTCAGGCCCGGGGTCCGGCTCCGTGGAAGCCACCCACACCGTGTACATGTCTAACCGCCGCCCAAATTCCATATCCCGAATATGATTCCCCACCATCACACTCCGGGCAAACACTATCTCTGGAAAGTCCGCCTGCGCCGCATGCGCCATGCCAGGATTGGGCTTGCGATAAGGGCTCTCCGCGTCCATATCGGTACAGGCATAAATCTTATCAATCCGTCCACCCCGGGCGTGAATCATGCTCAGCATCCGGAAGTGTATCTCTTCCAGGTCTTTTTCGGTCATGAGCCCTTTGCCTACGCCGCGCTGGTTGGTGACGATGAGGATTCGTCCGAAGATGGGAGATAGCTTGGCAAGGGCTTCCAGGGCACCGGGCTCAAAAGCGAACTCTTCCCACGTGCGGATATAGTCGCCGGATTTTTCGCGGTTGATCACGCCATCCCGGTCGAGGAAAAGCGTCCAGCTTTTATCAAGCGTGGGCCGGGAGGTAGGTCTGCGCGCGATCATAGTCTTCGGGAATGCCGATGTCAATGAAGGGGAGGTTCGGCAGCTGATGAGCGTAGAGGCGTAGGGCGGCAGGCTTCTGCAGCGCCTCCTGGAGGTAGGTCTCCCAGGAGAAAGCCGGGGGGAAGGCGTGCTTTTCCCACCAGGTGCGGCGAATGAGGTAGAGGCCGGCGTTGATCCAGCCGCTGTGGCGCGGGGCTTTTTCCTGGAAAGCCTGGACCCAGCCGTCCGGGGAGATTAGGAGCGTGCCGTATCGGTCCGCTGGCGAAACGGAGACGCTGACCAAGCTCACATCGGCGCCCTTTTGCAGGTGCGCCTGATAAAATGGCTCTATGGCCGCCGGGCAAAAGGTATCGCCATTTACCACGAGAATGTGGGGGCTTGTCGTGTGGGACCACGCATGTCGGATAGCGCCGCCGGTACCCAGCGGCTCCTTCTCCACGACAAAATCCACCGCAAAGGGCCATGCTTGGGAGGCGAGCCAGCGCTGGATAGCCTCGGCCTGGTAGCCTAAGGCGAAAACAAGCCGTTTGAGTCCATGGCGGGCCAGGTAGGAAAGCACATAGCTCAGAAACGGCTTGCCGGCGACGGGCGCTAAGGGCTTAGGCAGGTCGGGAAGCACCGCCCGCAGCCGCGTCCCCAATCCCCCCGCCAGGATTATTCCTTCTACAGGTGCCATGAGACGAGGCCGTGCTTGACAAAGTGATAATCAAAAAATCGGCCCTGGAAGGGGGCGAGGGCTTTTTGCACGGCATAGCGGGTTTCGCCGGGACAGTAAAACACCATAAAGCCGCCGCCGCCTGCGCCAGAGACTTTACCGCCGGTGGCGCCCGCAGAGAGGGCCGCCTGATAGATCGTCTCCAATAGCGGCGTAGATACATGCGAGGCCACCCGCCGCTTGTATTCAAAACCCTCATGTAGAATCCGCCCAATCTCATCTATCCGGCCTTTGAGCAGTGCCTCCTTCATGTGGAAAGCCTCTTCTTTTAGCCGGTGGGTGGCTTCCAGGGCCGCCTTGTCGCCTCGGACAATATGGCTCTTTTGCTCCTCGATGATCTGAGAGGAGAGGCGGCTGGTGTCGGTGTAAAAGAGCAGCAGGTTGTGCTCTAACTCGTACAGATATTCCGGGCGAATACGGAGCGGATTGACGATGACACGCTCGTCCGCGTAAAACTCCATGAAGTTCACGCCGCCAAAGGTGGCGGCATACTGGTCTTGGCGTCCGCCGGCCTGGCCCAGGTCTATCCGCTCAATCTCATAGGCCAATCGGGCGATGTCATATTCCCCCAAAGGGAGGACCAGCCACTCCACAAAAGCCCCAATAAGGGCCACTACCAGCGTAGAACTCGTGCCGAGGCCTGAGCCTGGTGGCACATCCACATGCGAAATCAGATGGCAGGGGAGAGGCTTTCCCGTCAGAGCGGCCATGCGATTATAGACGCCCCGATGGAGAAGAAGCGGCTCCTCCATGGGGAGCTTCTCCGTAGCAGGAAGCACTACCCGTTCTCCCCGGTCCACCGCTTCTAAGATCACGTGCGGCTCCTCCAGTGGCCGAATGCTGGCATGCGCGTAGAGGGAAATGGTGGCATTGAGTACGGCACCGCCATACAGATCACAGTAGGGACTCACATCTGTCCCGCCTCCTGATAGGCCGATTCGGAGGGGGGCCCGACTGCGGTATATCATGCTGCAAAGTTATCGGGCGAAGGTCTCCTGAGTCCAGGTCCAGAGCTTGGCGGCGAGGGTCTCCCAGCGCAGTTCGTTTCTGGCCCGAACAAAGTCCGCCTGAAAAGCCTCCCGCCGTGTCTGGATGAGCTTTTGGATCCCTTCGGCCAGGCCTTCTATGGAGGTTTCTACGATAATCCCCCCTCCGAAGGCTTCTACCACTTCATACAGGCCTCCCACCCGCGTCACCAAAATAGGACATTCATACTGGTAGGCCCAGAAGGGATGGCCGCTTTGCGTAGCTGCGCGATAAGGCAGGATTAACGCATGGGCCGCCCGGAAATAATGCCCGAAGTCTGCCTGCGGCACGAAGCCCGGCCGCCACACTACCCGCTCAGCAATCCCCAGCTCTTCTACAAGGGCCCGATAGGGCGCCTCCGGCTCGTAAAACTCCCCCGCTACGATAAGCTGCCAGTCGGGCGTGATATGAGGCAGCACCCCCGCCCATGCCCGTAAAAGCATATCTAAACCCTTGTACGGACGTACCAGCCCCATGAAAAGCAAATACTGCTTCTCAGGGGAAAGGTTTAGCCGGGCACAGGCTGCCTCCCGGCTGGTTTGGGGGTCTACCTCCGCTGGAAAAAGCGGATGCCAGAAAAAAGCCACGGCCTTGGGGGTATATGCTCGCCAGGCGGCTTCTACAGCCCGACTCAGCGTAAAAGCCCCATCCATCGCTTCAACAAAGCTCTTCCTAAAAAACGCATCGCCTAAACGCCGCTCATGTGGATTAAAGTTGTGAATAAGCCCGAGGTGGATAGCGGATGGGTGGAGCTTTCGCAGCCTTTTAGCAATGAGCGAACTGGAGAAGCCCATCAAGGGCAGCCAGAAGGGATAAATCACAAGGTCGGGACGCCAGTGGGCAATACGCTGAGCTGCTGGGCCCCACGTAAGGGGATTGAAAGCGTGGATGAGGCGTGTGAGAGGCACCGGTGGGGGTGGCTCATCCGAAAGCTGATTTCGCCGAAAAAGCCACCGCGGATACTGAACTGTATACGTAAAAAGATGCACATCATGCCCCGCATTCTGCAAGCCTCGTGCGAAATGGTTGGAGAAATTGGCGATCCCTCCCCGAAAGGGATAGCTGGGACCCACGATGGCGATCCGGCCCACGCAGCGAAAGTACAAGTAGCATAGCTTTGTCGGGATGGAGCCGATTGGGCCGATTCAGGGTGGATGGATAGAGGTGATTACTGGAGGGATGTTTTCGGGGAAGACGGAGGAGCTTTTGCGGCGGGTGCGACGGGTGCAGCTGGCGGGTCAGACCGTCCGCCTCTTCAAACCCGACATAGACACCCGCTACCACCCCTCTGACATCGTTTCACACGACCAGACCCGTCTGGAAGCCGTCCCCGTCTCAAACTCCCAAAGTCTCTACCTTCTGAGCAGTGATGCACAGGTCATCGCCATTGATGAGGCGCAGTTTTTTGACATGGGGTTGGTGGAGGTGGCAGACCGCCTCGCCGATGAGGGCAAGCGCGTGATTATTGCTGGGCTGGACATGGATTATCGGGGGCGGCCATTTGGGCCGATGCCTTACCTCATGGCAATAGCGGAGTTTGTCACCAAGCTGCACGCTATATGCGTTTATACTGGGGAGCTGGCCCACTACTCGCACCGCAAGGAGGCCACCGATGAGCAGATTCGCTTAGGGCACAAGGATGTTTATGAGCCGGTCTCGCGGCGAATTTTCCGGCAATGGCGGCTCAGAGAAGGGCATTAGACTACTTTGAGCGGGTGTGGGCGGTGGTGCGGGCTGTGCCGCCTGGCCGGGTGACGACCTACAAGGCCATTGCCGCTTACCTCGGTAGTCCGCAAGGCGCCCGCTTAGTAGGCTATGCCATGAATGCCTCCCACACCGCCTACCCGCCTGTCCCGGCCCACCGCGTGGTCAACTACAAAGGCTACCTCACCGGCAAGTTTCATTTCCCTACCCCTACCACGATGCAGGCCCGCTTGGAAGCCGAAGGCATCCGCATAGACAATGACCAGGTGCAGGACTTTGAGAAGGTCTTCTGGGATCCTGCCCAGCACCTACCCCTCCCCGAGGTGTTCCTTGCAGGGGGGGACTCAGAAGGAGGTTAGGCTATTTTCCAGCCATACTCCTTGTGGGAAGGGGCGTGAGTTTTTTGCCGCGTGCTTAGGATTACGGATAAAACAGGGCGCTGACAGACTCGTGTTGGTGGATGCTGCGCAGCGCCTGGGCAAAGATAGGGGCTACTGACAGGACCCGGATCTTGGCGTGTGCCTGCCGCAGGGGGAGGGTATCGGTAACGATGAGCTCTTCTATGGGAGAGTTGGCGATGCGTTCATAGGCGGGGCCCGAGAGGACGGGGTGGGTGACGCAAGCGCGGATGGACAGGGCGCCCTCTTGATGCAGGAGCTCGGCGGCTTTGACGAGGGTGCCGGCGGTGTCCACCAGGTCGTCCACAATGAGGGCATGTTTGCCCCGTACATCGCCGATGAGCCGCATAGAGTGGACGGCGTTAGCCTGAGCCCGGTATTTGTCCACGAGGGCCAGTTCGGCATGAAGGTAGCGGGCGTACTTACGGGCACGGGGGGCCCCACCTGCATCCGGCGAAACAATCACCAGCGGGTCCAGCTTTAGCGACTGAATGTACGGGATGTGCACGACAGAGGCTTCCAGGTTGTCTAAGGGGATGTTGAAGAAGCCCTGAATCTGCCCAGCGTGTAGGTCCATCGTCACCACCCGCGAAGCCCCAGCACTTTCTAAGAGGGTAGCGATCAATTTGGCGCCGATAGAGACACGGCCTTCCTCTTTGCGGTCTTGACGCGCATAGCCGTAGTAGGGGATGACGGCGGTGATTTCTGCGGCGGAAGCCCGCCGGGCCGCATCAATCAAAAGAAGAAGCTCTAAAAGGTTTTCTGCCGGTGCCTGGGTAGATTGGATAAGGCACACATGCGCGCCGCGAATGGATTCTTCATATTTCGGGAGAATCTCCCCATCGGCGAAACGTTGTATCTGAAGGGTGCCCAGCCCCTGTTCGTATGCCGCCGCTATCTTTTCCGCTAAGGAGCGGGACGCAGAACCTGCAAAAAGCTTTAGCGGCGCACCACTATTCACGGAAGTTGCCCGGGGAGGATTCGAACCCCCACACGCAGACCCAAAATCTGCTGTCCTACCGTTAGACGACCGGGCAGGATTGGATTGGCACAAAGGTACGACAATTTTCGCTATGTCAAGGGGGGAGGTAACGCACTTCGGGCGTGAGCGCGATGCCCCAGGTTTGCACCACGAGCTGCTGGACATAACGGGCGAGGGCTTCTACCTCATCTGGGGTGGCCTCCCCCGTATTTTCCAGTACGAGGGCATGGTGGGGACTCACGCGGGCTTTCCCTATCTGGAAGCCTTTGAGGCCGGCTTTCTCAATCAGCCAGGCGGCGGGAACCTTATACTGGCCTGGGGCTACCTGCCGGATGGGGGCCTCAGGTGCTTTTTCTCGCAGACTTCGTGCCTCCTCCTCAGGAAGGATGGGATTCTTGAAGAAGCTCCCAGCGCTCCCTTTTGGAGAGAGTTTACGCATTCGGATGGCCCGTACGGCCTGATACACCTGCCACGGGTCATTAGTGCCCCTTTCTCCGAAGACCCGTTCCAGGTCCGGATAGGTCAAAACCGGCCGAAATCGCCGCCAGAGACGCAAGCGCACCCGCGTAATCAAAAACCGGTCCTGCCATTCGGGCGTCTGAAAGATACTGTGTCGGTAGCTATATTCGCACGCTTGCGCCGATAGGCGTAGCCATCGCCGCCTCTGCCTATCCCACCCATATACGCTCACCACAAATGGCGCCAGCTCCACCCCATACGCCCCAATATTCTGGACGGCTGCACCCCCGACATTCCCTGGAATGGCCGCTAAGTTTTCCAAACCATACCACCCCCGTGCCAGACAAAAGCGCACAAATCCATCCCAGCTTTCCCCGGCCGCCACCTCTACCTCTACTGCTTCCGAGCCCTGCTGAATAACCTCGTATCCTCGCAAATAGCGCGTAGAAAGCACCGCCGGTAAGTCCCCTAAGGGTAAAATATTCGTCCCTTCCCCAATAAGATACCGTGCCTTTTCTGCCATTTCGGGGACATCAGCCTCCGAAGAAGGCAAAAGCAACTCTGCAGCCTGAACAGGAAGACGAAAACTATGATAATCAGTCAGCCGAACGCCCACGCAGCCGCTGACGAATGTTTTCTACGAGGCCCAGTGCCTCCTGGCTCACACTTTTCCAACTGCGCCGGAGAATATCCCGCATGCGCTTCTCAAACTCATACTGTTCGGCGCAGTAGTTACAATCTTGAATGAGGCGCTCGACTTCTTCGCGACTTTTACCGCTGAGCTGTCCATCCAGGAAAAGCTCCAACTTTTGGATGATAACCTCGCATTCCTCGGGTGAGTAGGGCGAATCCGGCCGGCTAAGCCCGATCCCCTGCTTATTAGTCTTCCCAGGTTTCATATCCCAAAGACGCAGCATAATCAATAAGTAGTTCGCGAAGGATTTTTCGAGCTCGGTGTAGACGCGAGCGCACAGTTCCTATGCGCAAGCCCGTGATCTGAGCGATTTCTTTGTAAGAGAAGCCCTCTATGTCCGCTAAGATGATAAGCATCCGAAAGTCTTCTGGGAGTTGCATGAGGGCTTTGGTGACCTCGTCGCCGAAGTGGCCTTCTACAGGGTCCTGGTAGTTGTGGTAGGCGTGGATGTCTTCAATATTGTAGATGGCTTCTTCGTTGTAGGCTTCCATGGAGGAGACGGGGTGTTTCGTGGCTTTTCGGTAGTGGTTGATGAAGGTATTCCGCAGGATGCGGAGGAGCCAGGCTTTGGCGTTGGTGGAGGGTTTATACTGGTAGAGGAAGCGGTAGGCGCGGAAGAGGGTTTCTTGCGTCAGGTCTTGGGCGAGGCTGCGTTCGCCCGTCAGCCTAAACGCAAAATGATACACGGAGGAGGTGTGGGGAAGCATCTCCCGCTCAAAGAGCTCGTCATACCGGAGCTTCTCCTCGGGGGAGAGCTGCGGCATCGGCTTGGGCTTGCGACCGCGGGTGCGGATTTCGTCGGACATATAGGCTAAGTTAACGATTTTTAGGCGTGTGGAGTTGCATGTTGGGCAAAGACCGTAGGGAGCGCATAGGCTAAGACTTCCTCAATGGTCTTCACATAATGGAGGCGGAGGTTGGAGAGGAGGTCGGGTTCTATTTCGGCGACATCTTTTTGGTTGGCGTGGGGGAGGAGGACATCTTCTATGCCGGCGCGGATAGCGGCGAGGAGCTTTTCTTTGATGCCGCCGACGGGGAGGACTTTACCGCGCAAGGTGATTTCGCCGGTCATAGCTAAGGAAGCCCGAATCGGCTGATTGGTAGCTAAGCTCACCAGTGCTGTCAGAAGGACCACCCCGGCCGAAGGGCCGTCTTTGGGAATAGCCCCCGCAGGCACATGCAGATGGATATTATGCGTCTTAAACCACTTGGGTTCTACACCCGAAACCGCCCGAGCTAAATAGTACGCCAAGGTCGCTGACTCTTTCATAACATTACCCAGACGACCGGAAAGGCTGAGTTTACCTTCACCCGGAATGGCAATGGTCTCTATATATAGCACATCGCCCCCATAAGGCGTCCACGAGAGTCCTATGCCCACGCCAGGGCGGAGGTCCGACTCATAGGTTTCTTTCAGGTAGCGGGGCATTCCAAGGATAGCCTCTAAGGTGTCCGGAGAGATGGTGATGCGTTTGGGGGACTTTTTTTCTGCGATTTGGAGGGCAGTCCAGCGGGCTAAGGCGGCTAAGTTTCGTTGGAGCTGGCGCACGCCGGACTCCAGGGTGTAGTTTTCAATCACGCGGGCGATGGTTTCGCTGGGGACAAACCATTGGGTTTTGCGCAGGCCATGCTCCGTGGAGACTCTGGGGAGGAGGTACTTTTCGGCGATCTGGACTTTTTCGGGGGTGGTGTAGCCCGAAAGCTCAATGATCTCCATGCGGTCTGCCAGGGCGGGATGGAGGGTGTGCGTGGTATTGGCCGTGGCAATGAAGAGTACTTTGGAGAGGTCGTAGGGGATTTCCAAGTAGTTGTCCTGGAAGGTGTTGTTTTGTTCGGGGTCCAAGACTTCCAGGAGGGCGGAGGCGGGGTCTCCCCGAAAGTCGCGTCCGATTTTGTCTATCTCATCTAAGACGAAGACGGGGTTACTGGCGCCGGCGCGTTTGATAAGTTGGAGGATTTTGCCGGGCATGGCGCCGATATAGGTTCGGCGGTGGCCGCGGATTTCGGCCTCATCGTGCAGGCCACCCAGACTCATGCGCACGTACTTGCGTCCCAGCGCGCGGGCTATGGAGGCTGCCAAACTGGTTTTTCCGACCCCCGGCGGCCCTACCAAACATAAGATCGGGCTTTTCATGTCCCGGCGCAGTTTGAGTACAGCCAGGTATTCTAAGATGCGCTTTTTGACCTTTTCCATGCCGTAATGATCCTGGTCTAAGACTCTGCGAGCCTTATCCAGGTCAAACTTATCTTTGGTATAACTTTCCCAGGGTAGGTCCAGAAGGAACTCTATGTAAGAGAGGGCGACGGTGTATTCGGGGGACTGGGGCATGATGCGCTCGAGCCGCTCAATTTCCCGTTCAAAGGTTTCTTGGGCGTGGGTGGGCCACTTTTTCTTGCTGGCGCGGGCTTTGAGCTTAGCGATGTCTGAGGTCTCATCCGACTCGCCGAGCTCATCTTGAATAGCTTTGATCTGCTGGCGAAGGATATAATCGCGCTGCTGCTTTTCTAAGGTATTTCGGACTTTGTCCAGGATTTCTTCGGTAACTTCCAGGACGCCGAGCTGTTTTTCGAGGAGGGCTAATACCTTTTCGGCGCGCTGTGCGATGTCGGTGGTTTCTAAGAGGGCTTGGCGGTCGGTCAGCTCCATGGGGAGGTTATTGGATAGGAAGTTGGTCATGAAGTGGAGGCCCTGGATGTTTTCTAAGAGGCGGGTGGCTTCTTCGGGGGCATCGGGCAGGTGCTGGAGGGCGCTCAGCGCTTTCTCCCGGAGGGCTAGTAGAAGCGCTTTCTGGCGCGTTTCGTCGGGCAGGGTCTCCTGGATGACCGCGTAGCGGGCCTTGAGGAAAGGGGTAGTTTGGACAAACTCCGTCAAGGCAACGGGAAAACGCCCCTGAATCAGAAGCCCCACTTGGCCGTTGATGTTAGGCTGGATGCGCAGAATCCGGGCAATGGAGCCAATGGTGTAGAGATTGTCTGGGCGCACTTCCTCTATGCTGGGGTCTTTTTGGGCGACGACGATCAGGTAAGGGAAGCGAGACTGGCGCAGCTCTTCTAAGAGGGCGAGAGAACTTGGGCGGCCTACGGAGATAGGGAGGATTACCCCTGGAAAGACGAGGGTATTGCGCAGGGGAAGTACGCCTAGTTCCGCAGCCTCTATAGGGGGAAACTGTAAGAGACCTTTCTCCCGAAGGACGTAGGAGAGGGCGTCAAATTCCTCCGCAAAGGGGTCTTTCTCAGACATGGGCCATAAAGATACGCAAACCCCGTGCCGGAAAATCAAAACGGCAGGCCGACGGGTAGCCGACCTGCCGTTTTGGCGGATGGAAGGGGATTTTTACAGGCGCATCAGGCGCAGGGTTACTGGCCCTTGCGGGCTCCACACCCGCAGGAAGTACAGCCCTTGTGGCAGGTTAGGTAGGGTCAGTTGGGAAGTCTGAGAGACTTCCTGGGCATGGATGGGGTGGCCCAGCGCACTCAGGAGCTCTACTCGGACGCTACCCCAGGAGGCGGGCAGCTCTATGCTGAGGGCGTGCTGGAAGGGATTCGGCCAGACCTGAATAGCCTGCAAGAGTTCTTCCTTAGAAGAGAGCGCAGAGGAGTTTCCTGCACTACAAGTGGCTTTACGGACATTCCAGAAGTCGCGGTTATTGCGGGGGAGGAGCTTGACGAAGTTCCACTGATAGGTGAAGATGCCTTGGATGCTATCCAGCTCGGTGGAGTCGGTAACTACGCAGAGGGGGATGGCGGGATTAATGGCCTCATCCCGGGCGGCCCAACTGGAGTCGTTGACGTAAGAGACATTGAGGGAGGAGAAGATATTGCTGGTTTGGCGGCCGGCGAGGACGCGGATGCCGAGGGCGGGGTCGTTTTTATCCATGCCTACCCGGTAGTCGCCCTGATGCTGGCTGGGGGCGCCGGGGATTTTGGGGGCTACGACATAGAGGGGCTGGGTGGGGTTGTCGTGGCGGAAGCGGACCAGCATGCTTTCGTAGGGTTCGGTGGCGGCATACTGGGTGTCGCCATAGACGATATTCAGGGG
>Ga0209017_10002097_pt1 | contig 13550 bp, 4 predicted proteins | sample YNPBryunderm2012_FD_185812 | JGI IMG/M metagenome (GOLD analysis project Ga0209017, IMG submission 185812) | Anoxygenic and chlorotrophic microbial mat microbial communities from Yellowstone National Park, USA - YNP Bryant MS undermat 2012... ... | reverse complement strand
GAAGCGAATGCAATGCTTTCAGATTGCAGTAAGTTATTTGGACATCGAGATTTACGATCATAACATGGCTTGGTTTACTTCAGACGGCTGAAGCGTTACGCGCATCTTTTCCAGATTGCTCTTCATCGCAGCGCATCGCCACAGCAACTTGTGCGCTTTTTTGAATATTTTCCAATGATCTGAAGTGCCCAGGCTCTGTTGTGGCCACATTTGGCTTTGCTGATTTGGTTGCAATCGGCCAATACATATCGGACCCGACCGCAGCAGGCCACTGTATTTTTATTTTTCTGCGCCGCCTCAGGATGCTGTGTTTGGTTGGCGTCTCAGGCTGCTTTGGGTATAACGTGGGGCGAATTGGAACTTTTCTGCGTTCAATAGCGTCTTATTGCCAGGTTCGCTCGGTTATCGACCGGCTACCGGAATGTATACCAGTCCAATGTGGAGGCGGCAGGATACCAATTTCGACTGGTTTGGAAGTGGCACTTGAAGATGCCGGGACACGAAAAAACTAGCGACCAGTTTTGCCCACATAATGTGTACAGCTTGACCATCTATCAGTGGAGGACGAGGCTGTGGAAAGCTTATCCATGTTACGCTGTCTGACGGTGGTGGTTGCGTTGCTGGGAACATTCATCGGAACCGTCGGCGGGGCAGAGAGCACGCCCGAGCAAGCAAAGCGCGAAATACTGCGTAGAACATTTCATGAAGGCAACTTCCGCGATGCCTACGAGGGCTTTCGAGCGCTGGCGCTGGACCCAAAGTGCGATCCCCGGTTAGTAGGCGAAGACCTGCGCTGGGCCACCGATTGCCTCCAGCGGCTCAATCGTACCAACGAGATTGACGAGCTGCGCGAGGCGGTCATCGCCGTTCACAAAGAAAACTGGCGGTTGCTGTGGGCGGCGGCCCGAAACTACATGGACGTTGACCATCACGGCTTTATGATCGCCGGAAAGTTCGAGCGCGGCCCGCACCGGGGAGGCGGCAAAATAGTCAACGCCATGGAGCGCGACCGGGTTCGGGCGCTTCAGTTGCTGGTCCAGGCGCTGCCCAAGGCCAGGCAAGATGATAACCGTGCCGAGGCCGGTGCTTTTCTGCTGTATCTGGCCGAAGTATTGCTGAACAACCGCGGCCACAGCGAGGCCTGGCGGCTGCAATATCTGACCGATCTGGATGTTCTGCCCGACTACGACGAAGGCTGGGGCTACTACCGCGAAGCTGCCGGAGCGCCGGTCGATGCCGAAGGCAACCCAGTATTCCACTACACGCCCAAGAGTTTCGAGGAGGCCAAGACCGACGGCCAGCGTTGGCGCTGGTGCCTGGAGCAGGTCGTGGAGATGAACCCCGGCATGCTCAACCAGGTGCGCTTACACTTCGCGCAGTTCCTGCTCAGCCAGTTCGGGGTGGAGACGATGGCCCACTTCGGCTGGCGCTTCGGCCAGGTGGGCGAGGAAAGCCAGGACGAAACCGGCACCTACGCCCTGCACACGCTGGGCGAAGAGGAAACGATCGCGCGGCTGGCAACCGGCGTGAAACGTTTCAAGCTGCCCGACGAGTTCAACTACATCCGCGTGTTGCAGAAGATCGTCGAGGAGCCGAAGACCGGTTACGCCACCGAAGCGCTGGAACAGCTTGCCCAGATTTTCGAGAACCGTCGGCAGTATCCCAAGGCTGCTGAGCACTGGCGGCGGCTGCTGAAAGAGTTTCCCGGCGCGCAACAGCACCGGCGCAATCATTGGCAGCACCGGCTAGAGCAGATCGTGGGCAATTGGGGCCGGTTCGAGAACGTGCAAGTGGCCCCGGCCGGCAAAGGAGCAACCGTGGAGTTCCGCTTCCGTAACGGGCAGGAAGTGGAGTTTACGGCCCACGAAATCAATTACAAGAAACTGCTGGACGACGTCAAAGAGTATTTGAAGTCCAATCCCAAGCAGTTGCAGTGGGAGAAGCTTCAGATCGGCGACATCGGTCACCGGCTGGTGGAGCGTAACGAAGAGCAGTACCGCGGCCAGCAGGTAGCGCAGTGGAAGATGTTGCTGCGGCCGCGAGCCAATCACTTCGACAAACGGGTGACGGTGACCACCCCGCTTCAGAAGCCCGGCGCTTATCTGCTGACGGCCAAGATGGTCGGCGGCAACACCAGTTTCATCGTGCTGTGGGTGTCCGATACAGTAATTGCCCGCAAACCGCTGGAAGGCAAGATGCTGTATTTCGTGGCCGATGCGGTCAGCGGCAAGCCCGTGCCCAAGGCCAACGTGGAGTTCTTCGGCTGGAAGCAGATCTATCACGACAAACCACCGCGGCACGAGGTCGTCACCCGCCAGTTCGCCGAGTTCACCGACGCCGATGGTCAACTGGTCCTCGGCCCCGACCGGCTCGGCTCCGACTACCAGTGGCTGATCATCGCGCGGACCGAAGAGGGGCGCTTTGCACACCTGGGTTTCACCGGCGCATGGTACTCGCAGCGGCACGACGCCGAATACAAGGCGCTGAAAGTCTTTCCGATCACCGATCGGCCCGTCTATCGGCCTGAGCAGACGGTCAAATACAAGTTCTGGGTCCGCCATGCGCAATACGATCAGGAAGACACCTCGCCTACAGCGGGCCAGAAGTTCTTCGTCGAAATCCACAATCCCAAAGGCGAGAAGATCGAAAGCAAGGAGTTCACCGCCGACCAGTGGGGCGGTTTCGAAGGCGAGCTGAAACTGCCGGCCGATGCCACCCTGGGCGTTTACCAGATGATCGTTTATGGTCAGGCCGGTCTGGGCGAAATACGCGACGCTGTTCCTATGCCAATCCTTCCGGGACCGGTGCCGCGGGGACCGATGCCGCGGGGGCAGGTCATCCGCGAAGGGGCAGAGTCGGTCATGATCGCCGCAGCGCCGCCAGCCGCGGCGCCAAGCGAAGCGCCGGTGGCAGACTCTGTGGCAGCCCCGGGCGGTCCGGGCAGGGTAGGAAAGATTATCGAAGGCATCAAACGGGCCATCATCCCGCCTAATTATCAACCGCTCGGTGGCGGGCACTTCCGCGTCGAGGAATACAAAAAGCCCGAGTTCGAGGTGACAATCGACGCACCGGCCGAGCCGGTCATGCTCGGCGAGAAGGTCGAAGCGGTCATCAAGGCCAAGTACTACTTTGGAGCGCCGGTTACCAACGCCAAGGTCAAGTACAAAGTCCTCCGTACCAGCCACACCGAACGCTGGTATCCGATCTGCCCGTGGGACTGGTTCTACGGGCCGGGCTACTGGTGGTTCGCTTATGACTATTGGTGGTATCCGGGTTTCAAGGACTGGGGTTGCCCCAGGCCGATCCCCTTCTGGTGGCCGCGGATGCAAACGCCGCCGGAGCTGGTGGCCGAGCACGAGGCGATGATCGGTCCGGACGGCACGCTGAAAGTCCAGATCGACACCGCCGTGGCCAAGGCCATCCACCCCAATGTTGACCACAGCTATCAGATCACCGCCGAGGTGGTCGATCAATCGCGGCGGACGATCGTCGGTCAGGGCAACGTGCTGGTAGCCCGCAAACCGTTTACCGTCTACGGCTGGGTGGATCGCGGATACTATCGGGTCGGGGATACCATCGCGGCCCACTTTTCCGCCCGGCGGCTGGACGGCAAACCGGTGCAAGGCAAGGGCACGCTCCAGCTTCTGAAGATCAGCTACCCGAACCTCAAAGGCCGTCCTAAAGAAACCCCCGTGCAAACCTGGCAACTGGATACCAACGAAGAAGGTTTCGCCGCCCAGCAGATCAAGGCCTCGCAGGCCGGCCAGTACCGGCTGTCGTACAAGCTGACCGACGGCAAGGGGCACACCATCGAGGGCGGCTACGTGTTTACCATCATCGGCGAAGGGTTCGACAGCGCCCAGTTCCGCTTCAACAGTCTAGAACTGGTGCCCGATAAACGCGAATACGCTCCCGGCGACAAAGTCAGGCTGCAAATCAATACCGACCGCGTTGGGGGCACGGTGCTGCTGTTCGTGCGTCCGACCAACGGGGTCTATCTGCCGCCGCAAGTGTTGCGGCTGGAGGGCAAGAGCACCGTGCAGGAAATCGCCGTGGTCAAACGCGACATGCCCAACTTCTTCGTCGAGGCGATGACCATCGCCGACGGCAAGCTGCACACCGAGGTGCGCGAAATCGTCGTCCCGCCCGAAAAACGCATCCTCAACGTAGAGATCGAGCCGTCGGCCCAAGCCTACAAGCCGGGACAAAAAGCGAAGGTGAAGCTGAAACTCACCGAGCTGAATGGCGAGGCGTACGCCGGCTCGGCAGTAGTGAGCATCTACGATAAGGCCGTGGAGTACATCTCCGGCGGCAGCAACGTGCCGGAAATCAAAGAGTTTTTCTGGAAGTGGCGGCGGCACCACCATCCGCACACCGAACACAACCTGGCATGGTGGTTCACTAATCTGGTGCGGCCGAAAGATGTGCCGATGTCCAATCTGGGAATCTTTGGCCAGACGGTGGCCGAGGAAATGGACGAAATGACGGAGCTTGCCGACCAGGGTGGGGTGCCCACGGGACGTGCTGCTTTCAAGGGAGCAGGCGGCATGGGAATGGCCCAACGTGCTGTGATGCGGGAGTCTGCAGCTATGGCCGCGGCTCCTTCGGCTATGGCCCCGGGAGCGCCGATGCCCGAGGCAGATATGCCGATTGCCGGGGATGATAAATCGGCTGGCATCGGCGGCCAGCCAGGCGAGCCGGCAATGGTTCAGCCGACCGTCCGTACCCAGTTCGCCGACACTGCCTTCTGGAAAGCGGCGATCACCACGGCCAAGGACGGCACCGCCGAAATCGAGCTGGATATGCCCGAGAACCTCACCACCTGGCGCATCAAGGTGTGGGGAATGGGGCACGGCACCAAGGTCGGGCAGGGACAGACCGATGTAGTTACCCGCAAAGACCTGATCGTCCGTCTGCAAGCTCCGCGGTTCTTCGTGCAGAAGGACGAGGTTGTGCTCTCGGCCAACGTGCACAACTACCTGAAGAGCAAGAAGGCCGTCGAGGTGGTGCTGGAACTGGGCGGCGGCACGCTCCAGGCGCTCGACAAGCTATCGCAGAAGGTGGAAATCGAGCCAGGCGGCGAGAAACGGGTCGATTGGCGAGTGCGCGTGCTGGAAGAAGGACAGGCCGTGGTGCGCATGAAGGCCCTGACCGACGAAGAGTCGGACGCCATGGAAATGAAGTTCCCCTGCTATGTGCACGGGATGTTGAAGATGGACTGCTACTCGGGCGTCATTCGCCCCGAGCAGCAAAGCGGCAAGTTCACCGTGAGCGTTCCGGCCGAGCGGCGGCCGAAACAATCGCGGCTGGAAGTGCGCTACTCGCCGACGCTCGCTGGGGCGATGGTCGACGCCCTGCCGTATCTGGTCGATTATCCCTACGGCTGCACCGAGCAGACGCTCAACCGCTTCCTGCCCACGGTGATCACGCAGAAAGTCCTGCTGGACATGGGCTTGAACCTGGAGGAAATCCGCAAGAAGCAGGCCAATCTGAATCCGCAAGAACTGGGCGAAGACACGGAGCGCGCCAAGCAGTGGAGGCGCTACGACCGCAACCCGGTGTTCGACGAAGATGAAGTCCGCAAGATGGTCCGCGAAGGCGTGCAGCGGCTTACCGAGATGCAGTGTTCCGACGGCGGCTGGGGCTGGTTCTCCGGCTGGGGCGAGCACTCCAGCCCGCACACCACGGCGGTGGTGGTTCACGGCCTGCAAATCGCCCGCGATTGCGACGTGGCCCTGGTGCCCGGCATGTTGGACCGCGGCATCCAATGGCTGAAGAAATATCAGGACGAGCAGGTCACGCTGCTCAAGAACGCAGCCCTCAAGGACAAGCCGCCGCATCTGCGCTGGAAGCCGCACGCCGACAACCTGGACGCCTTCGTGTACATGGTGCTGGTCGACGAGGGCGTCCGCAATCCCGAAATGCACGAGTTCCTCTACCGCGACAGACTGCAACTGTCGGTGTACTGCATGGCCATGTACGGGCTGTCGTGCCACAAGCTGGGCGACAAGCAGAAGCTGGACATGATCCTGCGGAACATCAACCAGTACGTGCAGCAAGACGACGAGAACCAGACCGCCTGGCTGAACCTGCCCGGCGGATACTGGTGGTGCTGGTACGGCAGCGAGTACGAGGCCCACGCCTACTACCTGAAGCTGCTTGCCCGCACCGATCCCAAGGGCGAGCTGGCCTCGCGGCTGGTCAAGTACCTGCTGAACAACCGCAAGCACGCCACGTACTGGAACAGCACGCGCGATACGGCCCTGTGCGTGGAGGCCTTCGCCGACTACCTGAAAGCCAGCGGCGAGCATAAGCCCGAAATGACCGTGGAAGTCTATTACAACGGGCAGCTCCAGAAGGCCGTGGAGATCACGCCCAAGAACCTGTTCGCTTTCGACAACAAGTTCGTGCTGGAAGGCGAAGCCGTAGCGCCGGGCAAGCACCAGGTGGAGCTGCGCCGCAAAGGCACCGGCCCGCTGTACTACAACGGCTACATGACCAACTTCACGCTGGAAGACTTCATCACCAAGGCCGGCCTGGAGATCAAGGTCGAGCGGAAGTACTACCGGCTCAAACGGGTGGACAAGAGCATCAAGGCGGCCGGTTCGCGCGGGCAGGTCGTCGACCAGAAGGTGGAAAAGTACGAGCGGGAAGAGATTCCCAATCTGGCCACCCTGAAAAGCGGCGAGCTGTGCGAAATCGAACTGGAAATCCAGAGCAAGAACGACTACGAATACCTGGTCTTCGAGGACCCCAAGCCCGCAGGTTTCGAGCCTGTAGATCTCCGCAGCGGATACACCGGCAACGAGCTGGGGGCGTACGTGGAGTTCCGCGACAACCGGGTAGTGATGTTCGTCCGCACTCTGGCCCGGGGTAAACACAGCATAAGCTACCGAATGCGGGCCGAGATACCGGGCCAGTTCTCCGCACTGCCCACGCGAGCATGGGCGATGTATGCACCCGAGTTGCGCGCCAATTCGGACGAGATCAAGCTGAAGATCGAAGATTAGCAGCGGCTCGTCGGCCTCGGAGCCGTGCCCGGCCATCCGCCCGGCTGCCGCACTGGATGCCATTGCTGGCTTATGCGGCAATGCAGATCGCGTGCCGCTGCTGGCTTGTGCAGCCGTGCCAGTCTGTGGACAGGCTATCAACAGGGCGCTGGGTAGTGCTCCGGTAGCCAGCAGCGCTGAAAAGCGGCAGCTACGGCTACCTTCCACTTTCCAACAGCCGCACTGGCGCCGAACACGACCTGGCGCACTGTGTAGCGCTGGCACCGCCGTGCAGGCGCGCACTGCTGTACACGCCAGCAGTGGCACCGAGCTACTGAACTTGTGGGCCGGGAAATTGGCAGGCTCTTCCCCAGAAGCCGACCCAACCAAGTTTTCCGCCTATAATCAAATGCATCGACGCTGCACCAGCAAACAAAAGCGACAGATCGGCTTGCGTCGGTTGCTGGCTGGTGGGAATAATAGAAGTACCGAAATAGCGAAACATTTGTGCGTATCAGCGGCCGAGCAAGTAGTTTGTATTCCCAACGGCTACTTGCCGACGGGGACAATGCTCACCGCGGGTAGGGACGCAGCGTTTTCGGTGCAAAAACACATCGTTTTGCCCAGCGCGAAGCATATCGGTTTAACCGCTCGCCGGTAGCCACGTACCGGTTACCCACGGAACATTGCAAGAGGACTGCCTGTGCCAGATCAATTCGATCCTTACGCTCAATGGCTCGGCATTGTGGAGCCGCAGCGGCCTGTAAACTACTATGTTTTGCTGGGCATTGCGCCATCGGAGAGCGACCCCCAAAGGATTGCCCAGGCGGCCGACATGCAGGCGGCTCGGGTACGGCGGATTCGGCCCGGCCCGTACTTGGTGCAGTGGAGCGCCTTGCTGGATGAAATTGCTGCCGCGAAAGCCTGTTTGACCAATCCCCAGGCGCGAGCAGCTTACGACGCCGCGCTGGTAGGCCAACGTTCCGCACCGCAAATGGTTGCAGCACCGTCGGCCACAGGCGGAGCAGTTGCCGGGCCGCATGGGCAGTCGGGTCAGACCGCTCAGCCGCTGACTGCCGCAACTACATCGGCCCAGCCGCAATTACAACAGGCTGCCGGTCAGGCGCACCAACCGGCCGTGCAATACCAGCCAGTTCTGTCGTGGCCATCTGCCCCCGCGACGCAGCAGAGTGCCATCGCAACGCAACCGTCTCCCATCGCGACGCAACCGTACGGTGTGCCGACTCCGCCGCCGGATCGGGCTTTCGCGGAACCTGCTACCTTGACAGCCGGTACGGTATCGCCCGGCAGCGGTCTGTCCGGGCAATTCGGCGCCGATGCGCCCCTTCGGCCACAGGTCAACGAGCAGGCCGCCCAAGTTCGCGTACCTTTTCCCGTCGGATACACGCAGGCGCCGGTTTACGTCACAACGCCACAGCCTACACCTCCGCCTTGTACAGCACCTGCTCCTGCGCAAGCGGCTCAGATGTCTGCCGGTGCGGCTGCCGGAGTGTCGGGTTCGGGCCATACGGCGGCAATCGGCCTGGCCACGGATATGGCTGGGCCGCCAAATCAACCGGTTGGATTGGCTGCTGACATCAGCGCCGCTCGACCAAGTGTCATTGGACAGTCAGGGCAAGCTTCACCGCGGGGAAGCGGGCTGCGGGTGGTCGCCGGGGTGTTGCTGGTGATACTGATCGGTCTGCTGTGCGCAACGGCCTATGAGCTACTGAAACGAAATGGAATACTGGTTTCCCTTGGCGCCCCTAGCGGACAGCAAAACACCGCCGCGACCAACGGCGAGCGTGACCCGAACCAGGCCAATGGCCAGGCTCGCTCGGCGCAGGCAGGCCAGTCGCCGGGCGCCCAATCGGGCGCTGGTCAATCGTCGCTTGGCAGCGACCAATCAAACCAGGACCAGACCGGCCAGCCCGAGGGAACACCGGGCCAGACAAGCACCAACGGCGACGGGGCGGCTGGTGATCCGTCCAATCCGGCAAAGCCAACGCCACAACGGCCCAACGGAAACAATGGCAAATCTTCGGATGGCGGCAACACTGCTGGCAAACATTCGGCCGCCGACAACCAGCAGCAAGCGCAGTCGCAGCCGGAGTCCCCCCAGAAGCGGGCGGCGTTCCTGGACGCCGTGGAAAAAACTAAATTGGCCATGCAGGACCGCGACTTGGCAGCGGCCCGCACGCATCTGAAAACGGCTGCCAGCAACGCCCAGAGCGATGCCGACCGCGAGCGTCTGGTGCGCGTGGAAACCATTCTGACCAACCTGGAAGAGTTCTGGAACGCATTGCGCGAGGCGGTGGCCAGGCTGCCGGCGCCTGGGGAATTGAAAGTCGGCGATACTTACGTGGCTGTGGTCGATAACAGCCGTCATGGGATCATCGTCCGGGCGGCGGGCCAAAATCGCTCGTATCGCATCGAAGAAATGCCCACCTGGCTGATAGTGGCCATAGTCGAACACAGTTTTCAAAAGACCGCCGATGCGAAGGTGCTGCTGGGTACTTTTCTGGCAGTTGAGCCGGGAGCCGACCGCGCAGCGGCACGCCGACTGCTACAGGACGCCGCCCGCAGCGGACGCAACGTCGATCCGATCCTCAAAGAACTGGATTTGCCCCCGGCAGCCAGCGGCGCTGCGGCGCCGGGCGGGGCGGACGGTTCGCGCGATCTAGACGCTCGGCTAGAGGCAGTGCTTCAGCGGGCAAGATCAGCCAAGTCCTCGGCCGAGCAGCGCGATGTAGCCGTAGCCGCCTTGGCGTTGCTCGAACAGGCACTGAAGCAAAAGAAACTCGACGAAGCAAGGCAACTGGCCGAACTGGCACTAACCGCCGCTAGGGCGTCGAACAATCCCACACTGATGCGCCAGGCGGCCGCCGCCAAGCAAAGGCTGGGCAGCATTTCAGACCGGTAAATGTTGTGATTTATCGAAACCGGCAGCTCCCCTGCTTTAGTCCCTTGCAGCGTAACTTGTGCGCTTTTTATGCGCATGTTTTTAGGTGTCTGCGCATTTTGCGCGCATGTTTTTCGGGTTTTTGCGCATTATGCGCGCATGTTTTTGCGTGTTCTGGAGGGCCACGCTCCGTCGTGGCCATCGGCCAGGTGGTGCCACTGCTGGCTGGCTTGCCCAGCAGTGCGCGTCGAGTGAATGGTCCACATCACGCCGTTCTGTAGGGCCACGCTCTGTCGTGGCCGTCTTCTCACCGTCCTGCCCGTTTGGAGGGCCACGCTCCGTCGTGGCCGCGCGCCGAGTAACACGCGCCCAATACTAACGGACGCGACCGCAGCGCGTCCCTCCATATTTGTTTGGTACTGTATATAGCGTCAAAACGATACGTGTTGGTTTCCCAGCGGGCCAGCGGCTGCGTTGCGTCGCCTGGCGTCTTTGTATCTTGGTGGTCAGTTGCGGTGTTGCGGTGTCTTGGCGCTTAGTTGTGATCTCTTGGTGATTGGTTGTGATGTCTTGGTGGCTCCTCACAGTGTCCAACCCGGACGATACTGGGGCTTGATTATCGGGTCCAGCTCTGGCATGTCGGGGCACTTCATAGCGGCCGCGTCCCAGCGGACCTTCTTGCCCTTGCCTGCTCGAATCGCCAGACAACCAAGCAATACCATCTCGGTCAGGGCGGCGGAATACTCGAAACTGGCGCTGGGCTGCTCGCCCTCCTTGCACGCGCGGAGGAAATCGCCGGCGTGCGTACCTTTCACCCGCGGCAGGGTCTTCGGCGGCACGGGGAAGGCCTTGTGGGCTTCTTCGGGGATGATGCGCGGGCTGCCCACGTAATTGCCGCTGACCATCATCCCCTTGTCGCCGACATACAGCGTGCCGCCGTTTTTCAAGTCGCGGCCGTACTTCTTTTCCAGTTCCAGCACGATCGGCGGCCGGTTCTGCACCTTCTCGGCCACGTTGCCCTCCTCGTCTTTGATATTCGGATCAGTGTTGGGCCGATAACCGTCGTACCAGTACACCTTCACCGGCGGTGCATTGCCGCGGGCGGGAAAAGTCCAACAGATCACGTTTACCAGCGGGAAGCGCTCGTTGCTGCCGCCGATCTGCTCGACGGCTTCGATGCTTTCGGGCTGGCCCAGCTTCAGCGCCATGAACACGCCGTCCAGGTTATGGCAACCCCAATCGCCCACCGAGCCACAACCGAAATCCCACCAGCTTCGCCACAGTTGCGGGTGCAGCTCGTCGTGATAGTCGCGATAGGGGGCCGGCCCGATCCACTCGTCCCAGTGCAAACCTTGCGGTACCGGCTTTGTCGGCAGCCTTCCGCCCACGCCGCCGCGCCCGGTCGGCGCCCAGGCGTAGCACTCCACCACATTGCCGATCGCCCCGGCCCAGATGTATTCGCACAGCCGGCGGATGCCTTCGCCGCTGTGGCCCTGGTTGCCCATCTGCGTGATTACCCGCTGCTGCTTGGCCGCTTCGGCCAGTGCCCGGACTTCGGCGATGTACTTGGCCATGGGCTTTTCCACGTACACGTGTTTGCCGTGTTTGATGGCCATCATGGCGGCCACCGCGTGGGTATGGTCGGGCGTGGCCACGAACACCGCATCGATCTGCTTGTGCATCTTGTCGAACATCTTGCGGAAGTCGGAGAACGTCGCCACACCCGACTGCTTAAGCTCCGGATGGTGCTCGGTGAGCCACTGTCTGGTCTTTTCCAGATGGCCCTCATCCACATCGACCAGTGCCACCAGCCGTTCGCCCGCCGCAGCGTTGACGCTTACCAAACCCTGATTGCCGCAGCCGATGACCGCCGTAGCCAGCGTAGAGTTCGGCGCGGCCTGGGCCAACAGCGCCGGAGCCGGAAACACCCTGGCGGCAATAGCAGCGCCAGCGCCTGCCGCAGCAGTCTTCAACAATCGGCGACGTGTAAGAGTTTTGCTCATGGTTGCCCCCAATGGTGTCTGCTGATATCGGTGTCTGTTGATAACTGTCAACTGAAACGTCTTGAATGCACGCTCGAGCTGTTCTCGGACATCGCAACCTGTCCAGGCGACTTTGGCGGGAACACACACAAACGGCGGGAGAAAGCCACGTCTGCACACACAACCGGCGTGAGAAAACTCTTGCCTCCTGCAATGTGCACTCGCTGCGCGCGTATTGAAGCACAACCTGTAGGGCCACGCGCCGTCTTGGCCGTGTGCATATTGCTAGCGGACGCGACAAAGCGCGTCCCTCCAACACCGTCATTTGGTTTCCAACACCGTCATTTGGTTGCGCACACAGGCCGCTTCCACCGAACTGCTGTGCGACCGGGAGTCGGCCAGGCACATCAGCACTTCTGGCGCCGCACAAATGCAGGCGACCTACCAAACCCGCTCGGGCGGCTCCCAAACCCACCGTACCGGCCGCCTGCCGAACTTCATCGTCCTCGGTACACAATCACAATAAATGCTTTACCGGCCCAATGCAAGCTACTAAGTTGATCGAGTGCAGCAATAGTCTCCAGCATCGGCACGGACTTGTTCGCCGGCTTGCGTGGCAGCGGCACAACCACGTTTTCGCCAGCCGCCACGGCGACAGCATACCAGTTTCGAACCTTCCGAACCGCAGTGCGTGCAAGTCGGTGGAGACTGTCAACGCTCCAGTACGCTTGCGCTGTAGTCCATCGAGAAGCAGGTTTTGAACGCTCGTGCAGGTATCGACAGCCCCGGGAGTGTGCCATGTATCGAAGCTTAGCATACGTTGCCGTATTTGCAGGGCTTGCTTTACTGGCCTGTGGCGAAGCCCGCGCGGTTGACGGCTTCGTCACCGCCACGTTCGGCAACCAGCCGGGCGTGGAGCATCCGAAAACCATGCAGGTCCAGAAGGATTTGATCCGCTTTGATCTGTCGGCACTTCCGGCCGGGATCAAGGTGCAGCGGGCGATCTTGCGATTTCCGTTTCGTTCCGACTATTCGGGGCACTCGGCGGTAAAACTGGTGCCTGTGGGTGTCTCCGACAAGCCGTTGACCACTCAGCCGCCTTCCCACGACACACTGAACGCCACCGAGGATGTGCGAGCCTGGGTGGCCGATCAGACGAAGAGCCTTGGGCTGCGGATCGTGGCGGCCGGGCGGGCCGATTTCCAAAATGCATGTCTGGAGGTCAGCTATTTCGGCCCGGTGCAGCGGCCGCTGCCGGTCGTGACGCAGTTGAAGGCCGAACACCGCCACGGCCAGACGTTCCTCACCTGGAAAGAGCCGCTGGACGTGGTCGGCCAGGACGAGCCCAGCTTCGAGGAGTTCGAGCGGGCGGTGCTCGAGGCGAGGCAGAAGCGGCAAGTTACTTATCGCGTCTACCGGCATCGACAGCCAATAACGCCCAAGAACATCGGCGAGGCAGAGGTCGTCTGCCAGGTGCCCGAAGCGATCTCGTGCTGGAACTTGCTGGCCATCGCAACACCAAACATCTCCAACAAGTGGCTGAAGACCGCTTTACCCGCAACGAAATCGCAGTGACGCACTGCGGTCGCGCCCGAATTACCTATTCTTGTTGACGGCCACGACGGAGCGTGGCCCTCCAGGTCGACAACCAAACCAGTATCATGGAGGGACGCGCTG
>Ga0209017_10002089_pt1 | contig 13594 bp, 11 predicted proteins | sample YNPBryunderm2012_FD_185812 | JGI IMG/M metagenome (GOLD analysis project Ga0209017, IMG submission 185812) | Anoxygenic and chlorotrophic microbial mat microbial communities from Yellowstone National Park, USA - YNP Bryant MS undermat 2012... ... | reverse complement strand
CCCATGGGGGTACCCAACATGGCTGCCCCCGAGAAAAGGAAGCCGGCGGGCAGGTCCACTTCGCCCCGAAGCCAATGACCCACCACACCGGCCAGCGCGATGGTGCCCACGGTCAGCAGAGACGCTCCGATTGCCTCACGTGGGGGTACTCCCAAGCCATATACCAGCAGAGGCACAGCCAGGATGGACCCGCCTCCGCCGGTCAATCCCAAGGCAAGTCCCGTCAAGGTTCCGAAGATCAGGCTCAGTGCGATGTACATGTCGAAACTGTCGGAGACGAAGTACAGGCGTCCGTTTTCGACGTTGCAGAAGTCGTGGCCGACGCACAATCGATCCCCCGCTGATTCCACGGCATCCGGGAGATCAGCAAGGCCAAACCACACCAATCCGTGATTCCTGCGACGAGCAGGCCGGCTCCGAAAAACGCTGCCCCGAAGACGAAAGCCGGGTCCACAAAATAGCCCAATAACGAAAACACCAAAACACCCAAGCCAATCGCGATGCGGGTCTGTCGCTCGATGGATAAGAGCATCCGCTTGCCACGCACGACAGGCAGTCCCGCTTGTTCACACGCTAATGTCCCTCCCTCAACCAGGATTACATTGGGATGACCAGCTTGAATCAACTTCTCGCAGGCCATTCTGGCCCGATTCCCGGAACGACAGATGACGTAGATCGGTTCGGGAGGCTTTCCGTTCGACGCCGCTAGTAATTTCTGGGGATCGAGTTGGTCCAAAGGAATCAGGCGTGCCCCTTGGACGTGGATTTCGGTGTATTCCGCAGGTGTACGCACATCAATGAGATGAATCGGCTGACCAGTTGCAAGCAACTCTTTCAACTCCTGGGGTGCGATGGTTTTCAGACTCATCTCACATACTCCTGTTATCCTGAGGCCCTCGACAAATCTGTTCGAATCCCGTCCCCGGCAGTACTTTCCACTTACCCTTTCAGCAAAGGGTATTCCTGCAGCCCAGGGGACATAAGGTTCGATGCAAACGGGGCGAAGCTGGTTACAACGAGGGTCAAGTATTCCCGGGCTCACCCCCCATGGTTCACGCACAGTATGATCTGGATGGCTTGCTTATCCCTTCTCCGCAATGACAAATTGCCCAGTCCCTGGGTCTGTGCTTACAAGTTGCCAGAATGCGTCATGAGTTTTCAGTAAATACCTCCGCATGCCCGCTCGGAGAGGACGTGGGGGTGATGGCAAATTTTACGATCCGCTCCCAACAAAGCTATATCCTGGTGCTCGGTCAACGTCCCCAATTTGGGCATAATCTCCTCGTGCCTTGAACCCCTGATACTTTTCAGCATCCACAAAAACATCTTCTATAATCAACACAGAGGGTGGATCCCATGAGCAGCGTTCTCCTATGGGAGCGGCCCTCCCTGATAGATGGGTGCTGGGGATGTGAACGGGATGGAGCGGAGCCTTTCATTTGATTACACCCGTCCCCATGTCACTCCGTTGCTGGGCATGGAGGGCAGCCGCTGCTATCGGGTCCCGAGGAAATGACGGGCGGGAATTGCCCCCGGTTCCACGGCTGAGCCGGTCCAGCAAAGCAACTTTGGTAACACCAGCGGGGCATCCTCGCGATGCCTTTCGGGAGGAACACGTTATCACCCCTGAGGGAAGTGCAGACCGATGACCCCTGAGCAAATTCAAGAGGCTCGAGCACGACGTTACAATGCAACCATTGTCTATCTCAAAAAAATCCATTCGGATTTGATGATTCTGCGGGTTCGCCCGGATTTTCCACGACCCGCTTACCAACCCGGTCAATACTGCACCTTAGGATTGGGTTATTGGGAACCTCGCCTGGAAGGCTGTCAAGAAGAGCATCTCACGGAGGAAGACCGGTCCCGTATTATCCGCCGGTCCTACTCGATCAGTTGCCCAATCCTGGAGGACGATCATCCCGATCGACTCTACGATCCCGATCGAACGGACTGGCTCGAATTTTATATCGTCCTGGTTCGGCACAATCCCGATGGGCGTGTACCTGCCCTGACCCCCCGCTTGTTCACGCGGAAAGTTGGCGATCGCCTCCAGATGGGTGAAAAAATCACCGGTCATTACACACTCGATCCCGTCCGGCCCGGGGATACCGTCGTGTTTCTGGCCACCGGCACCGGCGAAGCACCACACAACGCCATGATCTGGGAATTGCTTCGTCGAGGGCATACCGGTCGGATTGTTTCCGTCTGTTGCGTCCGTTACCGGCAGGACCTTGGGTATTGGGACACCCATCAGAAACTCATGCAACGCTATCCCCATTATCTCTACATTCCCCTGACCACTCGCGAGCCGGGACAAACACGCAAGGTGTATATCCAGGACCTCATCAGCAGCGGCGAATTGGAGGAACGGATGGGTCAGGCTCTCGATCCCGCGCATACCCATGTGTTCCTTTGCGGCAATCCGAAGATGATCGGCGTCCCGCTGCGAGATAAGACAACCGGTGCTATCACCTATCCTCAGCCACCCGGGGCTATTGAAATTCTGGAAAAGCGGGGCTTCCAAGCCGATATCCCCTCCCTCAAGCAGAAAGGAAATATTCACTTCGAGGAGTATTGGTAGTATGCTTGCGCAACGGGCGTTGCAGGGCGTGCGCCGCAGAAACAAAGCAGCATACCCTGATACACCATACGATCTTTGAAACAACCTGATGATCTCGGGAAACAACGAGTGGCACTCATGGCCGACATCGGTGAAATCATCGGAGGTTATCGGATTCGCAGTCTGCTCCATCCGGGGCAAAACTCGCAGGTCTTCGAGGTTGTGGAACCTACCAGTCAGCGGCATTTCGCCATGAAGCTGCTGCTACCAGAAGCTGCCGCTGATCCGGAACAGCGTCGCATCCTCTTTCATGAGGCCGAAGTCGGCATCGCCTTGTCTCATCCCAATGTCGTGCGGATCTTCAAAGTGCATCGTGGTAAGGACAACCCGTTCTTCATCATGGAGTTTTTCCCTTCCGGTTCTCTGCGACTGCGTTTGCAAGCCAAAGATTTTGATTTCATCAAGCAGTACAGCCGTAAGATTTTCAAGCAAGCGGCAACCGGGCTGGCCTACATGAACGCTATGGGTTATGTCCACCGTGACGTAAAGCCCGACAACATTCTGGTCAATGCTGTAGGTGATACCAAAATCATCGATTTCGCCATCGCTCGGAAGATTCCTACTGGTCTGGCCCGTTGGTTCCACCGCAAAGGCAAACCCCAGGGCACGCCAAGCTACATGAGTCCGGAACAGATTCTGGACCAGCTTCCCGACCCCCGTCAGGACATCTACAGTTTCGGTTGTACCCTTTATGAGTTGACTACAGGGCGACCCCCGTTTCGGGGCAGTAGTGTCAACGACTTGCTCATGCGACATTTCAAGGAACGACCGGCACCGCCTTCTGCTTTCAACCCGGATCTTACCGAGGAATTCTCCCAGTTTGTTTTATCCATGCTCGCCAAAAAGCCGCAAGAACGACCGCAAAACTTCCATGAAGTCCTCATCAACCTGAAAAAAGTCAAGCAAATCTATAAATCAATCCGGGAAGTCCCAGAAGAAGAATGATAATTCCCGGTGCTCCTCGAATTAGTTCGGTCAAGGAGAGCGACAACGTATGGCTGTTGCGTTACCAGAACCATTGCCCTTTGAGCAAGATATTCATGAGCTCGAAGAGCGGCTGGCCCAATTGGAAGCCACCGCGACAGGACCCGAAGGCTTGGAAGCCATCCGCCAGATGCGACGTGAATTGCTCGCGCTCAAAAGGGAGCGCTACGCCCAGCTCAAACCCTGGGACATTATTCTGATCGCCCGTCATCGGCAACGGCCCCAGTTTCGGGACTATGTGGACCTGATATTCGACGAGTTCGTCGAGTTGCACGGGGACCGGGCGTTCGGGGACGACCGAGCTATCCGCACAGGCTTCGCTCGCCTGGATGGTCAGAAGGTCATGCTCATCGGCCATCAAAAAGGGAAAACTCTGGCCGAACGTCAGCAATGCTACTATGGTTGTGCCCATCCGGAAGGGTACCGCAAGGCCTTGAACAAGATGAAGCTGGCGGCGAAGTTCCGCTTGCCCATCATTTGTCTTATCGACACACCCGGAGCCTTTCCGGGGGTGGGTGCAGAAGAGCGGGGTCAAGCCCAGTGGATCGCCACAAGCATTCTGGAAATGACTCGACTGCCCACACCGATCATCTGCGTGGTAATCGGTGAAGGTGGTTCCGGAGGCGCCTTGGGCATCGGAGTGGGAGACCGGGTCGCTATGTTGCAATATGCTTACTATTCTGTGATCAGTCCCGAAGGTTGTGCTGGCATCCTCTGGCGGGTCGCGAATGAAGACACGAAAGCCCGTGCTGCAGAAGCCCTGAAATTGACCGCGCAGGACCTGCTCAGCCTCGGAGTGATCGATCACATCATACCCGAGCCGCTCGGAGGTGCCCATCGTGACCCCCGAGAAGCAGCCACCGCCCTCAAGGCTGTGCTCAAACGTTATCTCCGCGAATTGTTACCGCTGACCACCGAGACCCTCCTACACCAACGTTACGAGAAATTCCGCCGCATGGGACTCTTCAGCCAAAGCTCCACAACCCCCAGCTGACAGCTTTTCCGCCAGTCATGGAGACTTCGAGGTCTGCAAATCCTAATGCTTACAGACGAAACCATGTCGCATATCTTCGATGTATCAACGGAAACAACCAAGTCTGAGTCGCAGCGCAGGCCTCTATGAGTGGAAATTCCCCTTCCTATGCGGATCGTCTCCTCTGGGCAAACAGTTATAAATTATGACGGACAAGAGGGCAGAAACATTGATGGGGAGGTGCTGTCTGGCTCGCGGGAATGAAGCTGAGACCTGCGGAAGAGGCCTCGGCCGGATTCGAACCGGCGAATGACGGTTTTGCAAACCGTTGCCTTACCACTTGGCGACGAGGCCGAGTCTAAGAAATGTTTTATGTACTTATTATATCGACTTCTACTCCTCCGGACAGCCGGCGTGGATAGTCTCGTCACAAGTGACGGGTAATCATGAGGGAAATTCCATGGAAATCTGATTCCACTGCCGCAACTTAGGCCACCCATCCTCATGCTCCGCCTCACGGAAAGCGGAAAAGTCGACGGGCGTTTTCCTCAAAAATCAGTTCATGCCAGGTGGAGGGCAAGATGCGTTGCAACACACTTCGGTAGGCCAGCATAGGTGCCAACGGCCAGTCACTGCCGTAAAGAAAACGATTAGGACGTTCCGAATAGCGAATAGTTTGGACCAGGCGTGTCGCGAGCTCGGCGATCTGCTCTTGCATGGCTTCGTCGGCAAAATCGCGCTTATCCCCGATCAACAATCCGGAAAGGTCTGCCCAGACGTTGAGGTTCTTGTAGATCACTTCAGCCGCGTCGAGCATCCAGGGATTACCCACATGGCAAAGGACGAACTGAACGTCTGGGTGATCGACTGCCACCTCATCCACGCCCAGGGGATGGGCATATTTCAACTTCGCTTTAGGGGAAAAGGTATCTCCTGTATGCATAAAAACCGGAAGCTTATAACGTGCGGCCAGTTCGTAATAGGGACGATAATGAGGGTGCGAAGGTTCAAAATGAAGGTAGCCTAGATAAAGTTTAAGGGCTACAACGGCACCACTGGCCAAAATTTGTTCGACTTTGTGTAAGTGTGAGGCGTCTGTACATGTAGGGTCGGCTACGCCGATAACCCGTAAACCTGGCGTTTGGGCAGCCACGGCTAACGACTTTGAGATTCCTAAGGGGTCGCTGGGATCACCAGCACTCCAGCACCCAATGGCACAGGCGGTATGGATACCGGCATGTCGCATTTCCCGTCGCAGGACCGCAGCAATTTGTGCGGGGGACTCGTGGAGCAGAGGGGCCAGGGGGCCGGCAGCGGGGAGATTGGGAGGTGTTACATGAATATGTACATCTATCATATTGTCTTATCAACTCCGATATATACTTTATAACTTTCATGTAACGTTATACAATATAAACATGCAAAAATATTATAAATATATCATCCCTTGCTACAACCATTTCTCAAGAATATAATATATTGCTAAAGACCAAGCTTTAAAAGGTTCTACATCGAAGCAGTTGATTTCTCCTTGCTCGGTTGCTATGCATGGTCGCGGTCCGTCCAGAATCAGATGTGTCGAAACGATACCATCTGCTACATCCAATGGTGAATCTTTGGGAGCAATATACAAGCAATAGACGTCCGAATGATTACATCTGTTTCGCATCTCCTCGCAAGCAACGGCACAGTTCTTCCAGGTGCCCACCGCAGCGGTACCTCGACTAATCCAATCTTTCAGGAGCAACTCCAGCCAGCGTTGCTCCTCCCAGGGTTCATTCCCATTGCGAAGTTTGTGCACATCGGATCGAGAAGGAGAGTCTTCGATCAGTCTGATCTCAAAGTGGATAGCCTCATGGGTCAGATGCTGTGTCAATCTTCGAATGATTACGATGATCCAAGATAGTAGCAAAACTATTCTCTCGTAAGGCAATTCCAGATCCTTAAATCGTAAATCGATAATATTGTAATTGATGATAAAAATATAATCTCTTCTGCTAATTATAAAATTATTTTCATCACGCGAGTAATATAATAATTCATCTCGGACATACTTGATATCAAAGAGATCAGGTCTCTCTTGATCCATATATGCCAATTGCGAATGCAAAAGGCTTTCCATACTTCCCCGTGTGGTAATCGATGCAAATCCACCGACGGGATAGCGATCTTCGTGCCGGATTCGGGTCAGCCAATTTCGGCGTTGGGATCGTACTGGGCTGGGCCGAAGTCCATCGCCTTTATCCAGGAGGGTAGCTATCTGTCGGATCTGGCGTAGGGCGACGAACTGGGCCATGCCGCCGAGAGCGGAGCGGTCTTCCAAAGCAGCGACATCTTCTTCAGGCAACAAGAATGGTACACGTCGTAAAGATTGTATCAAGCCTACATATAAATCTCTCATTATTTGTGACATTGCATCAAACGAATATTGATCGAATATTTGCGATACTGTCATCTGCCTGGTCATAGTTTGTAGGCGTCGTATCGTTTCCAAGGAGAGATATGCACCACCCAGTTGCAGATGAGCAGCCAGTTGCTTGAGAAGAAAGGTGATCGCCTTAGGACGTTCTGCGGCGGCATAGCGTGCGATGGCAGCGATAGCACGATCAAAGGCCCTATCCAAGGGAATGCGAGCCAGGAATCGATCTTCGTAGGCATGGATGAGATGTTTCTCTATTTCCGTGAGAGTCTCCCATGCATGACGCCGGCCACCCCAGAGATGCCCTGAGGCCATCAAACCCACATCTGATACGAAACTAAGCGGGGGAAGAGGTGCCCCTTCGGCAACAAGTCGTGCAGCCCACTCCAGCACCGCAGCAACAGCAGCTGCATCCTGAGGCGGTGGAACCACCCGGGCCAGCCACAGACCCTCCAGCATATAGCGAATACCTTCCCCGATGTTCCGTATTTCCCAGGTTCGCATCCTTCACCCCGTTTGCCCTGTGCAGTGGATAAACTCTCCAGTGTCACTTTGTATTTCCCTCATTACCAGAGGCAGCCAGGCTCGTGGGAGGATTTGTATTGCAGCCACCACACCATCGCACTGCTCCTTATTCACCATGCCACGCTACGCCTCCACCACACCGTCTTACGTCCGTTTTTGTCACGCCAGGTGCTGTTTTCTCCGCAGTCTCCTCGAGGAAAAGCCACCGTGAGGTGGAATGCTTTCAGGAAGTGTCCGCCGCCTTGTCGATATTCCCTCATCCGTTGTGGTATTTTACCAGGTCCCTTTTACCGATAAAAAAGTGAAGTTGCTTAATGTCAACGCCGATGAAACTGAACATCGGTTAGTGTATCCCCACTGAGGGGTATGCTCGCCAGCCTAGCTATCAAGAGGCCAGGTATGGTTGGAACACGAATTTTGGGTTTTCTCGGAGGGTTCCTGTTGGTAGCTACCCCACTTTGGGGGCAAGTCCATCCCAGCGGGCGAGAAAGTTCCTCCGACATTCCTGTAGTGACTCCCTCACACTGGCCTTATTATCCCCCCGAGGGATGGCCCGCCCGCAAACCTGGTGATATGGAATTCGTACCTGCAGGTGGATTAGTACCCCGCCGAGAGTTGGCTCAAGTTCCCAATGTTGGGGACATACTTCTGAGCAACCGATTCTCCGTGACGGACACACCTTCCTCCGCGGGATCAGTCACTGATTCGCCCGGCATGCCGATGACAACATTGCCGGCGGGTTCGTATCCCAGCCCGTATTATTCCGATGCGGCTGGATGTTGTGGTCCCCTGGGTAAGCATGGGCGTGTCGGCTACGAACTTTACTCGTACACTGGTCCAAATCTCCCTGTAGGATCGGGAGATTTCATAGGTCGATTGAATGTAGGTTGGGTAGTAGGAGGTGGGGGACGTGCCTTGTTTTTCAATCCGACTCATGAAGCCGCCTGGGTGATTGACCTCGGTCTGAGTTATACCTACAATCGTGGCGAACAACAGGAGCCGGTGTTTCTGGATATTCGTCAACCTCCACGGAGCGATCCATTGACAGGTCGGGTCATTCCTCAACCGGACCTTTACACACTCAGTGCTATCCGCGGTTTGCATCGCACCAACTTCAACTTCGCTTTGGGTCGGGACTGGTGGTTATGGGGACCAGCTAGCAATGGTTTACAAGATGGATGGAACCTCCGTGTGGGCGGACAAGTAGGAGGCCGATGGGGCACGGCGCATGTGGATATTGTGCCATTGAATCAAATCAATGGTTATGCCCGACGCCAGAATGTAACGCATGGACTCTATCTCGCAGCTCATACCTCCTTGGAGGTCCCCTTCGGGGGTTGCATCCTCTTTACGGGCCTGCGCGCCGAGTGGGGTTATGATTGGACTAACATTGTACCACCACTGGGTGGAGATTTGAAAAATGTGAATTTACTATTAACCGCTGGTATTCGGTATTGATATCATGAATATGAATAGGATAGTTATAATAGGCTAGGAAATAACTAAAAACTCTATGAAATCAGCAAAAAATTCATACATTTTATAATTTCACATAACATCGAACATATGTTACAGTTCATAGTGTTGATTGTGGTGTTACTCGTCCGCTTGCCAGAGGGCGATCTGATCCGCGGAGACCGTGACAAGCCAACGTCCCCGATTGGTGAAGCCAGCGTATCGGACAGGTCCATCATGTCGCCGCTGGCGGAAGACTTCCCGTTGCGCTCGCAGGTCCCAGAAGATAACCTCACCATTGGCTCCACCGCTGACGAGTGTGCGTTGATCGGGGGAGACCGCGACACACATCACCGCACCGATATGTCCTAAGAAAGTGGCCATTTCTCGATTGCTTTCCAACGACCACAAGCGAATGATTCCGCGTTCGCCTGCAGTGACTAAAGCATTGAGACTTTCAATGAAGCAAAAATGGGTAATGTCCGGCACAGAGATGGAAGTTTTCCATGTTTTCTCCGTGACAGACCATATGCCAATAGTAGATCGATCAATACGTGCAGCTATGAGTGAAGCATCACGTGCTAATAATACTTCCGTCACGGTCTTTCGACTAGGGGTTACAATTATGGACGGCTCTGAGGTCTGAGAGCCCTTGACATTCCAGAGATAGATTTGACCTTTTTCATCTGCCAGGAGAAGACAACCAGCCGACACGGCGAGCTTAGCAAACTTCACCTGCGTCTGGGGAGGTAAACGCCACTGATGCAGAAGTTGTCTCCGTGGACCCGTCCATAGCTCGCTTCGAATGGCGGAGTCGTCAGCCAGAAGTACTTGAAGGTCACCTTCCGGAGTGGGAATCGCATCCAGAACCGGAAGGCTTGGGTAGGGCAAGGGAGTATCTCGAGCCTTGCCCACATCGAGAAACTGATAGTGTGCGTTCTGTACTACACACCGCGGTGCATCCTCTGCTGTGAATACACGGCATATCTGAGGAATTTGCGTCACTCCCCATAGATGCACATCCTCCGGGAGGTGCCAAATGCGGATGAAACCATCCCCACCGGCGGTACAGAAGAGTCGTCCTTGAGCATCCAGTGCGGTGCAGGTGATTTCACCGTGCTCTAGGACAGGCCATTCCCACGACCTGGAGTCTTGCTGTATCGAGAACCGGCCAGGTTTGGTGTTCGTCAACCATCCTACCGGTGAGGAGTAAATCGGTTGCGCGGAGGAAAGCCGAGCTTGCTTCCAGCTGCCGGCATCGAGAATCCATAAACCTGTGTTATCGCCGCAAGTGATTTTGCCGTCGAATGTGAAGCCCAAGTATGTGATTTCCGGCATATTCTTGGGATGTGTGAGCGTTCGCGGAGGAGATTGGTCATCCCAATGCCAGAGTAATCCATTTCGGGTCATGAACAGCGCTTCCCATCCCGCAGGTTTGCTGCGGACCTGCATGAGCACAGCAGGATGCGGCAAAAAACTTTGGGCTGACATCCGCTGGTCATACCAATCCCACGTTTGGATAGAACCATCCCGCTGGCAAACACATGTGTAACGCCCATCGCTACTCGTGACACATTTGGCCCAATCGCTTTGAAGGACGGCAGGAAGATTGGCAACCGCCCGGAGGGATTGGTCTTCATGGATAGTCCAGAGACCAGCTCGTGGGGTCTTGATCCCCTCCCAATGGATCAGCAAGGTGTTGGACTGTGGACCCACGAAAGCGATATGGGGGGATGCTACCGGAGCACTCGGAGCGGGAAATCTCCAGGAGTTCACAGGCCGGGCCTGGGAGATGTCCCACAATGTGAGGGTACCATCTGGATACGACCAACAGAGATAGCGGAGATTGGGGGAGATGGCCAGGGCAGTCACACGATGCTGGAAAGCAGGGATATCCACACGGGGAAGTTGCACGAGCCGATTCAAATAACGGAATGGGAAGTCCGCCTCTTCCTGGAAGTAGTTGGCGAGTAATCGAGCGGCATCCAGATAATCTTGCGCCTCATCGCGATTACCGCTGCGTAAGGAGAGGAAGGCAGCGTGGAGGTAGCGGGCGTAATCTCTCTGACGTTCCACGCGGACGCGTAGTTCCTGGTCGGATCGTGTGCGTTCCTGGTCATTTTTCAGCCGGCGTGTTTCCCCCATATACCAGGTACCCACACCAATCATGACGACCGCAATGACACTGACGACGATCAGGGCGACAAGCTGGTCGTTGCGTCGGGCCCAGCGAGCCATTCGTCCTAGCCAGTTGAGGGGCCGGGCTAGAGTTGGTTTGCCGTCGAGAAAACGACGCAGATCATCTGCCAGGTCGATTGCGGTGCGATACCGACGTCCGGGATTCCTTTCCATCGCCTTGAGGCAAATGGCTTCCAAGTCGCGGGGAATCTCCTGTCGGAACTGCCGAGGGGGTTTGAGCTGTCCATCGACTACCTGACGAAGCACTTCCACATCAGTGGCACCATCATAAGGGGCGCAACCTGTGAGCAATTCGTACAGGATCGCTCCCAAGGCATAGACATCCGCGGCGGGACCCAAATCGCGGTGTTTGGCCAGGGCTTGTTCAGGGGGCATGTATTTGGGGGTACCCAGAATCTGCCAAGTACGTGTATCGGATGGCTCGCCCCGTTCCATGAGTTTGGCCAGACCGAAGTCCACGACGCGGGGAATGTAATATTCTCCCCGTAACTGGCAGGAACCTGCGGGAGGTTCCTCCGCCAGGGGATCGTCGCGGACCGGCTGGAGGATGATATTGTTCGGTTTGAGATCCCGATGCAACACACCGCGATCGTGAGCATGCTGAACGGCATCGGCCACGATGGCCACCAGACGTGCCGCTTGACGAACGGGCACCGGGAATGCTTGCTTTTCCAGCCACTGACCCAAGGTCTGACCCGGACAATAGGCCGTGGCAATGTAGCAGAGCGGACCGATCTCTCCCGTTTCGTATACGGGAACCAGGTTGGGATGATCGAATTCTGCCGCCGCCTGTGCCTCTCGAATGAGGCGTTTGCGAGCCTCAGCACTCAACAGCATTTCCGGCCGGGGGATCTTCAAAGCAACTTCTCGTTGCAATTTCGGGTCGTAAGCCAGAAAGACGATACCACACCCACCTTTGCCCAACTGGCGACGCAGTTCGTAACGCCCAATGCGCAGGGGTTGTCCGGAAGTGAAACCCAGACGAGGGTCGACACGCTGTTCTTGATCCGGCAGGACTTCACTTAGAGAACCTTCATGGGAAGCAGCAGCCCCGTGGGCTGGAGCATCTCTGGGCACCGCTTCAGGTGGACGAGCTGAAATGTCTACCGTTGGGGCCTGGCTGTTTCCTCCTTCCACATTCGAGTCAAGGATAGCCAGCAACCGAGCCAGGTAGTCATCCAGTTTGAGCGAGTCGGTCGAGTCGGTCATCCACGGCGGCTCCCGGGACCCTGTCGAGTCTGGCGTCGAAATGTTCCAACCACTAGTCTAGCATAACGGACCACCATTGCGAAAGTATGTTATGCCGGTTCTTGCAGGGGTGTGCTTTTTATCACTAGCTCGGCTTTCGTCGCGATAGCGGTGTCTTCTGCCTAAAAAGGAGTCATGGATGCGAGCCTGGGTTCTGGAAGGTGGATTTGGACAGGATCATCTACGGTTGCTGAATCGCCCGATTCCTCAGATAGGGCCCCATCAGATTCTGATGCGGGTACATGCCGCTTCGCTCAACTATCGGGATTTGTTGATTGTCGATGGAGTCTATCATCCGCGACTTCCTTTGCCGCGGGTTTTGGGATCGGATGGTGCCGGTGAGGTCGTGGCGGTTGGTGCGGAGGTTACGGCCGTCCGGCTGGGAGATCGCGTGGTCGGGTGCTTTTTGCAAAATTGGCTCGATGGCCCGATGACCGAGGAAGCAGCGCGCTCCAGCTTGGGTGCCGACCGGGACGGGACATTTGCCGAATATGTCGTGCTGGAGGAAAACGGCGTGGTGCCGATACCCTCTGGTTACGATTATGCTCAGGCGGCCACTTTACCCTGTGCGGCATTGACCGCCTGGAACGCACTCAGGACGGCGGGATGTGGCCCGGGGCAGACGGTGCTGATACTGGGAACAGGGGGAGTGTCCATCTTCGGCTTGCAACTGGCGCATGCGATGGGCGCCCGCGTGCTGCTCATCTCCGGTCACGATCACAAACGCGAACGGGCGATGCAACTGGGAGCCGACTTTACTGTGAATTACCACACTGTCCCGGAATGGGATCGCTGGGTCCGCGAACAGACGCAAGGACAAGGCGCCGACATCATTCTGGAAGTCGGAGGTGCAGGTACACTGGAACGCTCCCTCCGAGCGGTGCGTCGAGGAGGATATATTGCCTTAATTGGGGTTTTATCGGGTCGAGGTATGGTGGATCCGATGCCGGTGATAATGAAGGCTATCCGGCTCCAAGGAATCTTTGTCGGTTCCCGCCGGATGTTCGAGGAGATGCTCAACTTTATGGTGACGCATCGGATCACCCCCATCATCGATAGCCGCTATCCTCTGGAGCAGTTAGCCCAAGCATTTCAACAGCTGCGTCAGGGCAAACATTTCGGCAAAGTGGTGTTGGAAGTGATCCCCTCCTAGGCTCTGTTGACGATTAAC
>Ga0209017_10002086_pt1 | contig 13603 bp, 8 predicted proteins | sample YNPBryunderm2012_FD_185812 | JGI IMG/M metagenome (GOLD analysis project Ga0209017, IMG submission 185812) | Anoxygenic and chlorotrophic microbial mat microbial communities from Yellowstone National Park, USA - YNP Bryant MS undermat 2012... ... | reverse complement strand
GATGGGGTGAACTGGACCAAGTATGCAGACATCGACACCGGCAGTACTCAGTTTGGGTTCGGTCAACCATTTCCTGCCCGGGTTCTGGTGGGAGTCGCGGTCACATCGCACAACAACGCTGCGCTGGCCAACGCAACGGTCTCCGACCTCAGCGTGACCCTTCTGCCGGTCACACCGAGTCTGCAAATCGTGCAAGACTTGCAGGACCGGACCGTTTACTCGCACACGACCGCGACCTTGACCTTCCAAGTGACCAACGCTGCCATAGCGAGCGGATCACTGGGAGTGGGGGACTATCAGTGGTACAAGAACGGGCAGCCAATCCCGGACGCCACCGGGCGCACTTATTCCTTCGTGGTCGCACCCGAGGATAACAACGCCCAGTTCACTTGCCGGGCTACGGTCGGCACGGCTACGGTCACCAGCGCCACCGCGACCTTGACCGTGCTGGCCCCGACCGAGTTCTCCGGATCGTTGAAGTGGGAGTACTATCCGGGGATCAGCCTGTTCGGAATCCGTTCTGGCAATCATGGTCGGCCGGCGCAGGTGCGTGCGATCTCGGCCTTTGATGCGCCGTTTAATTTTGCTGACAACTATGCCAGTCGGGTCAGTGGGTTGTTTGTGCCGCCGGTGACGGGCAATTACGTCTTCTTCATTGCGGCCGATGACGATGCGGATTTGTACCTGGGCACCAATGCCAGTCCGGCCAGCAAGCGTTTGATTGCGCAGCAGGAGGGCTGGGCTGGGCGGAACAACTGGATCAGCCACGGGGGTGGGGGCGGTCCGTTGGCCTGGTCGCAGCGTCGGTCGGACACGTGGAGTCCGGATGGTGGGATGACCATGCCTTACAATGCGGGCATTCCGCTGGTGGCGGGCCAGAAGTATTGGATTGAGGCGGTGCATCGCGAGGGAGGCGGTGGGGACAACCTTGGGGTGTACTTCAAGCGGGTGGAGGATCCGGATCCGACGGATGGGCTGCCGTCGAACCTGACGGGGGATGTGATTCGGATGCTGACCTGGACACCGACGACGCTGACGATTAGCCGGCAGCCGCAGTCGGTGACCCAGTGGGAAGGGTTGGACGTGACCTTCGGTGTGGAGGTTTCGACGGATGCGGAGCTGACGCCGGTGTATCAGTGGCAGCGCAACGGGGTGGACATGCCGGGTCGGACGGGGCCGACTTTGTCGCTGACGGCCGGTATGGGCGACAATGGGGCACGGTTCCGTTGTGTGGTGAGCATTCCGGGCACGGGTTTGACGGTGACCAGTGAGGAGGCGACGCTGACGGTGCAGCAGTCGGTGTTTATTACCGGCATTGTACGCCGGGAAGTCTGGGGGCCGAACCGGTCGGGGATCACGCGGCAGATGGTGTATGACGGTCAGGCGGGTCCACCGGATATTCGGGACTTTGTGACGGCGATGGACGTGACGGACTGGGCGGACAACTACGTGCAGCGGTTGAGCACGTGGTTTGTGCCGCCGACGACGGGTCGGTATGTGTTCTATCTGTCGTCGGATGATGACAGTGATCTGTTCCTGAGCACCGACGAGGACGAGGCCAACAAGCGTTTGATTGCGCAGCAGTCGGGTTGGAACCCGACGCGGGCCTGGCAGAGTGGCATGAACGTTTCGCAGCGTAATTCGGACACGTTTGTGGCGTCGGACGGCAGCATGCCCGGGGCCGGTGGGATCCCGCTGACGGCTGGGCGGAGGTACTACATCGAGGTGGTCCAGCGCGAGCGTGACAGTGGTGACCACGTTGCCGTTTACTACACCTTGTACGGGGAGCCGGCGCCTGCGGATGGGACGCCGTCGAATCTGCGGGGCAACGTGATTGGGTTGAAGTTGCCGGCGCCTACCTCGCTGAGCATTACGCAGCAGCCGCAGAGCGCAGTGGTGCGGGCGTGGCATCCGGCCGTGTTCACGGTGGGGGTGGCCACGGATGCGTTGTATCCGCCGACGTATCAGTGGCGGCGGAACGGGCAGGCGATAGCCAATGCCACGCGGTCGGTGTACTCGTTTGTGACCTCGACCAACGATCACGGGGTGGGCATTGACTGTGTGGTGACACTGTCGGCGTACGGTGCGGTGACCAGCCAGGTGGCCACGGTGTCGGTGCTGACGGATACGGTGTTTGTGCCGGGGCAGTTGAAGGAGGAGTTTTTTGCCGGGGCGGCGTTTGATGACGTCTTGTACGGCAACGTGGGATGGGCCACGGTGGTGAGCAACTGGACGATCTTCGAGTCGCGGACGAACATAGCGGACAACTACACGCGGCGGGTGAGTGGGTTCTTTATTCCGCCGCAGACGGGGGACTATGTGTTCTTCATCAGCTCGGACGATGAGAGTCGGTTGTTCATCAGCACCAACAGTGATCAGCCGGCGGCGAAGGTGTGGGTGGCGCATCAGCCGAGCTGGAATCCTGCCCGGGCTTGGGTTTCGGGCAGCAATGCGGGGCAGCGCCGGTCGGATCAGTTCACGCCGGATGGTGGGGTGAGCTATCCGTATGCGATGGGGATTCGGCTGGTGGCTGGCCAGCGGTACTACATCGAGGCGCTTCAGCGCGAGGGTAGTGGTGGGGATCACCTGGCGGTGACGTACAAGCTGCTGGCCGATCCGGATCCGTTGGATGGGGATGCGCCGTTGCTGACGGGTTCGGTGATTGGGTACATGGCGGAGCCTGCGCCGGTGGAGCCGCCGGTGTTGACGGTGGGGCGGCAGGGCAACAACGTGGTGATCTCGTGGAGTCCTGCGGGTGGTCGGTTGGAGAGCAGTCCGGTGCTGGGACCGGGTGCGGTATGGACGACGGAGACGACGGCCAATCCTGCGGTGATACCGATCACGGGCACGGCGAAGTACTTCCGGGTGGTGAGGTAGGGAGTGAGCCTCCGGGGGTGATGCGCCGGGCTTGTTGAAGGTTGCCTGTGGGGACGCGGGGTCAGGTCTGTGGAAACGGACCCGACCCCGGTTGTTTTGAGGCTGTGTGGGTAAGGTGCACTGGGGGAAGCTCCCGGAACCGTGCAGGGTCCAAGCTTGGGGAAGCCGAGGGTAAGGCGCCGAAAGGAATTGACTGAGTGCCGCGCATGCCACGCCGCAACTGTCAGTTCCGAGGAGGCATTTCCCAAACGCACCCCGTTCGACAACGCCTTTCTTCCCAGCCTCCGGGTGCTCTAGAAGCTCCGCGATGGACGTTCCGGAAACCGTCTTGCAAATCGAACGGAAGCTGTTCATCCGAGATTCGGACGGAACCGGGGCTGCCGGATGCTCTTGCCGCAGCCCGCAGGCAGGCCGTTCAAGGACGCGCTGGGAGACGGGATCCGGAAGCCTTTGGCCCAACTGCACAGACGCACCATGGAGTGTGATTCAGACAGGCGCGACCCCGTTCCAACCTGCAGGTGTAATACAACGGGTGCCGTGCTTCTGGCAGGGCAGCTGCAGAGGCTCTGACTCTGCATCGGGCGGGCTTTCGGGCTGTCCAGAAGGGTTCATCCAGGAGGTTCACTCCTCCATGACTCCACGATCCGGGCTGCGCGCGTAGGGCCAACTTCTCCGGCCTGCGCACATCCAGACCGACAAGCTGTATGTTGTCCGTTCTGGCACAGTTTTTCTCACCCACGGCCCCAGCCCAATCGAAAGGCAATCGCTATGCGATGGGGCTCGCAGGCGCCCCTGGTGCTCATGAACCACACCAGCGTATCCGACTGGTCGAACCCTGTTTTCAGAGGGTCTCGCAATCCCGATGGTGGATGATGCCGATCAGAAAAAGCGAACAGTCCCTCATTCGTCATACCAAGTTGGATATGGTGACAGAAGGCCTTGTAAGTCCGATGCCTGACCTCGCACAACTCCTGGGGAAGAACAAGGAAGAGGAAGCCGGTCGGAGTCAAAAGGAGCAGGGCTAACACAAGCAGGAGGAGCTTCACGCCTGCGCTTCGGAAAACCCCTGCCGTGACACCGACAATTGGCGCGAGGATGGCGCCAACCGTTGTAAGGATGTGGAGAAGGTGGGATGTGCGGTTCAAGGCTTGTGATGTCACCGGAGACCGGAATTGCCCGAGGACTGCCGCCGGTGGCGGTGAAGAGATGCTGGTACTGGTGAGCCCTCGTGCGCATGGAGCGCAAAGGCAGAGCGACGATTCAGTACTGTAAGCCGGTTGGACGTGCCTTTCGGACATCAACGAACACTCTTCACTCTCGTCTACACTTCACGCCAGGGAGGATCAGCGCGCGACAGAGATATCCGGCTCCAGCCCTCCACGTTGCGGGGCTGCCGGGGAAAGGCAAAGGGCCACCCTCAGGTCCGCCGCGAAGGCAAAACTGCCCAGCTTGGTTGTGCCACCAGGGGTGTGCGCAGGGCGGGCGGGGAGTGAGCGGGCAATCTGGCGCGGGCCATGCATCAGTCAGTCTGCCTCGCCGCGTTGGCGTCCGGGATGGAGTCGGCGATACCGTCATTGCGGCTCACGGGTCTTGCCCATCAGCTCGGCCGTCAGGGTCAGTATCGGCCCGACGAAGAAGGCCTTGCCGAGAAAGTACAGACCCAGCCCGGCCCACACTGCGTCGCGGTTGGACGCGAAGCCGACATTGGCCCCAATCCATAAGCCGGCGAGGAGGCAGAGGAGGAACGCCAGACGGCTGCGATTCGTCCAAGTGTTATCAGAAAGGTCGTACTGTGCTGGTTAAAGGCTTGGGCCGAGGACCGGGCGTTCAGCGCCGGCCCCAAGGCCCAGTCCGCCGCCACCGCTTGTCAATCGCGGGGATCCCCGTACACGGCCTTTCCTTCCCGGATGACGAGCAGGCTGCCCGGTCGCAACGCTGTCCAATCTTCATTGGTCAGCGGACGCGTCGCGATGACAAAACCTCGCTCCGAAGGTTTCTTCACTTCCGAAAGGTCGATGCACCATTCTTCGTCCTCCAGGGTAACCACGGGGAACGGGGCCTCTCGATACGTAAAACAAAGGCCGTTGTGCTCCTTGGCATCTCGATAGGCGAAGAGCTCCGTGCCGTTGGAGAAGAGCAGATTCATGGTGCCCTTGTTGTTCAGTTGGCGGAGCCAGTCCTCGATCTTTGGAAAGTCCGAGAAGGCGATCTGCTCTTCCTGCATCCACGACAAAAGAAGGCAAAAGGCCTGTTCCGAGTCCGTTTCACCGTCCGGGTGGAAGTGAGACGGCTCGGGGAGGTTCTTGAGGGTGCCATTGTGAGCGAATACCACGGGAGTACCGTGGAAATCCTTGCAGAACGGATGAGTGTTCTCTGGTCTCCGATCTCCCCGGGAGGCGAGGCGCACGTGACCAATGAAGATGTGGCTTACGATGGGGCAGTTCAGCAAATTGCGCGCTTTTTCGCTCCGGTGAGCCGGAGGGTATTCTTCCTTTTGAATCTCGGGCCGACCTTCGTGGAACCAGGCCAGGCCCCAGCCGTGTGGGTTGTGGCGACCGCGATGCCGGAAGGCCCGGAAAGAGATGCGGACGGTTACGGGTTCGTTGAATGCAAGTCCAAGGAGTTCGCACATAGAGACCCTTCCAAGTTAAATCACGCGGCCCCGCGACGTAGGGACAAGGACTTCCGTTTGCCAACGGAGCCATGGTGCCGGCGCTTGGGGCTGCGCATGAGTTCGCGTTTTCTTCGTTCGTGATTCCATACTGTTCGGTAAGGCCGGAGCGCTACGGGTTGGGAAATGAAGGCGCAATCTTCTCGATGCTGGCGTTGGGGAGGAGTCTGGCCTTCTCCGAGGAGTCGCCAAGCCGGTGCTTCGTTTCTTGGCTGGTTGGGGCCAAATAGCGAGCGACTTCTTTCCCGACTGCGTTGTGCCACGGCAATGCAGCCTGACATTGCTCATCGAGTGACTGCTCCTTGGTAGCCGTCGGTGACGTGCTGGAGAGTGCTTGCTGATAAGGTCGATCCCCGAGCCAGTGACAGATGACATGCGCAGTGGTTCTCCGTTTCGGTATGATGGCTCCGTTGGCGAACAACCGAACCTGCCGACAGCTGTCTTACCCGGGTAACGCACGCGGGTGTCGGTGGTCAGACAGCGGGCGTAAGGACCACGATTGGCGACCAGCGCAATGGCGCAGATTCGCGCTGCTGTGAGCTGAGCCGACCAAGGGTGTGGCATTGCACCAGTAGAGTGCGGCACAGGGGCCTACCGAGTCAAGTCCAAACAAAGGGCGGTGGCACAGTTGCCGTTGCAGGGCTGCATTCCAGTGCTTGAGAGGTTTTGGGCGCGCGAAAAGAGCCTTTGCCAACGCCACTGATACGGAGCTGAAGGTGTAACCATGCAGCCGTTGACGTGGCTGAGTAAGAGTGTCCGCGCTGCCTCACCGCGGTAGCTTTGCTGTTTTCCGGTGTGGTGGGGGAACTTGGTCGCGCCCGTTCCATGCTGTCCCTGCGGGTCAGGCGGAGGGGATGGTTTTTCGATCGGGTGGCCATGGCTTCTGCGCCCTGCCGAAGCACGTCACTCCCCCACGACGCGTTGGAGATTCTGTGGCTTTGGGAGGCCGACGGCACGCCTCGTATGGCTGCCGAGCTTGTGAAGCTTTGCTGGTGCTTGCTGGTTTGATCGCTTGTCGGGCTGCCGAGGCTCGGTGGGAGGACCTGGCGGCCCAGACAGCTAGGGGGCGAGGCGGGGTGGGAGTAGGTGGGCCTGGGGCTGAGCTGGCATCGGGTGGTTGTCGGTGGTTGGTGCTGGGCTTGGTACCCGCAGGGTTTTCAAGCAGGCAACATGGGGCAGGAGCGGATTGGCCCTTGGGCTAGAGGGGATGGGTTCTCGGGGACCTTGCGGGTGAGGCGAGCAGGGTCTAGGGTAGGTCATGTTTCTGATTGGCGTGGGGACGGCCGTTCCGGCGCGACGCTACACCCAACGGGAATGTTGGGAGGCCATCCAGCGTGCTCCATTTTTTGCCGACCTTGCTCCCCGCTCCCGCGCCTTGTTGGAAAAGGTGCTGTGCGGACAGAACGGGATAGTGACCCGATACCTGGCCCTGGAGTGCCTGGAGGAGGCTTTCGATCTGCGGGCGGATGTCTTGCATGCGCGCTTTGCCCGGCATGCCCCTGTTCTGGCCACGGAGGCAGCGCATCGGGCGTTGACCGATGCCGGTTGTTCGCCCGAAGAGGTGGACGGAGTGCTCATCAGTACCTGCACGGGTTACGTGTGTCCGGGTCTGACCAGTTTCGTGTGTGAAAGGCTCGGGTTCCGATCCGATGTGTGGGCGCTGGATTTGGTCGGGCAGGGTTGTGGCGCCGCACTACCGAATTTGCGCATGGCGGAGGCCATGCTCCGGGCGGGACGGGCTCAGCGGGTGCTCTCGGTTTGTGTGGAGGTCTGCAGTGCCGCGTTGTTTGTGGATGACGACCCCGGTGTTTTGATCAGTGCCTGCCTGTTCGGGGATGGGGCAGGCGCGGTGGTTTTGGCCTCAGAGCCGCGGCCGGGGCGGCGTCGGGTGGAATGGAAGTTTGCCACCTCCTGCCTCCGGCCGGAAGAGCGGGATGCCCTGCGTTTCGAACAGCGGGAGGGGCGCTTGCGGAACCGGCTCTCGAAGCGCGTTCCGGAGTTGGCGGCGCAAGAGGCTGCGCGTTTGTTTCGGGCAGGCAGCCTGGCAGCGGGCGTCGAACGGAGCGAAGTCACGGGTTGGCTGTTGCACGCCGGGGGACGCGACGTGTTGTGGGCGTTACGCGAGCGGCTGGGATTGTCGGAGGCGGAGCTGCGTTGCAGTGCCGAGGTGCTCCACTCGTATGGCAACCTCAGCAGTGCTTCGGTGTTGTTCGTGCTGGAACGGGCATTGCAGCAGGCTTTACCCGACGGCTATTGGTGGATGAGTTCGTTTGGAGCAGGCTTCAGTTGTCACGGCGCATTTTGGGCGGTGTCCACACCCCACTCATGAGGCGACGGGTTGAACCAGAGCTGCTGGACGAGCTGCCGCCGGAGGATTCGAGGGCTCAACGGTCCCGGCGGGATCTGCAGCGGCTCAATCGATTGCTGGGCCACGCTAGGATTCTGGAGGCGGCTGTGGAACGTGCGCTGGGGCATCCGCCGTGCCGACTGATCGAAATGGGTGCGGGGGACGGGACGGTGTTGTTGGAAGTCGCCCGCCACCGGCGCGCGGAGTGGCAGGGGGGGGAGGTGGTCCTGGTGGACCGTTGGCGCGTGGTGGACCCCGAAACGTTGGAGGAATTCCGCCGCTTGGGATGGCAGGTGGAGACGGTCGCTGCCGATGTGCGCACGTGGTGGGAGAGAGCGCCCTTGGCAGACGCCGTACTGGTGAATCTGCTGCTCCACCATTTTTCTGAGTCTGAACTGAGGGAACTGCTGGGACAGGCGGCGGAAGTGGCGCACGTTTTTGTGGCCTGTGAGCCCCGACGGAACCTCGTCTCGCGGCTGGGGGCGCGATTGGTGGGGATCCTGGGGTGTGGGCCTGTCACGCGGTGCGACGCGCGCCGAAGTGTGGCCGCCGGGTTTCGGGGGCAGGAACTCTCGGTCCTTTGGCCGAAGAGGGGCTGGGAGTTGGTTGAGCGGCGGGTGGGCCTGTTCACGCATTTGTTTGTGGCCCGGAGGCGAAAATAGGACATGCGACAGCAGGCCATCACGATCGTGGGAGGTGGGCCAGCGGGACTGGCGCTGGGCATTGAGTTGCGTCATCGCGGTGTGCCGGTCACGGCTTGGGAAGCCGGTCACTATCCCCGGCATCGCGTTTGTGGCGAGTTTCTCAGCGGCCTTGGGTGGAGTGTGCTGGGGCGGCTGGGTTTGCTGGAGCGGCTTGTCCGGGCCGGTGCATCGGCGGCGACGCGGGTGGCGTTTTTCCGGGCTGCCGGGGCGTGTGTGAGTCGCCGGTTGCCGCAGCCGGCCTTGTGTTGTTCGCGGTGGACCCTGGATGCCGCACTCGCCAGCGAGTTTTGCCGTTTGGGTGGGGTGTTGCGAACCGCAGAGCGGTGGAACGGCGGTTGGGACAGTCCAGGGATCGTGCGCGCTACGGGGAGGCGGGTGGAAACCGGGGCTGATGCACATGGGTGGCGGTGGTTCGGAGTGAAGGCGCACGCGCGCAATGTGGCACTGACCGCGGACTTGGAAATGCATTTTCTGCGGGACGGTTACGTGGGCTTGTGCCGCGTGGACTCTGGCCGGGTCAATGTGTGCGGATTGGTTCGCTGGCGGCGCGGTAGCCCGGTTTCGGCGCGGAAATGGCTCCGGGGAGCTCCTGGGACATTGTTGGAGGAACGCCTGAGGTGCGCGGAGTTTCTGGAGGATTCGTGGTGTGCCGTGGCAGGGCTGAGTTGGCATCTGCCCGATCCATGCGAGGCCATGGGACCTGAGGAATCCGGGGAGATGCCGGAATGTCGTGTGGGTGATGCGTGGGCGGTCATTCCCCCACTGACGGGCCACGGACTTTCGCTGGCGCTGGAATCTGCTGCGCTGGCCGCAGAGCCGTTGGCTGCTTGGAGCCGGGGGGACGTATCTTGGGCGGAAGCGGTCCATAGCATAGGGCAGGCGTACCGGGTTGTGTTTGCACGACGATTTGCCTGGGGCCGGTGGTTGCAGGGGGCCGTGTTCCGAAGATGGCTGTTTCCGGCCTTGTGGTGGGGGTTGAGCCGTAGCGACCGGCTTTGGAGGGGCATCTTCCAATGCACCCGTGGGGTGCGAACCCCCGACGGTTCCGATACTCGCATGGTGTGGCGGATGATGGGCTGAGCACGATTTCTCCGCGCATCCTTTCGGAAAGCAGGGTAAGGTGCTCGCGCCCGCCCCGCTGTGGGAGGGTGCGGCTTCGAGCGGTTGGTGGGAAACGCGGGTGGTGAGCGCGGGCGCGGTTTTCACGGTTCCAAGCCCGCTTGCACCTGGCCGCTTGGTTGGCAGGGGATCTTGCTGTAGCCCACCGGACATCGTCCGCGCTTTTCTGCAGGTGGGCTGAGCGCTTGCAAGGACCGACATCCCTCAGAACCGACCCGGATGAAACCAGAGGCAGAGTGCTGTAGGTCTCGGACGTCCCAGCCATGCAGGCCCTGAATCCGGGACGCATGGATACCCACTGAGCTCACGTTTGGTTCGGCTTGTGAAGGGCACCCGATTGGTTCTCGACCTCCTGGTTTCGGAGGTCGTGAGGGCGTACCTACGGGACTTCGGAAGTGCGCCTTCCTTCTTGGACTTGGAAGGCCCGGTTGTTTCCCAAGCCCTGCCCGGGCGATTCCCGGCTCATCGCTGGCGAAAAATCTCTGTGAAGCGCCAGTGATCTGGGAAACGGTGGCAGCGAGGGTTCGTTGGTCGACGTCTCGGGTTTTTGCGCGGTTTGTCGCTGCGGCAGAACGCGGGCTGTGGAGGACAGCAAGAGGTCGGCTATCGTGGGGCAGTGAGCGTGGGGAGAGGGGCGAGCCGGCGCTGGGCCGTGGGCTGTGGGCTGGCAGGAACGCCTGGGGGCCTCAGAGTCGCCACCAACTGGTCTTGGTTTTGATTTGTTGGGTGGCGGACTTGGCAGTGAATTGTTTGACCAGCAACTGGCTGCGGGCGGCGGTCAGGGCCATGATGAGGTCGTCGTAACTGAGGAATCGGTCGGAGGGATTCTTGGCCATCATTTTCACAATGGCGTCACTGGTGGGCTGGGTGATCTCGGGTACAACGAGGTTGGGTGGGGTGAGAGGGGTGTGGACATGGGCGGCGACGAGTTCTTCGACGGTAGGGGCTTCGAAGGGCACGTGTCCGGTGATGGCGTGGTAGAGGGTGCCGCCCAGGCTGTACATGTCCGACAGAAAGGTTTCAGGCTGACGTTGGACCTTTTCGGGGGCGACGTAGTAGGGGGTCCCCCAAGCCCCATCTTCCTCGGTGCTGGGGGCATCGGCGCGCCGGGCCAGGCCGAAGTCGACCAGTTTGGGTTCGTTGTCAGCGTTGAAGAGGATGTTGCCGGGCTTGATATCGCGGTGGAGGAGGTTGTGTTTGAGCATGAGGTCGAGGGCCGAGGCGATTTTGATGCCAATGTCGAGGACCTGCAGTTCGGGGAGGCGATGATGGGCCTCGATGCGCGAGTCCAAACTCCCTTGGTCGGCCAGTTCCATGACCAGGTAGAGTTGGCCTTGGTAATTGCCGAAGCTGTAAATGTGGATGATGTTGGTGTGATTGAGCGAGGCGCAGATGCGCGCTTCCCGATAGAAGGCTTCCAGGAGTTTGGGATCTTCGGCCAGTTCCTTGCGCATGAGTTTGATGGCCACCAGCCGTTGCAGGACGGTGTCGTAGGCCCGGTAGACCTTGCCCATGCCGCCCTTGCCGATGACGCTGCGGAGCTCGAAATGCTCGATCATCATCGGCATCATAATGGGGTGTCCGCATTTGGTGCAGGGAATGGTCGAGAGCGGCTCCAGGTCACCCGGGATGAACACCTTGGTTTGGCAACCTTCGCAGGTGACCATCTTCAGCGGTTTGCTCGAGGTTTGACTCACAAGGCCATTCTAACACTGGGGTGGTAGGGTACAAGCGCGGTGCCGTGTCTTGCGGGGCTCTTTGGGGGGCGGCTCGATGGGCAGGACAGGACGTCAGCGGGGATGGAGTTGGCGGAGAAGTTTGCCAGCCGGCGCCACCGCCCGGGTGAGCAGGATCTCTGTGGCGCCGGTTCAAGGCTCGGTGCGTCTAGCGGCCCAAAGGTGCAAGCGCCAAAGGTGAGGCTTTCAGCGTCGCAGGAGCCGATAGAAACGCGGGGAGCTGGAGGCTCCGGGGTCTGTGACGGTGGCGTTCACGTACACAGGACCGTCCATGGCGGGCGTGATCTGCATGAGGTCCTGCCATTGCCGCAGGTTGCTGGAGACTTGGACCTGGTAGGTTACGAACGGTTCGCCGTGCACTTGGAACCGGAACTGGCCGGGGGCGACCTGCACGGGATCACTGAGGGCGGGTTGCGGGGAGGGATAGACTGTGAAGTTGACGGTCGATTGAGGCGCCATAGCTGGGACCGTGCGGGTAGGGACACAGTTGAATCCTTCGTCCAGCAGATCGTCGCAGGCCAATTGGATCTGCCAGGGGGCACCGGCAACCGGCATGCGGTAGACGCCTTGGAGGTCGGTGGTCATGCCGGACCCATAAAAGGTTTCCCCGTTCAAGACAGCCCAGCCAAAAACGCCGACGCCGGGCACGGGCTGACCGTGCGGGTCCCGCACGGTGCCTGTGATGAGGTTGGTGGCTTCCAGGACGCGGATGTTTTGATGGATGGCCTGACCGGGCGCAAGGGCTTGATTCAGCCGGAAACCGGAAGCGATGGAGTTGGTGAGGCTTGTGTTGAGGACCGGGTCGAGCATGAGCGTCCACCAGGAAGGCATCCCGCCCACAGCCAACCCGGTGAAGCGTCCCTGATCGTCGGTGACCGGGTCATTTCCGTCATAGTAGTCTGATCCGGTTTGACCGTGAACTCGAAGCCGGATCCCGGGAAGGGGTTGGCCGGTGGCGTCCACGACTTGGCCATAGAAGACCGCATTGGCCGGCGTCACCCGGATTTCCACACCGGTTACGTTGCCGGTGGTGGTGAGGAAGCGGCGTTGGGCTTCGCGTTTGGGCAGCAGGGCTGCGTGGAAGTTGAGATCTTCAGAAGAGGGCTCGACGCTCCAAGAGCCTGCTCGCACGGAGACGGAGAAGTTTCCGTTGGTGTCGGTCCAGGCCGGGGCGAACAGGCCGGTGTCGGATTTGACCTGCAAGGACACTGCTGGCAGGCCGCGACTGGGGTTGGTGGCGTCCACCACCCGACCGGACAGTTGGCGGCTGGGCGGCAAAAGGTCCAAATCGGCACGCACCGTTTGGTTTGGCTGCAGCTCCACAAGCGACGGGTTTTCGAGGTCGGTGACCCACCCGAGTTGGGCGGGGACAAGGGCGTACAGGCCCGGGGGTAGTGGGAGTTGGTACTGACCGGTGGCGTCGGTCAGGCTCGCCGCGGTGATGGAGCCGTCTTTGAGGACGTCGATGGCGACCACGAGGGCGAAAGGCAGGTTGGTGCCTGTGGCGCGGACCGAGCCGGTGACACCCTGGCCCAAGGGGGGGTTGGTAAACAGTTGGGGTTGGCGGATGGGGTGGAACCGAGCGGTGGGACTGACCAGTTCCCAAAAATGAGTAGCCACTGCGTGATCTAGCCCGGGCTGGCCGTAATTAACGGGCACGCGCATTTGGCCGGGGGTGGGGTCTTGGTCGAAGGGCTGGTTCCAGTTGGTGACCCCGGCGATCAGAGGCACGGTGTTGTCGGTGAGGCGGATTTCGAGGGTAAGCAAATCGGTGGGATCCCAGGTGTTGTTGGCGTTGGCATCCAACCAGCGCCGCAAAAGTACGGTTTCACCGGGCTGGAGCCCGGTGATTTGCAGGAGGACCATCCCCGAGAAGGTGTGGGGTGCAGTGGCAGGCGCGACGTCTAAAGTGGCAGAGGAAGAGGTGATCGGAAAACCGCCGCCAAGCCAAGCCAGAGCGGCTAGGGTGCAGCGGAGGACCCGGCCTGTGGTGGACTGCGTAGCGGCGCGAAGCCTGAAGGGTGCTGAAGCGTTCATAATCCCCGAGAATTTCCCCAAGGGTAACCTCGCTGCGCTCGGTGACCAACAGAGGGCTCAGCCAGCGAGTGTGGCCCTGTAGGTTTCAAGGGTAACCTCGCTGCGCTCGGTG
>Ga0209017_10002085_pt1 | contig 13615 bp, 6 predicted proteins | sample YNPBryunderm2012_FD_185812 | JGI IMG/M metagenome (GOLD analysis project Ga0209017, IMG submission 185812) | Anoxygenic and chlorotrophic microbial mat microbial communities from Yellowstone National Park, USA - YNP Bryant MS undermat 2012... ... | reverse complement strand
CGTGGGAGGTCGTGGTCGGCCTCGAAGTGCACGCGCAGGTGATCTCGAAGGCGAAACTGTTCTCGGGGGCGGCCACCGCCTTCGGCGCCGAGCCGAACTCGCAGGTGAGCTTCGTTGACGCTGCTTTCCCGGGCATGCTCCCGGTTCTCAACCGCGAATGCGTCGCCCAGGCCGTGCGCACGGGCCTCGGCCTCAATGCGACGATCAATCTCGAGAGCCGGTTCGACCGGAAGAACTATTTCTACGCCGACCTTCCCGCAGGCTACCAGATCAGCCAGTACGAGAAGCCGATCGTCGGCCGAGGCACGATCATGATCGACCTCCCCGACGGCAGCACGAAGCCGATCGGCATCACCCGGCTTCATCTCGAACAGGACGCCGGCAAGTCGCTGCACGACCAGCACCCGACGAAGAGCTGGATCGACCTCAACCGCGCTGGCGTGGCGCTGATGGAGATCGTCTCGGAGCCGGACATACGCTCGCCTGAAGAAGCCGGCGCCTATCTCACGAAGCTGCGCCAGATCCTCCGCTACTTGGGCACCTGCGACGGCAACATGGAGGAGGGCTCGCTCCGGGCGGACGTGAACGTCTCCGTCCGGCGCCCGGGCGAAGGCTTCCGCACGCGGTGCGAGGTCAAGAACGTCAACTCGATCCGCTTCGTGATGCAGGCGGTCGAGGCGGAGGCGCGACGCCAGATCGCCATCTGGGAGGAGGGGGGAACGGTCGAGCAGGAGACGCGCCTCTTCGACAGCGCCCGCGGCGTCACCCGGCCGATGCGGTCGAAGGAGTATGCGCACGACTACCGCTACTTCCCCGACCCCGACCTGCTGCCGCTCGTTCTCGACCCGGGCTGGGTGGAAAGCCTCAAGGCGAGCCTGCCCGAACTCCCTGACGCGAAGGCGGCGCGGTTCATCAGGGAGTACGGCCTTTCCGCCTACGAGGCGCGTGTGCTCGTCGCCGAACGGGCCACGGCCGACTACTACGAGGCGGTCGCCAAGGGGCGGGACGGCAAGCTCGCCGCCAACTGGGTGATGGGGGACCTCTTCGCCGCGCTGAACCGAACCGGCTGCACGATCGAGACGAGCCCCGTCTCCGCCGAGGCGCTGGGGCGTCTCCTCGATCTGATCGCCGATTCGACGATCAACGGCCGGATCGCCAAGGAAGTGTTCGAGGCGATGGTCGAGACGGGGGAGGACCCGGTCGCCATCGTCGACGCGAGGGGGCTCAGGCAGGTGACCGACCTTGGCGCGATCGAGGCTGCGGTGGCGGAGGTGCTCGCGCGCAACCAGGACAAGGTGGCCGAGTATCGCGCAGGGAAAGAGAAGCTGTTCGGCTATTTCGTCGGCCAGGTGATGAAGGTGATGCAGGGCAAGGGCAATCCCGCCCTGGTCAACGAGGTGCTCAAGAAGAGTCTCGGCTAGGCGGCCGAAGTATTCGCGAATGACAAGATGCCATCTCACGATGGCGTGAGGTGGGTCGTATGTCGCCCAAGTTTGGGCTAGACCTCGCGCATGTCAGGTGTCGTTCCGGTTCCGCCACGCGGGATTGCGCGGCGGATCGCTGTGTTTCTCGATTTCGACGGCACGCTTGTCGAGATCGCGCCTCGCCCTGACGCGATCGTCGTGCCGCTTGGGCTGTCGCGACTGCTCGGCGATCTCGCGCAGGCGACAGGCGGGGCGACGGCGCTCCTCTCGGGGCGGCCGATCTCTGATCTCGATCGCTGGCTCGCGCCGCTTCGCCTGGCCGCTGCCGGCTGCCACGGAGCCGAACTCCGCCGCCGGCCCGATGGCCCGGCCGAGCCCGCCGCCGCTCCGTGCTGCCCCGACCGCTGGCTCGAGCTGGCGACGAGGCTCGCCGCGCGCCATCCGGGCGCTCTGGTCGAGCGCAAGCCCTTCGGCTTCGCCCTGCACGCCCGCGCCTGCCCGGGCGCCCTGCCAGAGTTGCGCGACGCCCTCGCCGCCCTTGTGGCCGAGGACCGGCGCTTCCGCCTTCTGCACGCGCACATGGCGGTCGAGGTCCTTCCCCGAGGGGTGCACAAGGGGGCGGCGCTCGCGGCGCTGCTTGACCAACCGCCCTTCGCCGGGCGCGTCCCGATCGCGATCGGCGACGATGTGACGGACGAGGACGCGCTGGCGGAAGCGCGCGCCCGCGGCGGCCATGGCTACCGGGTCGGCGAGAGCTTCCGTGATCCCGGCGCCGTGCGTGCCTGGCTTGCTGCCGTGGCGAGGGAGGCGGGCCATGCCCCAGCCGCTTGATCTCGCGGTCGCCGGCAATGGCACGGTCGCCGCTCTGATCGAGCCTGCGGGCCGGGTCGTCTGGATGTGCTGGCCACGGCTCGATGCTGACCCGATCTTCTGCGCCCTCCTCGACGGCACGGACCCCGAGGCCGGGCTCATGGAGGTGGCGCTCGAGGGGCGCGTCACGGCGCGTCAGCGGTACCGGCGCAACACCGCCGTGGTCGAGACCGAGCTCGCCGACGGGGCAGGCAACGCGCTCAGGATTACCGACACGGTGCCGCGCTTTCCCCGCTTCGGCCGGATGTTCCGCCCGCAGATGCTCGTGCGCCGGATCGAGCCGATCGCCGGCCGGCCGCGCATCCGGCTGCGCATACGCCCGCGCTTTGCCTGGGGAGCCGAGGCACCGACGCTGCGCACCGGCTCGAACCATCTGCGCTGGCTCGGTCCGGGGGAAGCGCTGCGCTGCACCACCGATGTGCCGGTCGGCTTCATCGCCCACGAAACCGCCTTCGCGCTCGACCGCCCCCTCGCGCTCATCCTCGGCGCCGACGAGCCCGAGCCCGAGCCGCCGGCGCGGATCGCGCGTCAGTTCGAGGAGGAGACGACGGCCTACTGGCAGGAGTGGGTCAGGCTGCTCTCGGTGCCGTTCGACTGGCAGGAGGCGGTGATCCGCGCCGCGATCACGCTGAAGATGTGCGCCCATGACGACACGGGCGGCATCGTCGCGGCCCTGACCACCTCGATCCCCGAAGCCCCGGGCACGGCACGCACCTGGGACTATCGCTTCTGCTGGCTGCGCGATGCCTGGTTCACCGTCCAGGCGCTCAACCGCCTCGGCGCGACGCGCACCATGGAGCAGTTCATCCGCTATCTCACCGTCGCGGTGATGGACGAGACGCCTGAGCGGCTTCGCCCCGTCTATCCGCTCGTGCCGAACGTGCCGATGACGGAGGAGGAGGCGCCGGCACTCGCCGGGTTCCTGCACCACCGGCCGGTCCGGATCGGCAACGCCGCGGCCGACCAGCGCCAGAACGATGCCTGGGGAAGCGTTGTGCTCGCCGCGGCGCAGATGTTCTTCGATGAGCGCCTGCCCAATCCGGGGGACGCCGGGTTGTTCCGCCAGCTCCTGCCGCTTGCCGACGTCGCGGCGCGCGAGGCGCTGACGCCGGATGCGGGGATCTGGGAGTATCGCGGCCGGGTGAGGGTGCACACCTTCTCCGCGGCGATGTGCTGGGCGGCCGTCGATCGCCTCGCGCGGGTCGCTCAGCGCCTCGGCGAGCACCGCGAGGCGGACCGGCTGCGCGGTCTCGCCGCACCGATCCGCGATGCGATCCTCCAACGTGCCTGGAGCGAGAGCCGCAAGAGCTTCGTCGAGAGCCTCGACGGCGACGGTCTCGACGCTGCCCTGCTGCTGTTGCCGGAGCTCGGCCTTCTGCCGCCGACCGACCCGCGCTTCGTCGCCACCGTCGAGGCGATCGCGCGCGAGCTTGCGCGGGACGGGCTCCTGCTCCGCTACGCCGCTCCGGATGATTTCGGCGTGCCCGAGACCGCCTTCCTCGCCTGCAGCTTCTGGCTCATCGATGCGCTCGCCGCGATCGGCCGCAGCGAGCAGGCGAGGGCGCTGTTCGAGCGGATCCTCGCCTTGCGCAACCATGTCGGCCTTCTGTCGGAGGACGTCGATCCGCGGACCGGGCGGCTCTGGGGCAACTTCCCGCAAACCTACAGCCAGGTCGGGCTGATCCTGTCTGCGATGCGTCTGTCGCGGAGCTGGGAGGAGGGATTTTGGCGCGCCTGGTGATCGTGTCGAACCGCGTGCCCCTGCCGCGGCCACGCGGCGGGACGCAGCCGGGCGGCCTCGCGGTGGCGCTCGCCGAGGCGTTGCCTGGGCAGGAGGTGTTATGGTTCGGCTGGTCCGGCGAGACGGCGCCCGAGCCCTCGCCGCCCTCCTTCGTCACCCACGGCAGCACGAGCTACGCCACCGTGCACCTGACGGAGGCCGAGAGGCGCGGCTATTATGCCAGTTTCGCCAACGCAACGCTCTGGCCGCTGTTGCACTGGCGCATGGGGCTTGCCGAGTTCCGCCGTGACGACCACGAGACCTGGCGCGCCGTCAACGCGCGCTTCGCCTCCCTGCTCGCGCCGCTGTTGCGGCCCGACGATCGCGTCTGGGTGCACGATTTCCACCTCTTCCCCTTCGCCGCTGCGCTGCGGGCCGCCGGCTGCCGCCAGCGGATCGGCTTCTTCCTGCACGTGCCGTTCCCGCCGCCCTCGCTGTTCGAGGCGCTGCCGCAGGCCGGGCGTCTGCTCGCCGACCTCGGCGCCTACGATCTCATCGGCACGCAGACCCAGGCGGATGCCGAACATCTCGCCGCGTCTCTCGCTGGCATCGGCGCGTCGGTTCCGGTCGCCGCCTTCCCTGTCGGCGTGGATGCGGCGTCCTTCGCGCGCGAGGCGGCCCGGGCCGTCGGCTCGCCCGAGGCGCGCCGGCTTGCCGCGAGCCTCGGCGGGCGGGCGCTGATCCTCGGGGTGGACCGGCTCGACTACTCCAAAGGCCTGCCGCAGCGCTTCCGCGGCTACGCGGCGCTGTTGCGGCGCTTTCCGGAGCATCGACGCCGCGTGACCTTCCTCCAGGTGGCGCCGGTGAGCCGGAACGAGGTGGCGCAGTACCGCGCCCTGCGGCGGGAGCTCGACGAGCTTGCTGGCCGGATCAACGGCGAATGGGGCGAGATCGACTGGATCCCGATCCGCTGGATGACGCGCGCGGTGCCGCGCGCCACGCTCGCAGGCTTCCACCGGCTCGCCCGCGTCGGCCTCGTCACGCCGCTGCGCGACGGCATGAACCTCGTCGCCAAGGAATATGTCGCAGCGCAGAACCCGGAGGACCCGGGCGTGCTCGTGCTGTCGCGCTTCGCCGGAGCAGCCGAGGAGCTTCGGGGCGCGATCCAGGTCAATCCGCACGACCCGGACGAGATCGCCGAGGGGCTCGATGCCGCTCTGCGGATGGATCTTCCGGAGCGTCGCGCCCGCTGGGCCGCCGACCATGCCGTGATCGCGACCAACAGCGCCGCCGACTGGGCGCGGCGGTTCCTCGCCGCTCTCGAGGCCCTCGCACCGGCCGAGCGGGCGGCCTGAGGCGGTTTCCCCGCCGCGTGCGTTCCTCTAGCGTCCGCCCTGCAGCCATGCGGGGAGAACCATGATCGACCTCTACAGCTTCGACACGCCGAACGGGCGCAAGATCAGCGTCGCGCTCGAGGAGATGGGCCTGCCCTACCGCGTGCACGTGGTGGACATCACGAAGGGCGAACAGTTCCATCCCAACTTCCTGAAGATCAGCCCGAACAACAAGATCCCGGCGATCGTCGACCCCGAGGGCCCGAACGGGCGGCCCGTCAGCGTGTTCGAGAGCGGCGCGATCCTGCTCTACCTCGCCGAGAAGACCGGGCGCTTCCTGCCGCGCGATCTTGAGGCGCGTATCCCCGTCTGGGAATGGCTGATGTGGCAGGTAGGCGGCTTCGGCCCGATTCCGGGCCAGGTGCATGCCTATCTCCTTGTCCAGGACGAGGCGGCGCGCGCCCACCCGCTCGAGCGTTTCCAGAAGGAGACGAACCGGCTCTACGGCGTGCTCGACCGGCGCCTTGAGGGGCGCGAGTTCGTCGCCACCGAAGGCGAGCCCTCGATCGCCGACTTCGCGATCCTCGGCTGGGCCTGGCGGCATGAGCGGCATCGGGTCGATCTTGCAACGGTGCCGAATGTTAAGGCGTGGTACGAGAGGATGATGGCGCGGCCTGCCGTGACGCGCGGCTTCGCCGTGCCGATGCGCCACCCCGTTGCGGCCTGAGCGCGCGAGCCGGGCAAGGCGCCGAGGAGCGGGGCGTCGATGCGCGCACGCTCGGCGCTGATCGAAGGGGGCGTCGCCGTCGCCCTGATCGGCGCGCTTGCCGTTGCCTGCGCGCTGATCCTCGAGCCGTTCATCACCCCGATCCTGCTTGCCGGCGTGCGCGTGCACGCGACGTGGTTCGGCCAGGCGTGGCTCGCCCCTCGGCTCGGCCGCGCCTGGGCCGCGGCGGCGATGGTGACCCTTGCGGCGCTCGTCCTCGTGGTGCCGCTCGCGCTCGTGGTGCCCGGGCTTGCCGCCAACCTCGCAGCGGCAGGCGATGTCGCGCGACGGATCGCCGCCTCTCTCCCTGCCGAGCCGCCTGAGTGGCTCGCGGGCCTGCCGTTCGTCGGCGGCGTGATCGACGGGATCTGGGCGGAGGTCGCGCCGGCTGTGGCGGAAGGAGGGGAGGCGCTGCGTGCGCTCATCGAGCCTTACGCCGGAACGCTCGGGCGGCTCGCGCTCGCCTTCGCCGTCTCGGTCGGCGAGGGGTTGTTGCAGCTCCTGTTCGCGCTGCTCGTTGCGTTCTTCCTCTATCGTGACGGCGAGGCGCTGATCGAACGCCTGAGGCGCGTGGCGGAGCGTGTCGGCAGCGACCGTGCCCTCGAGCTTCTCGACCTCACCGGCGATACGGTGCGGGGCGTGGTGTGGGGGCTGATCGGCACCGGGATCCTGCAGGGCGTGCTCGCCTGGATAGGGTTCATGATCGCGGGGGTTCCGGGCGCCGCGGTGCTCGGGTTCATGACCGTCCTGCTCTCGATCGTTCAGATCGGTGCGCCGATCCTCTGGGCCTCGGCCGCTGCCTGGCTGTTCGCGGAAGGCGAGCCGGGCTGGGGCCTGTTCATGCTGATCTGGGGCGGTGTCGCGGTGAGCTCGACCGACAATGTGGTCCGCCCGTGGTTGATCAGCCGCGGCGCGAAGCTGCCGTTCCTGCTGATCGTCCTCGGCGTGATCGGCGGTCTTCTCGCGTTCGGGTTCCTTGGGCTGTTCCTTGGCCCTGTGCTTCTTGCGGTCGCGTGGCGGCTCGTCGAGCGATGGACGCAGCGCACCGCGGCCGGCGAAGGCGTCGCGGGTGGGGGTTCGTTGACGTGAGGGGGGTGGGCGGCTAGAAGCGCCTTCGCATATGCCGTGTATGCACCGCTCCGGGCGGAGGGGTGGCCGAGCGGCTGAAGGCGGCAGTTTGCTAAACTGTTGTACGGGGTTAACCCGTACCGTGGGTTCGAATCCCATCCCCTCCGCCATTTTCCGAAATGGTCCGGTCTTTCCAAGGGTTCCGGCGCGCCGATCCAGCGGCGGGCCGGAGTGACGCACCTGAGTGCGACACCTGCCCCCGCCAAGTTCCAGGGGCGCGGGCATGAGCGGCCGGATTCATCTCCTGTCAAGGCGGGGGCGATTCTACTGGCGGGCGCGCCTGCCGCTGGTGCTGGCCCGGCGCCTCGGGCGCACGCATTGGGCGATCGCGCTCAGGACGAGCGACCGGGCGCTTGCGCGTCGCCTTGCCGCCCGTGCCACCGCCGCTGTAGAAAGTCTTGCCGCCGCCGTTGCGATGACCGCGCAGGACCCGATCCAGCCCACAGACGCCGAGTTGATGGAGATCCTGCGCGAGATGTTCCGCGCCATCATCGCGCGCGGCGAGCGCGAACACCTGCTCCGCCCGGCGGACTGGGATCCGGACGCCATAAGCGACTACGACACCGACGAGGAGCGCGAGATCAAGGCGCTCGACGACCCGATGGACGAGGCGCACTACTGGCGCGGCGTCCTGCTGCGGAACGCCTATGAGGAGATCCGCCCCTACACCGAGGCCGCGCTGCGGCGTCGGAACCGGGCCACACCCGAGCCGGACGAACGCCACCGCGCCTTTCTGCGGATGGCCGCGGGCGTCGCCGCCGAGGCGCATACCATCCTCGGCGAGCGTCGGATGGGCCACACCCGCAAAGCGGAGTTCCCCTATGAGGGCTGGCCGGGGCCGTCCGAGGTGGCCGAGCAGGGCACGCCGGGCGCCGGGCGCCCCAGCGTCTCGGCCTTGTTCGAGAAGCACGCCGAGCGGCAGCGCTGGGGCCCGGCGAACCGGCAGAAGGCCGCCGTGGCCCTGCGGCTGTTCCGGGGCCTTGTCGGGGACCTGCCCGCCGCCACCATCACCCGCCGCGACGCCGCCGCCTTCAAGCGCGGCTTGGAGCAACTGCCCGCCGCCTGGGCGCAGGCGGCGATCTACCGCGAGGCCGCCGCAGCGGGCGATCTCCGCGCCGTGATAGCGACCGCGAAGACGCTGCGTGAGGCGCTCGAGAAGACGACCGGCGCCACCATTACACTGCCCGACGGCTCGAGCGTGCCGCGCAAGCGCGCCGAGATTCTCGCCGCGCCGATGCACCCCAAGACCATCAACATCCACCTGGAGTTCTTCTTCTCCGCCTTCCGCCGCTTCATCGCGGAAGGCGAGGTCGTGGGCGAGAACCCCTTCGGCGCCCTGCGCTTTGACGCCCGCGCCCTGCGTCACGCCGCGGACGAGCAGGAAGGGCGCGACGCCTGGCCGCGCGCGCACCTGCAGACGCTCTTTGACTCCCCGCTCTGGACCGGCTGCAAGGGTGCCACGCGGCGGAAGGAGCCGGGGCCGGTGGTGATAGAGGATGGTTGGTTCTGGGCGCCGCTGATCGCCCTCTACGCGGGCCTTAGGATGGAGGAGGCGCTCCAGCTTCGAACCGCCGACATCACGGAGATGGACGGCCTGCCTGTGATCCGTGTGGCGTGGTCGAAGGACCAGCGGCGGAAGTCCCGCTCGGCCCGGCGTGTGGTGCCGATCCATTCTCACCTCATCCGCATTGGCCTGCTCGACTTCGCCGAGGAGGCACGCCGGCGCGGCGTCCGCGTGCTGTTTCCCGAACTGCCGCGCACCAAGCCGCGCGACACGCTCCAGGCCTATTTCTCGCGCCGTTTCGTCGTGCTGCGACGCGAACTCGGCATCCCCGACCGGCACGACTTCCACGCGCTGCGAACGACCTTCGACACGGCGCTCGAGCGCCTGCCGACCACCAACACGACCCTGGTTCGAATGGCGATGGGCCACAGCCTCGGGCGCGACATGGCGAGCCACTACGCCAAGATCACGCCGCCCGACTTCGCGCCGCTGATCCAGTCCCTCGACTTCGGCCTCGACCTCTCGCGCCTGATCTCGACGCGCGGGCGCCGCGAGCGCCCCTTCGAGATCCACCCCAGCCGCGAGGAGGACCAGGCGAAGCCCGACGCCGATCAGTAGCGGCCCCCGCCCGGCGGTCCCGTCAAGGCCAAGCCGCCTCCGGCGGGGCGCCCGTGCGGGCGCCGCCTTGACCGGCCCGGCGGGCGGCGGCGACGGCTTGGGGTGCGCGCCGCGCAGCGGCACGCCCGAGGCGGGCCACCTCACACGGTTCGCCTTGCGCGACCGCTCACCAGCCCGGCACGGTGCCAGGGGCGCATTTCAACCGCTGAGGCCGAGTCGTGATCGCCGGGAGCCTGCTGACCGAGTTCTTCCTCCGCGAGGGGCTGCGCGAGACGCCGGAATGGCAGGCGCTGGACGCCGCCCAGGTGGCGCAGGAGGCCGACGCCCTCCGCACCCTCTGGCAGGCCCTGGCAGCGATGGCGAGGCCAAACGAGGCCACCACCGAGCAGGCCTTCATCCGGCCCGTGTTCGACCGCCTCGGCTGGCACCACCTGCCGCAGCAGGCTGCAGGCGGCGGGCGCCGCGACATCCCCGACGCCCTGCTCTTCACCAGCCAGGCAAGCCGCGACCAGGCCGCCGCGCTGCGCGATCCGACCGACCGCTACCGCCTCGCCGCCGTGGTGGTGGAGAATGAGGCCCGCGACACCCCGCTCGACCGGGGCAGCGGCAAGGGCGGGACTCCCGCCTCGCAGATCCTCCGCTACCTCGCCCTGGCCGAGCCCGCCTCGGGCGGCGCCGTCCGCTGGGGGCTGCTGACGAACGGGCGGATCTGGCGTCTTTACTACCACGGCGCCCGCAGCCGCGCGGAAGGCTTCGTCGGCTTCGACCTGCCCGCGCTGCTCGACGGCGCCGCCGAAGGAGAGGCGGGCGCGCTCGACCTCTTCCGCGCCTTCCTGCTGCTGTTCCGCCGCGACGCCCACGACCGCACCGGCCCCGGCGGGCTGACCTTCCTTGACGCCGCCCTCGCCGAGGGGCGCCGCTACGAGCAGCGGATCACCGCCGCCCTGTCCGAGGCGGTGTTCGACCGCGTGTTCCCCCGCCTGGTCGCCGCGCTGGCGCAGGCCGACCCGCAGGCCAAGCCCGCGGATCCGCGCTGGCGGGCCGAGGCGCGGGAGGCCGCGCTCATCCTGCTCTATCGGCTGCTGTTCATCCTCTACGCCGAGGATCGCGACCTGCTGCCGGTTCGCCATCCGGGCTACGCGGCTTACGCGCTCCGGCGCCTCCGCACCCAGGCGGCGGAAGCGCGCGACGAGGCGCGCCCGCTCTCGGCTACGCTGACCCGGTGGTGGGATGATCTCGCCGCTCTCTGCCGGGCCATCGACGCGGGCGACGCCTCGCTCGGCCTGCCGCCCTACAACGGCGGGCTGTTCTCGGCCTCCGCCGCGCCGCTCTTGGCCCGCGCCCGCCTGCCCGACGCGACGATGGGCGAACTGCTGGACGATCTCTCGCGCGAAGGCGAGGGCACGGCCCGGCGCCTCATCAACTTCCGCGATCTCTCCGTCCAGCATCTCGGCTCCATCTACGAGCGGCTTCTCGAGTTCGATGTCGTGGCCGAGGGCGGCAGCGTCGGCGTGCGCCTGAACGCCTTCGCCCGCAAGAACACGGGCAGCTACTACACGCCCGAGGAGCTCGTCCGCCTCATCATCCGCCGCGCGGTCGGGCCGCTGCTCGACGAGCGCCGCGCCGCCTTCCGCGAGGCCGCCGAGCGCCTCGCCTCGGATCGCAGAGCGAAGGAGCAGCGGCTTGCCGATCTCCGCCGCCTCGACCCGGCGGAGGCCTTCCTGTCCCTGCGCGTGCTCGACCCCGCGATGGGCTCCGGCCACTTCCTCGTATCGCTGGTCGATTGGCTGACCGACGAGACGCTCGCCGCCCAGCAGGAGGCCGCGGCGCTGGTCCCCTGGGGCGAGTATGCCTCGCCGCTCTCGGCCAAGATCGAGGCCATCCGCGGCCACATCCGCGCCCAGGCGCAGGCCAACGGGTGGGAGGTGCGCGACGAGCACCTCGACGACCGGCACCTCGTGCGGCGGATCGTCTTGAAGCGCGTCATCTACGGCGCCGACCTGAACCCGATGGCGGTGGAGCTCGCGAAGCTCTCGCTCTGGCTCCACTCCTTCACGGTCGGCGCGCCGCTCTCCTTCCTCGACCACCACCTCCGCACCGGCGACAGCCTGTTCGGCGAGTTCGTGCATCAGGCCGAGGAGCGGATCCGCACGCGCGGCGCGCTGCTGATCGGGCAGGCCGTGGTTCAGGCGCGCCAGGCCGCGCGCGGGATGACGATGATCGAGGAACTGACGGATGCCGACATCGCCGAGGTGCGGCAGAGTGCGGCGACCTTCGGCGGGGTGGAGGAGGCGACGCGCCCCCTCTCGCGCTTCCTCGACTTCATCCACGCCACCCGCTGGCTGGAGCCGGACCTCACGGACTCCGAGCGCAAGGCGCTGGACTACCTGCTTGATGGCGTGCTCGGCGACCCGGTGAGGATTGCCGCCGGGGAGGCGCCGGCGGGCGGCCCGCCCGGCACGCGGCAGAGTGCCGAGAGACTGCTCGCGAAGGCCCGCGCCCTGGCCGAGGAGCGGCGCTTCCAGCACTGGGAGGTGGCCTTCCCCGGCGTGTGGGAGGACTGGGAGAGCAGCCGCCCGCGCGGCGGCTTCGACGCCGTGATCGGGAATCCGCCCTGGGACCGGATCAAGCTGCAGGAGGTGGAATGGTTCGCCGCCCGCGCGCCCGAGGTGGCGAAGCAGCAGCGCGCCGCCGACCGCAAGAGGATGGTGGCCGCGCTGCGGCGGAAGGGCGGGGATCTCGCCGCCGACTACGACCGCGCCGCCTGGACCGCGGAGGCCGCCGCGCGCGTGGCCCGTGCCTGCGGCGCATTCCCCCTGCTGTCGGGCGGGGACGCCAACCTCTACGCGCTCTTCGTCGAGCGGGCGCTGCGGCTGGTGAAGCCCGAGGGCATCGTCGGCCTGCTGGTCCCCTCCGGGATCGCCGCCGACAAGGGCGCGGCGGCGTTCTTCCGCAGCGTGGCGACCACCGGGCGACTGGGGGCGCTGTTCGACTTCGAGAACCGGCGCACGCGCTTGGGCCTCGAGCCGTTCTTCCCCGATGTGGATAGCCGCTTCAAGTTCTCGGCCTTGATCGTGGGCGGCGAGGGGCGGCGCTTCGAGGCCGCGGCTTGCGCCTTCTTCGCCCAGAGCGCCGAGGAGGCCGAGGCATCGGGGCTCAGGCTGACGCCGCAGGACTTCGCGGCCGTCAATCCCAATACCGGCACCGCGCCCGTGTTCCGCGGCACGCGCGACGCGGAGATCACGCTCGGGGTCTATCGCCGCGTCCCGGTGCTCGTGGATCACCGTGTCAGCCCGCCCGCGCGCGTGTGGCCGGTGCGCTATACGACGATGTTTCATATGACCAATGACAGCGACAAGTTCCGTACCGAGGCGGAGCTGGTCGCTTCGGGCGCCTACCGCGTGGCGCCGAACCGCTGGAAGAAGGGCAAGGCGGAATGGGTACCGCTGATGGTGGGCCGCTCCATCCACATCTTCGACCACCGCGCCGCCGCCGTGGTCGAGAACCCCGAGAACATCCACAACCCGTTCAGCAGCGAGCCGACGACCGAGGCGCAGCACCAGGACCCCGCCTACTGTCCGCGCCCGCAGTTCTGGGTTGAGACCTCGGAAATCCCCTGGCCTGCCGGTCTGGGCTGGGCGCTCGCCTTCCGCGACATCGCACGCCCGACCGATGTTCGCACCGTGATCGCCGCCGCCGTGCCCTTCGCGGCCTTCGGTAACAAGTTGCCGCTTCTGCTGCCGCTGCTGCCCGAGGAGCCGAGGCAGGGCGGCGCGGCGCGCGACCGCTGGCGCGCCGAGTGCGAAGCCATCCTGGCCACCTGGCGGCGCGGCGCGCCGCTGCTGCTGGCGAACCTCAACGCGCTCCCGCTCGACTACATCGCGCGCCAGAAGGTGCAGGGCACCAACCTCAACTTCTACATTGTCGAGCAGTTGCCGATCCTGCCGCTCGACGCCTTCGCTCGACCCATCGGCGCCACCACCGCCGAGGCAATCGTCCGCGACCACGTCCTCCGCCTCTCCTACACGGCGCACGACCTCGCCCCCTTCGCCCGGGACCTCGGCCACCATGGCCCGCCCTTCCCCTGGAACGCCGAGGAGCGCCTGCATCTCCGCGCCCGCCTCGACGCCCTGTTCTTCCTGCTCTACGGCCTCGACCGCGACGCCGCCGAGCACATCCTCGGCACCTTTCCGATCATGCGCGAGGAGGAGGAGAAGCACTTCGGGCGCTTCCGCTCGCGCGACCTCGTCC
>Ga0209017_10002081_pt1 | contig 13637 bp, 15 predicted proteins | sample YNPBryunderm2012_FD_185812 | JGI IMG/M metagenome (GOLD analysis project Ga0209017, IMG submission 185812) | Anoxygenic and chlorotrophic microbial mat microbial communities from Yellowstone National Park, USA - YNP Bryant MS undermat 2012... ... | reverse complement strand
GGCGATGGGACAATCCTCAAGATACCACAAACGGCAGAAGGCTCGGCCGCCCTACTCGCTCGGCTTCAACAGCTACCCGGGTTCGACAACGAGGCCGTGATCTCTCCCTGTGCATCCACCGCCAACCAACGCTATCGTTGCCGGCAAGCTTCTGGATGATACTTTCATGTGCGTCAAGTCAGTTGCAACGCCTCGGACCTGGGCTGATTCGAGGCAACCAAAGAGGAGACCGCATTCATGTTGACGCTTGTAATGCTGTTCATCATCTACGGGTGTCTCCTGATCGGACTGAGTCTTCCACTGATTCTACGATGGGTCAGACCAAATCGCTGGTACGGCTTCCGAGTCCGCAGAACAATCGAGGACCCGGAACTCTGGTACGCTGTGAATGCCTACGCGGCGTGGTGGTTACTGGGGGCCGGAGTCGTCACAATCCTTGTGGCCACTCTCGGATTTCGGCTTATGAACCTGGAATTCTATGCTGGAATTGTTGGCAGTGTCGCCATGGCCGGGGTTCTGCTCAGTTTCGTTCAGGGCTGGCGATCCCTCGAACACTTGAGCAAAGACCACTGCCGCATACTCACTCCGCCGAAAGATCCTGTGCAATAACGGCTTGAGTATCGGCAAGTGTGTGACGCCGGACGAACTCGTCAGACGCGTCTCCGGATTCTCGGACGTTGACCACGACAGGAACAAATTCACGCCTGCGTCCGATCGAACAATCATCGCTCTGCCGACGATGTAGGCTCTGTGAAGGCCGCAGTCGACTCGACTGATGTGGGATAAGGATAACCAGCCGTTCCGTCTCGGCTTGATTTCTTCAAATGGAGCGTGGCAGCCGATTTCAGCAAGCACCGGAACACCGCACGGATGTAATTGAAGACCGGCAACTGAACCCCACTCGAAGACATTCGTATGAGGCAGCGTCAACTGATGCTGATGCTGGTGTGAGGCTATGCCTTGCCGTGTGGAGTCAGCCCATCATGGCATCGGTTTTTTTGCGAACTGTTCGAAGGCATAAACCAAGTGAACCACTATCACCGCATCTGGTGCAACTACCAGATGCCTCAATGCCCTGGCCAACTTCTGCCACGGTTCCCCGCACAAGCCGTGCAGGGAACTTGAAGGTGCGAGGTCAGCGTCAATTTCCCCCTAGCCGAGATGGAATGATCATTTTTTGCGTGTTGAAGTCGGCGGAGTGGCTTTACGTGGTGGTTCCTTCTTAGGGTCGGTTGCGGGTCGGGCGTTGTCCTCTGCACCGGGATTCGTGGGATCGATGATGCCACCACCTGGCGGGCCAAAACCGGGAGCACCGATACCGCCAAAGCCACCCATCCCGCCGCCGATGCCGCCAAACCCGCCAAAGCCGCCGCCAAGTCCACCAAACCCGATAAATCCGTGGAACGACGATGCCGGCGAGGCTTGAATCGGACCATCGTCGCGGAAGTAACGCGCTTTTTCCGGTGTGGTGATGAACAAGACATTGTTGGATCGCACAGCTCGTAGGTCAGCAACTTCAGCTAACAGCCGCACAGCTGTCTCGACGGGGACGTCCTCGAGCTTCAGTGACACCGCCTGCTTGGCGTTCTCTCCAACTCGTGGATCGACCACCAGATTCGCCCCCGTATCTGTGGCCAATTGCTTCAAGGTGGCGGCAATCTCGGCCCGATCGCAATCCAATTGGATACGCTGCCGCAGCTGCCGGGTGGTGACCCCTTCTTCCGTGGAGATAAACCAGCCCTCGGAGGTCATCCCGTACCTGAGATTGAACTGAGCAAGCGCGGCTTTCAAAGCGTCTTTCAGTTTCACTTGCTTCATTTTTTTCACATTGATGATCATCTGATTGGGGTCCATCCCAAAATTGGTAAACTGACTGTCGAGGATCACCGGGAGCTTCGTTTCCTCCTTCAACTTATCCATGACATCCTGAAGCGATTTCCCCTCGAAATCGATATCGCTGATTTTATCGAGTGCTCTGATGGCAGCTTCTCTCGGGTTTTCCGGTTCGCTGCCACGACTGGGCAACGGTGCAGCCATCCCGAATGGAGGCATCCCCAGAATCAAGCACACTGCGATCAATCGCCAAAACGTTCGATCCATTGCAAAAGACTCCCGAAGGTTGAAAAAGGGAAACTCGGCTTTTTAAGCCAGTGAATCGCCGCCATATTTTCCTGATAGACAAACGAATCACACGAGGAAAACTCCTTCCCTCCTAGTAGATCCCCTCGGTGATTACTTTGTCCTCGATCCGGGGTCGTCTCCCGATCTGTTTCATGCTTGGCAACAGACCGGTTGCCGAAAGCGGATCTCTTTACAGACTGCATCAGATTTACTACTTTGATTAACGGTGATGGGAGGAAAGTGTTAGTAATTCTGTTGAAACTAGTCGGCTTGTTTTCAGGAAGCGGGAATTTATGCAAGGAGCAATTGCCTTGATTCTCCGAATAATTCGCGGAAAAGTCGATGCTAGGTCGTTGGCATTCAGACGTGGTCGAATGAAGATTGTATCGAGGTGAGAGCGTACGACGGTGGCGTGAAACTATGGCGGCGGGATCAATTCGGAGAGGTGGCAGAGTGGTTGAATGCGTCGGTCTCGAAAACCGATTTACCCGCAAGGGTAACGAGGGTTCGAATCCCTCCCTCTCCGCTAAACGCATGTGCAGTATATCGCGATGAATCGCACGGGGTGGCACAAGCGGCCGCCCCGTTGCCGCTTACGCGATCCGTTTGCGAGTCGCCACCATTCCCCGCCGCTGCTAAGCGTGATCGTTTAACTTCGACTTTGTTAGGATAATTTGTTCCGATGAGGCATCGAGGGAATTTCTAATGCCGCACTCTTGTCGCCTCTTCCGCTTCACCGGTTTCATCCTTTTCATGACTCTCGCGATCAACGCCTTCGCCGACGAACCGCCGACGGTCAGGGTGAAGGGCAAAGGCAAAGGTCAAGACAAGACGTTCGTCGCTGATCGCGAGACGTTTCACTTCTTGCTCACGAACCACAAGGCCATCTCGCGGACGGTTAAGAAGCTTGATCGCGGCGTCGAAACAGTCACCGAGTCGGATAACCCGGAGGTGGCGAAGAAGATCCAAGAGCATGTGCCTGCAATGTACGAGCGGCTAAAATCGGGAAACGGCGTACGGTACTGGGATCCACTCTTCGCCGAGACGTTCAAGCATGGCAAGAAGATGAAGATGGAGATCAGCAACACCGAGAAGGGCGTCAAGGTCACCGAGACATCGGATGACGCCGAGGTCGTCAGGATCATCCAAGCTCATGCCGAAGTGGTATCGAAGTTTGTCGAGAAAGGATTTGAGGAAGCACATAAGGAACACCCACTGCCAACCAAGGGGGAAACGAAGTGACGGCCGAACCCGGCGTTGTAGCGAACCCGGCCGGCTGTCATGGTTGTATCCTGGCCGGCCCGGTGACCTGGATCGTTCTAACTTCTGTTAAAAATTCTGTTTGTGGAGCGCAGAATTGGCTGGCTTGAGCGTTCCGCCCGACTATGCAAATCCTACAGACGAACGCCCTAAAGCGATCAAACATTCATTGCTGTCGCAATGATCAACCTCGTGGAAGACTCGTGATTACTGAGGTTATCGCACAAAGTCTATCGACCAATAATCGCAATGTAGCAGATCTTTAGATATAGCTGATCTTTTGACCAAGGGTCAGAGCGGGATACGGGAGTCGAACCCGTCTCACAGCCTTGGGAAGGCTGGGCACAGCCGATATACCAATCCCGCTAAGTCGAGATTAACGACGCTTCGGAGAACACTTTCATGCAATTTTAGCATTTCAGCGACCGGGCGGCAAGTCGATCGTACCCGGGAGCGATCAGCGATTCTGCGTGTTGACTAAGGCAGAGTCGCATGGATTTGGCGGCGACGTTCTACGTTCTCACAACTCCTGCAGTACTCTGGTCTGCGGTGACGGTGACGGGTGGTGGGAGTTGCGCCGAAGTTTCGTAATGGAGGTCGACGAAGATTCTGCCAGCATGGCTTTCATTTTCCTTGGAGTCTGGGATACGATTCTGATAGGAGCGGTGAAGATCGTTGTTTTGTGAGGAATTGCCGTGGGACAAAAGATTGAAAAAGACCTGCAACGCTTCCGGAAGATCGTCCGCGGCAAGGTGAAATCTAACTTGTCGAAATATATCAGTCGGGGCGAAATGATCGGCAAGAAGGGGAATGATCTCGTCTCGATTCCGATCCCACAAATTCATTTGCCGCAGTTTCGATACGGGAAGAAAGGTTCAGGAGGCGTCGGTGTGGGGGAAGGAAATCCCGGTCAACCATTGACGCAGCCACAGGATGGTTCGGGGCAACCGCAGGCGGGGGATCAACCGGGGGGTCATATCCTTGAAGTCGAGATGACGCTTGAGGAACTGGCGTCGATTCTCGGGGAGGAATTAGCGTTACCGCGGATTGAACCGAAAGGCAAGAAAAATATTATTTCGGAGAAAAATCGGTATTCGAGTATTCGCAGCGTCGGTCCGGAATCACTTCGGCATTTCAAACGCACCTACAAAGAGGCGTTGAAGCGGCAAATTTCCTCGGGGACATATAATCCGTTGCGGCCGATTGTCGTGCCGGAACGTGAAGATAAACGCTATCGCTCGTGGAAGGAGTTTCCGAAACCGGAAGCAATCGCGTGTGTGGTGTATATGATGGATGTCTCCGGGTCGATGACCGACGAGCAGAAAGAAATCGTCCGGATCGAATCATTTTGGATCGACACCTGGATTAAAGCGCATTATCAAGGCGTCGAACGTGTTTACATCATCCACGATGCGGCGGCACAGGAAGTGGATGAGCATACCTTTTATCATACCCGTGAAAGCGGCGGGACGAAAATCAGCACGGCTTACGATCTGGCAACGAAAATCATCGAAACGCGGTATCCTCCACAAGACTGGAATGTTTACGCGTTCCACTTTTCCGATGGCGACAACTGGGGAGATGATATTCCTCATTGCCTGGAGTTACTCACGGAGAAGCTTTTGCCTCTTTTAAATCTTTTTGGCTACGGACAGGTGGAATCGCCTTACGGAAGTGGTGAGTTCCTTGAACACATATCCGAACTTGTTGAGGATCATGACCACCTGGTTGTCAGTCGCATCCCCGATCGAGAAGGTATCCTCGCAAGTATCAAGCAGTTTCTCGGGACTGGGCGTTAATGTCCCGGCATGTCGCGTTGACGAGTGCGAGTGGAATTGAATGTTGTGGGGCGAGGAGAGTTGCAACGCTTCGTGCGGCGTCGGAAGCGGGGGAGCACGGCAATTACTTGATTGTGGATCGTGATTCGCCGCCATGATTTTGCGCGATTCCTTTCTGGGATGACAACGTATGAATGAGCGGGGACATCGCGGATATTCCTTCCCGATTGCACGGCGGCTGCTGCGGCTGGCAAGCCGGGCTCGCGCCAATTGGCTGGAACGGCATCAGCATCCGGTGAGTTTTGCGATCCACCTTGTCGGCATCCCTCTGACACTCGTCGGCATAAGCCTGCTGTTTCTGACGGATTGGCCGTGGGGGGTAAGCTGTTTCGTCTTCGGTTATTTTTTGCAGTGGGTCGGTCATCGCATTGAAGGCAATGACGTGGGCGAATTGATTCCGCTGAAACGTTTGCTTGGGCTGCCCGTGGTGGCGATTGCCCCGCAGTATCGCAAAGATCATCCGCCAGGCAGCGTGGCTTCTCCAAGCTCTGCGTCTGAGTGAGTTGCCGTATTTTTCGCAGCCGGTGCCGCCTTTCCTGTCTTGAAAAATTCACAGGGAAATTTCCGGGTTTTCCCCCGGTTGCTCGACAAGAGCCGTAAACTTTGCCCCGTTGGATCGCCGATAGTTGCAGCAAGATTCCGGATCGAGCCGCACCGCGGCGGCGGTACGCTCTGGCAATCAGACGACGGGGACAACGATGATGCAGCGGACGCGATCAACGAGCGGGATTCTCTTGTCTGGTGTGATCTTAGCGGTTGTGGCGGGCTGCGAGCGGCAAGTGTTCCTGGAAAAAGCGGATTATGATGCAGCTTTGAGTGCCGGGCCGCTCGCCAAACTGTCGATGCAACCGCACGGGCCGATCCTGCCGCCGACCGTACAAGGTTCTCCGCCAGCCACCGTTCTCGACCCGAGTCGACCGGCACGGTATGTGACGTTGAAAGAATGCGTCGCCATCATGTTGGAGCAAGGGAATGCTGGTTCTCCGGCTGTCAACCAGCCCGGGCAGATTCAGGACACGTTTGAAACCTTCACACAGCGGGGTGTATCTGGTACGGATAGCCTGGCGGCGTTTGCCCTTGATCCGGCCATTGCTGGGGCGGAAGTCGAGCGGTCGCTATCCAAGTTCGACGCTCGCTGGGTCAGCAGTATGACCTGGCAAAAGACGGATCAGCCGTTTCCCGTCCAGTTTCAATCGTTTTTGCAAAACGCGGATATTGCAGTACTGTCGAGCACCCTTGCCAAGCCGTTGCCGACGGGTGGTGTGGCAGGAATCACCTTCAATATGAATTACAACAACCTGACGAATCCGCCGCCCCCTGGCTCGGCATTCGCTGCGTTACCGACGTCGTATACACCACAGCTGCAATTCACCTTCGAGCAACCGTTATTACAAGCGTTCGGTGTCGAAATCAACCAGTTGTTGCCGACCCATCCTGGAAGCACCCTGATTCCGGGCTTGCGACCGAGCGGCGGCCAGAACAGCGAGGGGATTTTAATCACCCGATTACGATTGGGACAGCAACGAGCGGAATTCGATCGAGAAGTGAATCTCGCGTTGTTGAACCTCGAGGCGGCTTACTGGAATCTCTACAGTGCTTATTATAATTTGTATGCTCAAGAAGAAGCGTTGAAGCAGTCTCAATTTGCTTTTCTTGTTTTCCGGGATCGGGCTCGGGCCGGCATTACACGGAATCAGTTCGCGATTCAGGCCCAGGCACAGGTAGAATTGTTTCGAGGACAAGTCTTAATTGCTCGAGGCCAGGTGTTACAAGCAGAGCGGCAGCTCCGCGGCTTGATGGGGATGCGTTCGGACGATGGCACGCGACTTGTCCCGGCGGATGAGCCGACTCTGGTGCCGTACCGGCCAGATTATTACACCTTAGCGAACGAGGCGATGCAGTACCGGCCCGAGTTAGCCATCGCACGCCAGGAACTCAAGATCCAGCAGTTAAATCTGGTGACGCAGCGGAATCTTCGCCGACCCGACTTACGTTTCATCAGCCAGTACGACATTGCCGGGATCGGTTCGCGGTTGGATGGCCGTCCGGGAGAAAATGCCCTGGCAAACTTCATTGACAACCGATTCAACAGCTGGACAGTCGGTTTACGCCTGGACATGCCGATCGGATTCCGCGATGCGAATGCTGCGGTTCGACAAGCGGAGTTGAATTTGCGGCGAAATTATTTCTTCTTGCTCGATTCGGAACGGAAAACCTTGGAGTTTTTAACCGAGCAATATCGGCAAGTCATCCAAACGCATGAACTGGTGAAATATCGCCGGGCTCAGCGGGAATCGCTGCAGCGATTCATTCAGTTGGATCGTCAGGTTCTCGAAAGCGGTGCCCTGAGCAAAGAAGAATATGTCGGCTTCATTACCAACTTAATCCAAGTTCAGCGTGACCTGGCGAACGCCACGGCTTCGGAGTTTCAGGCGGTGGCTCAGTATAATATTGCTCTTGCCGGTCTTGAGTATGCCAAGGGGACCATTCAACAGTATAACAATTTGATGGTGACGGATGGCCCGGTACCGGCGTGGGTGGAAAAGAAAGCCGTTGATCATTTCAAAACACGGGAAGCCGCGTTGAAATTGCGAGAACATCCGGCCGGTCTGCCGTTGACCCCGTTGCATGAATGGCAGCCGCTGGGAAGTCTTCCGGGAACCGATCCGCTGATCGTGCCCCCGGGCGGGACTGCCCCGGGGGGCGTACCGCTGCCGTTGTCGCCATCGCTGGCAGGTCCGGAAGAACCGCAGGCCACGACTCCCGGGGTGCCGAACAACAGTCCCGGTTCAGATCCGAGCCGGCCGTGGGAAAGAGGATCACCGTCGCAGCCGTTGCCTCGCCCGAATCCGATTCCGCCGCTCGCGCCGATGTCGCCTGGTGCCACCGCACCGAGCTTGGACAGGGGTACAGAGTCGCCGTCACGCCAAGCGTCCGAGTCATCCGTTCCCCGCATTCCAGTGAGTGTTCCGTCACCTTCACCGCTGTCGAGCGCGGCACAAGCAGTGTCGGGTGAAGTCCCCGTCGATGCCCCGTCGCGCTCTACCCGGCCCGGAACCATTGTTTTCCCGCAAGAGGGCACCGTCAAGTTGCGAAAACCTCGGGGTGAAACGATTCCCGCCTCGATTCCTGTCGGCGAGAAAGAGCAGACTGGCGCAGGCGGTCCGGCAAACGCGATGATTCCCGCCGATAAAATAGCACCGATGCCGGAAAGCCCGCGACTTCCGGTCGGTACTCCCAAGCTCTCTGCCGACGGCGCTCCGCCGACGTTTGCAGTCCCGGCGTCGCGTTGAACTTCCTTCGGGATCGGCGACAACACATGCCCCGGATTTTTGTTTATGAGTATTGCACGGCCATCGGGCTGGGGCGATATCTTTCCGACCCGGCTCATTCGCTGTATCGGGAAGGCCGGGCGATGCGTGAGGCAGTGATAGCCGACTTGCAGACAATTCCGAATGTCTGCATCGACACCCTGGATCATGTTCCTTCATCAGCGGAAGCCGAGATATTTCAAGCGCTCGCTGCAAGCTCTGAGGCAGTTTTTGCCATCGCTCCGGAATCACACGGCTTACTCGAAGAGCGTTATCACTGGACGCTGAGCGCGGGGAGCCGCTGGCTGGGCAGTTCGGCGGCGGCCATCCGGCTGACCGGGAACAAGTTGGCACTGGCCCGCTTCTGGCAGAGTCGGCAAATTCCGACACCGATGACCCTCCCGATCACTGACTGGCCGGCAGGCCGGTTCCCGGCTGTGATCAAACCGGTGGATGGGGCGGGGTCGACCGCGACATTTCGAGTTGATTCTCCGCAAGAATTTTCGCTGGCCGTGGAACTTGCTCGCTCGCAAGGGGAAACCGTGGATCGGCTGCTGGCACAAGATTTCATCCCCGGGCACCCGGCAAGTGTGGCGATGTTGATTCAAGGTGAAACCGTCATCGTTTTACGACCCACTTTCCAATATCTCAGCGCTGACGGCCGTTTTCGCTACCTAGGCGGTGAAGTGCCGATGCCGTCGGCACTCGAAGCTCGGGCCGTTTCGCTCGCGGAACGGGCTGTTGCTGGCATCCCCGGATTGGCGGGGTATGTGGGGATCGATCTGATTCTCGGCGACGCCGGTGATGGCTCGGAAGACGTGGCGATGGAAGTGAACCCTCGGCTGACGACATCGTATGTCGGCCTGCGAGCGCTTTCGCAAGACTGCTTGGGAGCACTGCTCTGGCAGTGGTTCGATGCCGGAATAACGCCACCGCCGATCCGATGGAAGTCAAATCGAATTCGCTTTCATGCCGATGGCCGGGTCGAGCGTGGCTCGGTGCCGGAGTTCGATATCGCGGCGAATGAGCTGCAATGATTTTCAAAAATCGGACTATTCACCAGGCAATCCGTGGTTATACTCGCCGTAGATGGCGGGAGCGGACCCGCCAGATAGGAAGTGGTCGGATGGACTTCCGGGCCGTCGGTGGTCGGCGGTTTGTGATTCGTCGAATGTAGCGGACAGCGATGAGTGAGTTCGGGCTGGGCCGCCAGTGAGGGAGCTGCATGAGCAGCAAGAATTTGTACGTCGGGAATCTGCCATTCTCTACCACATCGGATGAATTGGCGGAGCTTTTCAGTCGGTTCGGTACGGTGACAAAGGCCCAGGTGATTATGGATCGAGAAACAGGCCGCTCGCGCGGCTTTGGCTTCGTCGAGATGGCTTCCGGCGTCGATGAAGCAATCGCGGCCATGAATAACGCGGAATATCAAGGTCGGCGGCTGACCGTGAATGAAGCTCAACCACGCGAAGCTCGCCCGCCCCGCACTGGTGGTGGCTATCGGGGCGGCTACGGCGGTGGTGACCGGGGCGGCTACGGCGGTGGTGACCGCGGCGGCTATCGAGGGGGAGGTGGTGGCGGCCGCGGTGGCTACAGTGGCGGTGGCGGCCGCGGTGGCTACAGTGGCGGGGGCTACGGTGAAGATCGCTACTAACCACGCCTAGTGCTCCATTCTCAGTTTGCCTTGCCGAATGTGATTTCCAAGGCAAACTGATGCTTGCTCTTGATTCCAGCTGAGTTTATTCGCGGTGTCTGCAACTGTGGTCGAATTCAGCATCGCCCGGACAGAACCTGGTCGTGCTGGAATCCATCAAGACATTGCCCCCAGCCAATTTCCAGGATCGTCATTTGCCCGGAATTATGGCAGCCTCGCCTGAGAGAGTAGTTCGTGGACCGCGGCAACGATCGCTGCCGGTTCAGCCATCGCTCCGATCCCGGTGTCGCCACAAGCCAACGTTTTCGTAATCGGTCCGACGATTCGCAAGCCGTGGGCGCGGTCATTGATCTGCTGCAGCAGTAATTCACCTTCGAGGTGACCGGGAATGTGGCTAGCTTTGAAATCTGCGGCAATTGCGCGAAGGTGCTTGCGTGTGAACGGGTGCTGCCACATCAGGGTATTCATCGCCGGGGCGAGGATAATTGGCCGATCCGGGTGCCAGGCTCGCCAGACACAGGTCAGACAGTTATCGGCGAGACCGACGGCGAATTTGGCCAGGGTGTTTGCGTCCACGGGAGCGATCAGGAACAGTTCCGCCCACTGTCGTAATTCGATATGCAGGATTCGGTCACCGCGGTGATATCCCCCAGGTGGCCATTCATCACTGTCTTGGAACAAGGGGCAGGGAATCGCGGCAGGGTCGAGGAAGTAGGCACCGGCCCTCGTTGCCACGACTTGCACCTCGTGCCCCGCCTCCTGGAGCCGGGTGATCAGTTCGGGAGTTCGAATGGCGGCAACTGAGCCGGTGACGCCGACAAGCACTCTAGCCATGCGGATGGCTCTCCGACGTTCGATGGCGGTGTTCGCGGTGAATCTGTTCGAGAGCGAGGATCAGTCGGTCGGCAAGTTCGCGGCGGGGAACCCGCTCGTAACGATCATGCAGCGGTCCGATCCAAGCGTAATGATCGGCTCCATCCAAGGTGTTCGCCACCATCAAATCGGCGAGCGATTCTCGCCGCGATTCTTCGGCCACGCTGAGCAATTCATCATCGCTCAGTCCGACTTCGAGTTTAAATTTGACGAGTAGGCCGGTGAACCCCCAGGCGCTGCGAAAGCGATCGATTAATTTGGGGGCACGGACCATCCGCAACCAGAGTTCTGGTTCATGGCTTTTGATTTTCCCGGCTCGGCGCTCTGCCAGTTGTGGCGGCGGGGAAACACATTCCCACTGATGGGTGCGGGCGTTAAAAAATGTTCCTGGTTCCGGAGCATAGACACCCGCGCACAGGAAGTCGCTGACGGCGGCGGCGTGCAAAATGCCGTCGAAACGACCTTCGCGAACTTCCTGATGCAGCATCTCGGCGAGTTCGTCGAAGGTTCGGTAACTACGGAGGGTTAAGCGGCACTGAGGATCATCAGCGCGGTCGGGAAGTTCGGCCAGGGTTTCTGGGTGTGATGTCAAGACGGTCACTTGGTGCCCGCGAGCCCAGGCGGTTCGTGCCAGATTCGCGCCGGTCCGGCCGGTAAAGATATTGGTGACCACGCGAACGCGGTCAATCGGTGCCTGAGTGTTGCCGGCGGTTATCAGCAGCTTCATCCGACGGTTTTACCCTGTTCGCGGGAAATTCACACTTCGAGCGTGTCATGGCCGATGATGATCCTTTTGTCACTTTAGCAGCATCAGGGTTGCGGAAGGAGCCCCGGGGCATGTTCGCATCGTCCGCGGGCGAGCGGCGAAGGCAATCGTGTCCGTTCGAGGTGCTCGTGCAAGGCCTGCTCGGGATTGCCGACGGCGGCGTGAAGTTCTGGCAGGAACGGCCCTGGGTTCGGTAGCTCTCGGAGTCGAGCAAGATACTTCAGCAACGCGTTCCGGGCCCGGAGATCTCCCCGGAGACAGAAATGCACCCACGCCCAGGCTTCTCGATACTCGGCTTTCTCCATCTGTTTAACTTGGCCGAGTTTCTCGAGTCGGGCGAGATTCGGCTGAAATGGGCCGCGACGAAGCGCATCGAGATGGCTGGGGTTCACGCCGTTGTAGTCAAGCGGTTGTTCGAAGAAGCCGGCCAGCCCCTCGTCGAGCCACAGCGGCACCGCCTTGAGTACGCCATGAAGGAAGGCATGGGTCAATTCGTGACGCAGATCGGTTCGCAAATGATCGCCTAGCCAGGTATAAACAATCAACTCATCCGCGGCCCCCGGACGCTTTTGATCAGCAATAAAATAGGCTCGGCGGACCGGAAGCCAGGGATACCGTTCACGCATGAAGCTTTCGTATTGCTCTTGGGTGTCGAACAAAAAGACCTGGATGACCTGAGTGCCGGGAGGCAACTGCAGTTCTTGCTGAATCTGTTCGGGCAAAGTTTCGAGTTCTCGAAACAACGGATCTTCTTCAGCGAGAGGAAGATCCGAATAAAAGACATATTGGGAAACGCGTAGCCAGTGTTTCCCCGGTTTGCGAAGGGCAGGGACACTGGAACTGGCGCGGGCAGTTTCGCTGAATGCAGGGCTCGTGGATCGGCTGGCCGGGACGCCTCGAAGCGTTTCACAGCCGGTCATCACTCCGACACCGGCAAGCCCGAGACAGCCGAATAAGGTGGCCGGACGGGTGATCGGCATCAAACGAAGCGTTCGTGGTGACATCCTGACTCCCGGCGGGGCTCCATGCCCAGTGAGGCGGTCTCCCTGTACATCGGTCCGACACTTGGCCTGACTTCATCCTGAGACCGGCAATCTCACGCCGGTTTGCTGGGAGGAATGCCGCGGGAAGCGGATTCGCGTCTTCAATCGGCAATCTTTAGCAACTTTCATGATTCTCCGCTACCCCGGATCAAGGCTGGTGAGGCAATCCTGCTGGTTGTGTGAGAAGAATCGGTCCGATCCGGGTGCGAATTGCCTCTGCGAGGAACATGTGGCAGTCCGACGCTGTAATTTCTCGCCGCCGAGTTAAATCCCGAGTAATTGCTCCAGTTCCGCCACCAGCCGGCTGAACCGGATAAGGGCGGCTTCGACCGGAGCGGCTGTTTCCATGTCGACGCCAGCGTCTCGTAGCAAATCCAGCGGGTCTTTCGAGCAACCACCTCGTAAGAAGTTCAAATACGCCTCGAGTTCCTCTGTACCGCCGCTCATGATTCGATCGACCAGCGCCATGGCGGCGGATAGTCCGGTCGCATATTTATAAACGTAAAATGCTCGGTAAAAGTGCGGGATCCGCAAGCACTCCAGGCTGAGTTCCCGGTCGAGTACAAACCCTGGGCCAAAATAAGCGTCGAGAAGCTGCCGATACACTTGTTGAAATGTCTCCAGGGTCAGCGGTTGATTGGCTTCTGCGAGTTCATGGGTGATCTTTTCAAATTCGGCAAACATCGTTTGTCGGATAATAGTCTTGCGGATCTCGTCGATTTCCCGGTTGATGAAATACGCGCGTTCCCGATCATCGTGGCTTAACCCGAG
>Ga0209017_10002080_pt1 | contig 13642 bp, 18 predicted proteins | sample YNPBryunderm2012_FD_185812 | JGI IMG/M metagenome (GOLD analysis project Ga0209017, IMG submission 185812) | Anoxygenic and chlorotrophic microbial mat microbial communities from Yellowstone National Park, USA - YNP Bryant MS undermat 2012... ... | reverse complement strand
CCGAGCATCGCACCGAGTTGCTCGGCCGAAGCCGTGGACGGAAAGTGGATCAGCTCGTCGATCCGGGTGAGTTTCTCGTTCGCCGTCAGCGTGTCGTCCGCGAGGATCTGCGCCGCCTGTTGGATGCGTTCATCGACGATGCCGTTGCTGAAGACGCGCAGCAGGGCCAGGACTGCAGGGCGTGCCTCGTTCTCCGACGGCGGAAGGGCCGGCGGCACGGGCGACGCCGATTGTAGCAACGATGCCAACGGCACGATGCCGTCCATCAGTTCCGCGAATCGCTGCTCGTACTCCGGTGTCGCGGTCGGGTCGATGAGCCGTTCCAGTTCGTCGAGATTCCGAATCGGGTCGCCCGGCGGCGGATTGGCTTCCGGCATGATCGCACTCACTTCGTGGGGCCGGCCGGCCGGGACGAGTAGTGAGTGCGTCACCCGCCCCGACCGGCCGCGTTGAGCAGTCCGACTGGCCTGTCAGACCGCTACCCTAAGTCGAGTTTAACTAAACATTAGTTCATGAGGCAGCTTGGTAGCATTTCCTTTGAGAAAATTACCGTGCCGATTTTGTCGGGGCCGGCAGATGCTTGCAGAGAGGAGGAAATTAGATCCCATGCCGCGAGACGGTTCACATCTGGCAACAACGCTCCGCTCGCTCTGTGCGGCGACGATGGATGCGAGCTTGTCGGATCGCGAACTGGTCACACGGTTTGTTCATCAGCACGATCAGGCGGCGTTCTCGGCTCTGGTGCGTCGGCATTCGCCCATCGTCTGGAATGTTTGCCGTCGCATCCTTGGTCAGCATGCAGACATCGAGGATTCCGTTCAGGCGACGTTCGTACTCCTCTCGCGTAAAGCTGGTGGTCTCAACAACCCCGACTTGGTGGGAGCTTGGCTGCATGCTGTGGCACGGAAGGTGGCGTTGAAGGCGAGGAGCCGCAAATCCGCGGATCGCGTGGTTCCGCTTGATCGGGAGGTGCCGCACTCGGATGCTCCGCTGGACGAGCTTTCGAGTCGTGAAGTGCTGGCGATTTTGGATGAAGAGTTGGCCCGGCTGCCTGAGGAATACCGGGCCGTGTTGCTGCTGTGTTGCATCGAGGGAAAGTCGCGGGAAGAAGCCGCTCAGCGACTCGGTTGGTCGGAAGGTTCGGTCAAGGGGCGGCTGGAACGGGGACGCGACCTGTTGAGCCGACGGCTCAGTCGCCGTGGACTGACACTGAGTGCCGCCCTCGGTGCCTCGCTGGTCTGGCAAACCGCCACGGCGAGTGCCGCGATACCCGCGGCTGCACATATTCTTGAATCCGCCACGCCTGACGCTGTGGCTTTGGCGAACGCTGTCGCTGGCTCTCTTGGAAAGGGAATCTGGGCCAAGTGGGGCCTCGTTGGAGTGTTGGCCTTGACCGGAACGGGTGTTGGGGTGGGAATCTGGGGCTCTGCGCAAGTTGAGCCATCTTCGCGCACGCATCAGCAGCAAGTGACATCGCCAAATCGAGTCACGCCAGAACAGCCAAAGCCAGAAGTCGGTCGTCCCCTTACACCGCCCGCGGCAGACCATCAACGGAAGGTCGGGGCGACGTTGTCGGGCTTGCTGCGTGGGGTCGATCCCGAATTGCCACGTGTCACACTCCGGGTCCGCGAGATTGATAGCACCTACCCCCTGGCTAACGGCGTTGACATCCGCATCGACGGCAAGGCGGCGGCGGCATCTGATCTCGCGGCACTCGGTGGAAAAACCTGAGTGAGGGTCACACTTAATGCCGAGGGCACGCAAGTCGTATCCCTCGCTGCCGAGGGCGAAATGGTGACGGGAACGCTGCTGGGGGTGAATGCCGGTCGCAGCACCATCACCCTCCGCCGCAGCGTGACCGATCCGAAAGCGTCTGCAATCACTTGGCCGCTGGCGGTGGGGGCGACGGTCACGCTCGATGGCAAGCCCGTGGCCCTGGGCGAAATCCGCGAAGGAAGCGCTGTATCCGCCCGTCTGTCCGCCGATGGCAAGCGTGTTCTTTCGCTGGAAGCGAAGTCCCCGTGAACTGAAATACCCGTGAGCCGACGGGACTACTGTTTCACTGCTCGCCTCGCCGGCTCGCGGGGCGATCGACCGGAGATGTTTTATGAAGACGATTGTCGCTTTGCTGATTCTGGGTGTTGCGTGTTCGCTGGTCGGCACGTCCGCGGCTGAGGACAAGAAGAAAGGCCCGCCGACCGTCGCCGGCAAGGTGAAGGCCATCGACACCAAATCCATCACCCTCGAAGGCCGCACGAAGGAAGGCAAGGAAGTGGCACCACCCCAGACGTTCGACCTGGCCAAGGACGTGAAGGTGACCGAGGGTTCCGACCCCAAGACCCTGCCCGACGTGAAGGCCGGTGCCACGGTCACGCTTACCTTGAGCGAGGACAAGAAGACCGTGACTGCCATCGTCCTGCCGAAGAAGGGCAAGGAGAGCAAGTAACCCAACGGACCGGAACCGAATCCCCGGCGTGTGGCCAACGAGGCCTGGCCGCGTCACCCTCATAGGAGATTCAATGTCTCGGTTAATTCTATCGCTCTTTGTCGCGCTGACGCTGGCGATCCCCGTGTCGGCGGCGACGGTGAAGTCAGCCGGCTCCGGCAACTGGTCGGAACCGAAGACCTGGGACGGTGGCAAGCTGCCTGCGGTCGGGGATACCGTTCTGGTTCGCGAGGGGCACACGGTCGTTTACGATGTGAAGTCGGATGCCGTTCTTCGCGCCGTGTTCATCGTCGGCACACTGACTTTTGCTCCCGACAAGGATACCGAACTCAACGTCGGGTTGATCAAGATCCAGCACGACGAGAGCCTCGACGAGAACGGCTTCGACTGCAACAGCCATCCCGCAGAAGAGAAATCCAAAACCGGTTCCAGCCAGCCGGGGTTCACGGCCGGGTGCCTGTGCTGCGAGGGTAAGCCGACCCTGCTGGTTGGCACGCCGGAAATCCCCATCGCCGCCGGCAAGACAGCTAGGATTCGGCTGTACTACCTCGACGGCATGGACAAGGAATCGTGCCCGGCCATCGTCTGCTGCGGCGGCCGCATGGACTTCCACGGTACGCCGATGAGCCGAACCTGGGTCAAACTCGGAGCCCATGCCAAGACCGGCAGTTCCGAGATCGTCCTGGCGGAACCAGTCACCGGCTGGCGCGTCGGCGACCGGCTCATCATCACCTCCTCCTCGCATCCGCGCTACAAGAAGGACAAAGCGGAGGAAGTCGCCATCAAGAGCATCAGCGGTACCCGAGTCGAATTCGAGCCGTCCTTGAAGAGCGATCACTTGGGCGAAGGGGAATACCGTGCCGAAGTCGCCAACCTGAGCCGAAATGTGATCGTCGAGTCGGCCCAGCCCGACGGAGTTCGCGGCCACACCATGTACCACCGCCGCTCGGCCGGTTCGATCAGTTACGCCGAGTTCCGCCACCTCGGCAAGGAAGGCGTGCTGGGGCGGTACTCGCTGCACTACCACCTCTGCGGCGACACGATGCGCGGCAGTTCGCTGATCGGGGTATCGATTCACCACAGCAAGAACCGCTGGCTCACGGTCCACGGCACCAACTACCTCGTTGTTCGCGATTGCGTTGGCTACCTGAGCATTGGGCACGGGTTCTTCCTCGAAGACGGCACCGAAGTCTACAACGTCTTTGACCGCAACCTCGCTTGCCAGGCCCTGGATGGCCTACCGCTGCCGAAGCAGGTGCTTCCGTTCGATCCCAACGAAGGGGCCGGCTTCTGGTTTGCCAACGCCCACAACACCTTCACGCGGAATGTGGCCGTGGAGTGTCGCCAGTACGGCTTCCGCTACGAGGCGACGCCGAAAGCCGGAGTCATTCCCACCGACAGTGCGCTCAACCCAAAACTCAAGTTCGGTGAACCGAATAAGCCGTTCGACTTGGTGATGAACATCCGCCAGCCGGACGGCAGCCGCAAGCCGGTCGATATTCGAACACTGCCCTTTATTCGCTTCGAGGACAACGAGACGCACAGCAACGGCTTTTGGGGACTGAACCTCGGGTTGGGTATTGGCGGCATCGGACCCGACGCGGATAACCCGCATGTGATCCGCAATCTCAAAATCTGGTCCGTGATCGGCGGCTATGCCGTGGAAGCCCCCAACGTCTTGATCGACGGGATGATGATCCACGATGCAATCTATGCCGTGCGGGCCTCGTGGTACAAGAGCCAGGATTATCGCAACGTCGTGATGGAAGCGCAGGGAACGCCGATCGCCACCCTCGAACAATACCTCGCCCACAAGACAGCCAACGGCACCAAGCGCGTGCGTCAGCCGGGTTGGCCGCAGGGCAACGGCGACGGCGGCGCGCGGATTCAGCCCCCCCACGTCGAGGTGGCCAAGCTCAGCCCCATCGACCAACTGCCGCCGATCACAGTCATCACTCACGTTCGCAAGGAGGGTAGCCACCTGATCGTGGGTGGCACGACCAGCGACAACGGCACACTCAAGCGGGTGACGGTCAACGACACGGTGGCAAAAGTTGCTGCATCGGGCGAGTGGGAAGTCACGCTTGTGAATGTGAAGACGGGACCAGTGAAGCTGACGGCAGGGGCCGAGGATTCGGCCGGGAACGCCGAGAAGACCCCACACGAACTGACGGTGGTTGTTCGCTGACCCGATCCGGTGTCGACAACTGTCGGCACCGATCCCTTCCCTCCTCCCACGGTCTCTTATGTGGTCTGAAGGAAATCGGGGTGGAGTTGGGAATTGAGTAGCCGCAAGTCGATCCCACGGACGCACTCACAGCTTGTGCTTGTGGTCAATCCAGAAGTCGTATCCCATCGCGTTGGCTGCCATTGTGGCGCGTCGCGCAGAAGCGGGTACGGCCCAACGCAGTGTCATTCAGTGTCTGGCAGCGATCCAAGAGAAGATGGGGCCGACGGCTCTCGTCCTTCGCCCCTCCCGCTCGCCTATTTCCGGACGCACGAAACAAAGTGTGCTGCCCCCTGCGGCGTGTTCCCCGGCCGTCACGCTCGGACCATCGCCGGGAAGGAACCATGCGACATCACGCGAGACGCGACCGTACCAGAGCGAGGACGGCCAACTTGATCGGCTCAGGCAGGCCGGGCCAGGCCCGGACCACCTGCAGCAGTTCGGGATCTGTCACGGCGAGTGCATCGCTTTTTGCAGCGCGCTCATCGAGAAGTGCGGAATTCGCGGGGATTTCGAGGGTAGTTCGAATCCCGCCCTCTCCGCTTGATCTATCGGGCTTTGCGGCATTTCTGGCTTCTCGGCCTAATCATCTGGACGATCATGTCTGGAAAGCCGCTGCTTATCGTCTGCTTGTTCGACGCCGCCGCTTGCTACTCGGCTTGCGGCAGCACCGGCCTTTCCGTGCGGCCCGCTCTGCCGCCTGTCCTTGTCCTGTCCCAGCCCTGTCCCACTGGTCTGCCGCCGTTCGCCCTTGTCTTTCTTGGCCTTGCGTTTCTTGTCCCGCTGTCCCGCCTGTCGCGGCCCTCCTTGCGGCTTTCCGCCGTCTGGCGGGTTCGGGCTGTCGGCGGTTTGTTGTGGGGGGCTACGCAAGTAACACGGACTGACACGGCCCGAACGAAGCAGGGAGCGGAAGCCTGCCCCAGCGGGCAGCCCCTTGGCTCGCGAAGCGAGCCAGGTCTGAAGCGTCCAGGCTAGATCGGCGAACTCTTGGAACCGGTCGGCGTGGCTATTCTTTAGCCTTTCCTTGCATTCGTACGAGCCGAAGAAGGTGAGAAGCCACCCTTGGCGGAAGAGGCCGGCAGAGGGACAAGGAGGCAACGAGGAGGGGGCTACCTCAGTTGTTTTCGGGGTCACTCGCAGACGCGAGAATCTGGCTGAGAACAACCTCGATAATCATGCCGAAGGGCTTGGCGTTCCAGCAGACCGTGAACGGGCCGACCTGCAAGATACGCCCCGGCTTCAAGGAGGCGTGGCTGGGTCGAAGTCGCTCGGCTCGATGAAGCCCACCATCGACCTGCTCCCGATCATCTTCTTGACCTTCTTGAAGGTGTGACGGACGCCGGACACGAAGGCGAGGAGCCGCCATAGCAAATCGTAGCTCGCCGCGCTAGACGACTTGCCGTGGCTGGCGAAGTAGGCGGCCTCGAACCGCTCCACGGAGCGTACCAGGTTGGGAAACAGGGCGGCCACGTCGCGGCCTGCCGCTGGAGGAAGCAGAGGGCGAAGTCGCCGGCGTGATTTTCCGACCAGGCCTGCAGATGATCGGCGATGGCGTGGGCCTGGGGCAGCATGAATACCGGGAAGACGCCGCCGCCCTCGGCCATCCACAGGCAGGCGTCGGCGAGGCCGCCCGGGCAGCGGTCGGCCTTGGCCATCCGTCGGGTGAACTCCTCGTCGCCGACCGACAGAATGCGACCCGGGTCGGTGAGTTCCCGCCCGAGAATTGCCGCGGCCACCAGCCTGGCCGGTGCGTCCTCGGTGTGGCCGGCGAGGCCGTCGGACACCTCGAAGGCGTCCCACTCCTCCCCGGCCTGCAACGCCTCCGGGCCGCGTCCGAACAGCCGGCGGGCGGCCTCGGCATTACGGGGCTTCGCGCTGCGATTAGCCTTGCCGCTGCCCGACCCGCTTGACTTCTGCTCGTGGATGTTCGCCAAACGCATCAACCGCTCCTCGCTGCAGGTGCCTTGTAGCCTGCCTTGCTTTAAGTAGCTTTGCAGATCGAGCGGCTGTGACCTGCTTCCGGCGGTGGAGCGGATCCCGAGTCCGGCTTTGACTTCAGACGTCCGTGTTCGGTGGCTCCTGAACCGTGCGAGGTTTGCCAAACCCTGGAGTTGGGTTAGCCGAATCCTCTCTCGGCTCGAAATGCTCGCAGCTGAAGTTACGGTACGGAATCAGGAAGAGCTTGGTGTCCTTCGTGTTGGCCGGGTGCCCGCAGCGGACGCCCACGCCCAGGGCGACTACCCAGAGCATGTGCTCACAGTGCAAGCAGGACCGCTACGGCGGGACCGGTCCTTCGAATTCGCAGAGTTGGCTACCTCAGCGACCAAGAGCGAAACACAATCGGCAGTTGCCTCCCCAAACTCGGCGAGCAGCATGGCGATGGCTGCGTTCTGAATGGCATCCTCTGAATCCTTGAACCACTCTCGCAGCAACTCGATGAGGAGCGAGCCAATGGCCTGTAATCCAGCAATCAGAACCTGTTGCATGGCCGGCAAATGAACGGCAAGCCTACGGCCCGTAGCCCTTGCTCGCCGAAACCAAAGGATCGCGGACTTTATCATCCTCGCAGGCGATTGTCACTTCAACATAGGCTTCGACGATTTCCGTAGCCACCCCCACTAAGTCGTGGCCATAACTCGTTGATAACCGTCCTGGCCATGCTGGTGTCTCCGCCGTGATGGTCTTCATCCCGAATCATCTCCAGATATTTCCAGACCGTCTCAGTCATAGCTTGCCTCGTGCTAGTATGGGACCAAACCTAGTTGCTCATCCCAAGCTCGCTTCCGGCTCGTCTAGGGAAACTAAGCTTCGATCATGCCTAGCGGCTTGCCCAGAAGCAGGAAGTCCGGGATCTGCGGCGGTTCCACTCGTAGCAGCCGGCTCTCCTCTCCCGCCCGCGTGCAGGCCAGCAGTTCCTCCCGCAATTCCATCAACAGCCGGCCCAGGCGGTTCTCTCCACGTAGCACGCCGTCGCGTTCGAGCACTGCTCCCCAGAACCGGTCCTTGCGGGACCGCTCCACGATAGCTCGCGGGGCACTCCATCGCAGCAGGCCGCCGAACTTCTTCAAGTGCTGGGCCAGCTTCACCCGCAGGCACCACCGCATGATTTCGACCTGGACCTCCTCCCAATCAGGCTGCGAGTGTTCCTTCCGCCGTCCCTCCTTCTTGGCCTTCATCTTGGCCTGCATGGCGTGGGGGCGTCCAGGATTTCTTGCTGCCAGTCGGGCCGATGCGGGAACCGGCACGCCTGGTAAAGAGCCTCGCTGGAGCCGATCCGCAGCCCGTTGACCCGGAGCGGGAAGTCGTTGCTCATGTTGGACAGGCCGCCCCACTCCTCGTTGACCTTGAAGAACACGACGCAATTCTCGTGGACCGTGCCTTCTGCTTCCCAGTTCATGCTTGTCCTCCGCTGCTGGCCGGTGAGGGTCGTGTCATCGCTCAGGCTTCGAAGCGGGGCGATTCCCAAACCGGTGTCGGGTCGATCCGCACAGAGGACACTTCGCCGTGCCGTGGTGTCGTCGGCTACAGTTTGCACAATACCGAGTGCCGCAGTCACTACATCGAACCCAGGCACTCGTGTGACAATTCGGACAGCCGCCCATGCTACTTCCTCCGCTTGGTGTACTATTCCTTCGCCACAACCCGTATGTGGCAGAGGAAGGGGGTGTTGTTAACCCTGACGACCGGCCTTGAGGCCGGTTTCTCGGTAAATAGGGTGACTTTACCGGTTAGGTAGACTTTGCGGGCATCTGCACGCCGTTTCACCAGGAGCTGGGCAGATCGCATCCTCGTTCCCCACGGTCCGTGCTGGCTTGCTTCCTTCAACGTCCGGGGCCGGTATTGTGCCCGTCCGCCGGATCGTCCCCGATCCAGACATCGGCACGGTTCCGCACGAACGAAACCGCCGTCAGGAAGCAATTCACGGACTCAACCAAGTCGTCCAGTTGCTTCCCTCGGCGAGCTTGCCGACGCCTGCGGTCCATCACAAGGTCATCGGTAAGCAGGTGCCGCGTCAGATCCGCCATCCAGCCAGAGAACCCTTCCTCGGCTACCCCAAGAACGTCCCGGTCCACGAAGCCGTAGAGGCCCTGGTAGACCCACCTGAGAACAGTCGGCCAGGGACGCTTCGCAGGGAGGTTCCACAATCTTGGATCGCGAAACCTCTCCCGCTTGTACTCCCTCGCCTCACCTGCCCGATAGGGAGCGAACTTCCCTCTCGTCCCAGGAACCAGAGTGCTTCGCCCGGAAAGCACTCGAACAAGACGCGACTGCCGATCTCGGCAGCGGGTTTGGTGTAGAGCTGGAATCCAAGTTGCTCACGAAGGCCCTTAACGAGAGCCTCAACACGAGGGCAGAGTGGGGCACCGGGCTGGACGTTCCAGATGTGCCGCCAGCAGCTCTTACCGAGATCCGGCCTCAGCCCCTTGCGGGCAACCTCGTCGCACTGCCGATACTCCAACGCGTTACCTGGTTTCTGCCCTTTGCTGGCCTTCCTGTCAGCCTTTCGACTGCGGGCGGGTAGGTGCGGTCGATCCACTGCTCTCAACGGAGCATCAACGGCCAGCACGACACGGCCCGCTCCCGCGTGGCTGGCGAGCACATCCTGCACCGCCCGCAGCACCAGGCCGGCGTCCGGGTCGCAATTCGGCTCCGTGTCGGCGGCGTCGCGGTTGTACGTCTCGCTCAGGGAGACCCTTTTCAGTTTTAAAGGACCGGCTTGTTCACCGTTGACTTGGGCGTAAGCAAGCGTGTCTGTCTGGGAACGACGCGAAGCACCACCGCCCCACCAGGCGAAGTCGAGGCCGATGCACAGCGTCTCTTCAGTAGGGACGTCTTGCAAGAGAGCTGGTTGCAGTCCCGTTCGGGTGGCTGGCTCATCCCGGACAAGCACATCGCCTCCGGGTGCGGCAGCACTCTCGCCAATGGACTTTGCGGAGGAAGATTCGACCTTGGCCGTTGCTTTCGCCGCAACCCTGGCCCTCTCGGCGTCATGGTGTTTCAGGAAATCGGCCTTGGCGTCAGCATTGACGAAGTTCTCCGGCATCGTGACGAGGCCGCGAGCCACCTTCTTCGCCAGGCTGTGGAACCTGGCGTCGTGCCCTGGAACGAACCGGGACCTGGTGGCCCCGCCGCAGCCGCACCAGCGGCAGGTCGGCGGGCTGCCGGAGGATCGTTCGGGCTTCTCTTGGGCGAGGTTGTGGCTTGCATTGCCGTCGCATGGTGCCATGACTTTACCCCAAACGCCGTTGCCCGAAAAGGTACGGTGCAGTGTCGAGTTTTGCGATAAATCAGATGAACCTACTCTAGTGGTGGCAAACGTTGGCGTCTGTCCTCACCGTGCCGTGGCAGGGTGGGCACAAGGTCATCCCGACGCCCGGCGTCGGATTGAAGAATCGGGAGCAATGATGGCAGTGAGTGCCGTCTGCTCTGACAGTGCCCCGGCAATGCGGGCACAGCATAACGCCTTTACCAGAGGCTTGACCGGGTGCTGCTGAAGCCGCCATCTCGAGAAGCACCGAGAAACCCGTTTTAAAGAGGTCCCAAAAACCGCCCTTTGGGCTGCTGGGAGCGGGCTGGCTCTGCGGTTCTGCTGGTTTGGCAGCGGACAGGCTCTGAGCTGCCTTTCGCCGCTCAATGGCTCGGTTTACCCGCTCGATCAGCCGGCGTGCCCTGGCTTGCTGGCTGGTTTCCTTCCCCAGCCGCGATAGTCTGTCGCGTAGCTCCTGCAACTGCTTGACCCGTTCTTCGCGACTGACCCTGGGGACCGACGCGGTAATCCGCTTCCCTTCCGCGTTAAGCCAATCTGCTTCCTGCTGTCGGCCTGCATCGCGGGCGGCTTGGGCCTGCTTGCGGAGACTGATGGCCTGACCGAGCCGTTCCTGGACAACCTCCGTCTCCCACTAGTCTTTCTCGTTCCGTGCGAGCGGCTCGCGGTGCTAGACCTGGTGTTCCGACGTGAGGCGTTGGTGTTCCTTCGCCTCGGCCTCCAGTCGCGTCAGCGGAAGGGCCGGGTCGTCAGCTTTCTCCAGCAGCTGCCAAATGCGGCGGACGATTTCCTCGGCTCCGACCGGCGGCTCGCCTTGCGTTTTGCGAGGCACGGAGCCGAAGCTGCTTCGGTGGAGGTCGCACCGCCAGTGTCCGGGCCAGCCGCGTGCTGTCGCGATTGTTCTCTGGACGGAGGCACTTCGTCCGTGTCGCGTTGCTGGCTGATCCCCGCAGCCGCCCCGACCATTCCCTTCAACAGGGAAGTAAACTCTGACGAAGACTCTTTAGGGGCCTTGGGAGGCAAGGGAGCAGGGGTAATCACCAGCGTCCCGGAGAACAGGTCTGTCACCTGGCCGGCGGGCATCCATTCCGCCATCCCCGCCTCCCACTCGAAACCGGCGGGTTGAAGCTGGCCGCTACGGGCCATCCGGAGCAACTCGTCCCCCGAAACGGGGCCTTGCTGGACGCTGCCCTTGGCGTAATACCACCGGTCAGACATGCGTGCTCCTTCGCCCACAAGCCTGAAGCGACTTCCAATACGGTTAGCCAGCCTGCATCCCATAGCCTGCACATGAACATAATCATGTGCCACCTGATTATGTGTAGACGGTTATGCACACAATAGGTTGCATGGCTGCTTTCGTTCAGCGAGGGCAGCCGTGCAACCGATCCAAGACCGTTTCGAGGCCGTGCTCCGCCGCCGGGTTGTTCTAGGAAGCTCTGGCTGCCAACATATAGTTGCACCGCAACTACGTCGGCTTGCTCGAACGGGGGAAGCGTGTCCCGTCGATCCTCGTCGTGGCGAAACTAGTGTCTGCTCTCGGTACCTCCATGTCGACCCTCTTCCGGAAAGTCGAGAAAGAGGGCGGTTGATCCGTCAGCGGGCCGAGTTGACGGCCACGGATCATGCGGCCACAAACCCGGCGGCCTGAATGAAATCCGTCCGAGACATCAGAGCGATGGCCGAGATGCCTCCACGACGGCCTTACAGCCCGGTGACGAACGGAAATGTGTACCGCGTCTACCGCGTTCCCGATTCGGCGTGGGAAGCAATCGGCTCGCGAACGGCAGGGCAAACGATCCGGCAGTTTATCGCTGAGGCGGTGGAGCACCGCCTGCCGCCGCTGGTCGATATTCTGGTGGGGGTGGGCCCGCCGAAGCCGGAAAAGACCCGCCCGGCCCGGCTGCCCATGTCCAAGCAGTTGCTTCAGAGCCTTGCAGCCGCGAGCGAGCAGACGGGCGTTCCCGCGAGCCGGCTGCTGCTGGCGGTCCTGGCCGCGCCTCCCTCCACGTCAAGCGGGCGGGGAAATTCCAGGAACGCTCGCCTCAATACCCCCCCGATGAGGCCATTCGCGAAAAAATTTTGTCGCCGTTGATCAGTCATATCTTCTTGTTGCAACACCCACTTACGAAAGACGCCCACCGCCAACACGAGAAAATTTGGCGTTGTCGTGTCGCGGACTTGATCGGCAAAGAGTTCCACGCCTTCGCCGTCCCTGACTCCAGCGGGAATGGAGCGGTCCTCCAGACCACCCGCCCCACCGGCCAGGGCTGATCCTCAACCCTCACCCACGAAAGGAGATTAAACGATGGCAAAGCCAACAAACGACCTGAACAGCTTCTTCCACGGCATACCGAAGTTCCAGGTTGCCCCGCCGAGCCCGAAGGCGATGCCACAGGCCGAGAAGCCCGTCGGGTCGCCGGGGTCATCCTGCGCGGTTCTACCGAGACGGCGTGTGCTCGTTGGAGGATCTGGAGGCGGATGCTCCCTCGCTCGGCGTGACGGGCCGCTTCCGCGTCACAGTGGGAACTGGCATCAGCGGCAAGGGCGGACTGCGGTGCTTCTGTGCCGCCGGGCAGGTCGTACTCAACAAGGACAACGTGCGCAACTGCGTTCAGCGGCTTGGTCCGAAGCGGTTCGCGAGGTGGCTCGCCGACAACCAGGTGGAACTCGCGGCGTTCCGGGGCTGGCTCGAACGGCGGCCCTCGATCTGACCCGTCGATCCTTCAACCCAGGGGCCACGGATGGTCCCGCATTCCTCAGGAGTATTCATCATGGTAAAGGCCGAGCAATACAGCGTGTGGTTAGCCCACGAATTCCTCTAGCAGCAAGTCGTCCGCTGGTTTGCCGAGGACCTCTACGAGTACGAACGGCGGACGGACCTCTTATCAGGTCCGCGACCGGAAAAGGCTCCCTCACCGCGTCCAGGCGTTCCTGGTGGACAAACTCGGCGTCGAGAGCGTGACCGCGAGCGGGGTCACGGGTGTGTGCGAGGCGGTCAAGAACGAGCAGTACCTGCCCAGCGGCCTGCATCCGCCGTTCTGCTGCCGACCACTGGCAAGCGGGGGGTGTGCTATAAAACGGGTCTACGGGATCAATCCCTGACGGAACGCCGTTTGGAAAAACTTTTGATATATCTCGTCCATCTTCCAGTAGATCATCCGAGGGTAAATCGTTGGCGGAATTGCTCGGGCTGTGGCGACAAGCGGTTGTTCATTCAAGTAAGAGTTCAGGACAACTTCACTCGTCACAAGGCAATCCCCCAAGTGATACCTGCTTGCGGACGGTCACTGGGAGATCTTGAGCTAGAACCACGCCGATGTGCGGGCGGACTCACGACCACGGTTGCGGTAACGGGCACCGATGTGGACACGGTGACCCACGTCGAGCAACCCGTTGATAAAGCTTGTTGCGAAGAATGGTTTAGCAGCCCATTGAAATCGGGGTGTCTACGATGCGGGGGTCAGGCGGCGTGGAGAGAGTGATCGGGGTTTTGGGAACTCCCGTCCATATCCCATATCGCGTCAGTCCGTGACAACACAACGCCACCTGACCCTAAAATCACAGGCCCAGGACCGCCGCGTGAATCCGGAATTGCTGGGCAAGCCGGCGTATCGGGAGCGAAATCGGCTCGAACGTCTGTTCGCGAACGCCAAGGAGATCTGTCGGATCGCAACCCGATACGACAAGCGGACGCGAATGT
>Ga0209017_10002078_pt1 | contig 13648 bp, 14 predicted proteins | sample YNPBryunderm2012_FD_185812 | JGI IMG/M metagenome (GOLD analysis project Ga0209017, IMG submission 185812) | Anoxygenic and chlorotrophic microbial mat microbial communities from Yellowstone National Park, USA - YNP Bryant MS undermat 2012... ... | reverse complement strand
TTAATTTCCAAAGTACCACCTATATTACATACACCTTTGATGTCTGGTTCCAATGCTATTTCTGGTATTACGATTGTTGGTTCATTAGTAAGTGCTGGATCCAGTTTGGACATAAATGTAAATATTTTTGGTTACGAAACAAGCATTTCTTCGCTTTTGGGGTTGATTGCTATTATCTTTGCAACCATCAATGTTGTAGGTGGCTATTTGGTCACAGATAGAATGACCAGAATGTTTAAAAAGAAATAGGAGGTATTAGAAAATGAACCAAGATATACTCATAATTATTTATTTGATTGCATCAATTCTTTTTATTTTTGGAATTAAGCAGTTAAGTTCTGTTAAAACAGCAAGGCAAGGAAATTTAATTTCTGCTATTGGAATGTTGATTGCAATTGTTGCAACGTTGTTTGATCAAAAGATAGTAAACTACGAACTAATTATTATTGGATTAATAATTGGATCGATTGTTGGTGCAATATTTGCTTTAAAAGTAGAGATGACTGCAATGCCTCAAATGGTAGCATTGTTCAATGGTTTTGGTGGTGGTGCTTCTCTATTAGTTGCTTCTGCGGATTATTATAAAGAAGCTCCATCAGAGGTTTATATTGCGGTATCTATCTTTTTATCTGTACTCGTTGGTGGTGTTACTTTTACTGGTTCGCTTGTTGCTTTTGGTAAATTACAAGGCATTGTAACAGAAAAAGCAGTTGTTTATAAGTTTCAACATCCCATCAATTTATTGTTGTTGATCCTTACAATCTTTGGAGGAATTATTTTATCTATGGATCAATCGAATGCATCCCAGATAATGTCTAGCATTGGTTTGGGTAATCTTGTTGGCGAAAATTTGTTGATTCTAATATCAATTCTATCGTTAATTATTGGTGTCTTGATAGTAATTCCCATTGGTGGTGCAGATATGCCTGTTGTGATATCTCTTCTTAATTCTTATTCGGGTATTGCAGCAGCTATGACAGGTTTTGTTTTAGGGAATGCTATTCTTATCATAACTGGATCACTTGTTGGTGCGTCGGGAATTATTTTAACAAATATCATGTGTAAGAGTATGAATCGTTCTCTTATCAATGTTATGCTGGGAGGATTTGGTTCTACAACCTCTGGCAAAGCACAAGCTGGTGCAAAAGAAATTGTAATAAAAGAAGTTGGTTCAGAAGAATTGGCGATGATGTTGGATGGAGCATCGAATGTTATTATCGTACCTGGGTATGGTATGGCTGTTGCTCAGGCTCAGCATGTCGTAAAAGAGCTGATGGACGAATTAGAAAAAAGAAGTGTAAACGTTCGATTTGCAATTCATCCCGTTGCAGGTAGAATGCCAGGTCATATGAATGTATTGTTGGCAGAAGCAGCTGTTCCTTACGATAAATTATACGAAATGGATCAAATCAACGATGAATTTGCAAATTGTGACGTAGCTATTGTGATTGGTGCGAATGATGTTGTTAACCCAGCTGCGCGAAATAATCCTAATAGCCCCATTTATGGTATGCCCATTTTAAACGTAGATAAAGCAAAAACCGTAGTTGTAATAAAACGAAGTTTAAATCCAGGTTATGCAGGTATAGAAAACGAGTTATTTGGTTATCCTAACTGTTTGATGTACTTTGGTGATGCTAAACAAGCCATTTCTAAACTAATTCAAGAGTTAAAAGAACTCTAATTAAATCCAACCTTTTTGATGCCCAAGGGAAATAACTCTTGGGTTTTCTTTATTTAAATGTTGACTTAATTTTTTTATTAAATAATTCATTTGAATTACTAGAAAAATCTATGGATATATTTTTTTTATTATTTATTTTTATTCTAATAGTGATTTTTTTTAATTATTAGAAGGAATAAAAATCAGAGTTATGATAGATATTATGGTTCTACTGATAGTTATTCCAATTCCTTGTTAAGTAGTAATGATTCTTCGAGTGATTCTAATATTTATTTGGGAGAAGGTGGTGAATTTGGAGGTGCAGGAGCAAGTAGTGGCTGGGACGATTCTGACAGTAGCGATAGTAGTGATGGCGGTGATGGAGGAGGGAATGGTGGTGGCGGAGATTAAAACCCTTTTTTAGATAATAAAACAATTTACAAATTTAAATCTTATTACATAATGGCATAAGCTATCTTATTGGAGGAAGTAGATGTTTGTTGATTTACAAAAAAAAGAAAATTATGCAATTTTAACACTAAACAGAGAAAATGCTTTAAATGCATTAAATTCACAAGTTCTTTCCGAAATCCGCGAAGCTATTAGAGATCTGATCCAAGATTCTCGCATGAGAGGTGTAATTATTACTGGTAAGGGAGAAAAAGCCTTTTGTGCTGGTGCCGATATTACCGAGATGAAAGGTTTGAGTTTTGATGCTGCGGAAGAATTCGCTCGAAAAGGCCACAAAACAATGAACATGATTGCTGGCTCGGATTTAATTTCTATTGCTGCTATAAACGGTTATGCATTGGGGGGTGGATTAGAATTAGCATTGGCATGTGATATACGCATTGCTTCAAAAAATGCAAAATTTGGGTTACCAGAAACAGGTTTGGGATTAATTCCGGGTTTTGGTGGAACTCAACGTTTACCAAGAATTGTTGGACGAGGATTGGCATTAGAAATCATTTTAACGGGCGAACATATTGATGCAGAAAGAGCACTAAGGATAGGATTAGTGAACCATGTAGTAGATTTGTCCGAACTTCTACCAAAAGCCGAAGAGTTGATGAATAAAATGTTAAAACATAAAGGGATCGAAGCACAAAAAGTAGCAAGATGGTTAGTTCATTCTGGAGCAGAGTTACCACTTACTGCATCTCTCGAAAGAGAAGTAAATGCTTTTGCAGAAATGTTCCAAAAAGGAGAACCAGAAATAGGAATATCTGCATTTTTAAACAAACAAAAACCAGAATTTTAAGAAATATGTTATGTTTATAAATATTTTTAAATAATATGAGCTCAATGTTTTCTGTGGATGATTTGAATTTTTCTTCTTACGATTATATACCTCTGCCAATTGTAGTAACACATGATTGGGATATTTTATACGCAAACGACGAAGCTAAACAAGTCTTTCAAATACAAGATATTGATAATAAAAGTCTTTTGGATTTTTTAAATGAAGAACAAAAAAATTTTTTTAAGTTTCAGGTAGCATTAATTAAGCCAGAGGAATTAAAATCCTTTTCGATTACATTGCAAGTAGGGAATCAACTTATCCCCATCATCTGTCTGATAAAATTGTTTAAAGATCAGAACAATAACTGCTATTTTTTTATCGTTTTGCAAAAAATAGAAGCTTTCGAAGAAAAATTCCAAAAGTTAAGCAAAATCATTATCGATACCTTTACATTATTTGGAAAAGCGTTATTCAAAACTTTATTAAAAAAGTTATCAGAAGAATTTAAAATCAGTGGAACTTTTATCTATGTGCATAACGAAAATCTAACAAATCAACAAAAATTCTTGTACGAATCTTATTTTCAAGATAATATAAACTTTAACATAGAAGATTATAGATTTTCGGAGAAATTACAAAAGCGATTGGATAAATATGGAACAATCATTGTAGAGAAATCTTTTTCTACACAATACCCAGAAGATTTACTAGCAAAAGAAAACATTGAATTATTCATTGGAATAAAAATCAATATAAGTAAAGATGAGCGATTATACATTGTTGCATTTTCTAAAAATCCCATTAATGATGTAAATGAACTACATTTTACATTAAACGTATGTAGTGTTAAAATTGTTAGCGAATATTTAAGGGAAAATTATTTTTTAAAATACGAAAATTTTTATAATACATTTTTAAATACGAACGATGCAGTGTTTTTATACCATGTAGAAAGTGATAAAATCATCGATTGTAACCCAGCGTTTTATAAATTATTAAATTTAACATCTCAGGAAGTTTTAAATAAATCAATTTTTGCTCTATTAGGAGATAGTTTTAGTAAACGTTACGAAAAGATATTCAAATATAGTTATAAAACAAATAAATTAAAAAGCGGAAAAATTAGGTTATTTATAAAAAATTCTTTAGGAATAGAAATACCTGTCGAAGTTTCTATTACCTATATCAAAAATAAAGGCGAAACCCTCATGCTTGGTATTATGAGGGATTTAACCTTTGCAATCCAAGCAGTAGAAGAGCACAAAAAATATCTACAAACACTATCATTATTACAATTACATGTGATAGAATTAGACGAAAAATTAAATGTATTATACATCAACTATATACCTAATTCTAAATTCCCCAATTTAAACAAAAATAGTTCTTTTTTAGAAGTTATTTTAGAAGATTATAGAGAATACGTAAAAACCGTATTAGAAAATGTTTTTAAAACCAAAAAAAGTATTCGTATAAGATTCCCAATAAAGATATCGAAAACGCGAAATGATTGGTACGAAGCAGATTTTGTATTGATAAGAACAAAAAAGAAAAAGTATATTCGTGGTATAATAAAAGATATTACATTGGAATATATTTCCGAAAAACAATTTATTTTACTTTCTGAACACGATTTGTTAACATCACTTCCAAACAGGAATCGATTAGAAGAAGATTTATACAAAGCAATTCTTCGTGCAGATAAAAATCGAACTTTAATAGCTGTTGGTTTTTTGGATTTGGATAAATTTTTCCATGTAAATGAACTACGTGGACATAGGTTTGGTGATTTAGTTTTAAGTTTATTTTCGGAAAAGTTGCAGCAAATTCCAGAAATTAGTCATACCTTATACCGTTGGGGTGGAGATCAGTTTGTATTTTTTGTAGAGAATATCAAGAATAAGTCTGATATACATGGTCTTTTGGAAAAATTAAGACGATTAGCAAAAGAACCAATCATGATAGAAGGCGAGAAATATTTTATTACATTTTCTATTGGTATATCGATTTATCCTATTGATGGAATGACCATCGATACATTGTTCGGCGAAGCAGATAAAGCGATGAATTTTGCAAAGCAAAATGGAAGGTTTCAGTTTGTTTTTGCATCGAATCTTCCGAGAAAAGATACAACTATTAGTAAATTCGAAATACAAAGTCATATATTAGAATCAATTTCGGAAAACAAAATATTGCCGTACTTTCAGCCCATTTACGAAATTCGAACAAATAGAATAGCTGGGATGGAAGCATTAGCAAGATTAGCAAATTATAGAGGGGGCATATATATTGGACCAGATATCTTTATTCCATTAGCAGAAGATTTAGGTTTAATAGAAGAGCTAAGTTATTATATTATTAAAAAGTCGTTAGAATTTTATAAAAAAGTACACGAAAAATATGGCATCTATTTATCTATTAATATTTCGCGAAGGGTTTTACATTCTGATCTATTTATTATGAATATGTTTAATTTACAAAGAGAATTAGGCATAAATCCAAAAGGTGTAATTATAGAAGTCACGGAATCATTAGCATTTTTAGATAAAGATTCAAGCCTAAAAAAATTATATCAATTAAGAGAAATGGGATATAGGATTGCAATCGATGATTTTGGAACCGGTTATTCTTCCTTAGGCGAGCTACAAGAACTGCCCCTAGATTTAATAAAAATAGATAAGATTTTTGTAAGAAGACTTAAATCAGAAGATTATAACAGAATTCTAGATGCAATTGTGTTACTAGCTCAAAATTTAAACCTAGAAATTATTGCGGAGGGTGTAGAGGATCTAGAAACTTTAAAAAAATTGGACAATATGGGAATTAAATATGCCCAAGGATTTTTTTATGCACCTCCTTTAACAGAAGAGGATTTTGTTAAACGAATCGAAAACTAAGAGATAAAGAATTATCATTATTTTAGTTGAAGGTTTAAGTTTAAGCAGCTTTTAGGTAAGAGGTTGTTTTTCCAATCATCGCATTTTAGAAAATAGATTTCGTAAAAACAAGTATCAATCTGATTTTTTTGTACAGAAAAATAAATCAGTTCCATTTGTTTGTTGGTATTACATTCAGTGTTTTTTATTATAGTAATAGTTAATAGCTTGATGTTCCCTTCTTCCACGGAGTATTGATTCTCTTTTTGCTGAGAACAATGAATACTCACCAAAAATAGAATTAATATAATTATATGAAAAAATGACTTCACAGAATAGTAAAAAAATCAAAATTCGCTGATATGTCAAATCAACTTAAAATTTATTTTGATGCAAGAATGTTAGGTCATTCTGGTATTGGAACCCAGATAGAAGAAGTTTTATCGCGATTGGTTGATAATCCAGAAATTGATTTATGTTTAATAGGCGATAAAGACAAAATACATCAGTATTTTCCTAATATTGATAATATAAAAAATTTTCGAGCATCGATCTATTCGTTAAAAGAGCAAATTTTTTTCCCAAGTAGAGATTCTAATGTGGGTTTGTTTCATTTCCCTCATTATAATGCACCAATCAAACATTTAAAAAATAGTATTGTAGTAATCCACGATTTGATCCATTTAGATTCCGAAGAGTTTAATAAACCACATTATAGAATTTATGCGAAAACATTAATTCAACAGATTGTTAATAAAGCAAGAGCTATTATTGCTGTTTCGGAATACACAAAAAAAAGACTCATGGAAGAATTTAAAACGACTAAAAACAATATCTATGTAATTCATAATGGAATTAATCGAGATATATTTTACCCAGCTTCTCTAAAAGAGATCCGAGATTTTAGAAAAAAATATCAACTTCCAGAACGATATTTTCTTGTAGTTGGAATTGGGAAAAAGCATAAAAACTTAGATGGCTTGATCCTAGCTTTAAAAAATCTATGGAAACAAGAACTTCTAAATATTCCCCTCGTTGTGGCTGGAACGAATCAAAAAATACCTGAATATGTAAAAGAACTAATAACAGACGATATAAAAAATCGGATCATTTTTCTTCCCTTTATACAAAAAGATCAATTACGAATACTTTATTCTTCTGCATTTTTGTTTATCATGCCATCCAAGTTAGAGGGTTTTGGATTTCCTTTATTAGAAGCTATGGCTTGTGGTGTTCCAACAATATCTTCCAATCGCGCAAGTTTGCCAGAGATTTCGCAAAATGCAACAATCTATTTTGATCCATATTCGCCACAAGATATCATGAATTGTATTATGAAAGTAAGTAAAGATAAAAAAATAAGAGAGTCGTTGATAGAAAAAGGAAAAAAACAAGTTTTAAAGTACGATTGGGATGTTCATGTTCAAAAATTAATAAAAATATATAAAAAATATTATTAAGATTATTAAATATTTAATACCTCATCTATATCTAAATTAAATTCTACATAATCGGGTAATATTAATATGGTTGGCTTTCCATTTATGATGTTTACTTTATAATTTGATTCGTTTTTTTCGTTCATATTTTTGTAAATACTTAATTCTATTTTTTCATTATGACGACTTTTATTTTTTATAATTAGAGTTTTATTATTTAGTCCAATACATAAGGGTACGTTTTTATTTAGTTGGATTACCATTTGACAATGGATAAATTCTACGGATTTGGATTTACATAATCGCTTTTGTCTTATGTTGACTGTTGATCCATCATTAATTTCTATTGTTCCTACTTTTTCTTTATTATTTTTTATAATGTTAATTTTTTTTATTTGTGTTTGTTGTTCCACAGATAAAGGGGGTTGATTTTCCGTAGATAAAGATAAGTTTTTTATTGGTGTTATGTCGCGAAAATCAAAATCGAAAATCAGTAGGAATAAAAATAAAGGAACTAGGACTCTGTTATTTGGTAGTTTTATAGGTTTTTCTTCTAAATTTTCTGAATTTTTTAAATTATAATTGTAATAAAGTTGAGCATTTTTTCTACATTCTTTACAAAGAGCGAGTTTTTTTAAGATATCCTCATGTTCTTTTTTATTGAGAACATTTTTGTGTATAATGTTTCCTTCCGGATCGATTACACCCAATAAAAAAAACATCTTTTCTTCGAAGGTTAAATGTTTATGGTTTAATTTTTTCATTTTCTTCTTCTAATCTAGTTTTTATTGTTTGTATAAGTTGATTCAATTTTCTTCTTAAATGTCTATCGGAAATCTTCATATATTTTGCAATATCTTTCTTTTTAGATTTAGTATGTAGTAGCATATAGTATAACTCTTTTAATTGTTCGTCTTCTATATTATAAACAATTGAATTTAATTTGTCAAGTATATGTTGATCATTTAGATTCATTTTTTCGTCTTTAAGATTTTCTATCAATAAGTTGTTTTGAATCTTTTGTTTTTGATTTTTTCTTAGATAATCATAAGCAGTGTTTTTACAAATTTCTATCAATAGAGGTAGATAGTTATCGTTTTTATATATATATTTATCATAATTTTGCCAAAACTTTAATATTGATTCTTGTAGGATGTCTTTGGAGGTTTCTTTATCGTGAACAATCTTATAAATATAAGAAATTAGAACATTTTTGTACTGTTTATAGATTGAATTAAAATCCATATAGAATTTTTTTTCCCTAATGCTAAAAAAAATCAATAAGATTTTGTCTGCTTTTTAAATTTTTTTCGTTTAATCTAATAGAAAATATCCTTAAAGGAGAAAACAATGAGAAAAATTTTAATCCTATTAGTAAGCTTGATGTTCACAGTTGGTGTGTTCGCACAACAACCAGCAGCTCCAAAAAAAGAAGAGCCAAAAAAAGAAGAACACATGAAAGAACATAAACATAAAGAGAAAGAACATAAACATAAAATGAAAGAACATGAAGAAGAACACATGAAAGAACATAAACATAAAATGAAAGAACATAAAAAAGAAGAAAAGAAAAAATAATGTTTTTTCTGATAGCGGTTGGAGAACCCAACCGCTTCTACCGAAGTTTTTTCCTAAACTTGTGAAAAAATTCCTTATCGTATAACTTCGAATTAGCAAAATCTTTGTTTTCTAATACTTTACTAATAATTATAATTGATTGTGAACGTATATGTGAGTTTCTCCATTTTTCCACAATATTTCCTAAATTTCCTATAATCACACTTTCTTCTTTTGTAGATGCTTTATATACAATTGCAATAGGAAAGCTTTCTCCTAAGATAGGTAAGAGTTCATCAACTATTTTAGGAAGTAAGTTAATGCTTAAAAAAAGAACCAAAGAAGATTCATGTTTTGCTAAATCCATTAATTTTTCTTTTTCTGGCATGGGTGTTCTTCCTTCCATCCTAGTGATAATAATGGTCTGGGTTAATTCTGGAATCGTTAGCTCTTTTTTTAATGCACAGGCAGCAGCAGTAAAACTCGATATACCAGGAATGATTTCGTAATCGATTTGGTGTTTTTCTAATTCTCTTATTTGTTCAGCAATTGCACCATAAATTGTAGGATCTCCAGTGTGAATTCTTGCAACATCATAATTATTCTTTTGGGCATCGAGAATTTTTTCGATAATTTCTTCTAACGTCATCGAAGAAGTATCGTAAACAAGAGCATTCTTTTGTGCATATAGTTGAAAAACTTCTTGGGGAACCAAAGAACCCGTATACAATATCACTGGACACTTCTCTATGATTCGAATTGCTTTAAGTGTTAATAATTCTGGATCACCTGGACCAGCACCTATAAAATAAACTTTCATGATATCCTCGTTATGTACATTTTAAAACATTATCGCGAACAATATCCCAAATTTCTTGTGGAATATCGACAATCCAAGAAATGTTTTTATCTTTTTGGTAATTTTTTAACAAATTCCATAGACGTTCACTTACACTACCATTTCTTTTAATTAACAGTTTATCCGATAGATTCTTCAAGATGGCTTCGATATCTTGTAATTCGGAATTGGATAGAATAAAGATAGGATCGCGAAAAAAAATGGTTTTTGATTCATCATAAATGTTGAGTTTTAAATAGGGAGTTTGTAATGCATCAAAATCAACTTGTTCAAATCCATATTCATTTAGGTTACATGGTTCTTTAAAATTTCCTAATAGATAAAATTGATTCTTTGATTTGATTAAAATGGATCCTGCTAATCGATATAACTCAATCATTCTTACCTCCAATGGCATCTAAATTTAAGCTAATTCCTGGTTTTTGACCGGGCTTAACAGTTCCCTCTATTATATTATACTTATTTGTATAACCACGTGGTGTATAAATGTATCCTTCGAAAAATCTGGTATTCGTATTTCCTACGATTACAGTAGTTAACATACCAATTTCGTAGTCTAAAAAGTGATCTAAATCAGAAATAATGATGTGTTGTCTTTCTCTGTATGCACTTTTAATTAATGCAACAGGTGTTGTTCCAGGACGATATTGTTCAATGATTTCTTTTGCTTCTACGATTTGTCTTTGTCTTCGTCCACTTGCAGGATTGTAAAATCCAATAACAAAATCTGCTTGTGCAGCTAGTTCAATTCTTTTGCGAATTATAGGCCAAGGCGTAAGTAAGTCCGAAAGAGAGATAGAACAAAAATCATGACCTAAGGGTGCACCAATCAAAGAAGCACAAGCATTGATTGCTGTAATGCCAGGATAGATGTGTATTTCTGGATCATCGCTTTTTTTCCATCCCATTTCTTCTAATACTTGAAAAATCAGACTTGCCATTCCATAAACACCAGCATCGCCAGAAGATATAATACTTACGATTTTTCCTTTTTTAGATTCTTCTATTGCAAGTTGAGCTCGTCTAATTTCTTCTGTCATTCCTGTGCGAATAATTTGTTTATCGCTCAGTAGATGTTGAACTAATTTTATGTAAGTACTATATCCTATTACGATTTCTGCTTCTTGTATTGCTCGCAATGATGCTGGTGTGATGTAGTCTTCGTTTCCTGGACCGATACCAACGATGTTTAATTTGCCTTTTTTTGGATCATTCATTTTTTCCTCTCTTAGGGTAAGGTATTCGCGCTAATGCTATGGTCATATTTTGTATACAATTTTCTTCTTTGTATTTTTCTTTAGGAACTAATAATTCTTTTGCACCAGACATCAACAAACATGATGGTTCTGCTACACCTCTTGTGCCAACGTGTTTTTTTACAATTTCTGATGGCGAAGCAATGTTCGAAACTTGATCTAATACTTCGCTAGGATATACTTTAAATTCCAGATGATATTTTTTTACAAAGTCTAGTATGGCTTGTTCGTTTTGTTTTTTATCTATTGTTGCAATACCTTTTACACTTTTAAAACTGTATTTATGTTGTTTTAAGAAATGAAAAATTCCTCTTTCGAAAACATCTGATGGTATATCTTTATCGCATCCAACTCCTAATATAAGTGTTTTGGGTCGATAGATAACTGCATTTTGCCAGTAATGTGGGTAATTGTTTTGAATTTCGCGATCTGTGATAATAAGTAATATAGAATAATTATCAGGATTTACTTCTTCTAATGATGTAAAGTAATCTATGTTTTCCGGTAATTTTTTATCGATTGGCCAAAATTCAGCTTCGCCACATTCTTGTATCAAAGCAACTTTTTCTTCGTTAACAACTGCTGCACATGCTCTTGTAACGTTGTGATCTAAATCTTCTAATTGCCAACCCAATTCTCTTCCTAAGATGTCTACGGTTAATGTTCCTTTTACATCAGAGGCAGTTGTAATTACAGCAGTTGCGTTTAAAATATCAGCAATTCTTTGTGTGTAGTAATTTCCCCTTCCAATGTGACCAGATAACAAACAGATAGAAAATTTTGCTTTATCGTCAATACAGATTACTGCTGGATCTTTCTTTTTATCTTGAATCAGGTCTTTTATCATTCTTACAACTGCACCAACACTTATAATAAAAATATGACAATAGTATTGATTAAAATTTTCCGAAAGAACTGGTCCCATTGGCAGATCAAAAAAATAAGCGGTCGAAAATTTATCAGAAAATTTATTGGAAACATAAACATCAGCAGTTTTCCCTAAATGTTCCTTTAATTTCTTTGCAATTTCTATGCCGTCTTTTGTTATCGCGTATATTGCGAATTCATTTTTTATGTTTTTCATAACTCAAAATTGAATAAAATGCCATCATTTTCGTTTTTTTTAATCATGATCATACTAAAATAATCGCATTTATCGTTTTGAATTTCTTTTAAATTATAGACAATTTTTTGGTAATCCATGGTTGCTCTACTAACATAAATAGCATTTTGTAATAAATTCTCTTTTTCTAATATTTCCACAATCTGAGGCATTACAGAACTTACCTTCATCAATAAAATAGTATCGAATAGTCTTAGAATCTCTGGTAAATTTTCTAATCCATAACTTGCTGGTAAAATTGCAACCTTTTCTTTTCCATCTGCTATGGGGATTTTAGAGACAGCTGCAACAGCAGTAATGCTAGAAACTGCTGGAATAACTTCTATTTCTAGATCTTTCCATAGTTCGTTTGCTTTTTTGTGTAGATAAATATAAGTGCTATAAAGCAAAGGATCCCCTTCTGTGATAAACGCAATGCTATTGTTTTCTTCTAATGCAGAATTGATTTTTTCGATAGCTTTTTCCCAAGCAGGTATAATCCGTTCTGGTTGTTTAGACATAGGAAAATCCAAGTACAATATTTTTTGTTCTGGCCTTAATTTTAGGACAGGTTCGATAATCTTCCAAGCAACAGAGGGACTATATGGATTACTTCGCGGCACTGCTATTACCTCTACACTTTGTAAAATCTTTAATGCTTTTAGTGTGATAAGTTCTGGATCCCCAGTGCCTACACCAACACCATATAACTTTTTTGTTTTTTTCGAAATGTTTGAGGACATATTTGACGACATTGTTTTCATTTTTCTTCTCGTTTTTTTATGGTTTAAAAATTGTAAAGATATGAATAGGATTTTGAGCTTCGTATCGCTTATATTTTGCTAATGGAACAGCACGACTTATAGAAACTTGCATAACCTCGAAATCATAATTTTTTTCTTTTAAGTATTGATAAGTTTCTAGAATATTTTCGAATGTTATCGCATTGACAATCATTCTACCATTGGATTTTAACCTCGTAAAAGAATATTCTAGAATTTCTCTTAAACTTCCTTTACTTCCACCAATAAATACGACGTCGGGATCGTCAGAAATTTCTTTTAGAATATCTGGTGCTCTTCCATGAACAATCATCACATTATCAACACCGTGTTGTTTTAGGTTCAAAGAACAATGTTGAATGCTTTCTTCGTCCATTTCGATTGCATAAGCCTTACCATTATGGGATATATAAGCAGCTTCGATTGCTATTGAACCAGATGCTGCACCAATATCCCAAATACAATCTGTGTCTTTTAAATTCATCTGTATAAGAGTAAGAGCGCGAACCTCTTTTTTTGTAATCAATCCTAATAGTGGTGTTTTTTTCGCGTATTGATCTTCGTATAAATTCATCACAATGGGATTCTTTTTTTCTTTGTAGAAGACCAATACATTTAAGTCCGAAAAACTTTCTGTGGATGTTGATAAAGAATCAAGATCGAATTCTTGTATTCTTTCGTTTGTACCGTAAAGATTTTCCATTACCCAAATTTTCCAACCTGTGTGATGATGTTCTAGTAGATATTGGGCAATCTTCTGGGGAGAATTTTCTGGATCGGTTAACAAGATGGCTTTGTTTGTTTTTAAAAGCTTTGTAGAGATTCCGAAAAGGGATCTTCCATGAATACTAATAAAGGTTGCATCGTCCCA